>Ga0302325_10000859_pt1 | contig 81063 bp, 75 predicted proteins | sample Palsa_T0_2_FD_201948 | JGI IMG/M metagenome (GOLD analysis project Ga0302325, IMG submission 201948) | Peat permafrost microbial communities from Stordalen Mire near Abisko, Sweden - Palsa_T0_2 | ecosystem: Environmental > Terrestrial > Soil > Palsa > Peat permafrost | place: Sweden: Abisko... | reverse complement strand
GGTTGTGGAGCAGCTCAACGGGCTGACGCTGGCGGTCCGCTGCGCCGAGGAATGGGAACTTTTGACGTGATCACCGCGCTCGTCGTGGCCGTAATCGTCCTCTTGGTGCTTGGCGCTACAGCCGCCGCTGCTTCGGTGCGCGTGCTGCGCGAATATGAGCGTGCCGTCGTCTTCCGTCTTGGCCGGCTGATGGAGCAGCGCGGTCCGGGGATCGTGACGATCGTGCCTGGGATCGACCGGATGGTGCGGATCAGTCTGCGAACGATCACCCTGACCGTGCCGCCCCAGGAGGTGATCACGCGCGACAACGTGCCGGTGCGTGTCACCGCGGTCGCTTACTACCGAGTCGTCGAGCCGAATCGCGCGGTCGTCGAGGTTCAGAGCTATGAGGATGCGACGCTCCAGATCGCCCAGACGACGCTGCGCTCCGTGCTCGGCGGCGCCGATCTCGACACCCTCCTCGGTGAGCGCGAGCGCCTGAACGAAGATCTCCAGCACGTCATCGACACCCACACCGAGCCCTGGGGCATCAAGGTGAGCGCGGTCGAAATCAAGGATGTCGAGATACCCGAGCGCATGCAGCACGCGATCGCCAGGCAGGCGGAGGCCGAGCGCGAGCGGCGCGCGAAGATCATCAACGCCGAAGGTGAATTTCAGGCGGCGGAGAAGCTCTCACAGGCGGCCGCGGTGATCAGTGAGAACCCGGTCACGATCCAGCTGCGCTACCTGCAGACCCTCAGCGAGATCGGGACGACACAGAACTCGACGGTCGTCTTCCCGATCCCCATGGACCTGATGAAGCCGGCCCTCGAGGCTTTGTCGCGGACGCCGAACACGCACGCTCAGGCACCGCTGTCGGCCGCTAACGGCGAGGCAAACGGGGCGCTCCCGGCCGGCTTGCCGCGCGAACTGCCGGGCGGCGAGCAGCGGGATCCGGCCGAGCCGGCACCCGCGAAGCGGTCAAGCGCGCGGCGCTGACGCGCGCGGCGGCGCGTCGTTAGGCGGCGTCCTCGGGCCAGGAAGCCTCGGCCAGCACGCCGTCGCCTTCCGGCGGCTTGGGCCCGCCGACAGCGACGATGTCCAGCCCGTCGGGTCCGGCCTCGAAAGCGCGCACGACCTCGGGCGCGACGCGAACCACGTCCCACTGGCGTAACTCGACGACGGCGTCATCAAGCAGCGCCCGTCCCGAGCCGGCGACAACGACGTAGGCCTCCTCCTGCTCGCGGTGGCTGTGCGCCATCGGGTTACGTAGATTCGCGCCGTAGCGAAACAGGCTCACACCGAGGTCGCGTGAGTCGAGGTGTTTGCGTCCGAAACGACCCTCGATTCCCGGCACCCGCCCATCCATCGAATCCTCGACTTCCAGCAGGTTGACCGTGGCGTAGCGTGACATCGACTCTCCTTCGGAAGGCGCTGGATCAGTTCGGACGCCAACCATAGCTCGGGGTGCCCAGCAGCGTTGATCGCTCAGGTTTTCGGCGCGTCTCAGTGCAGATCGTGTCTCAAGCCTGGGTCCGGCGCTACGGGGTTCTCCCGAGCTCGACCAGGGCAGCGCCTCCGTCGGCAGCGACGCCCGCGTTCTCGGTCCGTCGCAGCGCGGTGGAGAGTGCCCGCAGGTAGGCACGCGCCGCGGCTTCGATGATGTCCGGTGCGACGCCCTGCCCGGCAGCCGACTCGCCGGCGATCTCGATCACCACCGACACTTCGCCGAGCGCGTCCTGACCCTCGGTCACGGCGCCGACGCGGAACTCGCGAAGCGAAGCATCGATGCCGGTCGCCTGATTGATCGCTCTCAACACCGAATCGACCGGGCCATCGCCTGAGGACTCGCCGCGAACACTCGAGCCGTCAGGCAAGCCGACGGTGACGCTGGCGCTCGGCGCCTGTGCCAGCGAAGCGTGGACCTCATAGGACTCGAGCGCGTAGCCGGTGATCTCGTGGCGCAGCTCATCGGTCACGAGCGCCTCGAGATCCATCGCGGTAACGGTCTTCTTGCGGTCGGCGATCTCCTTGAAGCGCTTGAACGCAACATTCAGCGTCTGACCCGAAACCTCGAACCCGAGCTCTTCGAGCGCTTGGCGCAGGGCGTGACGACCTGAGTGCTTGCCGAGGACAATCGAGTTGGCCTCGAGGCCGACGCTCGTCGCATCCATGATCTCGTACGTCGTGCGCTCTTTGAGCACGCCGTCCTGGTGGATGCCCGACTCGTGTGCGAACGCATTACGCCCCACGATCGCCTTGTTCGGTTGCACAACGTAGCCTGTCAGGCGGGAGACGAGCCGGCTCGTGCGTGCAAGCTCGCGCGTGTTCACGCCAGTCCGCAGTCCAACATCGGCGACGCGCGTCGCGAGCAGCATCACGACCTCCTCGAGCGATGCGTTTCCGGCCCGCTCCCCGATGCCGTTGACCGCGCACTCGACCTGTCGCGCGCCGGCCAGGATGCCAGCGAGCGAGTTCGCGACAGCGAGCCCGAGATCGTCGTGGCAGTGAACCGAGAGGACGACATCGTGCATCTCCGGCACGAGCTCGTAGAGCCGAGCGAGCCAGGCGCTGAACTCGTTCGGCATTGCGTATCCGACCGTGTCGGGGATGTTGATCGTGCTGGCGCCCTCCTCGATTGCGGCGGCCACCACCTCGGCGGTGAACTCGACCTCCGAGCGCGTTGCATCCATCGGCGAGAACTCCACGTCATCTACCAGGCTGCGCGCCTGGGCCACGGCGGCGCGCGCCTGGCCCAACACGTCGGCGCGCGTCGTCTGGAGCTGGTGGACGATGTGGATGTCGGACGTCGAGATGAACGTATGGATCCGGGGGCGCTCGGCATCCTTGACCGCTCCCCACGCGGCATCGATGTCGGCAGCCTGGGTGCGCGCGAGCCCGGCGATCACCGGGCCCTCGACCGTGCGCGCGATGCCCTGCACCGCCTCGAAATCCCCCGGTGAGGTGATCGGGAAGCCCGCCTCGATAACGTCGACACCGAGCCGGGCGAGCTGCTGCGCGATCTCGAGCTTCTCCGCTGCGTTTAGTGATATGCCCGGCGACTGCTCGCCGTCGCGCAGCGTCGTGTCAAAGATCAGTACTCGGTCACTACGTTCACCAGCCATGATGTTCCTCGCTTTCGCGTTCGTCCTGCCTGTTTCCTCTCAGTCGGTTTGCGGCATCGCGGCCGCCACGCGCTATTCCCCCCGGAGGGGGAGGAGGAGAAGCAGTGCAAGGGACGTGCGGAACTTCATGCGTTTGGGAGCCTAGCAGCGCCGGCGCGGGCCAGGCAAGACCCAACAGCCCCTCACGCCAGGATGTTCACCGCGCGCGCTACGACCAGCCCGATCGTCACGAGCGAGATCAGCGACTGCGCGAGCATCAGCATCTTCGCCATCGGGCTGAGCGGCATCGTGTCGGTCGGGCTGAACGCGCTCGCATTGGTGAACGACACGTAGAGGTAGTCGACGAACCCGCCGCGCCAGTCCCAACGGCCGAGTCGCTCCTCGGTCATCTGCGGAAACAGGAAGTCGGGCGCTGGGCACTCGCGGTGCTTGCGCGCCTGCGGCCCGCCGCGGTCGAGCTCCCAGTACCAGACGCCGAACAGCAGGACGTTCGTCACCCAGATCTCGACGCCGGCGAGGATCAGCCTGTGGCCGTCCGCGGCCGAGGTCGAGTGATGCAGCAGGTAGTGCACGAGCAGCACGAGCGACAGCAGGTTCGCTGCGCTCGCGATCCCGATCAGCGCCAGCGCGGCGACCCGCCGGTGCGATCGCGGCGGCGCACCACCGCGCGGCGTTGTCACTACCAGGCCGATGAGCAGAGCCGCCTCGAGCGCCGGTAGGACCCAAACCGGATGGAGCGTTAGCTTGTTCGGCAGATCGATGTCGAGCGCGATCGTCGCGAGCACGCTGACCTGCGCCGGCCAGTACGGGTCGCGCCGCGCGAATGCCACGGCCGCAGTTTCGGCTTCGGCAGCGCCCCTACCGACGCCCGGCGTCATGCGAGCGTGACGCTGCGCCCATCCACGAAGCCCTCGAGCGCAACGATCTCGTCAAGCACTGCGGGCGCGACGGCGTCGCTCGTGGTCACCACCATCGCGGCCAGCCCCTTGGCGCCCGCGGCGTTCCCCTTCACGTGCCGACCGACCGCGGCTGAGGAGATGTTGATGCCGTGCTCACCAAAGACAGTGCCGACGCGGCCGATCATCCCCGGCACGTCGCTGTAGCGGAAGACGGTGACGTGTTGCGCCAGCTCGATCGTGAACCGCTGCCCCCAGACCTCGGCGAGGTGTGGAACCTGGGCTGGGCCGATCGCCGTCCCGGCGACCGCGACCCGTTCGCCGCCGGCGTGCACCGTGACGCGGATCAGCTCGTTGAAGTCCTCGGCTTCGGTTACCGACTTCTCCTCAACGACGATCCCGCGCTCCTCGGCCAGCGAGCCCGCGTTGACAAAGTTGACGTCCTCCTCGGTACGGCCGCGAAGCGCGCCGACCAGCACGGCAAGGGTCAGTAGGCGCGTGTCGAGTTCGGCAATACGACCCATGAACGCGGCCTCGATCCGCTCAACCGAGCTGCCTTGCGCCAGGCCCATCGCGAGGCGGCCGAGCTGCTCGGCGAGCGGCAGGAACGGCCGCAGCGCCTCCATGTCCTCGGCCCCGACGGCCGGGATGTTGACAGCGGTCGAGACGACGCCGCCGGTCAGCGCTGCGACCACCTGCTCGGCGCTCTGAAATCCGGCTCGGTCGGTCGCCTCGGCGGTCGAGGCTCCCAGGTGCGGAGTGACAATCACGTTCGGATAGCCGCTGAACAGCGGGTAGTCCGTGATCGGCTCGCTCGGGAAGACGTCGAGTGCTGCGCCCCCGATCTTGCCCGAGTCCAGCCCCGCCTGGAGCGCGGCGTCATCGATCAGGCCGCCGCGCGCGACGTTGAGGATGCGCACCCCATCGCGCATCTTCGCGATCGCCGCCGCATTGATGAAGCCCTTCGTCTCGTCGGTTTTCGGCAGGTGCACGGTGATGAAGTCAGAGCGGGCGTAGACGGCGTCGGGGTCCGACGCCTTTTCGACGCCGAGCTCGCGGTAGCGCTCTGCCGCAACGAACGGATCGAACGCGATCACATGCATCCCAAAGCCGCGCACGCGCTGCGCGACCAGCTGGCCAATCCGGCCAAAGCCGATGATCCCGAGGGTCTTGTCGTAGAGCTCGACGCCGGAGAACTTCGAGCGCTCCCACTTGCCCGACGTCAGCGACGCGTGCGCCTGCGGGATGTTGCGCGCCAGCGCGAGCAGCAGCGCCACGGTGTGCTCGGCCGCCGTCACCACGTTCGACTGCGGCGCGTTGGCGACCACGATGCCGCGGCGCGTCGCTGCCGCGACGTCGACGTTGTCAACCCCGACGCCGGCGCGCCCGATCACGCGCAGTCGCCCGCCGCGCTCGATCAGATCGGCGGTCATCTTCGTCGCCGAGCGGATCAGGATGCCGTCGAACTCGCCGATCCGCCCAGCGAGCTGCTCGCTGTCCCAGTCGAAACCGGTCTCGACGTCGAAATGCCCGCGCAGCAGCTCGATCCCAGAATCGCCGACGTTCTCGGCGACCAGCACCTTCGCCCGCGCTGAGCTCTTACCGCCCGCCCCACCGGACTTGCGGGCCCGCTTGGTCTTCGGTTCAGCACTCATCTAAGACCCCCATGGCAAAAGACTTCGTCACCGGCGTTCCGCCCAGCAAAAGAAGCCAGGCGAGGACCCTCGCTTCGCAAGGACAGGCAGCCGACCAAAGGGCGGCTCCCGCAGCATTCACAGCGACTGCTCGAGGACGTAGTCGATGCAGGCCGTCAGCGCTCTCACGTCATCCGGCTCGACCGACGGGAACATGCCGACGCGGAGCTGATTGCGCCCGAGCTTGCGGTATGGCTCGACATCGACGATTCCGTTAGCGCGCAGCGTTGCTGCGAGCGCAGCGGCGTCGACGGCATCGTCAAAGTCGATCGTCCCGACGACGAACGAGCGCAATGCCGCATCGGTTACATATGGCGTCGCATGACTGCACGCCTCAGCCCACCCGTAGAGGTAGGCGGCCGACTTCCCGGTTCGCGACACGCACCAGTCGAGGCCACCGCCGGCGAGCATCCACTCGATCTGGTCGGCGAGCATGAACAGCGTCGCGACGGCCGGCGTGTTGTTCGTCTGGTCCTTGATCGAGTTGTCCAGCGCAACCGTGAGTGAGAGGAACGGCGGAATCCACCGATCTGACTCCTCGATCCGTGCCACCCGCTCGAGCGCCGCCGGGCTCATCAGCGCAATCCACAGCCCGCCGTCGGAGCCGAAGTTCTTCTGCGGCGCAAAGTAGTAGACGTCTGCCTGCGAGCTGTCGAGCGGGAGCCCGCCGGCGCCGGAGGTCGCATCGATCACGATCAGCGCGTGCTCGCTGTCCGCCGGTCGCCGAACACCAACCATCACCCCGGTCGAGGTCTCGTTGTGGGCCCAGGCGATCACGTCCGCCTCCGGAGAACTGGTCAGTGGCGGCGCGCTGCCGGCCGGCGCCTCGACGATTATCGAGTCCTCGAGGAACGGCGCGCCAGCGGTGACGCTGGCGAACTTGCTCGAGAACTCGCCGTAGGTCAGATGGAGCGCGCGGCGATCGACGATGCCACACGCGGCGGCGTCCCAGAACGCGCTGGCGCCGCCGTTCCCGAGCACCACCTCGTAGCCCTCCGGAAGTGCGAACAGCTCGCGCAGGCCCGCGCGGACTCGCGCAACCAGAGACTTCACCGGTGCTTGACGGTGTGATGTACCGAGCACCGCAGCGCCGTCGCTCACGAGGCGCCTAAGCTGGGCGTCGCGGATCTTCGATGGTCCGCAGCCGAAGCGGCCGTCGCTGGGCCGCAGTGATTCGGGAATTGTCAGCGTCGGCGGGCCGGCGGTCTTTGCTGATGGCGTCATGGGATTTCCTCGTGGACTCGAAGTGCAGAGGTGCCCAGGCGCGCGGCAATCTTGCGACCCGTCACTTCCCGGTGGTCAATTCCACCCAGACGCCAGTCGTGACAGTATGAGGAGTGTAGCTCAGACTGGCGCGCGTTGATCGAAGTCGACGTGCCAGCCTTGCGGCAGGCGAGTGCTCCGCAGGCCGTCAGGCGCCTCGGCTGCCAGCAGACACAGCTCGGGCGCCGGGCCCAGCGCGAGCTGGCGCCGCCAGAGGCTGCCACCGGAGCGCTCGATCCCGTCGGCGAGAAAGTCGTCCAGCCGCGAGAGATCGTGGCCGCGAGCCGGGCTGATCCAGGCGGCAACGCGGACCGGCGAAAGCTCCGGAACGCCATCGAGCAGGCGGTAGATGCTGCCCGTCCCCTCCCCCATCAGCCGTGCGGCACGGTCGTGGGCGCTCACGTGACCGCGGCCGACCGCAGCGTCGTTCAGCACTCCGAGGGCCGCGTAGTCCTCGACCACGTACCAGTCCTCGAGCCCCGCTCCGCCGTCTCCTAGCCACGGCAGATTCGCGGCCCGAAGGCAGGCGGTCTCGGTCAGCCCGCCGGGCAGGTGGATCGCGAGCCCGCGGTGGAAACGCCGGCAGGCGTCCTCGTATTCCTCGCCGGTAACGGCGAGGGCGGCGCGATGCCAGAAGACGTAGGCGAGCACCGGCTAGAACGCCGGCTTGATCCAGTCCATGTGCGCGCGGAGTTCCTTGCCGATGTTCTCGATCTCCGTTCCAGCCTGCTCGGCGCGCATCCGCTTGAAATTCTCCTGGCCGGCGCGGTTCTCCGCGATCCACTCCCGCGCGAACTCGCCCGCCTGGATCTCTCCGAGGATTGTTCGCATGTGCTCGCGCGTCTGCTCGGTGATAACGCGCTTGCCACGCGTGTAGTCGCCGTATTCCGCGGTGTTCGAGATCGAGTAGCGCATCCCCGCGAGGCCCTTCTCGTAGATCAAATCGACGATCAGCTTGACCTCGTGCAGGCACTCGAAGTAGGCCATCTCGGGGTCATAGCCGGCCGCCACTAGCGTCTCAAAGCCGGCCTGAATCAGCTCTGAGACCCCGCCGCAGAGCACCGCCTGTTCGCCGAACAGATCGGTCTCAGTCTCGTCCTTGAACGTCGTCTCGATGATCCCGGCGCGTCCGGCGCCGATGCCCTTCGCGTAGGCGAGCGCCAGCGCGCGTGCGTTTCCGGTCGCGTCCTGGTGAACCGCGACGAGCGCCGGCACACCCGAACCCTCCGTGAACTGCCGTCGGACGAGGTGCCCCGGTCCCTTCGGCGCGATCAGCGCCACGTCGACACCGGCCGGCGGAACGACCTCGGCGTAATGGATCGAGAAGCCGTGACCGAACAGCAGCATGTTGCCGTCGGCGACGCCGTCGCGCACCTCGTTCTCCCAGACATCGTGGTGCAGCTCGTCGGGAACGAGCATCATCACGAGGTCGCCACGACTTGCCGCCTCGACGATCGGCAGCACCTCGAGTCCGGCGTCGCGTGCTGCCGCGGCTGAGCTCGATCCATCGCGTAGGCCGACGACGACGCTGACGCCGGAATCGTTGAGGCTCAGTGCGTGGGCATGGCCCTGCGAGCCGTAGCCGATGATCGCGACGGTCTTCCCGTCGAGCAGCGAGAGGTCTGCATCCTTGTCATAGATCATGGTCGAGCAGGCTATATCTTTGGTGACGTCGTCGGTCGGCGTGACCGGGGAGCCTAAGGATCAGGCGCTTGCAAGCGCGACTATCGCGCGCGCCGGAATCGCGACACCGTCGCCGGAGGTGTACGGCGCCAGTTGCGCTTCGACTGCGGCGGCGACCGCCCCCGCGATGTCGGAGGGCGCTTCGCGGACGGCCGGACCGCTGGGTGACATGTCGAGCTGCGTCTCCCACCACTCGCCGAAGCTTGGGGCGCCCCGAACGAGATCGACCGCGTCGATCTCGATGTCGACGAACCCCGCCTCTTCGAGCATCGCGCGCAGCCGCTCCGGGTCCGACAGCGCGAACGCACCGGGTGCCGTCTCGCTGGCCGGCGGCTCGGCGAGGCCATGCTCCTGGATCACGCGGGAGCTGACTGCGAGCCAAGGATTCGCGGCGGGAGATCCCCAGACCGCGAGCGACACGCGCCCACCGGCCTTCAGCACACGGCGCGTCTCGACCAGAGCGGCCAATGGATCGACCATCAGCATGTAGCCCCAGCGGCACAGGACGGCGTCGACGCTGGCGACCGGGAGATCGATCGACTCCGCGTTGATGACGCGGAATTCGACGTTTCCGAGCGCGAGCTCGGCGGCGCGCGCCCGCGCGAGTTCGACCATCGCCTCCGACTGGTCGCTCGAGATCAGGACGCCGCCCGGCTGGATCAGCTCAGCCGCCAGGAGCCCGACCTCGCCGGGCCCGGCGGCGAGATCCAGCACGCGCTCCCCCGGTTGCAGCTCGAGCGCGTCGATCAGCCACTGCGTGACGGGCGCCGCAAAATCACGCAGCCAGGGTCTGACCCGTGCCCAGCCCGCCGCGGCCGTGTCCCAGTGGGCGAGGGACTCGCGGCGCTGCTCCTCGGGATCGTTCAGCCGGCCGGACAGTAGAGCGCGAAGTTCTTCGTCGGAGACGGTGCGCCCGCCGCAAAGACCAGCTCCAGCATGCGGTAGTCGTTGTGGGCGTCCCAGCATGGCTTCGCCTGCGACGCAACGAGCTTGACGCTGTAGGTCTTGTACTTGCTCGCGGCGCAGTTGGGCTTGCACGGATTGAACGCGTAGGTGCCCGAGCCGCGGGCCGTAGCGGCGCCGAAGCTGCTCCAGCGGATGTGGTTCACGTAGGCGCCGTCGTCGCCGCAGAACAGGATGATCGCGGACGGCCTGACCTGTGACTTTGTGCAACCGCCGATCCGGTTGGAGCCGCCAGAGGCGAGCGCCGGCGCGGCGAACACGACCACGCAGACAAGGAGAACGCTGAGCACGGCGCGTCGCATCGCGCGGATCATAGAGGGGCCTTTGCCGCGAGGTCCCGTCGCAGCAGCTTGCCCGAAGCGGTCCGCGGCAGTGCGTCGACGACGCCGATCTGCTTCGGTACCTGGTAGCGGGCGAGCGACGCCGCGCAGTGCTCGCGCAGCGCGTCCGCGCTGACCGGCGCGCGCAGCACGACCAGCGCCCGTACCGCTTCGCCCCACTCGGGGTCGGCCGCGCCATAGACCCCGGCTTCACTGACCGCCGGGTGGCGGCTGAGAACCTCCTCAACCTCGGCGGGTGCCACGTTCTCGCCGCCCGTGATGATCGTGTCCGCCTTGCGGCCGATCACCCGCAGGTTGCCGTCCTCGTCGAGTTCCCCGAGATCGCCGGTCGCCAGCACGCCGCCGACTGCAGGCGAGACGGTCGGCCCCGAGACGAGGATCTCACCGTCGCTCGCGATCTCCACCCGTGCGCAGAAGAGCGGTGGCCCCGCGTTCGCTCGCGCTGCCTGTCCCGGCATCTGCGTCGCAACCTGGGAGCAGGTCTCGGTCAGCCCATACGTCTGGGAGACCGCGACTCCGGCTGCCTGCGCCCGCTCGATCAACGCGAGTGGCACGGGGCCGCCGCCGGCCAGCGCGCAGCGCAGTCGCGGCGGCCGCTCGAGTCCGGCGTCGAGCAGGCGCGCCAGCGTCGTTGCGACGACCGAGACAAGCGTGATTTCGCCGTCGATCAACGTGGCGAGCGCAGCCTCGGCGTCGAACCGCTCGTGCACCACGGCCGTCGTGCCGTAGAGCCAGCTGCGAACCAGGATCGACAGCCCGCCGACGTGCACCAGCGGCAGCGTGCAGAGCCACCGCTCGTCTGGGTCGAGGCCCAGCGCCACGGCCGAGCCGAGCGCGCTCCAAACGAAGTTGGCAAACGAGAGCGGGACTGCCTTCGGCATCCCGCTCTCGGTCCCGGACGTCCGCACGATGAGTGCGACGTCATCGAGCACGAGCGGCCTCGCGTCGGCCACTTTGCCCGTGCAATTGAGCGGCCGGTCGATGACCGCCGCCACGTCCCCCAGCGGCCAGCGCTCGCGCGGCTCGCGCAGGTCTACAGGAACGGCCACCGCGCCCGCCGCGAAGCAGGCATGGAGCGCGACGACGAAGTCGAGCCCGGCCGGCAGGGCGATCGCCACGCGCTCCCCCCTAGCCACCCCAAGCTCCCGCGCACCCGCACGACTCAGCGCCCCAAGCTCGGCATAGGTCAGCGACCCACCCGGAGTCTCGACGGCGACCCGCGACCCCCACGAGTCAACGGCTCGCAGGAGCCCTACTTCCGCCAAGACGTCCGCCCAACCATCCACGTAATGATCGCAAGCGGCATCACGAAGCCAGGCGAGGAGGCCGGACCAGCACGGAGAGCCACACGCCCCGCTCACGCGTCCGGCCCCCGCAGCCGCGTTATAGCCTTGGTGGCGACCGATTAAGCGAGGAGGAGCCTCTCGTGCCAGCAGACTGGCAGCCCGCGGGCGAGTACACGGACATCCGCTACGAGGTCTCGGGCGATTCGCCGCCGCGCATCGCGAAGATCACGATCGACCGACCGGAGGTGCGCAACGCCTTTCGCCCGCAAACGGTGATCGAGCTGAGTGATGCGCTCACGCGGGCGCGGGAGGACACCGCGGTCGGCGTGATCATTTTGACCGGTACGGGACCCGACGCCTTCTGCTCCGGCGGCGACCAGCGCGTTCGCGGGGATAGTGGCTACCTCGAGGACCCGGGCGCGGCGGGGGCGCAGGGGCGCTTCCACGTCACCGATCTGCACGTGCAGATCCGGCGGACGCCCAAACCCGTGGTCGCGATGGTCGCCGGCTACGCGGTCGGCGGTGGCAACGTCCTCCAGGTCGTCTGCGACCTCACGATCGCGGCCGACAACGCCCGTTTCGGCCAGACCGGGCCTCGCGTCGGCTCCTTCGATGGCGGCTACGGCGCGAGCATTCTCGCAGCGCAGGTCGGCCAGAAACGTGCGAAGGAGATCTGGTTCCTCTGCCGCCAGTACGACGCTGAGCAGGCGCTGGCGATGGGTCTCGTGAACGCGGTCGTGCCGCTCGAGCGCCTCGAGGACGAGACGGTCGCCTGGTGCCGCGAGATGCTCGCGCTGTCGCCGTTCGCCCTGCGGCTCCTGAAGGCGAGCTTCAACGCGTCTGAGGACGGGCTGGCGGGCATCCAGCAGCTTGCCCACGACACGAACCTCCTGTTCTACGGCCACGAGGAGGCGCGCGAGGGTCGCACCGCCTACGGCGAGAAGCGCCCGCCCGACTTCTCGAGCTTTCCGCGCCGTCCGTGAGGATCTGGCTGATGGCGGCGCGTCCGCGGACGCTGCCCGCCGCGATCGCCCCCGTGCTCGTCGGGACATCGCTCGCGATCCGCACCGGTAAGTTCCATCCGCTCGCGTTCATCGCCGCCCTGCTCGGCGCGATGCTGATCCAGATCGGGACGAACCTCTCCAACGACTACTCCGACGCGCGGCGCGGCGCCGACGCGGACGACCGGCTTGGCCCGGTACGCGTCACTGCCGGCGGGCTCGTACCGCCACGCCGGGTGCTCGTGGCGACCTACGTCACGTTCGCCCTGGCGATCCTCTGCGGCGTCTACCTGATCGCGGTCGCCGGCTGGCTGCTCCTCGCCGTCGGCGCCGCATCGATCCTGGCGGGCGTCCTCTACACCGGCGGCCCCCGCCCGTACGGCTACGAAGGTCTCGGTGAGATCTTCGTCTTCCTGTTCTTCGGGATCGTCGCCGTCGCCGGCTCGTACTTCGTCCAGCGCCACCAACTTCCCTGGGAGGCTTTCGTACTGGCAATCCCGGTCGGCCTCCTGATCGCCGCGATTCTCGTCGTCAACAACATCCGCGACATCGAGTCCGATCGTCGCGCCGGCAAACGCACGCTGGCGGTCCGCATCGGCCGAAGCCGCACACGAGTCCTCTTCGTGGCGATGATCGTCGGCGCGTTCGCTTCCGGCCTCGTCTGCTGGATCGCCGGCCCGCTGTCGCCCTGGCTCGCGCTGACGCTGCTCGCGCTCCCGCTGGCGATCGACGTCGCCCACACCGTCTGCACGCGCGCCGACGGCCCGTCATTGAATGTTGCACTCGCCCGCAGCGGCATCCTCGCGCTGCTCTACTGCCTGCTGCTCAGCGGCGGCGTTCTGGCGAGCTGATGGAGCTCACGTTCGAGCGCCGCGAACGACCGTTTCGCGAGCCGCACCGGGTCGCCTACGGCACGATCCGTGCGCGCGAGCTGATCGAGATCACGCTGACCGACGCCGACGGCGTGCGCGGCCGTGGCGAGGCGGCGCCGCTCGAGTCCTACGACGGCGTTCCCACCGCCGCCGTCCTGAGCGCGCTGGGCGCGTACCGGGCTGTGTGCGCGACGCCGGGAACGCCGGGCGGCCCGATCCTGATCGATCGCTGCCGCGAGGTCGCCGATCTCCCGCAGGCGCTCGCCGCGATCGATATCGCACTCTGGGATCTGGCCGGACAGCGAGCCGGGAAGCCGGTTTGTGCGCTGCTCGCCGAGCACCCTGCGGCCGAGATCGCGGTCAACGCGACGATTTCCGCGAGCGGGCCTGACGCGGCCGCCGCCGCGGCCGCTGCGGCGATCCGCGCCGGCTACGACTGCATCAAGCTGAAGGTCGGTGTCGGCGACGACCTCGAGCGCGTGCGCAGCGTGCGCGAGGCAATCGGCCCGCATCCCCGCCTGCGACTCGATGCAAACGGCGCCTGGTCTGTCGAGCGCGCCGCGGAGCTGCTCGACGCGATGGGTGACTTCGGCCTCGAGCTCGTCGAGGAGCCGGTGCGCGGTCTGGAGGCGATGGCGCAGCTGCGCGACCGCGTCCCGGTCCGCATCGCGATTGACGAGAGTGCCGCGCTACCCGGCGCGCTGACGGCGCGCGTAGCCGACGCGGTCTGCCTCAAGATCTCCCGCTGCGGCGGCATCGGCGGCCTGCTCGCGGCTGCGGCGCTGGTGCGTTCAAGCGGCGCCGAGGTCTATCTCGCCTCGACCTACGACGGCGCGCGCGGCGTCGCCGCCGCCCTTCACGCCGCCGCGGCCCTGGCTCCGCTGCCGCCATGCGGGCTCGCGACACTCGAGCTGTTCGACGACGCCCCCTCGCCACTTCCGGTCGTCGCGGGTCACATCGCACTGCGAAGCGCTCCGGGCCTCGGGATCTAGCACCCCCGGCCCGCGCCGCTGCCGCGGTCCGGTAACGTGCGGGCGGCCTTACCGCAGACAACCTGGCGACTCGCGTCGCGTTTCACCGCGTGGCGAAAGCCACCTCACACGGGAGTCCCAAGATGATCGGCGCATTCAAGACACGAGCCATCAGCCTACGTCCCCATTCGCAGCGATCTGTTGCGTTGCTCCTGGGAGCCGCAGCAGCGGTCGGGCTTTCCGCTGGCGCGGCGAGCGCGCGGAGCGCACACGTCGCGACCGCGGCGCCCTCGGTCTGCAGCCGGGTGAGCGCCGCATCCGTCTCGGCAATCGTCGGCTTCTCGGTGCCGGCCGGCGTAGAGAGCACCGGCCACCTACCGGCGACGAAGTCCAACTACGAAATCTCCTCGGTCGACACCACCTGCGCCTATGGCACCGAGACGAGCATCGCGGCTCTCAAGAAGACGGTCCTCCTCGAGACCTCCGTCGCGTCGAAGGCCCTCACCGCGGCCGAGATCGAGGCGAGCTTCAAGAAGGCCGAGAAGGAGGCACACGCGATCGACTTCAAGATCAAGACCTACTCCGGCCTCGGCATCACAGGGTTCTACGCAACCGAGTCGATCAGCGGCATCTATGCACAGATCGTCGCTGTTGAGTCAGGGACGCACGGTTTCTCCGCCGCCGTGTACACGAAGTCGGTGTCCGTGTCGAAGGTCGCGGCACTCGCCAAGCTTGCGGAGAAGCTCTGAGCGGGTCGCGCTCCGGCGATCGCGGCGCACGGCTTTAGCCGGAGCCGGTGAAGGCGCCGGTCAGCCGACTTCCCAGGAGATCTTCCCGTTGTAGTCGTACTCGAGCGTCGACACCGTCTTGTCGACGGCGGCGACCGTCTTGCCCTTCGCCAGGCTGAAGCCGAGCCAACCCTCGGCGCACTGCAGCGGCTTCAGCGGCGTCAGAACCAGGGGCTTGGACTTCGCCACAGCGACTGATTCACGCACCGGACCGCCCTTGGTGAGGCTCAGCGTGAACAACGCCGGGTCGATCGCCGTGTCTGCCGGCGTGTGAGCGCTGGTGCAGACCTTCATCTCGAAGTTCGCGACCGGCTTCGTCGCCGAGGTCGGCGGGTCATACGCCTCGAGCGTGAAAAAGTTGCCCGTGGCGCTGGTGCGCTCGAGCGGCAGCTTGACCTTGGCTGAAGCGCTGCTCAGCGGAGTGAGCGACACCGCGAACGCCAGAGCGCCGGCCAGGAGCACTGCGCGTTTCCCAACAGGCGAGCGGCTGGGGCGTGGTTGCATGATTTCCAGTTTCGAATGTGGTGGCTCGATTGCTCGTCGCAGGAGGCCGCGAGCGCCCTGATGATGTCACGCTGAGGTCGAGTTGGCAGCACAACTCGACGAGAAGCTGTGGCTAGGCGAGCGACGCGACGACCGCGGCGGGCGCCTCGAGTGCCACCCGGTGTCCGGCGCCGGGGACGATCCTCAACTCGGCACGCGCGAGGCCTTCCGCCAGGCGCTCGCCGACCTCGCAGTAGACGACGTCCCGCTCGCCGGTCAGTATCACGACCGGCATCTCGAGGTCGCGCAGAGCTCCCCACAACGGCGGCACGCGCCCCGCACCGTAGGCACGCAGTGTCGCCGCGACCTGCTTCGGGCTGAGCCTGCGCTCGTCTTCGGCAACCACGTCCTGCACCCACTCGGGATCACCCACGAACAGCGGTGTCTCCCGCCAGCCGGCGACGAAGTCCTCAATCGATCCTCGCTCGATCTTCCGCGCAAGCGCCTCGTCCGAGGAGGCCCGTGCGAGGCGGACTTCCGCGTCCTCGATGCCGGCGCTGGTCGAGACGAGGACGAGGCGTGACACCCGCTCCGGCATCGTCACGGCGACATGAAGCGCGATGCGGCCACCCATTGAATACCCGCAGAGCGTGAACCGCTCACGGTCGACGGCGCCAACCATGTCAAGCGCGCCCTCGAGCGACAGTGGCTGCGCGTCTGCGAGCTCGAGCGCCAGCGGCGAGTAGCGTTCGCGATCGAGCAGCGCGGCGACCCGATCCCAATGGCGCGCCGTACCGCCGAAGCCGTGCAGCATCACGACGGTCTCTGACACCCCGACATCTTGACGCCCAGCCTCGACACCCACGTCTTGATCGGAGCCTTCGTCGATGAGCTCGCACGCTGCGGGGTCACTGACGCGTGCACCTCACCCGGTTCGCGCTGCGCACCGCTCGTCCTTGCACTCGCTCGCGAGGACAAGCTGCGCGCCCATTCGCACATCGACGAGCGCTCGAGTGGCTTCTTTGCGCTCGGCCTCGCCAAGGCGAGCGGGCGCCCTGTCGCAATCACGTGCACCTCCGGCACGGCCGCAGCGAATCTCGCGCCGGCGATCATCGAGGCCCACGAGGCGCGGGTGCCTTTGATCGTGCTCACCGCTGACCGCCCGCCGGAACTGCGCGAGGTCGGGGCCGGCCAGACGATCGACCAGATCAAGCTCTACGGCGACGCCGTGCGCTGGTTCTTCGAGGTCGGCACCCACGACGCGACGCCCGAGCGGCTGCGCTGGATCCGCGCGCTCGCCTGCCGCGCCGTGGCTGCCGCGACCGGCGATCGACCGGGCCCGGTGCACCTCAACTGGCCGCTACGAGAGCCGCTCGCGCCGGGGGGAATGGTGAGCGTTCCAGCCGGGCGCGCGGGCGGGCGGCCGTGGGTGGTGCGCGACCGCCCCGCATCGCTCGCGGCAGATCTGGCGGAGATCGTGGGCGGATCCGCTCGCGGGGTGATCGTCGCCGGACAGAGCGATCCGCCGCTGCGAAGCGTCGCGGCGCTCGCCGCAGCCTGCGGGTACCCGCTGCTGGCGGATCCGCTGTCGGGCGCGCGGAGCGGGGCGGCGGCCGTCGCCCACTATGACCTGCTCCTACGCGACGAGTCGTTCGCGGGCGCCCACGCGCCGGAGGTCGTCATTCGCGTCGGCGAGCTGCCGACGAGCAAGCCGCTGCGCTCCTGGTTGGCGGGCCTCGACGGCGCCCGCCAGATCGCCGTCGATCCGCAGGGCGCCTGGCAGGACCCCGCGGGCGTGCTCGAGCGGTCGTTGCGCGCCGACCCGGCGCTGCTGTCCCCGCCGGAGCACGCGCCGGAGGGGTGGCTCGATGCCTGGCGGGGCGCTGACCGGTCCGTCGCCGCGGCTATTGGGGACCTGCTCGGCGACGCCACCCTGAGCGAGCTCTCCGTCGCACGCCTGCTCGGCGAGCGACTGCCCGACGACGCGACGCTCTTCGTCGCATCCTCGATGCCGGTGCGCCAGATCGAGACTGTCTGGCTGGCGCGAGAGCTTCCCCCGCGGGTCCTCAGCAACCGAGGCGCGAACGGCATCGACGGCACGCTCTCGAGCGCGTACGGCGCGCGCGCGGCGAGCGCAGGGGCGGTCTGCGCGCTGATCGGCGATGTCGCCTTTGCCCACGACGTCGGCGGCCTGCTCCCGGGCTTGCGGCTCGCCCTCAAGATCACGATCGTGCTGTTCGACAACCACGGCGGCGCGATCTTCGACCAGCTTCCGATCGCCGCTGAGCGCGACGTCTACGAAGCGCACATCGCCACCCCGCCTGGTCTCGATTTCGAGTCGATCGCGCAGGCCTACGGGCTCGACTACCTGGCGCCCGGCTCGCTCGACGAGCTCGCGGCGGGCATCGAGCACGGCCTTGCCGCGTCGCCGCGCTCGACGCTTGTGCACCTGCGCTTCGATCGTGCTGCCAGCCTCGCGAGCCAGCGGCGACTCCAGGACGCGGCCCGAGCGGCGCTCGCCTGACCCTCCGCCCGGCTCCTGGGCCGCGATCAGCCGGCCGCTAGCGCGTGGCGATCGCGATCAGCAGCACGCCGACGGCCGCGGCGACGAGCGCAAACGGCGCGATCGCGAGCAGCCACTCGGGCGGTCGCCGCCAATCGGCCGGCCCGCGGCGCGGCGGGCGCTCGGCCGCCTCGCCCGCGAGCCAGAAGTTGTCGTACCAGCGTCGCAGATCCTCTGCCCAGCGCGGCGATTCCATGCTCAGCTCAGCACCGGCAGCAACGCCTCGAGCTTGACCTCGGTCTCGGCGAGTTCGGCGGCTGGATCGGAGTCCGCGACGACGCCGACCCCGGCGTAACAGCGCGCGACCCGGCCCTCGATCAGCGCACAGCGCAGCGCGACGCAGAACTCCCCGTCGCCGTTCGCGTCGGTCCAGCCAACGGGACCGGCGTACCAGCCGCGATCGATGCCCTCGAGCGCACGAATCAGCGGCAGCGCGCGCGCTGTCGGCTCGCCCCCCAGCGCGGGCGTGGGGTGCAGCAAGCCCGCCAGCTCGATCGCGCCGACGGGCTCGGCGAGCTGGGCGCGGATCGGCGTTGCCAGATGCTGGATGTTGGCGATCCGCACCACCGACGGCTCGTTCGGTCGCGTGACCCACACGGCGTGGGGGCGCAGCTCGCGTTCGATTCGCTCCGCGACGATCGCGTGCTCCCGACGCTCCTTGCCCGAGCGCAGCATGCGCTCTCCGAGGTGGTCGTCAACGGCGGGATCGGCGCTGCGACGCGTCGAGCCGGCGAGCGCGAGCGTGCTGGCACGAAGTCCCTCCCGCCGGATCAGAAGCTCGGGGCTCGCGGCAACCAGCGTCGAATCTCCGCGGCCGACCGCCAGCACGAAGCAGCCGCCGAAAGCACCGCGCAGGACGGCGTAAACCGCGGCGATCGGGTGCTCTCGCGGTGCGTGAACCTCAACCTCGCGTGCGAGCACGATCTTCTCGAGTTCGCCTCGCTTGATCAGCTCGACAGCATGCGCGACGGCGGCCTCGTAGTGCTCGGGTGCGAGCGCGCCCCCCACCCGGTGGCGTTCGGTCGGGTGCGGGTCGAGCAGCGGCAGCGGCGCCGCCCTCAGCGCGGCCAGCCGGCCGCTGATCCGCGCCTGCATCGCGTCGGGGGAGTCGCTCGGCCGTGCAAGCGCGGCGACCGTGCACCACGTTTCGCCGCCGCGACGCGCGAAGGCGATCTCGGGTACGACCAGCGACGCCGGGGCGAAGCCCGACCAGTGGAGCGCACTCGCGCCGTCATCGGCAAACGCAAACCCGCCGGCCGCCACAAGCCCGCTCCCGAACGGTCCTCCGGACGGCTCCGCCGAAGCCTGCGCCGCCAGCTCCCGCCAGCGCTCGGCGACGCGCGCGAACCGGCCAGGACCGCGATCCTCAAGTGTCACGACAGCCCCGAGTCCCGCGAGCGCTGAGCCGGCGCGCTCAGGCTGCTCAAAGCAGATCCATGGCTCAGCGCCCAGCCGCGACGCGAAGACCACCTCGGCCGGATCAACCGCGACCGGCAGGCGCCAGCTCACCGCGACGAGCCGCGGCCCGCCGCGCCGGCCCCCGCGAACGCTCCTGGCAAGGTCCGCACGCAGCCTTGCGAGAGCTTCCGGCGGCAGCGTGAACAGCGAGCCCGACGCGGCGGACACGTCGAGCGCCTGCGGCGGCGCCACCTCCACTAGGCGGGGCGCTCCAGGGCCGCCGGTGCCGCCAAGCTAGGTCTCGCCCCGCCCGCGCCCCATTGCGATCTCGCCTGTTCGCATCATCTCGATCAGGCCGTAGGGGCGTGCAACCTGAGCAAACGCCTCGATCTTGTCCTCCTCGCCCGTGATCTCGATCACGACCGAGCGCTTGGTCACGTCAACCACGCGGCCGCGAAAGATCTCGCAGAACTCGAGCAACTCGCTGCGGGCGCTGCCCTCGGCCACGATTTTGAACAGCGCGAGCTGCCGCGTGACGGTCCCGCCCGGCTCGAGGTCGCGAATCTTGAGGACGTTGATGAGCTTGTGCAGCTGCTTGGTGACCTGGTCGATCGGATGCACTGCGCCATCGACCGTCAGCGTGATGCGCGCGATCTCCTCGTCCTCGGTCGGGCCGACGGTCAGCGTCTCGATGTTGAACCCGCGACGCGCAAACAGGCCGGCGATCCGGGTGAGTACGCCGGGCTTGTTCTCGACGAGGATCGACAGCACGTGCTTGCGGCCGGTCCGCAGGCCGACCGCCGCATCGAGCTCTTCGAGGCTCAACAGTTCCTTGGTTCCAGGTTCACCCATCGCCGCTCACCCGACCATGTCGCGAGCGGCGGCGCCGGGCGCGATCATCGGATAGGTGTTTTCCTCGCGGGTGACTCGCACATCCACGACGACCGGGCCGGGAGTCGCGATCGCCGCACGGATATCGTCGACGAGCGTGTGCTTGTCGGTGAAGCGCAACCCGGTCGCGCCGTAGGCCTCGCTGAGCTTGACGAAGTCCGGGAACTGGCCCATGTCGACGTGGCTGTAGCGGTGGTCCCAGAACAACTCCTGCCACTGGCGAACCATGCCCAGGTAGCCGTTGTTCATGATGAACACCTTGACCGGGATCTCGTTCTGAGCGCAGGTCGCGAGCTCTTGAATGTTCATCTGGATCGAGCCGTCGCCGCTGATCGCGCACACGACGTCGCCGGGCCGCCCGACCTGGGCGCCCATCGCCGCGGGTAGGCCGAAGCCCATCGTGCCGAGGCCGCCCGAGTTGATCCATTGGCGCGGACTATTGAAGTGGTAGTACTGGGCCGCCCACATCTGGTGCTGGCCGACGTCGGAGACGATGACGGCCTCGCCACCGGTCGCCTCGTAGATCGCCTCGACCATGTACTGGGGCTTGATCTCGCTGTCCACGGAGTCGTCATAGCGCAGCGGGTACTCCCGGCGCCAGGCGTCGATCTGCTTCCACCACTCGTCGAGCCGGCTGCCGTCGGCCTCGAGCGCACGGTACTCGACGATCAGCTTCGCGAGGATGTGCTTGGCGTCGCCGACGATCGGGATGTGTGCCGCGACGTTCTTCGAGATCTCGGCCGGGTCGACATCGATGTGGATGAACTTCGCCTGCTGGGCGAACTCCGACAACTTGCCGGTGATGCGGTCGTCAAACCGCGCACCGACCGCGATGATCAGGTCGGCGCCGTCCATTGCGTAGTTCGCCGTGCGCGTACCGTGCATGCCGAGCATGCCGAGCCACTGCGGGTGCGTCCCGGGGAAGCCACCGAGACCCATCAGCGTGCATGTGACCGGGAACTTGTCGATCGTCGCAAACTCGGTCAACTCCGCCGCCGCGTTCGCGTTGATCACGCCGCCACCGGCGTAGATCACCGGGCGCTTTGCGGCCGCGAGGGCTTTTGCCGCCTGCCGGATCTGCTTGTGGTTACCTTCGATCGTCGGCTGGTAACCCGGAAGTGACACGCCGGAGGCCGGCTCGTATGGAATGTCCGCGCGCGACAGGTCGACCGGGATGTCGATCAGCACCGGGCCCGGGCGACCGCTGCGCGCGATGTGAAATGCCTCGTGAATTGCGCGTGGCAACTCGAGCGGGTGCTGGATCATGAACGAGTGCTTGACGATCGGCATCGTGATGCCGATCGTGTCCGCCTCCTGGAATCCGTCGGTGCCGAGCAGCTCGGTGCGGACCTGGCCGGTGAAGAAGACGACGGGGACCGAATCCATCATCGCGTCGGCAATCGGCGTGACGACGTTCGTCGCGCCGGGACCGGAGGTCGCGAACGCGACACCCACCTTGCCGGTCGCCTTCGCGTAGCCCTCGGCGGCATGCCCGCCACCAGCCTCGTGGCGGACCAGCACGTGGCGGATTCCGGCGTCATAGAACGCGTCGTAGGTCGGGAGGTTCGCCCCTCCGGGCAGCCCGAATACGACGTCCACACCTTCTGCCTTAAGGCACTCCATCACGGCATCGACTGCTCGCATCGCGCTTACCTCCTCTCGACGTGCTCGGATTAACAGGGTGAAACCACCGGGCCCGCCGGTGGCGGGCCACTAAATTTAGGATAGCGCCCGCAAGTGGCCGCGCAAGGCGCGCCAACCGCCCTTGCACGCGGCTCAGAGCTTGGCGCGCACCCGCAGTGCGGGGTCCGGATCGATGGTCTCACCGGGCTGGGGGTAGTCGAGGTCGCTGCCGCAGCGCATGCACATCGCGTCGTAGATCTTCAGCACCGCACCGCAACTCGGGCAGTGGCGTAGTGGCGTCTCGCTCTCACGCCGGTAGAGCAGCGCGGCGATCGGCCCGAGCACCGGAATCAGCGCCGAAACGACGAACCAGACCGGGAACGAACTGCCTTTGCGCGACGCGATTACTGCGCCAATCAGCCCCGAAGCGAGGCAGATGAGCACATACGTCATGCGCTAAAGAAAAACGTGAATTGCCCAGAGCACTCCGGCGATCGCCAGGACGACTGCGGCCACCGTGAGGATGAAGACCACGACGCCGAACAGCAGGTGGAACAGGACTACGGCGCAGATCAGCAGCACCAGCGCCGCAAGCGCGTGGCGGCCGAGGTTCTTCGTCCGTGACTTTGTGGGCTCTGTGCTTTCTTGACTCATGTCAAGCAGCTTACGCCTCCGCGGCACCGCCCGAAGCAGTGAATGCGAAAGCGCCTCAGCCGCTTGTCGCGGGCGTGCTCTGCGGGAGCGGCTCGGCCGGCACCGCGGGCAGCCTCGCGAGGCTGTAGCGCCGCACCACCGGCTGCCCGGCACTGACCGACTGCTCGCTGAGCTCGGGCAGCAGCAGGAAGCGGGAATTCGCGTTGTTGCTGGTCATGCGAGCATGATCCTCGCGGTGGCCGGCGCTGTCGTTGGCCCACTGGACAACATCAGGCGGGCGGCTTTGGACACGGAGCCGGCCGAGGCACCGTGCCGGCTCAGATTCCGAGCTGCTCGCGGATCAGCCGCGTCACCTCTGCGCCGTCGGCACGGCCGCGCGTCTCGCGCATCACCGCCCCGACGAGTGCTCCGATCGCCTTCTCGTTGCCGCCACGAACCCGCTCCGAAGCCGCCGGGTCGGCAGCGATTGCATGCTCGACGATCGCCGCCAGGGCGCCGTCGTGATCGTCAAGCGCACCAAGGCCGCGCTGCTTGACGACGTCCGCCGGGTCACCGCCCTCCCGGACGAGCACGTCGAGAACCTCGCGGCCCGCGGCGGCGCTCACCGCCCGGGCGAAGATCAACTCGACCAGCTTCGCCATCGCCTCGGGCGCAACCTTGCTGTGCGCCGGATCCTCGTCGCCGATCCGGGCTACGAGCTGCGTCAGCCAGTTGGCGACCAGCTGGCCGTCCTTGGCGTCGCCCGCCGCGACGACCTTCTCGAAGTAGTCGGCGAGCTCGAAGCGGAACGCGAGCAGTCGGGCGCTGTCCGCGCTGAGGCCGTACTGATCCTCGAATCGCTCGGAGCGTGCCGTCGGCAGCTCGACGATCGCCTCACGGGCTGCCCGCAGCATCTCCACGGTCGTCGCGATCGGCACCAGGTCGGGCTCGGGGAAATAGCGATAGTCCTGCGCCTCCTCCTTCGAGCGCAGCGATGTGATCTCGCCGCTCGCCGGGTCGAAGTGCAGCGTCTCCTGCTCGACCGCTCCACCCCGCTCGAGGATCACGCGCTGGCGGGCGATCTCGGCCGCGATCCCGCGTTCGAGGAAGCGAAAGGAGTTCATGTTCTTGAGCTCGGTTTTGGTGCCGAGCTCGCTCGACCCGGCAGGGCGCAACGACACGTTGGCATCCGCGCGCAGCGAGCCCTCCTCCATGTTCACGTCGCTGACTCCGAGGCTTCGCAGCGTGGCGCGCAGCAACGTCAGCCACTCGCGCGCCTGCTCGGGGGATCGGAGCTCGGGCTCCGTGACGATCTCGACGAGCGGAGTGCCGCCACGGTTGAAGTCCACCACCGACAGCTCGGAGCCGTGGATTCGGCCGCTCTCACCCAGGTGGACCAGCTTGGCGGCGTCCTCCTCGAGGTGGACGCGATGGAGGTGTACGCCCGCGAGCTCCCCGCCACGGCACAGCGGCTCGTCGTACTGCGAGATCTGGTAGCCCTTCGGCAGGTCGGGGTAGAAGTAATTCTTGCGGTGGAAGACGGAGCGGTCGGCCAGCTCACAGCCGAGCGCCAGGCCGATCATCAGCGCGAAGTGGATGGCGCGCGCGTTGGCGACCGGAAGTGCGCCCGGCAGGCCGAGGCAGACCGGGCACGTCCGCGTGTTCGGCGGCGCGCCGAACGAAAGCTCGCAGCCACAGAACATCTTCGTCCGCGTTTTCAGCTGGACGTGGATCTCGAGCCCGATGACCGGCTCGAGGTCGGCGCTCACACGCGTACCGCCCGGCCGTCGAAGCCGAGCGCCTGTTCGAGCGCGAACGCGGTGTCGAGCATCCGGCTCTCGCTGAATGCTGGTCCGGCGAGCTGAAAGCCGACCGGCAGCGGCGTTCCGCCGTCAGGCGGGGATGCGAGGCCGTTGGGAATCGACATCGCCGGAATGCCGGCGAGCGAGGCCGGCACCGAGAGGAAGTCGTTGAGGTACATCGCGTAGGGGTCAGCAAGCTTCGCGCCGAGCTCAAAGGCGACACACGGCGACGTCGGCATCACGACGAAGTCGAAGCGCGAAAACGCCGCCGCGAAGTCGTCGGCGATCTTCGTGCGCACGCGCTGTGCACGGCCGTAGTAGGCGTCGTAATAGCCGCTCGAGAGCACGTACGTGCCGAGCATCACCCGTCGTCTGACCTCCACGCCGAAGCCGTCGTGGCGCGTGCGCTCATACATCGTCAGCAGGTCGCCGGCATCGGCGCGGTAGCCGTAGCGGACGCCGTCGAAGCGGGCGAGATTCGAAGAGCATTCAGCGGGTGCGAGCACGTAGTAGGCAGCAAGCGCGTGCGGGGCGTGCGGCAGCGCGCACGACTCGACCGTCGCGCCGAGCTCGCGTGCGAGCTCGAGCGTCGCCTGGAAGGCGCTGATCACGCCTGGCTCGATGCCTTCGCCGGTCAGCTCGCTCGGCACCCCGAGACGGATACCGGCAAGATCCGTGCGGCTCGGCGTCGCGATCGGCCCGGGGAAGTCGACCGAGGTCGCATCGAGTGGATCGCGCTCTCCGACCATGTGGCGCAGCAGTAGTGCGGCGTCGCTGACATCACGCGTCAGTGGACCCGCCTGGTCGAGTGAGGAGGCGAACGCGATCATCCCGTAGCGCGAGACAGCGCCGTAGGTCGGCTTCAGTCCGACGATCCCGCAGAGCGCCGCCGGCTGACGGATCGAGCCGCCGGTGTCGGTGCCGATTGCCCACGGCGCGAGACCCGCGGCGACCGCGGCGGCACTGCCACCGGACGAGCCGCCCGGCACGCGCGCACGATCCCAGGGGTTGAGCACAGGCCCGAACGCCGAGTTCTCGTTCGAAGACCCCATCGCGAACTCGTCCTGATTCGTCTTCCCCAGTAGTGGCGCCCCCGCCCGCGCCAGCCGCTCGACGACGGTCGCCGTATACGGAGGCCGATAACCCTCGAGTATCCGCGACCCGGACTGGCTCGGCACGCCCGCGGTGCAGAACAGGTCCTTGACGGCCAGCGGCACGCCGCCGAGCGGCTGCTCCGCCGGCGCGGGTGCCTGGTCGGCCACCCAGGTGTAGGCGTTCAGGGGATCCGCCGCCGCACGCTCGCGGTAGCACTCGAACAGCTCGCCCGGATCGGCCTCGCCGCTCGTGATTGCTGCCGCGGCCTGGCTCGCCGTGAGGTCGAGAAGGCCGCTCATGCCTGCGGGCTCGGCACCGCGAAGCCGTCGTCGGCGACCGCCGGCGCGGCGGCGAGCACCTGCTCGCGCGGCAGTGACTCGCGCGGCTCATCGTCGCGCAGCGCATTCCCGACCTCGACCACGTGGCTCGTTGGCGCAACCTCCTCCAGGTCCAGTTGAGCGATCGTTTCGATGTGCTCGAGTACGCCACCGAGCTCGCCCACCATTCGCTCAACCTCCCCATCGCTCAGCTCGAGCCGAGCGAGTCGCGCCACGTGGAGCACCGTGTCGCGGTCGATCATTGCGGGCTCGCGCCGCTCGCCGGGACGCCCCAGAAGGGGCGCTCGTCGCGCATCGAGAGCCAGCCCGCGACGAGCACGCCAATCGCGCCTGCGAGTGCCAGCCAGAGGCCGTAGCAGCGTTCGCTCGCGGCCCCCGGCAGCGCGATCACCCGAATCACGACCGCGAGAACGCCAACGAGCCCGATCGTCGTCGTCCAGACGGCAAGTGCCACCGGCAGCGCCGGCGAGCGCTGCATGATCGTCGCCGCGACGAGCGCCAGCGCAAGCAGCGCCGCACCCGCAGCAGGCAGCTCGGCCACGGTCAGCGAGTTCCACGCGTCGCGCTGGACGCCGGCGAACTCATACCACGGCAGGAACAGCGACACGGCGAGCAGGACACCGGCGACGAGCGCGAGCAGTTCAGCGGGGCGAAGCCGGCGAAATTCGATCTTCACGGTCGGAAGACTAGATCGTCGCCGCGATCGAACATCCTCGACGCGTCGTCGATCGCTGACTCCGGCTTTCCCCGGGCGGGGCGACGGCTACACAGATTTCCGCTCACGTGCGCGTCGAGCTGCGCGCCGCGGCACAACTTCGACCCACTGATAACGCCCGCCGCAGAGCGAACGCCAGGCACTCGCGCGGGCGACTCGCAGCTCCCGGCGTGCGCCCGCCGGCGTTGTGAGAAATATGCGACCGACGGTCGCCTCGCCGGTGGCCCCTGGGCTGAGAACCGAGCCGGCGGCTGCGAACGTCAGCCGGTGCCGGCCGCGGCCGAGTCGCAGGCGCAGCGGTCCGATCGTGTCCGGGTTGAAGTCGTTGCCATCCAGTTGATCGGAGAGCTTCGCGATCCGACGACCGTCGACGCGCACGACCACGGCCGGCATGATCTCGCCCCGCAACCACAGGTCCCAGCGTCCCGCTCGCGGGACGGGGAATGTCACGCTCACCGCGGGGCTCGAAGCCAGGTCCAGATGTCCCAGTTGGTAGGCCGCGCGGGGCGATGCCCCTCCGAGACCAACCCCCAGGATCCGCGGAGCCACCGCCGCCACGAGGTAGGCGTCGTGGCGCAGCGCGATCCGGGCGGCTCTGGCGAGCGTCTGACAGCGAACGCGGCTGTCGCCAGCCAGCACGATGTGGGCGAGCGCAGCCGGAGCGCGAGGCCTCCGAGCCCAAACCTGGTAGTAGGCACCGCTCCATCGCAAACGGTAAGCGTCAGGCGGGGGGCTGTCGGCGGGGTTGACGCGGGTGATGATCAGGCGGTAGGAGAGAAACTTGCGGGGCGGTATCACGTCAAGATCGACAGGCGCGCTGTGTATCGGTGCGACTTCGGCGAGGGCGGGCGGCGCATAGAGGAAGTCTGGGCCGCCGATATCGAGGTCGCGCAACTCGTAGAGGGCGTACTCGTCCCAATCGGTGAACAGCGTCGGCCCGCGCCCGCCAAAGCGACCGCCGAGCGATGCGAGTTCCGCGTAGCGCGCTGGTGGCGCGAGGCCGGTGGCCCGGTACTGCATCACGTCCGAGCCGAGCACGCCGGCGGTCAGGATCAGCGCCAGCAATCCCGCGAGCGGTGCTTGGCGCCATCGCAGCAGTGCTGCGACCGCACTCCAGGCGAGCAGCAGGACAATCGGCGAACTCAGCATCAGCGTCTTGGCGTCGATCCAGGTCGTCGCGTAGACGAGCAACGCGCCGGCGAGCGCGAGCAATGCTGTGATCCAACCGAGCAGGGCCGCCTCGCGGTTGCCCCACAGGTGGATGACGCCGCCCAACGCGGCCGCAGCCGTGACGCCGATCGCCACATAGCTCATCGCGGCACCGACGCCGGTCGGCGCCACCGTGTAAATCCCGCTCAGCCAAACGCCAAAGACCTGCACGAGCTTCAACGGCGAGGTCAAATCGCCCGGGCTGCGCGTCGAAGCGATGGCCTGCGTGCTGCGCAAAGACGCTCCGGTGGACGTCCACGTTGGCCACGCCGCGACCGCGCCAACCACGATGCCGGCGAGCGCCAGCAGGAACACCCGCCAGAGACTGTTGCGTCGAGCGGCGATCTCGACCGCCGCAACGGTCGCCAGGACGACTACGCTCGCCAGGATCCAGGCGCCGAAACCGACGCCCAGCACTGAGACGCCGGCGGCGGCTGCGAGCGCGAACGGCACGACACGACGGGCCGGGCCCGGTAACCACCGCTCGTGCATCACGACCAGTGCGCCGAGCGTCAGGATCAGCGGTAGCCCCGTGATCTCCTTGACCGAACCGATCAGCTCGTAGGCGTATACGAGCGCCGTCAACGTCGCGGTGAGCCCGGCGAGCGCCGCCCAGCCGCCGGCAAGGCCGGCCCTCCGCGCGAGCAGCCAGGCCGGCCCGGCCGCGATCGCGAGCATGAAGGCGTTGAACGGTTGGAAGGCCCAGATCAACGGTATGCCGAGCACGAAGGCGCTGCCACCGAACAGCGTGTCGGCTCCCGATGGGTAGCCGGTCCCGTAGTAGCTGTGGAGATACAGCCCGTAGGAGTTGCGCAGATCCAGGTGCGCGTAGTCCTGACCGTGGCGGATCAGGTAGTCCGCACCCATCATGTGAAACGCGGAGTCGGTGAGCACGTTGTAGGCAGAGAACGTCGTCTGCCCAAACGCCAGCACCGGCGCGAGCGCCAGGCCGTAGACGATCGCCGGCAGCCAGAGCTGCCAGCGCCACGAGCGCGCCCGCAACACGGCGGCCTTCAGGCGTCGCCATTCGAGGACGATGCCGCTCGCAGCGATCACCGTGACGACGAACGGCGTCGCCGGGGCCGTGGACGGCGAGTACGTCGTCAGCTGCGAGACCGCGATCAGGCCCGCCGCGCCGATCGCCGGCAGCAGTACCGCAGGCACGAAGCGGCCGCAAAACCGATCGATCAGGAGTCCCGTGCCGACGCACAGGGCTTCGAGCATGACCGGGTAGACGAGGGTGGTGAGGATGAACATCGGGCGGCGCGGGTGGGGTACGTCCTGGTAGCGCTTCGAGCCGAAGGCGACCGCTGATGCCCGGCACCGGTCCGTCACTCCGATGCCACGCACGGCTATACCAGGTCCCAGGACTCCCGGGCCGGCAACTCCTCGACAGCGCACAGCCTAGATCGACGTCCTTGAACACGTCTGCGTCGGCGACGTGCCGCGCGCCCGATGCGCCAAATGGCGACTAACCTTCAAGGCGTGGCGGGCAGCGACGCTCTCATCTTCGACGCGATTCGCACGCCGCGCGGGAGGGGCAAGACGGACGGCGCGCTGCACACGATCAAGCCCATCGATCTCGTGGTCGGCCTGCTCGATGCGCTGTTCGAACGCAACGAGCGTCTCGATCCGGCACGCATCGAAGATCTCGTGCTCGGCGTGGTGACCCCGATCGCCGACCAGGGCATGGACATCGCGAAGACGGCTGCGATCAAGGCCGGCCTCCCGGAGACTGTCGCCGGCCTGCAGGTGAACCGCTTCTGCGCGTCGGGCCTCGAAGCCGTCAACTTGGCGGCGGCGAAGGTCGCCTCGGGCTGGGAGGAGCTTGTCGTGGCCGGTGGCGTCGAGTCGATGTCGCGCGTGCCGATCGGCTCCGACGGCGGCGCCTGGGCGATCGATCCGGAGACGAACTACGCAACCGCGTTCGTGCCGCAGGGCATCAGCGCCGACCTGATCGCGACACTCGAAGGCTTCAGCCGCGAAGAGGTCGACACATACGCCGCTCGCTCACAGCAACTGGCCGGGGCGGCCCAGGCCGAGGGTCGCTTCACCCGCTCCGTCGTGCCGGTGCGAGACCTCAACGGCCAGGTCGTGCTCGACCTCGACGAGCACATTCGCCCTGATACGAGCGTCGAGGGGCTCGCCAAACTCGGCCCGTCGTTCGCTTTCATCGGCGAGGCCGGCGGCTTCGACGCGGTCGCGCTGCAGAAGTATCACTGGCTCGAGCGGATCGAGCACGTGCACACCGCCGGCAACTCCTCGGGCATCGTCGACGGCGCCGCGCTGGTGGCGGTCGGCAGCGACCGGGTGGGACGGGAGCTCGGACTGGAGCCGCGCGCGCGCGTCGTGTCGACGGCGCTGTCGGGTGCCGACGCGACGATCATGCTGACCGCTCCGGCGCCGGCGAGCCGCAAGGCGCTCGAGCGCGCCGGCCTGGGCGTCGAGGATCTCGACCTGATCGAGATCAATGAGGCATTTGCCGCCGTCGTTTTGCGCTTCGCGCGCGATCTCGACGTCGACCTCGCGAAGGTCAATGTCAACGGCGGCGCGATCGCGATGGGCCACCCGCTGGGCGCGACCGGCGCGATGCTCCTTGGCACGCTGCTCGACGAGCTCGAGCGCCGTGGCGGACGCTACGGCATGGTGACGCTCTGCGCCGGCGGCGGTATGGGCATCGCCACCGTCATCGAGCGCCTGTAGCCCGAGTGTCCGGCGATGGGTGGATCGGCTGGCAGCAGGACGACGATGGCGTCGTGGTCCTGACGCTTGACGCGCCGGCTGCCGACGCGAACCGTTTTCAAGCGAAATTCGCTGCTGCGCTGGAAGCCGTGATCGAGCGCATCGAAGCGTCGCAAGACAACGTGAGCGGCATCGTTCTCGCGTCCGCGAAGCCATCGTTCTGCCTCGACTCCGACCCAACCGGCGTGCTCGGTGCCGATCGCGCGCAGGCCGGGGAGCTCGGTGCCGTACTGACGCGCGATGCCGCGCTCCTGCGTCGGCTTGAGTTGTGCGGACGCCCGGTGGTCGCCGCGATCGCCGGCGACGCCGTCGGGGACGGGCTTGCCCTGGCACTCGCAAGCCACCGGCGGATCGCCGTCGATGAGCCGACTCTCGAGCTCGGCCTGCCCCAGGTGCGGCTCGGCCTGCTGCCGGGCCGCGGCGGACTGACGCGAGTCGTGCGCCTGCTCGGGATCAGCGAGGCGCTCACCGAGGTGCTGCTCGAGGGCAAGCTCCTGGGAGCCCAGCGCGCCGCAACGCTCGGCCTGATCGATGAGTTGGTTGACTCGCCCGAGGCGCTGCTACCCGCGGCAAAGGCGTGGATCGCCGCCGGCGGCGAGCCACGCCAGCCGTGGGATCGCGACGGCTACCGCATGCCCGGGGGCACGCCGTCGAGCGCATCTCTCGCGCAGTTCCTGCCGGCCTACCCGGCGAACCTCCGCAAGCGGCTCAGGGGCGCCAACTTCCCGGCGCCGCACCACATCATGGCTGCAGCGGTCGAAGGGGCGCAGCTCGACCTCGCCGGCGCTGTGACGGTCGAGACGCGCTACCTCGTCGATCTGATGTGCGGCCAGGTCGCAAAGAACATGGTGCAGGCCTTCCACGTCGACCTTGCGCAGGCCGTGGGGCGCCGGCGGGCGGTCGGCGGCGCCACGTTCCGCCCGCAGCGCGCGGTCGTTCTCGGCGCCGGCATGATGGGCTCGGCGATCGCCTACCTCGTGGCGGCGGCTGGAGTTGACGTGGTCCTTCGCGATGTTTCGCTCGAGGCCGCTCAGCGGGGCCGCAGCTACGCCGAAGGCGTCGTTCGCCGCGGCGTCGAACGCGGGCGCATGAGCGTCGCCGACGGCGAGACACTGCTTGCCCGGATCGCGCCGACCGAGTCGCTCGACGCAGCCGACGGCGTTGATCTCGTGATCGAGGCGGTCTTCGAGGACAGGGCGCTGAAGGGAGCTGTGCTGCGCGAGATCGACGCGCATGCCGCGGCCGGCGCGCTGATCGCATCGAACACCTCGACGCTGCCGATAACCGGGTTGGCTGAGAGCGTGTCCCGGCCGGCTGACTTCGTCGGCCTCCACTTCTTCAGCCCGGCTGAGCGGATGCCGCTGCTCGAGATCATCGCCGGCACCCAGACCAGCAGCGAAACGATCGCTCGCGCGCTCGACATCGCGGCCCTGCTCGGCAAGACGCCGATCGTCGTCAACGACAGTCGCGGCTTCTTCACGAGCCGTGTGATCTCGACCTTTATCGATGAGGCACTCGCGATGCTGGCCGAGGGCGTTCCGGCGGCTTCGGTCGAGCAGGCCTCGCTGCAGGCCGGATACCCCGCTGCAGTCCTTCAGCTCACGGACGAGCTGAGCATCGAGCTGATGCGCAAGATCCGCAACCAGTACAAGGCTGCCGCGGCGGCCGAAGGCGTCGCCTGGGAGACCGTCCCGGCCGAGCGAGTGGTCGATGCGATGCTGGACACACACGGGCGTGCCGGTCGCGCCGCCGGCGCCGGCTTCTACGACTACGACGATGGCAAGCGCACCGGGCTCTGGCCTGGCCTGAGCGAGCTTGCGCCGAGAGCGCCGACGCTGCCGCCGCTGCTCGAGCTGGAGGAGCGCATGCTGTTCATCGAGGCACTCGAATCGATCAAATGCCGCGAGGAGGGAGTCATCGAATCTGTTGCCGATGCGAACGTCGGCTCGATCCTCGGCATCGGGTTCCCGGCCTGGACCGGCGGCGTGCTCCAGTACGTCAACGGCTACGCCGGAGGCCCGGCGGGGTTCGTCAACCGTGCGCGTGAGCTGAGCCAAAGCCACGGCAGCCGCTTCGAGCCGCCCGATTCGCTCGTCGCTGTGGCTGCTCGCGGCGGGCGCATCAGCGACTGATAGCCTCAGACCCCCGTGAGCGAGCCGGTCGTTCTCCTCGAGCGTCGTGACCAGTCGCTGCTGATCACGCTGAATCGCCCGGAGGCCCGCAACGCAGTCAACGCGGCGATGGCGGCGGGGATCGCCGCCGCGCTCGACGAGCTCGACGCCGACCCAGAGCTGCTCGTCGGCGTTCTCACGGGGGCGCCGCCCGGCTTCTGCGCCGGGATGGATCTGAAGGCCTTCGCTGCCGGCGAGCAGCCGTGGATTGAGGGGCGTGGCTTCGCCGGGATTGCTGAGCGCGCGTCGTCCAAGCCGTTGATCGCCGCGATCGAAGGCTTCGCAATGGCCGGTGGCCTCGAGATCGCCTTGGCGTGCGATCTGATCGTCGCCGCGCGCGATGCGCGCCTTGCGATTCCCGAGGTGAAGCGCGGCCTGTTTGCGGCAGGCGGCGCGCTTCTGCGCCTGCCGCAGCGCATCCCCTACAACGTCGCATCAGAGATGGCGCTGACGGGCGAGCCATTGGCGGCGGGACGGCTGCTCGAACTTGGCCTGATCAATCGGCTCGCCGACGCCGGCGACGCCGTGGCTGTCGCGCTTGAACTGGCGGCCGCGATCGGTGCGAACAGCCCGCTCGCAGTTCGCACGAGCAAGCAGGTCTTGCAAGGCCAGCGGGACTGGTCTGACGCCGAGGCTTGGAAGCTCCAGGCTGAGCTGTTTGCGACCGTGCTCGCGGCGCCCGACGCGATGGAGGGTGCGGTCGCATTCGCTGAGAAGCGTGCGCCGAACTGGCAGACGCGCTAGCCGCGCCTCGCGGCAATCTTCCCTGCGCTGAGGGGTTTTTTACCCAACGGGACCATGCGCGCCGCTGTTACGGTCACCCGCTTCTGCGCCTTAGGCGAATCACACGTACGCCGTTGGTCGCGGTCGCGCTGTTTGCGTCTGCAACCCCCGCAGCAATGGCTCTCCAGTCTCAGGGAGGCGGGGCACGCCGCGCTCACACGACCGCTGCACACGCGCCGACCCGCGTAGCGCTACCCCGTGCTGCGCGCCCGGTGCTCCTCTCGCCGCGGCCCTCGCTGCCGTTCTCGATGCACCGTTCGGTCCGGCCCGCCGGCGTGCCGGACCGGGCGCTTCGGCTCGCCCGCGCGCGGGCGCAGTTGGCGGAGCGAGACCCCTCTACGCGTGGCGGCGACGGACCGCGGCCGCTGCGCGCCAACCTGATGCGGACGGTGCACGGCGACGTCGCTCGGATCCTCAGCGATGGGCTGGCGGCCGCCCCGGCTGGCGCACCGGCCGCCGTGCAGCAGGCAATCTGGGCGGGCAACCAGCTGATCGGCCTGCCATACGTTTACGGCGGCGGTCACGGCAGCTTCACCTCGTCGGGCTACGACTGCTCGGGCAGTGTGTCGTTTGCGCTGCATGGCGGCGCGATGCTATCCGCGCCGATGGACTCCGCGGAGTTCTTCGACTGGGGCCGGGCCGGACGCGGCAGGTGGGTGACCGTATACACGAGCTCCGGCCACGCTTTCGTTGAGATCGCTGGAATCCGCCTCGACACAAGCACTGCCGGCGACCTCAACGGCCTGAGTGGTCCGCGCTGGCGGCCGCTATTGGACGCGACCGCCGGTTACGTCGCGCGCCACCCTGCCGGCTACTAGCTGTAAGTACCGCCCAGTGACTACAAGCGAGTACCGGTCAGCTGCTCCGCGCCTGCACCTGAGCGGCGAGCAGCGTGTTACGCAGCAGGCAGGCGATGGTCATCGGACCAACACCGCCCGGCACCGGCGTGATCGCGCTCGCGCGCTCGCGCACAGCGTCGAAGTCGACGTCGCCGACGAGCCCGGACTCCAGGCGCGTGATACCGACGTCGATGACGATCGCCCCCGGTTTGACCCAGTCGGCCTCGACCATTCTCGGCCTGCCGGTGGCGGCGATCAGGATGTCGGCGCGAGCACACGTGGCCGGGAGATCGCGCGTTCGCGAGTGACAGATCGTCACCGTCGCGTTTTCTGCGAGCAGTAGCTGGGCCATCGGCTTCCCGAACAGGTTCGAGCGTCCGATCACCACCGCTTCCGCGCCCTCGATCTGGGCTCCGGCGCTCCGCAGCAGCTCGATCACGCCACTGGGGGTGCAAGGGCGCAGGCCCTCCCGCCCGAGTGCCAGCAGTCCGGCCGAGATCGGCGTCAGGCCGTCGACATCCTTGGCCGCGTCGACGAGACCGGTGAGCCGCGTGCCGTCGAGGTGATCGGGAAGCGGTAGCTGGACGATGATCCCGCTGACCCGTGGGTCGTCGTTCAGCTCGCCGATCAGCGCCGCGAGATCGCCGTCGCTGATGTCGGCTGGCGGGCGGTGATCGAACGCCGCCATCCCGACCTCGGCGCAGGCACGCTGCTTCCCGGCGACGTAGACCGCGCTCGCCGGATCGTCGCCGACGAGGACTGTCGCGAGACCCGGCGCCTGCCCGTGGTCGGCGACGAACGCCGCGACGTCCTGCGCAACCTGCGCGCGCAGGCGGGCGGCAACCGCCTTGCCGTCGATGATCGTCGCGCCTGTCCCGCGCGCGGGCTCCTCGCGCCGTTCAGTGATGCGTGCGGGGCTCAACGGCGGCTCATCGGTGCGCTGTCCAGCAGCTTTCGCTCGGAGCCGTCGCGGGCGAAGCGGACGACGACGATGCCGCCGGGCTCGAGCGCCGTGACGACGCCGTCGCCGAACGCGGCATGAATGACGTCCTCGCCGAGGCGGTAGCTGACAGCCACCGCCGTCGCCCGTCGGCCGGCAGCGGCGGCGCTCTCCCAGCCGGCACCGGCGCCGAGCGAGACGCGGCGCATGGAATCGCCGCCGCTACCCGAAAGGGTGCCTGTACCCGAACGGGTGAGCGGCGCGACGAAGTCCTCGTTGCGATCGGTCAGCTCGAGCGGCAGCTCGTCAAGGAAGCGGCTGCGCAAGCCGTAATGCTCGGTCCCGTAGATCGAGCGTCGCCGGGCGTAGGTGAACGTCAGGTCGCGCATGGCGCGCGTGATGCCGACGTAGCAGAGGCGGCGCTCTTCCTCGAGCGAGCCCTCGTCGAGTGAGCGCGAGTGCGGGAAGATGCCCTCCTCGCAGCCGATGATGAAGACGATCGGGTATTCGAGGCCCTTCGCGTTGTGCAGCGTCATCAGGGTCACGAGGCCCTGGTCGTCGACGCGAGTGTCGGCGTCGCTGACCAGCGCAACCTGCTGGAGGAAGGCGTCCAGTGTGCGCTCCTCCGCCGTCGCGTCGAATTCACGGGCCACGCCGACGAGTTCCTCGAGGTTTTCGAGGCGACCCTGCGCCTCGAACGTCCGCTCGGCCTCGAGCGCCTCGAAGTAGCCGCTGCGCCGGAGCGTCTCGTCGAGCAGATCGCCGATTGGCGCTCCGCCCTGCGCGAGCGCGCGCAACTCAACCATCGTGCCCATGAAACGTCCGAGGCAGGTGACGGCCGCACGACCAAGCCCGGGCACCCGCTCCGGCTCGGCCGCGACATCCCAAACCGGCACGCCGAGCGTCGTCGCGTGGGCGAGAACGCGTGACAGCGATGTCTGCCCGAGGCCACGGCGGGGACTGTTTGCGATCCGCGTGAAACTCACCTGATCTTGGGGATTTGCGAGCAGCGCCAGGTATGACATTGCGTCCTTGACCTCGGCTCGCTCATAGAACTTCGTGCCGCCGATCACCTGATACGGCACCTCGCCGCGGACCAGCACGTCCTCGAGCACGCGTGACTGAGCGTTCGTGCGGTAGAAGACGGCGACCTCCGATCGGGATACGCCCTCGCCCACGAGCCGCTCGATCTCGCCGAGGACGTAGCGCGCCTCGGCATGCTCATCGGCAAGCGCTCGGACCTTGATCGAATCTCCCTCGCCGACCTCGGTCCAGAGGGCCTTGCGCACCTGGTCGCGGTTGTGCGCGATGACGGCGTTTGCTGCCGAGAGGATCGTCTGGGTCGAGCGGTAGTTCTGCTCGAGCTTGACTATGTGGGCGTCAGGGAAGTCGCGTTCGAAGTCGAGGATGTTGCGGATATCGGCGCCGCGGAAGCCGTAGATCGACTGCGCGTCGTCGCCGACGACGGCAAGGTTGCGCCGCTCGCCGGCGAGCAGGCGCAACCAGGTGTACTGAGCGTGGTTTGTGTCCTGGTACTCATCGACGAGGATCTCTCGAAACGTCGTCTGGTAGCGCTCACGTACCTCCGGGAACAGCTCGAGCAGGTTGACAGCCCGGACGAGCAGGTCGTCGAAATCCATCGCGTTGAAGCGCACCAACTCGCGCTCGTAGACCTCGTAGGCGTCGGCGACAGTCTGCTCGAAGTAGGAGCCCACCAGCGAGCGATACTCGGCGGCGTCGCGCAGCCGGTTCTTCGCCTCGGAGATCTGGTTGAGCACCGCGGCCGGCGTGAAGCGCTTTGGATCCGCGTCGACGGCGTCGAGCGATTGCTTGACAAGGCGCCGGGCGTCAGCCTGGTCATAGATCGTGAACTGGCGCGTGTAGCCGAGCCGCGTCGCCTCGGCCCGCAGCATCCGCGTGCAGGCGCTGTGGAATGTCATCACCCACATCCCACGCGTGCTGTACCCGAGCAGCAACTCCGCGCGCTCGCGCATCTCGTGCGCCGCCTTGTTGGTGAACGTGATCGCCAGCAGTTCGTCGCGGCGCACCTGCTCGGTCTGAATCAGGTAGGCGATGCGGTGAGTCAGCACGCGCGTCTTGCCGCTGCCAGCCCCGGCGAGGATCAGCAGCGGTCCGCCGCCGTGCGTCACCGCCTCGCGTTGCGCGGGGTTGAGGCCGTCGAGAAGACCCTCGATACGCGGGTCGCTGACGCTTGTCTGGCTCATCGATCCAGCATAGATGGGCGAGCGGCTAGCCTCCCCAACGTGGCTGGCGCAGTAAACGCGTGCGAGAACCGCAGCGAGCTCGCGAGTCGAGGGGCGAGCGCGTGACGCTCTGTGACGAAGTACGCGAGGGCTGTGCTGAAATCGCCGGCTCGGCGCGCTCGGTTGCGATCAGGGCTGGCGAGGGCGATCTTGCGCTGGCCGGCGATGGCGAACGCGCGCCGATTCGTCCACAGGCGCTCGACGGCGAGCTCCACTACCTGGACGGCTCGCCCGAGGACGTCGCACGGTTCTTCTTCACGCTCGACTCGATCAACTTTGGCTCCGGCTGGTTTCCGACGCTGCGCAAACAGCCCGGCCGATCGGGTTACGCCACGATCGCCGGCCGGCTCGCCGACCACTTTCGCCTGACCGGTCCCTGGTCAAACGAGCAGCTGCGCCGTATCGACACCCGGTCGATCGCGCTTGCGCTGGGCCAGCCTCCCGACCACGAGCTGATGGCGCTCTACGCCCAGGCCTTGCGTGACCTTGGTCGCTGGCTTGGCGAGCGCTGCGCGCTCGCGGCGGTCGAAGGCGCGGAGCGGTCCGCCGAGCGCTTTGCGGAGCAGCTCGTGGGCGGGATGGCGCTGTTCCGCGACCCACCGTTCCACAAGCGCGCTCAACTCCTCGCCGCGGACCTCGCGCTCGCCGGCGTCGCGATGTTTGGCGACCTCGATCGGCTGACGATCTTTGCCGACAACGTCGTGCCGCACGTTTTGCGCTGCGACGGCATTCTCGTCTACGAGGAGCGTCTGGCAGCTCGGATCGACGCCGAGGAGCTGCTCCCGCCGGGGCGCGAGGAGCGCGAGATCCGGGCCTGTGCGCTCCACGCCTGTGAGCTGCTCGCGCGCCACCACGGCGTGCAGCCGCGGGTGCTCGACAACTGGCTGTGGAACCGGGGCCAGGCGCCGGCCTACAAGGCCCGCCCGCGCCATCGCTGCCGCTGCGTGTTCTACTAGCCGCCTGCCGGGTTGCGCCCCTGGACGGGCCGCAGCGGAAGGACGGTGGCCGACTCGCGATCCGTTGCTCGTGGCTGACCGGTCAGCTCAGACAGCTCGCGCTCGAGCTCGGCGACGCGAGCCGAGAGCGCTCGCATCGCGTCGGCGACGGGGTCGGGCAGATGGATCCAGTCGGCGTCCGGCCCCTCGACGCGCTTTCCGTCGACCCGTACCGGATGCCCTGGCACGCCGACGACGGTCGCGTTCTCTGGCACATCGATGACGACGACGCTGTTGGCGCCGATCTTGGCGCCGTGTCCGACGGTGATCGGGCCGAGCAGCTTGGCGCCGGAGCCGATAGTCACGTTGTCCTCGACGGTGGGGTGACGCTTACCGGTCGAGAAGCCGGTGCCGCCCAGCGTGACGCCCTGATAGAGCGTTACGTCATTGCCGATGACGGCGGTTTCGCCGATCACGACCCCGGATCCGTGGTCGATGAAAAGGCCGTCGCCGATGCTGGCCGCGGGATGGATCTCGATTCCGGTCACGGCGCGCGCTGCAAACGCGATCGCGCGCGGCAGCGCCGGTACGCCCGCCTGATCGAGCGCGTGAGCGACGCGATGTGCGAGGAGCGCCTGGATGCCGGGCCAGGTCGCCAGCAGCTGTGGCGCGCCGACGCCGCGGGCCGACGGATCGCGCTCGCGGGCCGACGCGATGTCGCAGCGAATTTCGCTCACCACGCGCTTGAGAATGTTGCGCTCGGGCATTCGCTAGAGCGTAGCGCGGCCCGGGGGCGGCTCGGCGAAGAGCTGACGTCCGTTAGGGCGCGAAGAACGGCATCGTGATGTAGCGCTCGCCGCCGTCGGGCAGGATCACGACGATCCGCTGGCCCGCCGACTCCGGGCGAGCCGCCAGTTCGAGTGCGCCGGCCAGAGCCGCCCCGGCCGAGATCCCGATCAGGATTCCCTCACGGCGTGCGGCCAGCCGGGCGAGCTCGAGCGCACGTTCGTCGCTGACCGTGATCACCTCATCGATCAGCTCGCGATTGAGTACCTCCGGCACGAACCCGGCACCGATTCCCTGAATCCGATGTGGCCCCGGCTCGCCGCCGCTGAGGACCGGTGAGAGTGCCGGCTCGACAGCGACGATCCGACATTTCGCGTTGCGCGCGCGCAGGACCTCGCCGACGCCGGTGATCGTGCCGCCCGTCCCGACGCCAGCCACGAGGGCATCGACGCGGTCGTCAAGATCGGCAAGGATCTCGGGCCCTGTTGTCTCGCGATGGACCTGCGGGTTCGCCGGATTGGAGAACTGACCTGGCATGTAGACGTCGTCGCTGTCGGCCAGCCGGCGTGCGGCGTCGACCGCCTCGCCCATCCCCCCGAGCGACTCGATCAGCTCGACCCGCGCGCCGTACTGGTGCAGCATCGCCGTGCGCTCTCGCGTCATTCCGATCGGCAAGGTCACGACGAGGTCGTAGCCCCTCGCTGCACAGACGAGGGCGAGGGCAATGCCCGTGTTGCCGCTCGTCGCCTCGACGATCGTTGTGCGTCCCGGCTCGATCCGCCCCTCGCGCTCGGCTGCCAGGATCATTGCGAGCCCGATGCGGTCCTTGACGCTGCCGCCGGGGTTGCCGGCCTCGAGCTTGCCGTAAAGCTCGACGCCCTCGGTGAGGTCCGCCCCGCCGATCCGGCGCAGCCTGACGAGTCGTGTGCACCCGATGCACTCCGTAATGTCGATCGGGATTTGCCCCATAGCGCCAATCTAGCGCTCCGGGCCGCCGGCGCGGGGGTTGCTCCGTCCGCTAGAGCGGCGAGGAGGACTCCGCCAGCGCCAGCATGGTGTCGTTGCTCAAGTTGTCGAAGAGCGTGTTGCTGACCCAGTAGATGTCCTTGCCCACAATCCAGCCGATGTCCTGGTAGTGCGTGCCGTTCTCGACGAACTCGTAGGTGCGCCCGTCGATGCGCCGCGTCGGAGCGCTATTGAACAGCGGCGGGTCCGTCCAGTTGAGTCCGTCGATTCCGTAGTAGGCGCCGGCAGGGGCCGCCGAGTCCTCCCACGTGATGCGGTAGCCGGAGTAATGGAGGCCGCCGAACGTCGCGAGCAGCGGCACCACTTCCTTGAAAGCGTAGAAGTCGTCGGAGTCGTTCTGCGTTCCGGCCGGCGAGGTGTAGTGCGGGATCTCGACCGGGAACGGGACGCTCACGCTCATTTCCCTCGCATCCTGCAGCGCGTAGGACGCAGTTTCAACGAGCCCGAGCGACGTCGGGCTCAGAGTCGAGTGGACCTTGTGGTGGTGATGGTGGCTATGCGCTGCGTTCGTTGCCTGCGACACACTCGGCAGACTCGCGCTCGACGTTCCGTAGAGGAATTCGTGGACTGTGGCCGCGATCTGCGCCGGCGGCGGATCGACCTGCTCGGAGCCGCCGCTGGGCGTGTACACCGATCCGTCGTCGGGGAACTGGACCTGGTGCACCGGATGGTCGATCGAGGACTCGGCTATCTCGATCAGGCGGAGCACGGCGTCTTCTCCGTGGATGTTCGTGCTGATGCCATGGCCGGCCGAGCGCAGCAGCCTCTTCAGATCGTTGGGATTGGTCAGCAGCGACGTCCTGATGCCGAGCTGCTGCTTTGCCTGGCGGATGAAGTCCTGCTCGCGGGCGTCGCGCGCGTAAGTCGAGTCGCCCTCGCGATAGCGCACATAGCTGAGCGCCTGGTAGTAGCAGAGCGGCCGGTAGCCGGGTGGGATGTAGATGTGTGCGTAGTCCGCGTACGGTCCGCTGTCGTACAGGTGGTCGACGTCGACGTAGACGCAGCCGAGCCCGTTGGTGAGGAACGCGAAGGCCTGGAAGTCGATCACGATGATGTCGTTGATCTTGATGTGCAGCAGGTTCTTGACGACTCTGAGCGTTGCCGTGGCACCGCCGTAGGTGTAGGCGGTCGTGATCTTCTGGTCGGTGTACTCCCCGCCATTGGCCGTGAAGCTCACCTCGAGGTCGCGCGGGACCGACATCAGCGTCGTCTGCCCGCTGTTCGGGTTCATCCGCATCAGGATGATCGTGTCGGAGTGCTGGGGGTCGGAGCGGTCGTAGATAACGTGCGACTCGGCGCGGCTGTCGCTGCCGAGGATCAGGATCGTCACAGGCTGGCCGGCGTAGGTCGGCGCGAGGGCCTTCGACTTGATCAGGACGCCACCCCCGATCGCGTCCGAGATGATCCCCACGTCCTCGAAGAAGGTGGTCGCCGACGCGACGGTCGCAAACAGCGCGATCAGCAGCGCACCACCGGCGAGGCGCAGCATCATGCGCGCGATCGGGTGCCGGCGCGGGCCGTCAGGCACAGGCGGTCACGCCCCCTATTTCATCAGGCCAGGCAGTCGCGTGGCGGACCGGTCGCCCGACCGTAGCGCCTAGATGTGATACATCGCGCCTCCGGCCTCGCGCTCCTCGCGCTCGACGAGGTCGGCCAGCGTAACCGAGGCAAGGACGTCACGCGCCGCGCCGGCCGCGTCGGCGAAGACGCCGCTCGAGTCGCTGCCCAGCTCCCCCTCGAGTAACTCGACGACCTCCAGCACGGTGATCGTCGCCGGGTCGCGCGCGAACGAGTAGCCGCCCTTGACCCCGCGATAGGAGCGCAGCAGGCCGGCGCGACGCAGCACGGCGAACAGCTGCTCGAGGAACTGGATCGGTATCTCGCGCCGGCGGGCGAGCTCCGCGATCGGAACCGGGCCGCCAGGGCCGGCTCGCGCCAGTTCGGTCAGCGCCTGGACCGCGTACGGCGACTTGGTCGTGATCGAGAGCACGTGCCCTCGATCGTACCGGCGCGGGCAGCTACAACCAGCCGCGCTCGGTCGCGATCAGGACGGCCTGCGCACGATCGACGGCACCGAGCTTGCCGTACACGTTGTGCAGATGCGTGCGGACGGTGCTCGTCGAGAGCGTGAGCTCCTGGGCGATCTGCTTGTAGACCTTGCCCTCGGCGAGGAGGCGGAGGACGTCGCGCTCGCGCGCCGACAGCGGACAGGCCTCGACGACGCGCCGGCGACCGGCGCCCGAAGCCTGCGGCAGCGCATACAGCACGGCGCGCAGCTCGCTGGACCCGACGCCGGCCGAGCGTGCAACACGGAGCATGTCGGCGGGCGATACCGGGTCGTCGTGGACGTAGTGGGCGAGCATGTCGGCGAGGCGCACGAGCGCCGCATCGCCGTCGAGATCATCGCCGTGATGGCGTTCGATCGAGTTCGCGAGCGACTTCGGCAGGCCCCAGCGCCGGGCCAGGACACCCCCTACCACCGCGTGGTCGACGCCGAGCTCGCGGCGCTCGCGTTGGACACGCTCCTCGGGGGTGCGGGCGTCGCGATGTACGGACGCCGGATAGCCGGAGTAGGCGTGCATCAACACAAGCTTGCCGATGTCATGCAGGAGGGCAGCGCCAATCAGGCGGTCACGATCCGGATAGCGGATCTCGCTTGCCAGCAACTCAGCGGCGGCTCGTGTCGCGAGCGCGTGCAGGCGGAAGCGGTCGGGCGCCCCTTCCCAGACGGCACTGCGCTCGAAGTAGTCGAAGGTCCGCATCCGCTCAGCCAGCTGCTGAACCGCCTCAGGCGTGAGAATTCGCACTGCGTCGGGGACGTTGTCGACCCGCGCGCCGTTGCGACCGGGCAGGTCATTTGCAACCCTCAGCACAGCCACGACCAGAGCGATGTCCGACTCGACGGTTTCGACGACATCAGCGAGGGGAACCCTGTGGCCGCCGACGAGGGCGAGAAGCCTGTTGCGGGACTCGGCGAGCGCGGGAAAGCCTTCAAGAGCGTCGAACGCGGCGGTCAGGCGCCGTCCGTGGCCTTCACCTGGCCGCTCGTCAACCGCTTGAGCGGCCGACCGAGCGGGGGGCCCAGTCGCAACGGTCTGGTTTGCTGACATTTGGTGGTTCTCTCTTGTGGGTTCGTTTTCCGCGCTAGCCATCCGTGCTCACGCGGGGCGGTTCGGTCGTCAGCCCCCCGGCGCCACCCCATTCATCGGCAGTCCTAAGGCAAACGTTTACCCCCCGACTGCGTCGATTCGCGACAGCGTCTCGGCACGGCCCAGAACGGCCACCGTCTCGAAGATGCCCGGAGATACTGCGCGTCCCGCGAGCGCGACACGAAGCGGCTGGTAAACGGCGCTCGGTTTGAGACCCGAGCGCTCGACGAAGGTTGTTAATGCGCGCTCGACGGCCTGTACGTCGAACGGCTCGGGCACTTCGCTGAGCGTGTCGCGCAGGCGGGCGAGGATGTCGCGCCCAGCCGGGTCCAGCCAGCGCTTGCGCGCCGCGTCATCGTCGCTCGGACCGTCGAAGATGAACCCTGCGAGCGGCCAGAAGTCGGCGAGCGTCTGAAGCTTGTCAGCGCTGATCGCCGCCGCCGGCTCGAGGCCTTCGCGCCCGTAGAAACGCTCGAGTGCGGCTGTCAGCTCCTCCGTGCTCAGCGCCCTCATGTAGCGACCGTTCAGCCAGCGGAGCTTTGTCTCGTCAAAGCGTGCCGGGTTGCGCTGAACGCCGGCGATGTCGAAGCGCTCGATCAGCTCGTCAGTCGAGAGGATCGTCTCGTCGTCGCCGGCACCCCAGCCGAGCAGTGCGAGATAGTTGCGGACCGCCGCCGGGAGGTAGCCGGCGTCGCGCAGCTCCTGCACCGACGCCGCACCGTGGCGCTTGGAGAGCTTCTTGCCGTCAGGGCCGTGTAGCAGCGGCAGATGGCCGTAGCGAGGCGGCGTTTGACCGAGGGCTTCGATTATCAGCAGCTGCTTGGCGGTGTTGGTCAAATGATCGTTGCCACGGATGACGTGGGTGATCCTCCCGTCGAGGTCGTCGACGGCCACCGCGAGGTTGTAGAGCGGCGTTCCGTCGGCGCGGGCGATGACCAGGTCGTCCAACGAGCGGTTCGGCGAGCGCACCTCCCCCACAACGAGGTCATTGACGACGGTATCCCCGTCATCGGGGATCCGCAGCCGCACGGCGCCGTGACCCTGGTCATCGCCGCGAAAGCCGCGGTCGTCACCGTGCTCGGCCTTCCAGGCCTTGACGTCGTCGCCGGTTGCCTCATTGCGGTAGGCGCGCCCAGTCGCAAGCAGCTCGTCGACCGCCGCACGATGGCGCTCCTCGCGCGCGGACTGGAAGATCGGCCCCTCGTCCCAGTCGAGCTCGAGCCAGCGCAACGCCTCGAGGATCTGCTCGACGTTCTCCGGCGTCGAGCGTAGGCGGTCGGTATCTTCGATCCGCAGCACGAAGCGCCCGCCGGCGCCGCGCGCGAGCAACCAGTTGAAAAGAGCCGTCCGCGCGCCGCCGATGTGTAGCGCGCCGGTTGGAGAGGGAGCGAAACGGAGGCGCATGCGAGGCGAAGGATGCTAATCGGCGCGCACGTCTCGCCTGCGGGCGGGCTCTGGCGCGCCGTCGAGCGTGGCAGCGCGCTCGGCGCCCAGGCAATCCAGATCTTCAACCAGTCGCCGCGCATGTGGCGTCCGACCGCCTACGGCGAAGATGACTACGAGCGGTTTCGCGAGGCGCTGGCCGCGAGCGAGATCGCCGCGGTGATGATCCACGCGGTTTACCTCGTCAACTGCGCCTCCGACGACCCGACGATCCGCGAGAAGTCGCTGGCGTCATTGACGCACTCGCTGCGCGTTGGCGACGCGATCGGCGCCGATTGCGTCGTCGTTCATCCCGGCTCGGCGAAGACAGGCCACGTCGGAGAGGCGATCGCGCGCGCCGGCGAGCTGTTCAAGCAAGCACTCGCAGACTCAGACCACTGCCCGCTGCATCTCGAGAACACGGCCGGCGCCGGAGGCACGCTCGGACGGTCCTTCGCAGAGCTCGCTGCGCTGCTCGATGCGGGTGGCCGCAGTCAGCGGCTCGGCGTCTGCCTCGACTCGTGCCACCTGCTGGCCTCGGGCTACGAGATCCGCACGCCGAAGGCGCTCGCGAGCGTGATCGACGCCTGCGAAACGGAGGTCGGCAAGGGCCGGATCGGCTCCCTCCACCTCAATGACTCAAAGACGCCGCTCGGCTCGAACCGCGACCGCCACGCCAACATCGGGGAGGGCGAGTTGGGCCTCGAGGGAGCGCGCACCTACGTCAACGAGCCGCGCTTCGCAGACCTGCCGTGCGTGCTCGAAACGCCGGGGCCGGATCGCAGCGGCCCGACCGCGGAGGAGGTCGCGCTCGTCATCGCCCTGCGCGGCTGAACTGACCAGATCCGTGATCAAACCCCGGCAGTGCTCTCAGCTAGCCTTGATTGCTGCGATCAGGCGAACGACGGGAGCCGTATGAACAACAAGTGGTGGACGCTCGCTGCGGTGTGCACGGGCGTCTTCATGCTGCTGCTCGACATCACGGTGGTCAACGTCGCGCTGCCCGACATCCAGCGGTCGCTGCACTCGTCGTTCAGCGACCTGCAGTGGGTCATCAACGCTTACGCCCTGACGATCGCGGCATTCCTGCTGACGGCCGGGGTCGTCGGCGACATGTTCGGCCGCCGGAAGCTGTTCGCCATCGGATTGGCGGCGTTCACGGCCGCCTCGCTCGTCTGCGGGCTCTCGGGCTCATCGACGATGCTCGACTTCGCGCGCGCGGTGCAGGGCATCGGTGGCTCGATCATGCTCGCCACATCACTCGCGCTGATCGCCCAGGCCTTCAGCGGCAAGGAGCGAGGTACGGCGTTCGGGATCTACGGCGCGGTGCTCGGGGGAGCGGTCGCGATCGGGCCGCTCGTTGGCGGCGCGCTCACGGGCGGCATCGGCTGGCGCTGGATCTTCTTCGTCAACATCCCGATCGGTCTCGTCGCGATCGTGCTGACGCTGACCCGCATCCAGGAGTCACGCGATCCAAACCAGCGCCGGATCGACTGGGTCGGTTTCGTGTCGTTCTCGCTGGCGCTCTTCCTGCTCGTGTTCGCCCTCGTGCGCGGCAACGACGAGGGCTGGGGAAGCACCGAAATCGTCGCCCTGCTGATCGGCTCCGGCGTGCTGATGGCGATCTTTCTCACCGCCGAGTGGCGGCAGTCCGACCCGATGCTCGATCTTGCGCTGTTCAAGCGACCGGCGATGGTCGGCGTGTCGATCGCGACCTTCTCGATCGCCGGCTCGATGTTCGCGCTGTTCCTCTACATCACCCTGTACATGCAGGACGTCCTTGGCTACGGCCCACTCGCGACCGGCGTGCGCTTCCTCCCGCTGACGTTGATCGCATTCGCCGTCGCGCCGATCTCGGGCAAACTGACGACGCGATTCCAGTCGCGCTTCCTGCTCGGGACCGGCCTTGGGCTCATCGGACTGTCACTGATCCTCATGACCAGCGTCGATGCGGCGTCTTCGTGGACCGCGCTGCTGCCCGGATTCATCGTCGGCGGGATCGGACTCGGCGTCGCGAACCCGGTGATCGCCTCGGCCTCGGTCGCCGTCGTGCCGCCTGCGCGCAGCGGGATGGCCTCCGGGTCGTCGAACACGTTCCGCCAGGTGGGACTCTCGACGGGCATCGCCGGTCTCGGGGCGATCTTCCAGAGTCAGGTGCCCACGAAGGCGTTCTCGGCACTCACTACGACGTCGCTCGGGCGCCATCTCCTCGCCCACAACTCGGGCCAGCTGCACGCCGGGTTCATCGACGGCGCGGTCCGCGCAATCGCCCTCGCAACCCACTCCGCACAGGCGAGTCACGTGCTGCTGCACGCCTACGCAGTCGGCTTCACGGCGAGCTTCCGTGATCTGGTGACGATCGCCGCCGTGGTGGCATTCGTCGGCGCCGCGGCCGCTCTCGTCCTGATTCGCCAGCGTGATTTCGTTCCGAGCTTCGCGGCCGCAGCGGCGCCGGCCGGCTAGAGCGCGCTCAGGCCACGAGCCTCGCCGGCGCGCCGGTCAGCTGCTCGAGTTCGGCGCGCAGGCTCGCGCTCGGCTCGACGCGGTAGCTGTCGCCGAGTCGCATCCTCGTCTCGCCGAACTTGACCACCACCTCGGCCTTGCCGGGAAACGACGCGAGCACGTGGCGCAGGTCTGAGAGCAGCTCGGGGCTGCGGCGCTCTTCGCTCACCTCGACGTGGAGGTTCTTCGGTCGCGCGGCCTCGCTCGCGGCGATCCTCGCGCGCTCGACCTCGTCGGGACGCGGGCTGAAAAGCTCGATCGACTGAGCGACGACCGTCGTCGTCTCGCCTTCCTTGTGATCGACGCGGCCGCGGACAAGGACGATCTGATCAACTTCGAGCGGTCCGCCGAGCTTCTCCAGCGAGGCCTCGAAGACGAGCAGTTCGGCTTGAGCCTCGAGGTCGTCGAGGGTTGCGAAGATCAGATCGGTGCCGGAGCGCGAGCGCACCTTCCGCGCCGCCGTGACGATGCCGCCGACCGTCACCTGCTCCTTGTCCGGCCGCGATGCGAGGTCGACCAGCGGGCAATCGACCGCGAGGCGCAGCGCATCGCGGACAGCCTTCAGCGGATGCGCGGAGATGAACAGGCCGATCGCCTCCTTTTCCACCGCGAGCAGCTCGTGCTGTTCGAACTCGCCGACGGGAATCGGCGGCCGCGCGGCGGCACGAGCGAGCGATGAACCACCGTCGCCGTCGCCGAGGTCGAAGATCGACGCCTGACCGATCAGTGCATCCTGCTGCGCCTTCTGGCCTGCTCCCTGGGCCTGCTCGAGCACCTCGAGCATGCCGCGACGGCTGGCACCTGTCGACCCGAGCGCACCACACTTGACCAGTGACTCGATCGCCTTCTTGTTGACGGCACGTGAGTCGACGCGCTCGCAGAAGTCCCAGAGGGAGCGGAACAGACCTCCGTCTTCGCGCGCGCGCTTGATCGCCTCGACCGCCTGGTAGCCGACCCCCTTCACCGCATCGAGTCCGAAGCGGATGTTCCCGTCGACGACGGTGAACTCGTGGTCGGAGACGTTGATGTCGGGCGGCAGGATCTCGATCCCCATCTCCTCGCAGCGCGCGACGAAGAACGGCACCTTGTCCTTGGTCGACATCACCGAGGAGATCAGCGAAGCCATGTACTCGGCGGGGTAGTTGGCCTTGAGCCAAGCCGTGCGATAGGAGATCAGCGCGTAGCAGGCAGCGTGGCTGAGGTTGAAGGAGTAGTCGGCGGAGCGCTCATTCGTGTTCCAGAGGAAGTCGATCACCTTGTCGCTCGTTCCGCTCGCTCGGCAGCCGTCGACGAACTCGGGCTTGAGCGCGGCCATCGCGGCCCGGTTCTTCTTGCCGATTGCCTTGCGCAGGTCGTCGGCCTTGGCGCCCGAGAAGCCGGCGATCTCCTTGGAGATCTGCATCGCCTGCTCCTGGTAGAGGATCACGCCCATCGAGGAGCGCAGGATCGGTTCGAGCCGCGGGTCGGGATAGTTGATCGACTGCGGATCGTGCTTGCCGCGGGCATAGGTCGGGATCTGGTCCATCGCGCCGGGGCGGTAGAGCGCGCCGAGCGCGACGAGATCGTTGAAGCAGTCGGGTCGAACCTTCTTGAGCGCCTCTCGCATCCCTTCAGACTCGAACTGGAACACGCCGACCGAGTCGCCGCGCGCGAGCATCTCATAGGTCTTTGCGTCGTCCAGTGGCAGGTTCGTCATGTCTGGCCGCGCGGCGCTCGAGCGCTCGATGATGTCGAGCGCGTCCTCGATCACGTCGAGGTTCCGCAGCCCGAGGAAGTCGATCTTCAGCAGACCGATCTCTTCGATCGGCTTCATCGAGAACTGCGTGACGGTGCGGAACTGGCGCTCGCCGTCCTCGCCGACGCCGGCGTCGGCGAGCTGCAGCGGCACGATGTCGGTGAGCGGGCGGTCGGCGATCACGACCGCCGCCGCGTGGATCGACGCGTTGCGCACGATCCCCTCTAGACCACGCGCCATGTCGATGATCTCTCGCGCGGTGTCGTCGATGTCATATAGCGCGCGCAACGGTTCGCCGGGCTTGAGGCAGTCCTCGAAGCTGGGCGCGCGTCCCTGCTGTGGATCGGGGATCAGCTTCGCCAGCTTGTCGCCCTGCCCGTAGTCGTGGCCGAGAACGCGGGCCGCGTCGCGCGTCGCCTGGCGCGGGAACATCCGGCCGAAGGTGACAATGTTGGCGACCGACTCGCGGCCGTACTTATCGACGACGTAGCGCATCACGCGCTCGCGGCCGCGGACCGAGAAGTCGATGTCGATGTCGGGCATCGAGACGCGCTCCGGGTGGAGGAAGCGCTCGAACAGGAGCCCGTAGGCAAGCGGGTCGACGTCGGTTATCCGCAGGCTGTAGGAAACGATCGACCCAGCAGCCGAGCCGCGGCCGGGGCCGACCGCGATGCCGTTGGTCTTCGCGTAGTGGACGAAGTCCCAGACGATCAGGAAGTAGGCGTTGAAGCCCATCCTGTCGATCACCTCGAGCTCCATCTCCATCCGCTCGAGCACCTCGGCCGGCAGCGGATCGCCGTAGCGCTCACGGAGGCCGGTCCCGACGAGCCGACGCAGGTAGCTCCCCTCGGTCTCCCCTTCGGGCACGGGGTAGGCCGGGATCAGCTGGCGGTCGAGTTCGAGCTTCACCTCGCAGCGGCTGGCGATCTCGAGCGTCGTCTCGAGCGCCTCCGGCCACTGCGTGAAAGCGCTGGCCATCTCGGCCGAGTCCTTGAGGTAGAACTCGTTTGTCTCGAACGTCATTTTCGGCTCGGCCAGCGTGCTCTTGGTCTGCACGCAGAGCAGCGCCGTGTGGTGGTCGTAGTCCTCGCGCCGCAGGTAGTGGACGTCGCCGGTGCCGACGAGCGGCCGGCCGAGCTCGCGCGCCATTCGTACGATCTCCTCGTTGCAGCGTTCCTGCAGCGCGATGCCGTTCTTCTGCACCTCGAAGTAGACGTTCTCGGCGCCGAGCGCGCCGATCAGCTGGTCGACGTGCTCGCGCCCTTCCGCGATGCGCCCGTCGGCGATGCGCGTGCACAGGCGCGAAGCGAGGCAGCCCGTTAGCGCGATCAGCCCCGTCCCGTAGCGCTCGATCTGCGCCATGTCGACCGTTGGCCGCCCACGCTGCAAGCCTTCGAGGAAGCCCGCCGAGGACAGCTTGACGAGGTTGCGGTAGCCGTCATCGGAGCACGCGAGCAGCGTCAGATGGTTGCGTTCGATCCGCTGGCCCGGCTGGGCGACGGCAGCGTGGTCGTCGACGAAATAGACCTCGCAGCCGACGATCGGCTTGATCCCAGCGTGCTTGGCGGCCTTGTACAGCTCGACCGCACCGTTCATCACGCCGTGGTCGGTGAGTCCCAGTGCGGGCTGGTCAAACGCCGCGGCGCGCTCTACTAGCCCCTCGATCTTGCAGGCACCGTCCAGCAGCGAGTACTCGGAGTGGACATGCAGGTGGGCGCAGGAAGCCTCGGTCATCGACCTCTCTGATCGTAGGCGGCGCACCAGACGGGCCGCCCCGCGCAAGCCGCTACGTGCGAACAGCACCTCGCCGGCATCGCCGAAGCGCGCCGGCCACGCGCTGGGCGCGCCACGAGATCGCCAGAGTCACTTGTCCTGGAGCAGCCCGAGCACGTTCCCGTCGCTGTCGCTGACGCTGGCTACCAGGCGGCCGCCGCCGACGTCGCGCACCGGCTCCTTGACGGTGGCACCGGCAGCGGTCACCTCGGCCAGCTTCGCCTCGATATCGGCCACATGCCAGTAGGCCACGGGGGTGACCGTGCCCTGCGGTCCACCGCCCGGCAGCAGTCCGATGTGCTGGCCCTCGGCATCGAAGCCGACGTAGTAGGGCCCGTCGGTCTGTGGCGGGATGCCGAGCAGGGCGGCGTACAGCGCCTTGGCCGCCGCCAGGTCGGAAACGGGGTACAGCATGGTCTTGATGCCCTGTGTGGACGAGCCGGTCATGATCGCTCCCGAAGTCGTGGGCCACATTTGACCCGCTGTCTCGTCGAGCTTAGGAGAAACGGAGCGCGACCATCCCGTCCTAGCTGCTGTCGGGCGGAGCACCGCGGTTGCGCAGCTGCCAGGCCATCCGCGACTGCAGCGACCACAGCTCGATGAAGCCGGGCGAAGCGGTCTGCGAGAACAGCCCGCCGGACTCCGCGAACGAGGCGAGCGAGCGGTCGTAGAGGGCGTTTGGTGAGCTGCGCGTGACGACACGCGCGCTGCCCTTGTAAAGCTCGACGCCGATCGTGCCGCTGACCTGCTCGCTGACCGAGTCCATGTACGCGTCGAGGTCGCTGCGCAGCGGCTCCCACCAGAGGCCGGCATACACGAGGTAGGCCCAGTGGTGGTCAAGACCCGCCTTGAACTGGTTCTGGTGGATCGTGCAGACGAGCTTCTCGAGCTCCTGGTGTGCGAGCAGGATGATCGCCGCCGCCGGTGCCTCGTAGATGTCGCGAACCTTGAGGCCGACGATGCGGTCCTCGATCTGGTCGATGATGCCGACCCCGTGGCGTGCACCCAACTCGCCGACGCGCTCGATCAGCTCGACGAGTCCGAGCCGTGTACCGCCGAGCGCGACCGGCAGCCCCCGCTCGAAGCTCAACTCGAGGCGCGCGGGCTGCTCGGGTGCGAGGCGCGGCAGCGTGACCAGTTGGAAGACGTCCTCCTCAGGCGCCCGGTCGAGATCCTCGATCCACCGGCCTTCGGAGGAGCGCCCCCAGAGGTTGTCGTCGATCGAATACGGCGCCTGCTCGGAGCCGCCCTTGACCGGGATCCCGTGCTCGCGCGCGTAGGCGACCTCCTCGTCGCGCCCCATCGCCCAGGTCCGTACGGGCGCAATCACCTTGAGCTCCGGGGCCAGGGTAGCGACGGTCGCCTCGATTCGGACCTGGTCATTGCCCTTACCGGTGCAGCCGTGGGCGATCGTGTCGCAGCCCGAGCGGCGGGCGTACTCGACGGCAAGCTTCGCGATCAGCGGCCGGCCGAGCGCCGTGAAGAGCGGGTAGCCGCCACCGTACAGCGCGTTCGCCTTGATCGCCGGCGCAATGTACTCGGACGCGAACGCCTCACGTGCATCGACGACATGGCATTCGACCGCGCCGATCTGGCGCGCCTTGCCCTCGATTACCGCGTAGTCCTCTCCCGGCTGGCCGAGGTTGACCGTCAGCGTGACCACCTCGGCGCCGTAGTGCTCCGCAATCCAGCGCAGCATCACGCTCGTGTCGAGCCCGCCGGAGTAGAGCAGCAGAACTCGCCCGACCCGTTCCGGGTCGGCCTCGTAGCTCGCGGTGCGCGGTGGGAATCCGTGCTCGCTCATCGCCCGCGCAGCCTAGCCCCCGGTGCCCGCGTCGGTGCGGCGCGGGCGCTGCATTGCCGTCGTTCCGCTCGGCTCGCGGAAGCCCAGCTTCGCGTACAAACCCTGGGCGTCGTCCGTCGCCAGCCACCACCCGAGGTCGCCGTACGGACCGCCGTCGACAGCCTCGCTGACCAGCTCCACGCCGAGTCCACGGCCACGGTGCTCGACGAGCACGAACACGTCGGCGAGCATCGCGAAGGTTGCCCTGTCGGTCACCACGCGGGCGAATCCGACGAGCTCGCCGGCGTGGTAGGCGCCGACGACGCGCTGTGAGCCCTCGATCGATGCGACCACCGCGGCGTGGCTACGCCCGACCGCCCAGTAGGAATCCTCTGAGAGGAACCGGTGCACCACGCCGGCGTCGATGCGCCGCCGGTCGTCGTCGAGTTCGTAGCCGTCGCCCAGCTCGCGAATCATCTCAGGGCTCCGTGTCAAGAACTGCGGTGATCCGCTCGAGCGCGTCGAGCGCCTCACTCTCGCCGATCACGAGCGGCGGCAGCAGACGCACGGTTCTGGGGCCCGTCGCGTTGACGATCAGCCGGCGCTCGAGCAGCAGCCGGCGGACGAGTGCAGTCGCGTCGACGTCCAGATCGAAGGCGATCATCAGGCCGCGTCCGCGCACCTGTGTCACGTGCCGCAGACCGCCGAGCCCGGAGCGCAGAAGCTCGCCGAGCTCGCGGACACGCTCCAGCAAAGCCTCGTCCTGCAGCACGTCCAGCGTCGCGTTTGCGGCGGCACAGACGACAGGCCCGCCAGCGAACGTGGAGCCGTGATCGCCAGGCGCGAAGGTATCCGCGTGCCGCTCGCCCGTGACCAGCGCACCGATCGGCAGGCCGCCGGCGAGCGCCTTGGCGGTGCACAGCAGGTCCGGGACGACACCGGACTGCTCGTACGCCCACAGTGTGCCGGCCCGCCCGAGTCCGGTCTGGACCTCGTCAAAGATCAGCGTCGCGCCGGTGGCGTCGCACAGCGCGCGGGCGCCGGCGAGCAACTCGTCGTCGAGGACTATCACCCCGCTCTCGCCCTGGATCGGCTCGAGGATCACGGCCGCCGTGTGCTCGTCGACGGTTGCGCGGAGAGCGTCGACCGTCGCCTCGACGCTGACGAAGCCGCCGACGAGCGGCGCGAACGGCGCTTGCTTGGACTCCTGCGGTGTGGCCGACAGCGCGCCGTAGGTGCGCCCGTGGAACGCACCGTGAAGCGAGACGATCGTGCCACCCTGGCGAGCCTTGCGGGCGCATTTCAGCGCAGCCTCAACGGCCTCGGTCCCCGAGTTGGCGAAGAACACCTTGCCACCGAGCGAGGATTCCGCGAGGCGCTGCGCGAGCCGCGTCATCGGCTCTGTGTAGTAGAGGTTGCCCACATGTATCAGCCGGGCCGCCTGCGCCTGGATCGCCGCCACGACGGCGGGGTGACAGTGACCGACGCTTGACACTGAGATACCGCACAGAAAGTCCAGATACTCGACACCCTCAGAATCCCAAAGCCGCGCACCCTCACCCCGCACGAACTTAACCGGGAACCGCGCATAGTTAGGTGTCAGATAAGCATCGGCACCAGCCACAACGCTCACATCACACCCCCGTCAAAGCGTCAAGACCGGCACAACGCCCAAAATGGTGCCGCGAGGTCGCCCCCACCACCCGGCACGAAGCGCCAGGCGAGGACGGCCCGCCGCAGGCGGGCGCCCGCAGCCCCCTCATCATGAAGTCACCTGCGTACCCCTGCCGGCATCGGTGAACAGCTCCAGAAGGAGCGAGTGCGGCAGGCGTCCGTCGATGATCTGTGCCGCCGCAACGCCGCCTTTGACCGCGGCCACACAGGCCTCGAGTTTCGGACGCATGCCGCCCTCGACCTGCGCCAGCTGGCGGCTGACATCGGCGACGGTGGCCTGCTCGATCAGGCTTTCGGGATCGGCGGGGTTGCGCAGCCAACCCCGCACGTCGGTCAGGAAGATCGCCCGCTTGGCTCCGAGCGCGACGGCGATCGCCGCGGCCGCCTCGTCCGCGTTGACGTTGTAGGAGTTGCCGTCGGCGTCGGCGCCGACGGCGGCGACGACGGGGATGTAGTCGCGGGCGACGTGCTTGATCACGCCCGGATCGACCGCGTCGACCTGGCCGACCCAGCCGATGTCCTCACCGCCGGGAGCCGTGCGCCGCGAGCACAGCAGGAGGCCGGCGTCGTCACCCGAAAGGCCCACCGCCGGCTGCCCGTGGCGACCGATTCGCAGCACGATGTCCGTGTTGAGCTTGCCGATCAGCACCATCTTCGCGATCTCGACCGTCGCCTCGTCGGACACACGCAGACCGCCGATGAACTCGACCGGCATGTCGAGCCGGTTCATGTAGGCGGTGATGTCGGGCCCGCCGCCGTGGACGACGATCGGGTTCATGCCGACGTACTTGAGCAGCACCACATCACGCGCGAAATCCTCGCGCAGCTCGTGGTCGTCCATCGCCGAGCCGCCGTATTTGATGACAACTGTCGAGCCGTGGAAGTGTCGGATATACGGCAGCGCCTCGAGCAGTGTCGTGACGTCGCTCGGCTGGGGTTCTCGCACTGTCATGTTGTGTACTCCGCGTTGATCTTCACATAGCCGTAGGAGAGGTCGGAAAAGAAGTACTCGGCAACCCTTCCCGTTCCGGGAAGCTTGACCTCGTACTGCACCTCATCGCGCTGCACCGCCTGAGCGAGTTTGGCAGGGTCGTAGTCGACCGCTGCGCCAGCAGTGCAGACCGGGATGCCCTCGATGTGGATGTCGAATTCGAGTGGGGAACTGCCGCGCAGTGTGGCGCCGACGGCTTGGGCGATGCGGCCCCAATTGGGGTCGCCACCGTAAAGGGCGGTCTTGACCAGCGGTGAGTTGGCGATTGCCCGGGCGACCGCGTCGGCGTGAGCCTCCTCGCCGCCGCTGACGTGGATGCGCCCCACGCGCGCCGCCCCTTCTCCGTCTCTCACCATCAGCAGTGCGAGTTGGAGCAGGAGGGCGTCGAGCGCCCGCGCGAAGCGCTCCTCGTCCGCACTCTCGGGGGCGATCTCGATGCCGCTCGCGCCGCTCGCGAGCAGCAGCACGGTGTCGTTGGTCGACAGCTGGCCGTCGACCGAAATGCGATTGAACGAACGCTCGCAGGCCGCGGCGAGGAGCAGGTCGGCGCGCTGCGCGCTGATCGCCGCGTCGGTCTGGACGAAGCAGAGCATTGTCGCGAAGTGGGGCGAGATCATGCCGGCGCCCTTGGCCTGCGCACTCAGTCCGATGGTCCCGGCCGAAAGCTCGACCGACAGCGCCGCGTGCTTGTCGATCGCGTCGGTCGTCCTGATCGCGGCAGCGAAGTCGCCGGCGTGCTCGCGGTCGAGCGTCTGCCCCACGCCCATCAGCGCATCGGCGATCTGCTCGCCGGGAAGCTCCACGCCGATCACGCCCGTCGAGGCAACCGCGACCTGCCGCGGCTCGAAGCCGAGCGCGTTCGCCGCCCCCACCTGTACGCGCCGAGCCTGCTCGAGCCCGGCTTCTCCTGTTGCCGCATTGGCATTGCCGGAGTTGGCGACGACCACATGGATCTCCTGCAGGTTGCACTCGCTCTGGCACAGCACGACGGGCGCGGCCAGCACACCCGAGTCGCAGAACCGCGCGGCGCTCGTGACGCTGGGCGCCATGCAGAGCAGCACGCCGACGTCGAGCGCACCGCCACCCTTGACCCCGGCCGCCAACGCGCCGGCGACAAAGCCGCTCGGAAGCGACCCAGGATCAAGCTCACTCACGAACTCAGGCCTCTCAACCCAACGTGAGTCAAAAAAGCTCACGTCAACACCTCCCCGCCACACCAGGCATCGCCACAACCGACCGACACGCCGCGCACCAGATGCCAGGCGAGGAAAGCCGCCCAAAGGGCGGATCCCGCAGCCCTCACGAGATCCCCCGTCCCTCGGGGTAGCCGAACATCAGGTTGAGGTTGGCGAGCGCCTGCGAGGAGGTTCCCTTCCAGAGGTTGTCGATCGCGGCGAAGACGAAGACCTTGCCGGTGCGCTCGTCGGCATGCGTGTGGATCGCGCAGACGTTCGTCTCGCGCACGTCTCGCACCCCCGGCGGCCGTTCGACGAGGTCGATGAAGGGCTCCGATCCGTAGCGGTCGGCGTACCAGATCTCGAGCTCACTCTGCCCGACCGGCCGCGACGGAGTGACGTAGCAGGACAGCAGCTCACCCTGGTCGAGCGGCACCAGGTGCGGCGTGAACGCAGCGATGATCGGCGCGCCGAGGCGCGCGAGCTCCTGATCGATCTCGGGCATATGGCGGTGCTCACCGACGCCGTAAGGGCGCACGTTCTCGTCGACGACGACGAACTGGGTGTCCTCGCGCAAGCCGCGGCCGGCGCCCGACACGCCGCTCTTAGCGTCGATCACAACGTCGGCGAGCAGCCCGGCCTCGGCGAGCGGCGCGAGCGCGAGGATCGCGGCGGTGGGGAAGCATCCCGGGCACGCGACGAGCTGGGCGTCGGCGATCGCCGCGCGATTCAGCTCGGTGAGTCCGTAAACGGCGCGCTCCAACAGGTCAGGATGGGAGTGCGTGACATACCAATGCTCATAGATCGCGGCGTCGCGCAGACGGAAGTCCGCCGACAGGTCGATCACGCGCACCCCCCGTTCGATCAGCGCCGCGACGAGCGGCGCCGCGGCTCCGTGGGGGTAGGCGACGATCGCCGCATCGACCTGGGCGTGAATTTCGAGGTCGAGCTCCTCCATCACGAGCGGCACGCGGTGGCGCGGATGGACGTCCGAGAGACGCCGTCCCGCCTCGCTGCGCGAGGTGATCGCGGCCAGCTCGAAGTCGGGATGGCGATGGATCAGCCGCGCGGCCAGCGCTCCGGCGTAGCCGCTTGCGCCGGCCACCAGCACGCTAGGCACGGAGCTCACCCCCGTGGCGCTCGGCGAGCGCCGTCGCGATCGCGGCCCGCCGAGCCGATACCGCGTCGTCGGTGAGCGTGCGGTCGGCGGCGCGGAACTCGAGGTGCAGGGCCAGCGAGACGCGGCCCGGGCCGACCTGTTCACCGCTGTAGACGTCGAACAGCTCGACCAGCTCGAGGTCGGGCCCGCCGGCCGCGCGCACGGTCGCGATCACGTCGCCAGCCGCCACGCTGTCAGCCACGACGACCGCGAGGTCCTCCCGCACCGCCGGGAAGCTGCCGAACGCGGTGAAGTGGATGACCTCGGGGGCGAGGAGCGCGAGGAGGTCGAGGTTGATCGTCCAAACCGACGTGAGGCCGAGGTCCCAGGCGGCGGTGACCTGCGGGTGGACCTCACCGATCAAGCCGATCCGCGTGTCGTTCGCCATCACGATCGACGCGCGGCCGGGATGGAGCCAGGCGAAGTCCTCGCGGACAAGGTTGAGCTCGACGCCCGCCCCCGCCAGCACCGCCTCGAGAAGGGCCTTTGCGGCGTAAAAATCGGGGGGCGCGGGATTGCCGCGCCAGCTCTCCCCTCCAGGGCCGGATAGCAGCACGCCAAGTCCGTGGTGCTCGTCGGCGAGTGTCTCGGCCGCGCGGTATACCGTCCCCGACTCGAATAGCCGGACGCCCCGCGCGCCGTGCGCGAAGTTGGCCCGAGCCGCGTCGAGCAGCGAGCCGAGCAGCGTCGGGCGCAGGATCGAGAGCGACTGCGAGAGCGGGTTCTCGATCGTGACGACATTCCGCAGCGGGCTGTCCGCCTCGTAGCGCAGCCGGTCGAGGAGCGCCGGGTCAGCGAAGCTCCACCCCACCACCTCGGCCAGCCCACGGGCTGCGAGCGCATCCTCCGCACGGCGCCGGAGGCGTTGGGCCAAGGAAAGCCTGCCGGCCGCGCCGTTACGCGGCGGCAGCGTCGCGGGCAGCCGGTCGAGGCCGTCGATCCGCGCGACCTCCTCGATCAGGTCGACCTCGCGCGTGACGTCGCGGCGGCGGAAGTGGGGCGGCGTGACGGACAGCACGTCCGCGCTGCCGGTCACGCCGAACTCGAGCGCTTCGAGGATCTCGCGACAGCGAGCGGGCGCGATGTCACTGCCGAGCAGTGCGTTGACGCGGTCCGGGCGGAGCTCGATCGGATCCGGGTCGGGGCCTGGGCCACCAACGTCGATCGTCCCAGGAAGGACGCGGGCACCGCAGAGCTCGATGATCATGCGCGTCGCGACGGCGAGCGCCTCGGGCGCCTGGCGCTGCGAGAGGCCCTTCTCGAAGCGTCCTGAGGCCTCGCTGCGAAGGCCGAGCCGAAGCGCCGTGCGCTGGACGGTCGCCCCATCCCAGTTCGCCGCCTCGAGCAGGACGCGCGTCGTCGTCTCGCTGACCTCGGAGCCCGCGCCACCCATGATCGCCGCAAGCGACGTCGGGCCGTCGGCGTCGCAGATCACGACGAGGTCGTCATCGAGCTCGCGTGTCTGGCCGTCCAGCGTGTCGAGGGTCTCGCCCCTGCGCCCGCGACGGACGGTCAGCTCGCCGCCCGCCAGGCGATCAAGATCGAAAGCGTGCAGCGGCTGGCCGCTCAGCAGCATCACGTAGTTCGTGATGTCAACGACATTCGAGATCGGCCGCATCCCCGACGCCAGGAGGCGCGCCTTCAGCCACAGCGGCGACTCGCCGATCGCCACGTCCTCGAACACGCGCGCCGTGAAGCGCGGACACAGGTCCGGGCACTCGACGGTGACCCGAACGCCACCGGCGTCGCCATCCACGCTGCCAGGGTCATCCGACCACGGTGGCGGGGCGAGCGGCGCGCCGGTGCTCGCGTGAGTCTCGCGCGCGATCCCGTAGATGGCGAGACAATCCGGCCGGTTCGGCGTCAGCTCGAACTCGATCACGTCGGTGCCGAGCGGGACTCGCTCGAGCAGGGGCGTGCCGGGCGGAGCCGCGTCGCTCAGAACCAGGATCCCGCTGTGATCACCGCCGAGAGCGAGCTCGTCTTCGGAGAGGATCATGCCGTCGCTGACAACGCCACGGAGCTTGGCGGCGGTCAGCGTGCGACCGTCGGCGAGCTGCGCCCCGGGCCGCGCGACCGCGACGCTCTGCCCAGCCGCAACGTTCGGCGCCCCGCAGACGATCGTGACCGGCTCGGCCTCCCCCACGTCCACGAGGCAGACGCGCAACCGATCTGCATTCGGGTGCTGAGTAACGGAGCGAACAAAGCCGATCACGAAGTGGTCGGGCTTTTTCGCCCCGTAGCGGAAGACCCGCTCGTCCTTCGTACCGGTCAGCGTCAGACGTGCGGCGAGCTCCTCGGTGCTGAGCGCCGGGTCGCAGTAATCCCTCAGCCATTCGATGGGAACCAGCATCAGCGCGCCCCGAACTGGCTGAGGAACCGCAGGTCGCCTTCGAAGTAGAGGCGCAGGTCAGGCACGCCGTGGCGGAGCATCGCGATCCGCTCGATCCCCATGCCGAAGGCGAAACCGGTGACGCGATCGGGGTCGTAGCCGTAGTCCTTGACGTAGGCGAAGACGTTCGGGTCGACCATCCCGGCGCCGAGCACCTCGAGCCAGCCCGACCCCTTGCACAGCGGGCAGCGCGAGCCGTCGCGCAGGTAGCCGGAGTCGCAGTTGAAGCAGGATACGTCGACCTCGACGCTGGGCTCGGTGAACGGAAAGAAGTGGGGGCGCAGCAGCACGTCGCGCTCCTCACCGAAGATCTGGCGCGCGAAGGCGAGCAGCGTGCCCTTGAGGTCGGCGAGCGTCACGCCGTCGTCGACCGCGAGCCCTTCGACCTGGTGAAACTGCGGCGTGTGCGTCGCGTCGTTGTCGGGCCGGAAGACGCGGCCGGGGGCGATCACGTAGAGCGGCGGCGGTTGCGCGATCATCGCCCGCACCTGGACCGGCGAGGTGTGCACGCGGAGCACCGTTTCGTCGTCGATGTAGAACGTGTCCGTGCGCGCCCGCGAGGGATGGGTCGCGTCGGTGTTGAGCGCGTCGAAGTTGTATTCGACGTGTTCGACCTCCGGGCCCTCGGCGATCGAGAAGCCGAGACCCAGGAACACGTCCTCGATGTCCCGCCGGGTCTCGGTGATGAGGTGCAGGTGCCCGGTCGGGAGCGCTGGCGCGCCCGGTAGGGAAATGTCCAGACGCTCGCCGATCTCGCCTCCGGCGAGCTCGGCCTCGCGGGCCGAGATGATCGCCTCGAGGTGCCCGCGTGCCTGATTGCCGGCGGATCCGACCGCCACTCGCTCGCTCGCCTCGAGCGAGCCGATGCTGCGCAGCAGTAACGGGAGCTCACTCTTGCGGCCGAGGTAGCGCAGGCGCAGCTCCTCGAGCTGCTCGGGGTCGTTCGCGCCGGCGATCGCCGCTTCGGCTTCGCGCTGAAGCTCGGCGATGCGGTCGAGCGTGCTCATCTGGCGGCCATCCTAGTTACCTCGTACAACGCCACCGTGGCGGCCATTGCGACGTTCAGGGACTCGCCCGCAGCCTGCGCAATCGCGCGAACCTCGGCGCAATCACCGAGCACCTCTCCGGGGAGCCCGTCGCGCTCGCCACCGACGAGCAGCGTGACCTCCCTCAGCGGTCCGCGCAGCGGGGCGTGGTGTCCGCCCGCCAGGCCGATCACGCGACCGGGCAAGTCGCTCACCTTCTCGACGCGCGCCAGCGGCACCGAGAAGATCGCCCCCATCGACGCCCGAACTGCCTTCGGCCCATAGGGGTCGGCGCAATCCGGCCCGAACGCGACCGACGACGCCCCGAACGCGTGCGCCGCGCGAACGATCGTGCCAGCATTCCCGGGATCCCGGACGCCCCAGAGGGCGACCACGAGCGGGCCAACGACGACGCTCCATCGCTCCTCGTATACGCCGAGGAGGCGGGTCCCCGAGCCAAGCCGCGAGGCTCGGGCCAGGACCTCGGCCGAGGTCTCCAGGAAATTTGCGCGGCCACGGGCAAGACCCGGGACGCAGAGCGCATAGAGCGGCTCCCTGCCGGCGGCGTGAGCCGCCTCATAAAGATCCTCGCCCTCGGCGACGAAGCGACCGGTCTTGGCGCGTGCGCTCGCACGACCGAGCTTGCGGATCTCCTTGAGGTGCTGGTTGGTGTTCGAAGTGATCGTCATGGGGGCATAAAAAAGGCGCCTCTGTCGGCGCCCGGGAGATGATGCGGTCGGCTTCCCTGCTCAGGCAGCCGCCGCCTCGCGGGCAGCATCGACAAATCGGCGGAACGTCTCGGGGTCGCGCACGGCGATATCGGCGAGGACCTTGCGGTCGAGCTCGATCTCGGCCAGTTGCAGACCGTGGATCAGCTGCGAGTAGGACATGCCGTTCTCGCGCGCGGCGGCGTTGATGCGCGTGATCCACAGGCGGCGGAAGTCGCGCTTGCGGTTGCGCCGGTCGCGGTAGGCGTAGGCGTCCGCCTTCATCAGCGCTTCCTTGGCACGCTTGTAGTTCGAGTGCGCCTCGCCGCGGAAGCCCTTGGTCAGCTCGAGCGTCGCGCGACGCTTCTTCTTGGCGTGGATCGAACGCTTGACGCGGGTCATCAGCCGCTCCGCAGGAGCTTCTTGACGCGCGGGGCGTCGTGGTCGGAGATCGCCGCCGGTTGACCGAGGTAGCGCTTGTGCTTCGGCGACTTCTTCTCAAGGATGTGGCTCGTCATCGCGTGACGGCCGCGGACCTTGCCGCTGCCGGTCAGCTTGAAGCGCTTCTTGGCGCCGGAATGGCTCTTCATCTTGGGCATGGCGAGCAGCGGAGTATGGCAGACGGAGCGCCAGCGCCGGCGCCGTGAAAGCGCGCCGGCGGCGTCGCGGCGGCGCTCAGGAGCCGGCGGCGGGCTTCGGCTTCGGCTTGGCGGCGGCTGGCTTCGGCTTCGTCGCCGCCGCGGTCTTTGGCTTCGCGGCTGTCGCGGTCTTTGGCTTCGCAGCCGTCGCGGTCTTCGGCTTCGCGGGCGTCGCGGGCGTCGGCTTCGCCGCGGCCGCAGCCCGCGGCTTCGCGGGCGTTGCGCTCGCCGGCGTCGCGGGGGTTGCGATCTTTGCCTTGGCAGTCGCCTTCGGCTTGGCCGCGACGGGTGGCGGCTCGACCTCCGCCGCGACGGGCGCGGTGGGCGCCGGCGCCGCGACGACGGCTGTGGCCTCGGCGGAAGCGGGAGGCGCGGATTTTCCATCGGCGAGCGGGTCGGCTTCGGCTGCCGGCTGCGCCGGGGGCGCGGTGGAGATCGGGGGCGCGGCCGGCTCGCTGCCGTTCTGCGCCGGCGGGGTCGCGCCGAGGGTCGCCGCGGCGTCAATCTCGGGCGGAGCCGAGCCGTTCGTGCCTGCCTTGTCGAACTGGCCGGCGAGGACCGCCTTGGACGGCCCGAGCATCATCGTCATGTTGCGCCCGTCGTGCAGCGGGCGCTGCTCGACGACCCCGTACTCGGCCAGCTCCTCGGCCAGGCGGTCGAGAATCAGCACGCCGCGCTCGGGGTGCGTGACCTCGCGACCGCGGAACATGATCGTCACCTTGACCTTGTCCTTGTGGCGCAGAAAGCGCTCGACGTGCCCCTTCTTCGTGTCGTAGTCGTGCTGGGCGATCTTGGGGCGAAACTTGATCTCGCGAATCGTGATCTGCTGCTGGTGCTTGCGCGCCTGCTTCAGCTTCTGGGCCTGCTCGTACTTGTACTTCGAGTAGTCGAGCACCCGGCAGACCGGGGGCTTGGCCTCAGGCGCAACCTCGACGAGATCGAGGTCACGCTCCTGCGCGTAGCGCAGCGCGTCGTCGATCTTCATCAGGCCGAGCTGCTGGCCGTCCTCGTCGATCAGACGGACCTCGGGTACGCGGATGCGTTCGTTGATCCGCGTCAAGTCCCGCTCGGGCGGGCGCCGGTCGAACCTGCGGGGGACCGGCACTATTGCGTGCGCGCTCGCGTCAAGCGGTGGGCAGACTGCGTGGCGGCGTGAGCGTGGCTACTTCCAACGTAATCGAGCATAGCAAGCTGCCGGGCGGCTGACGAGAGCGTTTGCGAGGGCGTAACACCCGGCGTGCGCGGGCTCAGCCGGCGTGGGTGCGCGTCCGCTCCGCGAGCTCTGCCGCGATCGCAGCGATCGCGATCGCCCCACGGTCGGCGCCGCCGTGCTCGCGCACCGAGACCGTCCCGTCGGCAGCCTCGCGCTCACCCACCACGAGCATGAAGGGGATCTTCCGCAATTCGGCCTCACGGATCTTCCGGCCGACCGACTCGCTGCGGGCGTCGAGCTCGACGCGGATCGCAGCCGTGCGCAGGCTGTCTGCGACCGACGCGCCGTAGTCGTTGAAGCGGTCCGAGACCGGCAGCACGATCGCCTGCACCGGCGCCAGCCAGAGCGGCAGCAGGCCGGCGTAGTGCTCGATCATGATCCCGATGAAGCGCTCGAACGAGCCCAGCAGCGCGCGGTGGATCATCACCGGACGGTGCTCGGCGTTGTCGGCGCCGGTGTACTGCAGGTCGAAGCGCTCGGGCATCGAGTAGTCGAGCTGGACGGTGCCAAGCTGCCAGGAGCGCCCGATCGAGTCGGTCATGTGCAGGTCTATCTTCGGTCCGTAGAAAGCGCCGTCGCCCGGGTTCAGCTCGTAGGCGAGCTGCTCGGAGTCGAGCGCGCCGGCGAGCGCAGCCTCCGCGCGATCCCACATCTCGTCGCTCCCGATTCGCTGCTCGGGCCGCGTCGACAGCTCGAGTCTCGGCTCGAGGCCGAACAGCCGGTAGAGGTCGAAGCCGAAGCGCAAACACTGCACGACCTCCTCCTCGACCTGCTCCTCGGTGCAGAAGATGTGAGCGTCGTCCTGGGTTATGTGACGCACGCGCAGCAGGCCGTGGAGCACCCCGCTCGGCTCGTGGCGGTGCACGAGTCCGGCCTCGCTGTAGCGGACCGGCAGATCTCGGTAGGAGTGACGCTCGTCTTTGTAAATCTGTATGTGCGCCGGGCAGTTCATCGGCTTGAGGCCCATTGGGCGGCCCTCTACGTCGGTGAAGTACATGTTGTCCTTGTACTTGTCCCAGTGGCCGGACTGCTGCCACAGCTCGACGTCGTAGAGGATCGGCGTCTTCACCTCGCGGTAGCCGCGCGCGAGGTTCTCCGTGCGCCACAGCTCCGTGAGCGCGTTCCAGACCGCCATCCCGGCCGGCTTCCAGAACGGGCTTCCAGGTGACAGCTCGGAGAACATGAACAGCCCGAGCTCACGACCGAGCCGCCGGTGGTCGCGCTGGCGCGCGAGCTCGAGCCGCTCGAGATAGGCGGCGAGCTCATCCTTGGAGAAGAACGCCGTCCCATAGATCCGCGTCAGCATCTTCCGTGTCGAGTCCCCGCGCCAGTACGCGCCGGCGACGGACTGCAGGGCGAAGGCCTTGACGCTTGCGGTGCTCGGGGCGTGCGGGCCGCGGCAGAGGTCGGTGAACGGCCCGTTGGTGTAGAGCGAGACGGTCTTCACGCCTTCGTTCGTGACGAGATCGTCGATCAGCTCGACCTTGTAGTCCTGGGCTTCGGCGGCGTATCGCTCGCGCGCCAGCGTCACCGGCAGGTCTTCGCGCACGAACGGCTCGGCCGCCTTGACGTGTGCACGCATCCGCTCCTCGATCGCCGGGAAGTCGGCGTCGGAAATGCTGACGCCGTCCGGAAACTCGAAGTCGTAGTAGAAGCCGTCCGGGATCGACGGCCCGATCGAGATCTTGACGCCGGGATGGAGCTCCATCACCGCGGCGGCGAGAACATGCGCGGCGTCATGGCGAATCAGCGCCAGCGCGCCGTCGCTCTTTGGCGTCAGCACCGACACGTGCTCCCCGTCGCGCAATGGCGCAGCGAGGTCGCGCAGCTCCCCGTCGGCCTCGATCGCCAGCGCCGCGCGAGCCAATCCGGGACCGATCGCCGCTGCCAGGTCGGCGCCGCTCGCCCCGTCGTCGAGCTCGAGCGTGTTGCCATCGGGAAGGTGAACGTGGATCGCCATCGCCCGAGCGATCCTACCCGCCGTTGCGCGCGCCGTCCGTGCGTCGTGCCCGGTTGCTGTGCCGCGCAAGCTGGGTACCCTGGAAGAGCCATGGACTCGCTGCAGGGCAAGCTCCTGATCGCCGCCCCCTCGCTCGTCGACCCCAACTTCGCGCGGACCGTCGTGCTGGTCGCGGCACACAGCGACGATGGCGCACTGGGACTCGTGCTGAACCGGCCGCTCGAGACGCCGCTCGCCGAGGTTGCGCCGGTGTTGGAGCCGCTTGCGGAGCCTGGAGCGGTCGTTCACTCCGGTGGCCCGGTCGCGCCGCAGAACGCGGTCCTGCTTGCCGAGTTTGCCGACCCGTCGCTGGCGGCGCTCCTGATCTTCGGCGACATCGGACTGCCCTCCGCAGATTGCGAGCTCTCGGATCTCGAGAGTGGCGTGCGTCGCGCACGGGTCTTCGCCGGGCACTCCGGCTGGGGACCGCGCCAGCTCGACGAGGAACTCGAGCAGGAAGCGTGGTTCGTCGGACAGCTCGCACCGGACGAGCTGTGGCTGGCCGACTCGACGCTGCTCTGGTCGACGACACTTTCGCGTAAGGGCGGCGCCTTCGCGCTGCTCGCGCGGATGCCGGCCGACCCCTCGGTCAACTAGACCCGCTGTCAGGCGAGCTGGTCGCTCCGTCGCCGCCGCCTCAAACGCCCGAGCAGCGGGGGGCAGAACTACCCCCCGTTCGCCGCGAGCTGGGCACTACCCTCCGGCGAAGCAGGCCACGAATCTGCAGGGCGGGAATGACAAGGCTCATGTGCCAGACGACGAGAACACGTAAATCGCTCCGAGTCGTCGGGGCGCTCTGTGGCCTCGTCGCGCTCGCCTCGGCGCTGCTGCTCGCGCGCGGCGTCCCGAGCGCGTTCGCCACATCGAGCGGACCGCTCGACTTCGGCGCACCGGCGTTGATCGACAGCGGGGCGCCGTACGTCGACGCCGATTCGCTGCTGTCGCTCGCGTGCCCTTCGGCGACCCTCTGCGTCGGCGTATCGGGCGGTTTGGACGAGAGTCAGATCGTCAGCTCGACGGATCCAACCGGCGGGTCGAGCGCCGATTGGCCAGTCGTGTCGGCGTCGCGCCTCGGCGGCGTTGCTGGACTCGACCTGGGCGGCGTCGGTTGCGTCATGCAAGGCGGCGCTCCCTATTGCGTCGCGGACGGGTCGACGCCGGCCGGGGCGGGCGTGGTGCTCACCTCGACCGACCCGGGCGGCGGCGCTGGGTCCTGGACAACGGCGACAGCATCGCCACCGGACGCCTTGGGCCGCGCCCCGACCTGCGTCGCCGGCAGCTCAAGCCCCCTCTGCCTCGTCACCGCGAACAACGAAGCCTCGGGCAACGCAGCGCTGTACGCGTCTGCAGACCCAGGCGCGTCGTGGTCCGCGACACCGGTCCTCAGCCTGAACGCGAACGGCTTCGATTTCATCGAGGGGACGGCATGCGTGTCAACGGCGCTGTGTCTTGCCGGCACCTATCTCGGGGACGTGTACACCTCGCAAGATCCGACATCGGCATGGTCCTCGACGCCAGCCGCGACCGGTCTCTACGTGCTGTACAGCCTGTCGTGCCCCACAGCATCTTTCTGCCTCGCAGCCGGAATCGACAGCAGCGGCAATGGTGAGATCGCTACGACGACCGACCCGGCTGACGGCATAAGCGCGACGTGGACCCTGTTTTCGCCGCCAGACACCTTGCTGTCGTCGGTCTCCTGCTTCCCGGATCCCGGCCTGGCGGCTCCGCACGCGCTTTGCCTGGGCGACGGCGAAGCGAGCGACGAAGTCGACGTCTCGACTGACGGCGGCGCCAGCTGGGCGCAGGAGGCGACGCGGGAGACGTATACGACCGGCTTCGCTGGAGCGTTCGCGTGCCCGGAGGGCGGCCCGGACAACGTGGTCTGCATCGACGGCACCGGCGGCGGCGCGGTGGACTACTCCGACAACGCCGACGGCAGTCCGGCGTCCAGCGCAAGCTGGTCAAGTCCGCTCCTGCTTCTCGGCGGAATAAGCCCGGTCAACCTGTTCCCGCAGTCGTGTCCGTCGAGCTCGCTCTGCGTCGCGAGCGACGACGCCGGTCGCATCCTCACGTCCACCGACCCTGGCGGCGGGGCAGCGGCTTGGTCCTCATCGCTCGTGGACCCCGGCGGCAATGGAATCGAGAACGTCGCGTGCCCGACCACGTCGCTGTGCGTCGCGATCGACGGCCACAACGACGTCCTTCAATCGACCGATCCCGCAGGCGGCGGCGGCACGTGGTCGGCTGTCGGGAGCATCGACACCCCGAATATCTCGATCTACGAACTCGCGTGCATCCCGGGAACGGAGACATGTCTCGCCAGCGACGGCGAGGGCGAGATCTTCCGGACGGTGGACGGCGGTTCGAACTGGTCGGGGCCGTCGGCGTCTATCAGCGGCGGCGACATCGTCATCGGCCTCTCCTGCCCGAGCTCAGCTTTTTGCCTCGCGATCGACTCATTCGGCGACGCGATGCGATCGACCAACGAAGGCGTCTCATGGTCTGCATCACCTTATGACGACCCCCTCGGATTTCCGGCGGAGCACTTCACCGAGGCGCTGGCGTGCGCGCCGGAAACGGAGCTCTGTGTCGCGATCGACAGCGCCGGCGACGTCCTCACGACCTCGGACGGGGGCGCCAGCTGGTCCGCGCCATCAGCCGGCGTCGACACAAGCCCGGCGAACGATGCGCTCGCTTGTCCATCCACGAGTCTGTGCGCTGAGCTTGACAGCAGCGGCGACCTGCTCACGTCCTCCGATCCGGCCGGCGGCGGATCGACCTGGTCGGCCCCGTCGGCGAGCGTCGCGAACGGTGATCTCACGTGCGTCGCCGGCACGCAGCTGTGCCTCGCGAGCGACCAAGCGGGCGACGTGGTCGCGACGACCGGCTGGCCGGCCGCGCCACCGCCACAGAGCGCTCCGCCAGCGCCGGCATCGGGACCAGCTCCGAGCGCGGTCCTGCCGGCGCCGTCGGCGATCACCGCGGCCAGCCTAGGCGAGTGGCACCTCAGCGGAGCATCTGCCAGCGCGCTCCTCAGCTGTGCCGGGTCGAGCGGCTCGAGCTGCACGATCACTGTCTCGGTCGGCGTCAGCGAGACGCTGAAGGGCGGCAAGGTGATCGCCGTCAGCGCCATGGCCAGGGGCAAGCCGAAGATCAGCAAACGAACGATCCCGATCGGCTCGACGAGCGTCACGCTCAGTGCGGGCCAGAGCCGGACGGTGACGGTGGCGCTAAACGGGTCGGGTGAGCGTCTGCTGGCGAAGGATCACTCGGTGGCGGCAAAGCTCACGGCAAGCGAGGGCAGCGTCGTTCTCGACACTCAGACCGTGACCTTCCACGCCCTGCCAGCCAAGAAGAAGCACAAATGATGCGGGGGCTACCCGCTATGCGGCGAGACGCCAGAGCGCGTCGTTGCCGAGCGGCTCGCGCGTGATCACGCCGTCAGCGGCGAGCTCGATCAGAGCCTCCTCGGCGCCGGCGCGATCGGGCGCGACGAGGTTGCCGGCCAGCAGCACCGCGACCTCCTGTGTCGCGAGGCCGTCGCCGAAGTACTCGAGCAGTGGCAGCGGATCGGCGGGGGGCGGCGTCCGCTCGAGCGTCGGATCGAGGTTCGCGATCAGGACGTCGTAGGCCTCGATCGGCTGGAAGCCGCCGCCTTCGAGCCGCCGGCCATCGAGCTCGAAAACGAGCGACGGCGCGGTGTAGCGAACGAGCTCGCCGTCCATCGCCGCCTTGCCCTGGAAGTCGGTCGGCCCGCCGGCGGCACTGCGCGCCTCCGCCTTGTCGGCTTCGTAGGCGGCGCTGACCTCGGGTGAGTCCAGCGCGGCGACAACCGCCGCGGCGTCAACCCCGGCGACGCGCGCGAGCGCGCGCTCGATCGGCGCGTCCTCGTCGAGCAGGTCGGTCGTGTTGAACCAGGCCAGCTGGAGCGCCCGCATCGCGGCGACCTCGCGTCCCGGGTGGGCCAGGCGCGTGGCAACGACAGCGCGGCAAACACGGTCGGTCGCGATCAGGCGGGCGCGGGCCTGCGCGCCCACCGGCATCCCGTAGCGCTCGCGGAACATCAGCGCGCCGCGCGCCTGGCGCACCGGGTTCCAGCCGCCTGCCTGCGGCTCGATCGGACCCTCGCGCAGCACGATCACCACGAGGCGCCAGTCGAGCTGGTCGCGGTAGCGCCAGCGCAGGACGCTGAGCGCCGGGTTCGCGGAGTAGCCCCATGGGCACGCCGGATCGTTGTAGAGCGTCGTCGAGATCGCGATAGCAACAGGCTAGCGACTCGAATACTCCGGCCAGCCATGGGCGCTTCGCCCGTTGTACAAAAACGGCTGGGCCAATCTTGGCCGACTGGAGCTATCGCCAGCTTTGCCTGAACTTTAGAAATGCCCGCACACGTGGCCCGACGAGGACGCGTGCAGCCCTTTCCACGTCCAGAGGAGGACTATGCTCGCGACAGCACTAGCGCCGTACCCAACCTGGCTGCATCCGGGCGACAACGCCTGGCAGATGACCGCCGCAACGCTCGTCGGTCTGATGAGCGTCCCCGGACTGGTCGTGCTCTACGGCGGCGTGATGCAGAAGCGCTGGTCCGTCAACAGCATGATGCTGACGTTCGTGGCGTTCGGTTTGGTGCTTGTGGCGTGGACGTTGTGGGCTTTCGACATGGGCTTCGGCAACCCTGCGGACATCTTCGGGACGCATAGCGGTTTGCTGGGGAACTTCATCGGAGTCCCAGGCAGCATCCTGGGAGCGCACGGGGAGCAGGGAATAGCCCATATTCCGCTGCTCAGCGGCCTCATTCCAGGCGGCTTCCACTTCCCGCAGGCATCGCTCGTCTACTTCCAGTTCGTGTTCGCCGCGATCACGCCGATTCTGGCGCTCGGCAGCGTGCTGGGACGGGTGAGCTTCCGCGCCTGGATCCCGTTCGTCCTCCTGTGGATCACGGTCTGCTACACGGTGAACGCCTTCCTGCTCTGGGGCGGCGGCTTCTTCGCGCAGAAGGGCGCGCTGGACTTCTCCGGTGGCTACGTCATCCACCTGGCGGCTGGCATCAGCGGGTTCGTGGCGGCTGCGGTGATCGGACCGAGGCTGGCGCGCGATCGCGAGATCGACGCACCGAACAACCTCCTGATGGTGGCCGTCGGAGCCGGCATTCTGTGGCTCGGCTGGAACGGCTTCAACGGCGGCGATCCGTACTTCGCCGGCACGGATGCCTCCGTCGCGGTGATCAACACGAACCTCTGCACGGCTGTCGCAATGCTCGTGTGGGTGGCCTGGGACATGATCTTCCGTGAGAAGCCCGGCATCATCGGGACCGTCAACGGAATGATCACGGGGCTCGTCGCGATTACGCCTGCCGCTGGCTATGTCAACGGCTACGGCGCGATCTGCCTGGGCGTGATCGCGTCGACGATCGTGTGGATGTCGATCCGCTACGTCAGCCGAATCCCGCCGTTCAACAAGGTCGACGACACACTCGGCGTGATCTACACGCACGGCATCGCCGGGTTCTGTGGTGGCCTCCTGGTGGCGTTCTTCGCCTGCCCGGGGATCATCGAGAGCTACGTCGCCGGCACCAACAAGGCGTCGGGCGGCACCGAGGCGGGGATCCTCTACGGAGGCAGCTGGTCGCTGCTGAAATGGCAGTTCCTCGCCGCAGTGACGATCATCCTCTGGGATGGCATCTGGACATTCATCATCCTGAAGGTCATCTCGATCTTCCTCCCGCTGCGGGAACCGGATGATGTGCTCGAACAAGGGGACTCCGCGTTGCACGGGCACGAGGTGTACCCCGCCGACGTTGCCACCCTCGGCAGCTTCGGGAGCACAATGCCTGAGCCGGCGGTCGGGTAGCCACTCAGCTAGCAGCAACGTAGACAGCCGCGGATCGCAGGTGGAGGCCCTGCGATACCGCGGCTGTCGCGTTTGCGGACCCCGCCGGCGGGGCGAGCTGGCAGCCTCTAAAATCGGCGGCGATGGCGTTCCGCCGCCTCAGCGCCGACGCCGCGTTCTGGCGGCCGTCCAACCAGATGGGCGTCATGAACACCGACCTCGCGAAGCAGCTCGAGGCGCGGTCGCTGGGCGCCAGGCTATGGCGCCTCGAGCCCGGCCAGGCCTCCACCCGGCATCGTCACCGCGACCAGGAGGAGATCTACATCCTGCTCGAGGGCGCCGGGCGAATCCGCATCGACGACGAGCTGCTGACGCTCGGGCCCCTCGACGCGGTGGTGGTCGAGCCGGAGTCGCTGCGCCAGCTGTTCAACGACGGCGAGACGGCGCAGCTCTGGCTCGTCGTCGGCGCCCCGCGCGAAGCCGCAAACACGCTCGAAATGACCGATGAGCAGCTCCGCTTCCTCTACCCGGACGGTCCGAAGGCGCTGCCACCCGAGCTCGAGTCGGCCGGGTCCTAGGAGCTAATCCGACACGTCGACCATGTCACCGACCATCAGCTGGCTGTAGACCCGCTCGGCGGTCGGTATCGGCAGCTCGACGCAGCCGTTGGACTGCGGCGAGCCGTAGGACGCGCGCGGATAGCCGTGGACCGCGTCGCCGCCGTTGAAGTAGTTGACCCACGGGATGCCGGGATCGTCGTAATGCGTGCCGTCGACGTTCGTCCCGATCATCGTCGTCGAGGTGTAGCGCACGTAGATCGGGAACTCCCCGGTCTGCGTCGCGGCGCCGGGAACCCCGGTGTTGGCCGGGCTGGTGATCACGACACGCCGGTTCTCGTGCACCTTCAGCAGTTCCGGCTGCGTGTTCTCGGTGACCGTCACCCAGGTGTAGGGGCGCGGGTTGCCGCGGCCCAGCGCTTCCTCGCGCACCAGCGCCCGCCAGATCGCGGCGTCTGGCGCGGTGCCGACCGGCACGTCGTGGTCCTGCTCCCAGACCGTCAGCGCACCGGTCGTCGTCGCGTCCAGCTTCCCGACCGCGAGCGAGGGCGCGGTCCGGTATTCGCGGTGCAGCCAGCCGTGGGGAAGCGCGTAGGCGCGCTCGCTTGCCATCGCCGTGGTCAGCGGGACGTCGAGGCCAACCCCGGAGAAGCTCTCGAGCCAGTAGGGCAGGTAGCCGAGGCGCGCAAGCGCCTCCTGAAGCGCCTTGACCGACGGGCAGGCGACGGCGAAGTTGAGTGTGTGGCTGTGCCTTAGCGCCGCCTCGCCGGCGGCGGCTGTCCCTGCCGGGATCGTCAGCTTGTAGCTCCCGCAGACCGCGAACGAGTAGGCCGGCGTGAACGTCTCGTGCTGACCCCACGTCGTCCAGGCGCCCGCGACGCTCGGCTGCAGCGTCGGCTTCGGATTGCTCGCCAGAGCGCTCCCGTTCAGGCTGATCGTGAGATCGTCTGTGCCACGGTGCAGCAGCGCTGGCGGGAGCTGCACGATGCGCGTCGCCGGCCCGGCGACGGCGGTCACTCCCGTCGCGCCGCTCGATCCGCTCACGCCGCTCGACCCGCTCGAGCCGCTCGAGCCGCTCGACCCGCTCGAGCCGCTGACGTTCGTCGGCCCGCTGGGACCCGTCGCCCACGCGACGCCGCTCGCCGCACCCGCACAGGCGAGCCCGATCGCCGCGCCGATCAGGAAGAGTCGCTTTGGTTGCATGCGCAAGCTCGTCATGTTAATCACGGTCCGGTCGTAGATCGGCCGATTCGCCCGCTCACGCGAGAAAACCGGCTTTGACAGGCGTCCGGTCTCCGTACGCCAACCACGTCGTCTGGGCGGCGCCGCACTTCAGCCCAGACGGTGGCCTTCTAGCTCGCGGCGCGCGCGGCGCCGGCGCCTCTCACCAGCCGGCGATCTCCGCGATCACTTCGCTGCCGAGCATTTCGAGCAGCGGCAACGGCTCGGTGCCGCGGACCGACACATAGGCGACCGTGAAGCCGAGGTCGTGCAGACCCCGCAGCTGTTCGAGCAGCTCCGCCGGGCTGGTCTCGGCGTCGACGCCGAGGAGCGTCGTCTTTTCGATCTCGTCATAGTCGCGCCCTTCGCGCTCGCAGTGAGCGCGCAGCACGTCGAGTTTGTGCGCCAGCTCAGGGCTGGGAAACAGGTTGCAGGCGTCGGCGTACTTGGCGACGAGCCGCAGCGTCCTGCGCTCGCCACTGCCGCCGATGATGATCGGCGGGTGCGGCCGGCTCAAGGGCTGGGGCGAACTCAGCGTGCGGGCGAGCTTGTAATGCGCGCCGTCGTAGGGACCGTCATCGGCGGACCACATCTGCAGACAGATCTGCAGCGCCTCCTCGAGTCGCTCGAAGCGCTCGCCAATCGGCGGAAATGGCAGGCCCAGCCCGCGCGCCTCGTCCTCGTTCCACGCCGCGCCGATCCCGAGTGCGGCACGCCCACCGGAGAGAATGTCGAGCGTCGTGACCATCTTCGCGAGCAGGCCGGGCTCGCGGTAGACGACGCCTGTCACCAGCGTGTGGAGCAGCACCCGCTCGGTGTGAGCGGCGATGAAGCCAAGCGCCGTATAGCCCTCGAGCATCTCGTGCTCGGGCGGCCCGATCACGTGGATCTGCCAGACGTGGTCCATCACCGTGATCCGCGCGATCCCGACGCGCTCCGCGGTGCGCACAAATTCCGCGAGCTGCGGCGCGAGCTCGGCGGCGCCACCGCGCCAAGTGAAGTCAGGGACGTGATATCCAAGGTCCAACGCTACGGCCCTCCGCTCGATTGGGTTAGCCCGGACACGGCGGCGATTTCACGCGCGACGCCCGGTCGGGTGAGGTTAAGCCCTACTGCATCCGGGCGCGCACATTTAACTTTCAGCTATCCCACAGTTAGCGAACTCGAAGCTGCGTGGTATCTACTAGGACCCCATGACCTCTTCTGACGGATCTCGAATCAGGGCGATCGTCGCCGTTGTCGTGCTGCTGGCGGCCGGCGTCCTCGGCGGACACTTGATCTGGTCCAGCACCACCGTGAAGACGCGACCAACACGCAGCGCCAGCCTGTTCGGGCCGGCGCAGGGCCGTGGCTTCAGCGGCAGTTGCAGCGGCAGCGGCTGCTCGTTCAGCTTCAACGGCGGCTCGTTCGCCAACGGCGGGTCGCTCCCCAACGGCGCCGGCGCCGGCAACAGCTCTTCCGGATCGAGCAGCGGTCCGGTTGCGAGCTCGATCACGAACAAGGTCGATCCGGGGATCGTCGACATCAACACGAACCTCGGCTACGAGGACGGTGAAGCCGCGGGCACCGGAATGGTCATCACGCCCTCGGGCGAGGTCTTCACCAACAACCACGTCATCGTCGGCGCGACCAAGATAACCGCAACCGACCTCGGCAACCGCAGGACGTACAACGTGCGCGTCGTCGGCTACGACCATGGCCACGACATCGCGGTCCTCCAGCTCGAGAACGCGTCCGGCCTGAAGACCGTTTCGCTCGCCGACTCGAGCTCTCTCACGAGCGGTGAGAGTGTCGTGACGATCGGCAACGCCGGTGGCAGCGGCGGGACGCCGGCTGCGGCAGCCGGCCAGGTCACCGGCCTCAACCAGTCGATCACGGCAGGCGACGAACTGAGCGGTACCGAGGAGCACCTGAGCGGGCTGATCGAGCTCGACGGCGATCTTCAGCCCGGCGATTCAGGCGGTCCGCTGGTAAACAGCGCCGGAGAGGTGGTCGGCATGGACACCGCGGCGTCGTCGACCTTCGAATTCGAGTCCGCGTCCGGCGACGGCTTTGCGATCCCGATCAACGAGGTCGAGAAGATCGCAGGCGAGATCCGGAGCGGCACGCAAACCGGGACGATCCACATCGGGGCGACGCCCTTCCTCGGTGTCGAGATCGCCAGCACGAGCTCGGCGACCGGCGCCGAGTTGGCGAAGGTCATCCCCGGGACGCCCGCGTCGAGCAGCTCGCTCGCGACCGGGGACGTCATCACCGCACTCGGTGGATCGGCTGTCAGCTCTCCATCCGATCTCAGCGACCTGGTCCTCAGCCATCACCCCGGCGACCGCGTCCAGATCACCTGGAAGACACCGTCCGGATCAACGCAGACGGCCGCGATCACCCTCTCGAGCGGCCCGCCGCAGTAGCCGACCATCGCCGCGTCAAAAAGCCCCGCCAAGTGCGGGGCTTTTTCGTTCCCTTACGCGGGCGCGGCGAGCGCTGAGCCGCCGCGTGTTCTCAGGTTCTTCACAGCTCGGTCACGCGATGGATACCCCGGCAGGCGCCGCGGCGCCGGAGACTCGCAGGCGCTGCTCTTCCGTGACCGATTGGAGGGAACGACGCGATGAAACGTGATTCTGGAGTCCGCCTCGAGCGCAGTTCGAGGCATGCGAGCGGGGTCCGCTCGCGCCTGCGCGGCCTGGCACGCCCACGCCGCGCGCTGGCCGGCGCTGCCCTCGCCGCCGTCGCGTCATTGGCGCTTGTGGCGGGCCTGTCCGCCGGCGCCTCCTCGGCGGGAACGTTCCGACACAACTGGTTCATCGCTGATCGTGACGGCCTCGGCATCCAGCCGGGCAAGATCAAGCACGTCTGGTTCATCATCCTCGAGAACAAGGCCTACGACGCCACCTTCACCGGGCTCAACAACAACACCTACCTCTGGAAGACCCTGCCCTCGCAGGGCGCGCTGCTGACGAACTACTACGGGACCGGCCACTCGAGCCTCGACAACTACGTCTCGCTGGCCAGTGGGCAGGCGCCGGAGCCCGACGACCAGGCCGACTGCCCGGCCTACACCGCGTTCTCGGGTAGCGTCGATCTCTCCGGATCACTGTGGACCAATCCGAACTACGGCCAGTTCACCTCGGCGGCCGGCGCGAACGCCGAGCCCGGCACCAACGGCTGCGTCTATCCGTCAAGCGTGCCGACGCTGTTCAACCAGCTCGACGCTGCAAAGGTCAGCTGGAAGGGCTACGCGCAGGATCTGGGCAACCCCGAGACGCCTTCCACCGGCACGCCGCATTCGGCCGGCGTGACGTTCTGCGGTGCGCCGGGCGCCGGAACCGTCGGACCGACCGGCGGCAGCGCCACGACCTACCCCAACCCAAGCAGCGCCGACGCGACCGACCAATACGTCGCCAAGCACTTCCCATTCCCGTGGTTCGAGTCGCTCCTGGGTTCCGGTGACTGCGACTCGGCGCACATCGCCAACCTGTTCAGCCCGACCAACGGCCTCTACCACGATCTGCAGAGCGTCGCGACGACGCCGGCGTTCAGCTGGATCTCGCCCAACAACTGCAGCGACGGGCACGACGCCGTCTGCCATGGCAACAACCTCTCAGGCGGGTTCTCGGACCCGAACACCCCCAAGGCGCCGCTCAACTACACGGGCGGGCTCTACTCCACCGACCTGTTCCTCGAGCACATCATTCCCGAGATCGAGGCCTCACCGGCGTTCAAGCAGGGCGGTCTGATCGACATCTCGTTTGACGAGGCCTACCCGCCGTTCACCTACAGCAACGACAGCTTCGTCAACTCGAAGGACGTCGCGCCGGATGCTGCCACCTCGATCGCCGACGACTCGGCCGGCGAGACGCTTTACGGCAACGGCGTCAACTTCGAGCCGACGGGACCGAACACGCCACTCGCCAAGGACTCCTCCGGCGATGAGCTCTACCCCGGCCCCGGTTTCAACGAGTACATCGACCGCCCGAGCACCTGCGTCGCGCAGACGGTACCCTCGCAGCCCGCGAGCAAGTGCCTGCTCGGCGCCGCGGGGAGCGTGCCAGCTGCTCGGACTGACGCAGCGGCGACGGCGGCGGCAAACAGCCCGACGATTCTCGATCCGTCGATCGTCGCGACCGACGCCGGCCGGTCGGTGACCGGCACCGGCATCCCGGCCGGTGCGTTCGTCGGCCAGGTGACCGACACGCCAACCGTCCCGGCAACGGCCAGCGATCCCGGCGAGGTCGCCTTCTTCACGCTCGTGAACGCGAGCGGTCAGGCCCTCGACACGACGGCCGCGGTCAGCGGGGTCACGCTCGGGGCGCTCACGCCGGCAACCGATCCGCTGTATGACGCCACCGACGCGACAACCGGCGGTGGCGACACCGGCAGCGTCCTGATCAGCCCGTACATCAAGCCGGGCACCGTCAGCGACGTCTACTACAACCACTACAGCTGGCTGCGCACGATGGAGGACCTGTTCAACGTCGCCTCTGCCTCCCCGGGCCTCGACGGACAGGGTCACATCGGCTACGCCGCGCAGCCCGGTCTCGCGCCGTTCGGGCCCGACGTGTTCACCGATCCGTGGGGCCAGTGACGGAGCGCCCGCAGGCATTGACAGACGGAAGCCGGGCCTCGCGGCCCGGCTTCCGCCGTGCTGCCCGCGGGGTTGCGCTGTTGTTGCTCGTTGGGGCAGCGGCATTCGGGCTCGGTCTGGCGCTCCGCGGTTCGTCGTCGAACGACACCTACGGCGGGCTCCCGAGCTGGCTGCCGAAAACCAAGATCCCGGTCGACCGCGTCGTTCAGGCGAGCGCCGAGCACCCGCAGCTGGCGGTGATCGAGGGCGACAGCGTGTCAGTGCACCTCCCGCACGGGCGGGTGCTGGCCACAGCCGTCGGGCCGACGGTGCCGGCCGGCGCCGCGCAGAACGCACAGCAGGACACCTCGGCGGACGCGGACCTCACCACCTGCACGTTCACGGTCACCTTCACGACGGCGTCGGGACGTGTCCCGATCAACCCGAGCGCGTTCACGATCCTCGACGAGCAGGGCCAGGTTTCCCACCTCGGCGTGAGCGCGGCCGGGGGCGGGGCGCCACCGGCGGTCGTTCGCGCCGGGCGAACCGTCACGTTGACGCTGCGCTCGAGGCTGGCCGAGGGCGAGTACGTCCTCAGGTGGGCGCCGAACGGACAGAGGGCCCTGGTCGGCTGGGAGTTCAACGTCGAGCTCGACTGACACCCGTGCCGCGGGGCCGCCACGCCGGTCGCGCTACACCGAGTGCCGCAGCCCTGCTGGCGGGGCTAGGCGGCTCGCGCGTCGAGCTCGTACAGCTGGGTGATCGTCGCCGCGCTCAGGATCCCTGTCGCGGTTGCGGCCGGGTAGCGTACGCCGAACCGGCCGTCCGGCTGACGGTCTGAGACCTCGAGCGCTGTTCCGCCGAGGCGCGAGCGCCACGTCGAGCCCGCCGTGATGTCCGGCGAAGCAGTGACCGGCGTTACCTCAGACTCGCTCACGCCTGGAAGCGTCCCGCAGCGCAGCGAACGCCTTAGGGGTATTTCTTCACCCTCCGCCCCGGCTCGCGAGCACTATCGCTCCGGCGTGTCGTACAGCTGCCGGAGTGTCTCGGCATTGAGGGTGTCGACCTCGCCCGAGGAGTGCACGACGACAATCCGCGCGTCGTCCCGCACGGCGGCTATCGCGATCCTCCCGCCACCGGCGCGCGAGCGCCACACCTGGCCGGGGCGGACTGCGGGGCGGATTTGCGTGCTGGGTCCCACCAAGACTCCTTCGGTCGCCTCGCCTGCGAACTTTGCCGCCTGACGAACGCCTCCGGTGGGGAAAATTCTGCCCTCCGTCAGGGCGTACCGAACCGCTGGCGCAGCGCGAGAATGTCGTTGACATACGCCTGCGTCGCGGGAAAGACGCCGTAGCGGCGAACCGACGTGAGACCCTGGATATAGGCCGCGGCAGCGAGGGCCTGATCACCCCCGGTCGAGATGAGCAGCGAACGCAAGAGGAGCACGCCGGCGCGGACATTGTCGATCGCTGAGGCCGACGCGAGCGGCCTTCCGTCGGTCATTGTCTGCTGGATCCAACCCCATGTTCCCGGCAGGATCTGCATCACACCACGCGCATCCGCGTTCGACACGAAGTCGTTATCAAAGCCGCTCTCCTGCCAGGCGATCGCAGCCGCCAGCGATGCTGGAACGCCGTTCGCAACGGCGACCTGCTCGACCTGCGAGGCCGTGACGCGCTCAGCCGTGGGATACGGCGGACCGCTCGAGGAGTCTGCCGGGCCTGTCACAGCCGGCTCTGAAACTGACGGCGAGCTCTGCGGCACAGTCAGTGCGCGATCGGCCAGCAGCACCCCGTTCGTGCGCATACCGTTCGCGGCGGCAAGTTCGGACGTGCTGAGGCCAAAGCGTGCGGCGATCCCCGACAGGGTGTCGCCGCGCCGCACGGTGTATCTCGCTGGAGATCTCGGTGTCGATGTCGAGGCCCCCGTGGCTGCGGCATCGGGCCCCCGGGGCGGAATCTCCAGCAGTGAGCCGGCGATGAGCTCCGCGTCAGGCGCAAGTCCGTTGGCGGCGGCAAGTGCGGAGACCGAGAGGCCATCGGTCGCGGCGATTGAGGTGAGGGATTGCCCCTTGGCTACGAGATGAACGACATCTGCGCTCGCAGCCGCGGGGAGCGTGAGCACTGCGCTCGCCGCCAGAGCCAACCCGATTCGCAGTCGCATTCCAGCAGTCTGCTTGCTGGTGCGCCAAGGCGGAAACGCTGCAACCGAATACCCGAGGCGTCCGCCGCGTCGCTCTGACGCGCGACCCGCGAGATCAGGCTGCGGCGTCGAGCCATCGGCTGAGGGCGTGGCGACCAGCCAGCGTGATCTCGCCGCGTGCCGTAATCCAGTCCCGAGCCCGTAGCTCGTCGACGAGACCAGGGGCCCCACCGAACCCCGCGAGCTCGCCGTCAGCGGCAAGCTCGTCACTTCCTGATTCGACCGTCCAGCGCCCGGACTCCACGGCGGCGAGCGCCGTGCCCTGCTCGTCTGTCGGCAAATCCAGCGGATGCGGTCCGCCACTGCGCAGCGGATTCCGATTCACCGCTGTGCCCCTCGGCCCACCGCCACCGAAAGCCCAATCTTCGCCCAACCCCCCGGCGAGGGCACGCAGCCACACGGCGGCGCTGTCGGCCAAGGCCCTCGCGCGAACGAGATCCACGCCGATCGCCTCCGCGACCTCTTCCAGGTCCGCCTGCGCGACGCGCCCAAGCGACTGGCTGACGTCCCGCACGATCGACCGCAACGTCTCCTCGAAGCTCTCGTCGCTCGAATCGTCGTCGAACATCGACCAATGATCGCACGCACCGCACCGATCAAACGCAGCTGCACGCGATCAACGTTTGGCCAGGCGCTCCAGGGAGTCGCGCACGACTTCATCCCGGGCCCGGGCTGCGGGATCGATCCAGCGCCAGCGGACGCCAGCCTCGATCACAAACGCATCGCGAGCGTGATTCTGCAACCGCTCAACCCTGATCTCCACCGCGACCACCCCATCTGCCAAGCGATCGTCCAGAACACTTGCCGTGCCATGGGCAGTCACCGCGATGTCTCCCTCCGAAAGGATCGTGAGCGCGACGCGGGGATCCACCAGGAGTCGCACGAGCGATTCACGACCGGCGCCGAGCGCAATCAGCACGGAGCGCGGCCCCCGGCGGAGCGCAGCCGAGACCGGGATCGCGTGCGGTTCCTCCCCGCTCGTCGACAGGATCATCACCGTGCCTGCTGGCCATACCGGCAGCATCCAGCCAAGCTACACGCCAGTCGACCAGTTACACGGCCACGTGTGAACTCGGCGCTCGGCGCGCAGTCGCGCCGGAGTGCCCGCTTGATCGAAGGTTCAGAGACTGTTCCTAGACCCTATGGAGGTCGGTCGGGTCCGGCCTGAGCGGTAGACCGGTCGGCGCCCCGCGCAGAAACGTGCGGGGACTGGGCGGCAGGAGTGGCCTGTCGCCGACACCCCAATTCTGGGAGGCGC
>Ga0302325_10000858_pt1 | contig 81096 bp, 70 predicted proteins | sample Palsa_T0_2_FD_201948 | JGI IMG/M metagenome (GOLD analysis project Ga0302325, IMG submission 201948) | Peat permafrost microbial communities from Stordalen Mire near Abisko, Sweden - Palsa_T0_2 | ecosystem: Environmental > Terrestrial > Soil > Palsa > Peat permafrost | place: Sweden: Abisko... | reverse complement strand
CTGAAGTGGTAGTCGGCGCAGTTCCATTTGTGGTGTAGTGGATGGTCGCGCCAGCCGGTCCTGTGATGGCGACTGACTGTGCCGAAGTATAGGTGCCCGCGGCCGGTGAGAAGGTCGGCGTGGCCAGCGTGGTGCTGATCGTGTACACCGCGGTAGCTGTAGCGCTGTTGGTAAAGCCGGTTTCGACGGCAATTGCTTCGAGTGTCTCGGATGCGCTTACCGCGATTGGCGCGCTGTAGACCGCTGAAGTGGTGGTGGGCGCAGTTCCATTGGTTGTGTAGTAGACGGTCGCGCCGGCCGGTCCTGTGATGGCGACTGACTGTGCGGAGGTGTAGCTGCCGGCGATTGGCGAGAAGGTCGGGGTAGTTAAGGTTTGTCCTATGCTATAAGCCGCAGTGGCCACGGGACTGGTGGTGAGTCCAGTCGCGACTGCGATGGCGTTGAGTGTTTCCGTGGAACTCACCGTGATTGGCACGCTGTAAACAGGCGACGTGGTGGTCGGCGTGGTTCCGTTGGTGGTGTAGTAGATGGTGGCGTTGCTGGTGGTATCGGTGATCGTCACCGTCTGCGCGCTGGTGTAAGAGCTCGCGACGGGAGAGAAGGTTGGCGTGGCCACGGATTGCGTCGCGGGGCTCACGAAATCCCACGCCAGTACGTTCTGGATGGCTGTTGAACCACCGGTGCCGCCGGTAAAGCCGACATATGCGGCATTCCCTCCGACAGTGGCCGGAATATTGATCGGGAAGGCCTCAGTAAAGACGGCTTTCGTAACGGTATCGGTGAGAGTCAGGGTGAGGTTGGTACCGTTGTAGACGATGTGTGCCCACATCGCATCTCCGCTGTGCAGATTCACGCCGGATGACGTCATATCGGTGGCCGGCAATGTCGGCGAAGCCCCATCCGTGTAAAGTCCGGTCGAGTCAGGCCCTTCGCCAGCATTGCTGAACAGATCGAATTTGACTGCGACGCTGTTCGGAATACCCTGATAACCCAGGCCGCCTCCGCTGCCACCGAGTGCGGTTGGGCCTTCGCTCTGGATCGTGAACGTCATGCCGTCGGCGTTGGCGTTCAGTTGCTGAAAGTAGAAGTCGGTGATGAAGCTGGTCACGGGCACTTCGGTCGAGAACCAGGCAGAGCGATTCTCCCCGGATCCTCCATCGGTCAACTGCAAGAACCCGCCGGTAATTGCGGCCCCAAAGTTGAAATCGATTGAACTCGCACTGAACCCGCCCGCCGGAATGTCGATGTAAACCGTACCCGAAGGCGCGATGACATAAGCCGCCGATGCAGTTGGGCTGGTAATGAATCCAGGTTGGACGGCGATGGCTTGCACCGATTCCGAAGAACTCACCGTGATTGGCCCTGTGTAGAGGGTCGACGAAGTGGTGGGAGTTGTACCGTTTGTGGTGTAGTAAACGGTCGTGCCGGCCGAACCTGTGATGGTCACGGTTTGTGCTGCTGTATAAGTGCCGGCGACAGGAGAAAATGTGGGCGAGGGAAGCGCGGGTGAAATGGAATAAGCCGCGGTCGCAATGGCGCTGGAGGTATAGCCAGTCTCAACCGCAATGGCCGAGAGAGTTTCGCTGGCAGCGACCGTGATGGGGGCGGTGTAAAGATTTGAGGTTGTCGTGGGTGTGCTTCCGTCGGTGGTGTAATAGATGCTCGCCCCTGTTACGGCGTCGCTGATGGCGACCGATTGCGCGGTACTGTAGGAGCCAGATGCAGGTGTAAAGGTTGGCGGAGTCAACGTCGGCGCCGTGTTGGAGCCGACCGTATAAGTCCATGTCAGAATCTTCTGGCTGGCCGTGTCTCCACCGGTTCCTCCAGTGAACCCGACCCATGCCGTGTTGCCGCCCACAATAGCCGGGATATTCACGACCCAACTGGTCGAATAGGTGGCTTCCGTAACAATGTCGGTGATGGTCATTGAGAGCAGCGTTCCGTTGTAGTCGAGAACGACGTCCATGGTGTCGCCGCTGTGCAGATCGATCCCGGTCGAACTCAGATCGATGGCCGGAACGGTGGGCGATGCGCCGTTCAGGTACAGGCCGGTAGAGTCCGGACCCTCCCCATCATTCGAAAACAGGTCAAATTTCACGGCGATACTGCTGGGGATAGTCTGGTAGCCCAATCCGCCTCCCGGCTCTCCAAGCGCGTTGAGGCTCTGGCTCTGGATGGCGAAGGTCATGCCGTCCGCTTCCGGATTCGAGAGCTGGAAGCTGAATTCCGTCGTAAAGGCCTGAATATTGACCTGCTGGTAATACCATGCCGAACCGGCTTCGCCCGACTCGCCGTTGGTAAGTTGCAGGCGTGAGTCGTCCAGGTCGGTGCTTCCGTTTGCGATAACTGTAGAAGTAGTTCCGGCAAAACCGCTGGTGAAATTGATCCCGGTTTGTCCAATGTTCAGAACGTAATTCGCGCTGGCCGTCTGGCTGTTGGCAAAGCCGCCCAAGACCGCAATTGCGTTCAGTGTTTCGGATGCTCCGATCGTCAACGGGGCCGTGTACACGGTGGAAGAGGTCGTAGGAGTCGATCCGTCGGTCGTGTAGTAAATCGTCGCCCCGGAGGTTGCTTCGCCGATGGTGACCAATACGGGTTGCGTGTAGGTTCCTCCGCCCGGAGTGAACACAGGGGTGGCGACCTGGGAAGTATTGACATAGGTCTCAGTGGTCACTGCGCTTTGCAGGTAACCAGGAGCGCTGGCCAGCGCCTGGATGGTCGCCGAGGCCGAAAGCGAGATCGGTACGGTGTATGCGGTCGAGTTGGTCGTTGGAGTGCTTCCGTCCGTGGTGTAGTAGATGATTGCGCCGGGAGTGGCATTGGTCATGGTTACCGTCAGGTTCGCCGTATTGCCATTGAAGCTCTCAGAGGACGGGGTCACCACCGGAGCCGCGGCAACCTGCTGACCGTTCAGGAGACCGAACACACTAAGCTGGCTCTCGGCCCCAACATAAACCAAGCCATTGGCGATGGTGGGGACTGCGAACTTGACGGCGGGGCCTGGGTTGTCGCGAGTGAGGTTGGTATTGCTCGAATAGAGCGTTGTCGCCGGGTTGCTCGCGCTATGCGCCTCCAAAACGGCTTGCCCCTGGGTCTCGTACAGGTCCGATTCAATGGTCCAGATAATGCCCTGCGTGGCGCCATTTGCGGAGATCGACGGGTTGGCGCCAGGATAGCCGTAGGTTTCAGAAGAAACGGCCGTTGGCCCGGTCAAGAGCCCATTGACAATCGGAAAGGCCTTGAGCGTATCGCTGACGCCCCAGTAGTAGACGGTTCCGTTCCAGTAGGCTGGGGTGCTCCAGGCTCCGTTTTCGCCGACGGAGTATGGCAGATTCTGCACAACGACGTCGCCGGATGCGTTGTAGCCTCCGAGCTTGTCACGGTCAAGCAGGTATTGTGTTCCCGATTTACCGGTCTGGACAAGGAGGTTTGGAAAGCTTCCACTGGTTTGCGTCGGCACCAGCATAACGCCGCCCGAGGCGACGTCGCTGTCGTTGGCATCTAAAATAGCTTGATTGTAGGGCGTGAATTCATCTTGAATGTTGGGCGCGCCGTTGGTCAAATCCAGGTTGAGAATACTGTCGCCAAAGTCCATATTGGCCGTATAGGGGGCCGAAGCTGTATAGTCGCCGTTGCCGGTGGCCACAAACATGCGACCGTAGGGATGGCCGGTCGGATCGTTGACCTCGGCTGCCAACCCGGCGCCGCCCATCCACATTCCGCCCCCGACGCCGTTATGCGTGGCGCAGAACGCTCCCGTCTGCTGCAGCGTGTGGGCGTTGTACCCCAGAATCCAACCATGCCATGGACCGTTGTCGCCGTGCGATGCATATCCGATGTAGACGATGCCGTTCAGGAGCAGCAAGCCGGCACGCTGATTTTCCCATTCCGGATCGAACGGCAGCGTACCGTTGACACTGCCGTTGCCGGTGCCCGGAACCGAGGCATTGATCACAATAGGAGCGCCGAATTTCTCCGCTCCCGAGGTCACGTCCAAAGCATGCAGCCGCTGGACGAACGTGCTGCCTTCCAGCGTAGCGCTCACCACATAAAGCGTTCCGGTGGAGGGATCGATCACCGGAGTTCCCGTAATGCCTACCTGCGGCGAGATGTCTGTGCCCACATCTCCCGAAGGGACGGTAGTCGCTCCAGCCGCTGCGCCAAAGGTGGGGCTGAGCATGGAGTCGAACCACAGCGGACTGGCATTGCTGCCGCCATTGTTGTTCGCATCGAAAGCGTAAACGCTGTCGTTTTCGGTGGCCACGAAAACCACGTTGTGCGACTGCCCGCCGATAGTCACGTTGGGAAGGTAAAGCGGTTGCGCATAAACATACCCGTCCACGGGCTGTGAAAACAGCTTGCCAAACTGAGTCGTGTTTACGTCGGAGAGATTCAGGATGGTTTCGTTCAGGTTCTGGCCTGTCCTGCCAATGTCGTTGTGCCAGGTGGTAACGCTGACTTGAGCCGGCACTGAAAAACTGCACGCCAGAGCGCAGGCGGCGAGGATAAGCGCCTTTCCAGGCAACCTGTTCCGGCTGTCGTCCCGTCCATTCACTGCCGTTTCCGAAGCATGCAAGGGTGCCATCATGAAACCTTCGATTCTTGGTGATAGATTGAACTCCGTTCCGGAGAACGCAGAAAAAAAGTCGATCGGCTGGATGAGCTGAACAGAAGCGGCTGCAAAGTCAAGCGGATCGTTGCTCGGGCCCCGTGAAGTCTTGGGTCTGGAGGCTGCGCTTAGTTGCGTGCCATCTCAAAAACTAAGAACCAATGAACTGGGACTGGCTCAGCAGGGACAGTTCACGAGTCGTTCGATGTTCCCTTACCGCAGCAATGGGAGGAATTTGGACAGTACTTCAATATAGCGCATCGCAATCCCGAAAAGCATCGCCCATTGGTAATCGCCAAATGTAACCGGCTGCACCGCATTGACGAGTAAATAGTCACCATCCAATCGCGTGAAACACGCTTGCCGGCACAAATGCACCAGGGCAGGGAGAGCAATCGCAATGCTGTTATGCGGAACGCTGGGCGGCGGCGTGGTTTCTTACTTTCATGCGTGCCGCGGGTACAGCGCTTCGCGCTTCGGCCCGCAATTACGACGGCGTTCCGGATCTCCATCGTTATTCCGCCCACAAAGCCTTGTGCCGTGGCAATTGTTTGCCCGACGCGCCCGCATAGGCAAGCCATTCTCCGGGCTTTTCACCGCGTCGCCGATTACGACTGCGGCCGTCCTGGAGCAACTTGTTTTCTGTCGTGCATAGATCGACGTGACTTGAGGAATGGTAGGGATCGGAAGCTGGTTTCGCGCCCATCCACTTCTTGGCTCCTTAGTCTTCTGTGGCCAGTCGACCGCTGCGCAGCCGACCGCCGCAAGCCTCACAAACGATCAGGTCGATTTTGAACAACCTCTCTGTCCCCAAAGATGTTATCAATTGGATGAGTTCGGCCTGTCCCAATACTATGAATCGTAGCTCCACATTTTCTATGTCGAATCCGCAACGAAGCGATAGTCCCCACCAATCTCAAGAGCTGCGGATATCCGTCGCCATGTGTACCTTCAATGGCGATAAATATCTCGTGCAGCAGTTGAACAGTATTGCAAATCAAACGGTCTTACCCATGGAGCTTGTGATTTGCGACGATGGCGACTATCGATGCAGCTCAAAGGGAAGTTCTCAGTGGGTACTCGAGCCGGTCGCCAAGGATCGACGAGTGTCGGCCCACTCTCTCCATTCTTCGATTCGCATCTTTCGGCGTGTCGCGAGCCTGCGAATGATCTCGCTGCAAGTGCTTCGCTGGAAATCGGACGTGGCGCTTCGGAAGAAGTCCTTGCATACTCTTCCCGCCAGACGAACCATTCTCTCTATGCGGCCAATGCCGCTCATGTTCATGTCCCAGAAGGCGCACTCATCCCGCAGCAGATTTCGATAGCGTTCCAGGCTCATCCGGCCTCGCTTGTTAAGTAAAGAGAAGTCGTGAGACACAACGAGATCGCCCGCGATATAAACAGACATGCCGGCCAGGGAAAGGCGGTGAAACAGATCAATATCGCTAATATCAAGCGGGAACATCGGATTGTAGCCATCGACCAGTTTTAATGAAGCGACTCGGAGTGTCGCAGCTGAGTTGACGGCGTAGGTGGCGCCTCGCAAAACTCCAATGAACCCTTCGGGAATCGCTTGGGGAATCCCTCCCAGAACAAAGCGAAAGGGAGATAACCGCTTCTTACCCCCGATGATTCGTGGAAGGATTGCGGCCACACGAGTCTCGTCTTTTACCCTGTCTGCGATGTGAGCTATCTCCGCGAGAAAGTTGTCCGGCAACATCGTATCCTGATCCAGAGTCAGCAACCAGTCGCCCCCTTCATGCTAAGCGGTTGCCAAGGCTTCGTTGTACGCCGGCGACAAGCCTGGATTGTTCGGCGCGGACACATATCGGATGCAGGAAGGTAAATCGGTCGGACACTGGCCGTTCGGGGTGTTATCCCATACGAGGATGCGGATCTCTGCGTTCGTCTCGCGCGACAGTTCTCTCGATCGCAACAACGTCCGCAAGGTAGGCGAGAGGGACGGTTGCATTTTGTAGATCACAACAACCGCGAGTAACTTCATGGCTCTGCTCCTATCGCAAGACTTCAGAAGGTTCCTCGATGACAGGTGAGCCCATCCCCGATATTGGCTCCGTTCGATTCAGTCCGACACGGGCCGACTGAGACCGTCGGAATGCTGCGAGACTGGAACTTAACAAGGTCAAGAGAATGGCAAACACCAAGCCCAGAAAACCTGAAGCCAGAGTGAGCAGCAGTCTTGGAGGGCCTGATTTCTTGTCGGAAGGAACGGCGCCGTCGATCAGTTGCAGTACGGGAGCAGATTTAGCCTCGTCGATCCGCGCCGCCTCCCGTTGTTTGATTAACAGGTCGTAAAAGGTGTCGTGATACTTCACTTCGCGAAGCTTCCTGGTGTACTCCAGGCTGTCTTCGGGTGTCCTGCCGGCCGACAAATTTATATCCGCAGAAACAAACTGCTGTTTCTGATCGCTCCCCAACTTCGCAATTTGGCCTTGCAAAGTGGCGATCTTTTCTTGGACTACCATGACATCGGGATTCTGATCCTTTGCGTATGTTCGCATCCCTTGCAACTGCACTTCGGCGCTGGATAGTTGAGCCCTTACGTTTGCCATGTTGACAAGCAGTTCCTGCGTCTATCCTCCAAGCTGAATCACTCCCGTCTTGTGTTCTGTAACTCGGAGATAGTCTTCAGCGCTTGCAAGAGTCTTTTTCTCTTCTTCGACTTGCCGGTCGAAGAACATGCGACGTTGTGCCGCTTCTAAGGTGGCCAAGGTAGAGTTAAGTTTGTAGAGACCATCGACGTATGCATTCGCGATGTCAGGTAAGCCGGCACAGCCCAAGCCACGACGCCGTTAATCAACACGCGGATCAGGCTGGCGGCGATATTCCTGGAGAGCCTCGCGCTCAGGCCGTTTGGCTTTGGAAGCGATTGTGGGCTCATCATTGTTGACTATACCGCGACGAGACGATCTTAACTGGTTCCTTTGATGCTTGCGCGAATCTGTTCCATTCGGGACACTCGACGCGTCCCGTTCTTTTCCTTGCGGTCGACGGCGACCCTCGATGCACGCGCTTGCATCCAAAACAGATAGAAGCGGTCGGTAAACGATCTTCGCGTAAGGAGCGGTCATGAAACGAATTTGGAAGTCCCTAGCGGTTCTGTCGTCTGCGTTTATTGTTGTGTTGTGCGCTCACAGCGCGCTGGCGCAACCTGCATCGGCAGCAAGTCCTGCGCAGGCGCGCATTCAAAAGGAGGTGCGCCACGAGCTGCTGATGCTCCCCAATTTCACTGTATTCGATAACATCGAATACCAGGTGCAGGGAGACACGGTCACTCTGATTGGAGATGTGACGCAGCCCGTGCTTAAGTCGGACGCGGAAAATGTGGTCAAGCACATTGAGGGCGTGAGCCAGGTGATGAACAAAATCAATGTCCTGCCGCCTGCTCCGATGGACAATCAAAGCCGCGTGGCTTTGTACCGCGCCATCTACGGGTTCCCTGCGCTCGAGAAGTACGCAATGGGTGTGCAGAAGCCCATCCGCATCATCGTCAACATGGGTAAAGTAACGCTGGAAGGCGTGGTCGATAACCAGACGGACAAGGACATGGCTGCGTTGCGTGCGAACACGGTCCCAGGACTTTTCGCGGTGACGAACAATCTTCGGGTGGTGCCGCAGTAGCGCAGGAATTCCAGTGCGCAATCTCGATCCTCGCGGCCTTGCAGGAGTAAGAGGATCGAGATTGCGAAAATTTGCCCACTTAATTAGTTGCTGGACCGAGGAGACCCTCGATCTATGAGCGACTGACCTTGAGTCGATTGAGATTGAATCCAGCGGTTGACGCGGGCGTCGAGCACATCCAGCGGAAGCGCGCCGCCGGAGAGAATTTCGTCGTGGAAGGTCTTCAGGTCGAATTTGGGGCCTAGCTGCTGTTTGGCGCGTTCGCGCAGTTCGCGAATCTTGAGCTGGCCGAGTTTGTAGCTGCACGCCTGGCCGGGGCCGGAGATGTAGCGGTCGGTTTCGGCCTGGATGGTGGGTTCGTCGATGGCGTGGGATTGGCGCATGTAGTCGACAACCTGATCGCGGCTCCAGTCCATGTCGTGAATGCCGGTGTCGACGACCAGGCGCACGGCGCGGAAGAGCTCGGAGCGCAGACGGCCGTAGTCGGAGCCGGGGTCCTGATAGAAGCCGATTTCCTTGCCGAGTTCTTCGGCGTAGAGTCCCCAGCCCTCGGTGTAGGCCGAGTTGCCGCCGTGTTTGCGGAACTCAGGCAGGCCGGTCAGGGATTGCTGGATGGTGATCTGCAGGTGGTGGCCGGGAACGCCCTCGTGGTAGGCGACGGCTTCGTCGTTGATGAAGCTGCGGTGGGTCGGGTCGGAGACCGCGACAGAGACGCGGCCGGGACGCTTGCCGTCGGGCGTTCCGCCTTGATAGTGAGTCGCGGCTGCGGCCTGGAAGGGCGGGATAGGCTCGACGGTGACGGGCGTTTTGGGCAGCAAATTGAAGAGTTCCGGCAGGCGCGGCTGCATCTGCGCGATGTATTTGCTGAAGTCCTCGACGATGGCGTCGGCGGAGGCTGGCACGTATTTGGGGTCGTTTTCGATGTGGTCGCGGAAACTGGCGAGATCTTTGTAGCCGTTGGCTTTGGCCAGGGCGGTCATCTCACCGGTAATGCGGTCGACTTCCTTGAGGCCGATTTCGTGAATCTGTGCAGCGGTGAGGTCGGTGGTGGTGAAGCGGCGAAGCGTGGCCTGGTAGCGGCGCTTGCCCCCTCCCAGAGAGTTGATGGAGAGCGTGGTGCGGCACTTGGGAATGTAGTCGCTGGCGACGAAGGCGGCGAACTGCTTGTAGGCCGGGAAGACCTCGTTGTTGACCGTATTGGTGATTTCGTCCGTGAGGCGTTTCTTGTCGGCTTCGGAAAAGCTGGCGGGGAATTTCTTAAGCGGGAGGATGAAAGGATTGGCGGCGATGACGCCGTTTGCCTGATCGGGAATTTTTTCCGCGATGAATTTGACAGGGACCAGATGGTCGCTGACGCCAGCGCGCAGGACTTCTTCGGTTTGGAGGAAGGCTTTGGGAACCTGGTGGAGGCGCGCGATGTAGTCCTCGTAGTGCTTGACGGAGTCGAAGGGCATGGAGAGCGGCAGGTCGGCGAGACTGGCGTGGATACCGCCTCCTCCGCCGGATGCGCTGAGCGGCATTTCGTATTCTTTTAGGTCGTAGTCTTCGACGCGCTGCTGGAGTTGGCGCTCGAAGAGGTCGTGAGAGATCAGATCCTGTTCGGGGAAGCCAGCGGGATCGATGGCCTTGATGCGAGCAAGGTCGGCAAGATCGCGTTGGCGACGGGCGGCCGATGCGGCGAGGGAGTAGTCGCCGAGCTGGTCGTTGTAGCGGTAGTCGCCGACCGCTGTGGCTAGCGTCGGATTCATCTTGAGGTTGGTCTGCCAGGAGTCGTCGAAGACGGCGTTCTGGGTGGCGAGGCGCGACTCCAGAGAAGCCGGCGCTTGCGCTGAGGCGAAGGGGGAAACAGTGGCGAGGAAGAGAGCCGAGGCGGCGAGCAGACTAAGGCGCATGCCGATTAGGGTAGCAGAGCGGCCGGAAATGCTGGAGGAAAAACTTCGTGGGTTATCCAGTCCTGGTCGCCGGTTCCATCCGGGCCAGATCGCACGAATCTCAATCAAGTACGATGGAGCCGTAAGGAGTATTGCAGACGATGAACTTCGATACAGAACATGGTCCTGCCAGCGACACCTACAAGCTGCTGGTGGGCCTGGTGGCGCCAAGGCCGATTGCGCTGATTACCAGCATGAATGAAGGCGGGCAGCTCAACGCAGCCCCTTTCAGCGCGTACAACTATCTATGCACAGATCCTCCGATCATTGGCGTTGGCGTTACGAATCGGCCAGGACAGCCGTTTGTTCCCAAGGATACGGCCCGCAACATTCGGCGCACGGGCGAGTTTGTGGTCAACGTGGTCACCGAGGACATTGCCGCGAAGATGAATATTTGCGCAACGGATTTTCCGCCGGAGCTGAGCGAGGTGGAGCTTGCCGGATTTACGACTGCGCTGTCTCAGGTGGTCAAAGCGCCTCGTCTGGCCGAGGCGCACGCCGCGCTTGAGTGCCGCGAGTACACCTCGCTGGAGATCGGGCGCTCCCGGATCATTCTCGGGCGAGTGGTTTCGATTTATGTGGACGATCAGTTCGTGGACCCGGCCGGGCCTTACATCAAGGCCGACGAGTTGCACGCCATTGGCCGCATGAACGGGCTGGGGAATTATGTGCGGACGCGCGACGCGTTCCTGACGATTCCGCGCATCTCTTATGAGGAGTGGAAGAACGGGAAGCGCTAAGATCAGGCCGCATTTCGCGGACAAGAAAAAGCCCTGGCTGCCTATGCGAACAGGCAGCCAGGGCTTTCTTTTGGAGCGCTTCGTTAGACGCCGACGGTCTCTGCAGTGGTGGGGTCGTAGAATGTACGGCGGATGCGGTCGCCGAGCTTGTGCAGGCGCAGGAAGTTGGTCGAGCCGGATTTGGTTCCGGTGCCGGCGATCAGGGCAATGATCTCGCCTTTGCGCACGTAGTGGTGCTGTTCGAGCAGGGTTTCAGCGAGTTCGACCATGGCTTCGGCGGTTTGCACTTTGGCGCAATGGACTGGCGTTACGCCCCAAAGCAGATTGAGCCGATTGATGGTGATCTCAATGGAGCTGAAGGCGTAGATGGGCGCGGCTGGCTGGTACTTACTGAGCTTGATGGCCGTGGCGCCGGATTCGGTGAAGATGGCGATGCCTTTGAGTTCGAGATCTTCGGCGGCGTGCGCGGTGGCTTCGCAAATTGTTTCCGCAACGGAGAGCAGTTTGTGGCGCGGACGGGCGGTGTAGGTGCCCTCGGCCTTGGCCTGGACGATGTTGTCTTCGGCTTCGGCGACGATGCGCGCCATCATTTTCACGGCTTCCACGGGATAAGCGCCCATGGCGGATTCGCCGGAGAGCATGACAGCGTCCGAGCCGTCGTAGATGGCGTTGGCGACGTCGGAAACTTCGGCGCGGGTGGGGCGCGGGTTGTCGATCATCGACTCAAGCATCTGCGTGGCGGTGATGACCGGCTTGCGGTAGTCGGCGGCGCGGCGGATGATGAGCTTTTGCAGGGCCGGGACTTTTTCCGGCGGAACTTCGACGCCGAGATCGCCGCGGGCGACCATGATGCCGTCCGCAACCTGGAGAATCGCTTCGAGATGCTCGATGGCTTGCGGCTTTTCGAGCTTGGCGACGATCCATGTCTGGCCGCCATAGGCCGCTACGCGGTTGCGAACGAGGTTGATGTCTTCCGCCGTGCGGACGAAGGAGACGGCGACGGCATCAACGCCGGCGCGCAAGGCAAATTCGAGATCGACATCGTCCTTTTCGGTGAGCGACGGGACGCGGACGGCGATGCCGGGGAGGTTGATGCCTTTGTTTTCTCCGAGTTTGCCGCCGTTGATGATCTCGCAGACCACGTCGTCGCCGTCGACCTCGTGAACGCGTAGCTCGATCAGGCCGTCGGAGAGCAGGATGCGAGAGCCCTGCTCAACGTTTTCAGCGAGGGTCTTGAAGGTGGTGCCTACAAGCGCGGCAGTGCCTTCGACTTCGCGCGGGGTGATGGTGATCTTTTCACCGGCGACGAGCATGACGGGCTTGTGGTCCACCAGCTTGGAGGTGCGGATTTTGGGCCCCTGCAAGTCGCCGAGAATACAGAGCGGCTTGTGCTCTTCACGGCTCACCTTGCGGATCATGTGGATGAGAGCTTGCTTTTCTTCGTGTGTCCCATGGGAAAAATTAAGGCGGACGACATCGAGGCCGGCTTTCACGAGCTGGCGAAAGACGGGCTCGGTATTCGATGCGGGGCCCAGGGTCGCCACGATCTTGGCGCGCCGTTGCAGGAAGGAATCGTTAAAGCTAAGGTCGGCGGTGGACATTGGAAAGTCTCCAGTAATGTTCAGCGGAACAGGTTCTAAAAGCAATCTGAGTAAGAAAACAAAGGGATTGCGAGTTTCAATCGGGAAGGCGAACGGTTCGGTTCCTGCAATTTTCTACTTTGGCTTGCGCTTGCCTGTTGAAGCGAAAGTCTCCGGCGGGGGCGCGGAAAACCGTTTCACCGGCATGGAATTCGAGGGCTCCAACCCGCTCAATTGTACAGGAGCGCGGGGGTGGGGACGGAGATTACGGGAAGAGCGGCGTGCCTGGATTTGGCTGGTTGAGCGCTCGCCCGGAAACGATTCGGACGTCGCCGGCTTTGCGTTCGCGGTGTAGAACCCCGTTGAAATGCGCGCCGAGCAGGACGCTGAACGAGGTGATGTAGAGCCAGACCAGGGTGGCGATGGCGGTGCCCAGCGAGCCGTAGATGATGGAGTAGTCGGCGACGCGGGTGACGTAGAGACCGTAGGCGAGGGTGACGGGAAACCAGATCAGCGTGGCGGTAGTGGCGCCCGGGAGCACATGTCTCCAACTCTCCTGGCTGCGAGTGCCGAAGTGGTAGACGGCGCCGAGGACAGTAACGCTGGTAATAAGCGCCAAAGTCCAGCGCACCAGACGCCAGAGCAGAATCACGATGAAATGGAGTTCGTGCTGCGAGTTGTCGATCATCCAATGTTCGATGAACTGGCCGAAGATCAGGATGAAGGTTGCAGTGGCGAGCGGAACCAGGGCGATGGGAACCAGAAGCAGCGCGCGAACGCGGAGCTGCCAGGCGTTCCAGCCTCTTTCCGGCAGTTGATAGGCGCGGCGGAAGCCTTCCATGAGTGTGAGCATGACGCCGAGCGCAGCGAACACCGCGAGCGATGTGGCGGAAAGCAGCACCTGAAGGGAAAAACCCCGTTGGGTCTGGAAGTCGGACTGAAGCAGGGACATGGTGTCGGCGGGGAGGAACTGCTCGGAGGAGGTGCGGAGCGCGTCAAGCAGCGTGTTACCGGAGGGAACCAGCGCGAGCAGGGTGGTGAGGACAAGGAAAGACGGGAAGAGCATCAGCATCCCGGAGTAGGCGGTAGCCTTGGCGGTGTCGAAAACGTTGTTCCGCATGGCCAGCCAGATGGCGGCGCGGAGGGAGCGGGCGATAAAGGAGATGCGGGCCAATGCCATCCCTCGCAGGGTAACCCAGAGGGACGGGAATTGCGAATTCGAGACACCCTCGGACTGTTCCTGCTCCGATCAGTGGTGCTGAATAATGAGCGACAGAGCCCATGCGACGATAGCGGTGGCCGGTCTCATAAGCAAGTTCACAAGCAGGCGGCCGAGGATGAAGATGATGACGAAGCCGAAGCGGCCCAGCGTGTCGAAGGTTTCAAGCGCGTTGTAAGGCAGCATGTTGCGCACGAAGCGGCTGGCGTCGAGCGGCGGAATGGGCAGCAAGTTGAAGAAGACTAGGGCCAGGTTGATCTGAATCAAGAGCGAGGCGAGCAAAGTCAGTGCCTGAAGCGCGGTGATACTGTCCAATAACGCTGGAGCCTGGCTGCTGGCGGCGGCGTCCCGTCCTCCGGGAACAGCCACGATGAGAATGACCAGCAGGACGAATCCGACGACGGCAAGCAAGAGGCTGGCGATAGGACCGGCGATAGTGACCAGATTGTCGTCGCGAGTGATTTTCTGGAAATTGCGGGTGATAACCGGCACTGGCTTGCCCCAACCGATCAGGATTCCCGAGCTGCCCCAGCCGAGAAGCGGAGCAACGATCATCAGCAACGGACAAAGGATGGTGCCCCAGGGATCGATGTGGCGGCCGGGATTGAGCGAGATGCGGCCTTCCAGTCGCCCGGTCTGGTCGCCCAGGCGCGATGCCATCCAGGCGTGGGCGCATTCATGCACGGAGAGCGAAAAAATGAGGATGACGAACTGGTAAAGCGCGAGGACCAGGGCAAGAGGGGAAAATTCCAATCGTTCTCTCCGACGTTTTCTTCAGGGATTGCCTGAGCAAGATGCTCGTTTCAGCGTTCTTCGCCAGCGGCTGTGCCCTGAGGTCCTACAATGGCGCCTTCTTCCATCTGGGTTCCGGCGAGAACCACGGTGTGAGCTCCGACGCGGGCGCGGGCGCCGATGCTGGTGGGGGCGAAGATGACTTTGTCGTAGTCGTCTTTCTGGTGAGTGTGGGAGTAGATCCGGGCGTAGTTGCCGATGACGCAGCCCTGGCCGAGGCGGATCTCCGCGCGGTCGTCGAGCAGGGCGCGCTGGCGGACGATGACTCCGTCTTCGATCGACAGGTTGTATCCGTAAGCCAGTTCGACTCCGTGGTCGATGCGCACGCGTTTGCCCATATGGGCGAACAGATGCTTGCCGAGCATGGAGCGGAAGCGGCATCCCAACCAGTGATTAAGGCCGATCGGCGAGCGGTCGAACATGATCCAGAACCAGAGCAGCGGCTTGGAGCGGGAGAAACGTTCGCGGTCGACGTCCGGATAATGTTCTGCTTCCAGCGTGACGTTGCCGGGGTCGAGCGAGAGCTGGAGGACGTTAAGCGGCAGCTCGCTGGTGAGGGTGAAGTTGAGCTTGCCGCCGTGGGGACGCCCGAGGTACAGCTGGAAGAGCTGGTCGCGGACAATTTCCGCGCGGCGATCCGCGGATTGGTGCTTGGAAAACTCCTCGTCGAGGAAGCCAATCCAGCGGCGATAGACTTCTTCAGCCTCGGGCAGGGGCTGGGCGATGCGTGCTTGGGGGTCGATTGCGGATTCAGCCATACACATTCGACGATACACCGGTGCGGAAGGATGCGGAGACAGGAGTTGCCTTGGGGGCGGGATGGCGGAAGCAGACGCGAGGCGTCTCAGAGGGAAGGTTCTTGCGAATCGTCGCCATTTTACCTGGTAATTCTTTCGCGCTATGCAATAATTGCAAGGTAATTTTGTGAACTCTCGTATTTACCTTGTAAATCTTTCACGGAATGTCATAATTACAAGGTATGCATCGCCGATCTGAACAGAAACGGTTGCTGGAGGTGTTGCGGGGGTTTCCTGCCGTGGCGCTGCTCGGTCCACGTCAGGTGGGCAAGACGACCCTGGCTCTGGATTTGGCGGAGGAACTCGGCGAAGGGTCGGTGTATCTGGACCTGGAGTTGCCGTCGGACCGGGCAAAGCTGGTGGATGCGGAGCTTTACCTGAGGCGGCATGAAGAAAAGCTGGTGATTCTGGACGAGATTCACCGGCTGCCGGGGATATTTCAGACACTGCGGGGCTTGATCGACCAGCGGCGGCGGAAGGGAAGACGAAGCTGCCATTTTCTGCTGCTGGGCTCGGCGTCGATGGAGCTGATGCAACAGTCGGCGGAAACGCTGGCGGGGCGGATTGCGTATGAGGAGCTGACGCCATTTTCGGCGGCAGAGGTTGCCGGGGCGGGCGGAGTGAATCCGTTATGGCTGCGCGGGGGCTTTCCGGATAGCTATCTTGCGTCGTCGGATGAGGCCAGCTTTGCGTGGCGGATGGCGTTTCTCGCCACGTATCTGGAGCGCGACATTCCGGCGCTCGGTCCACGGATCGCAGCGGAGACGCTGCGGCGATTTTGGCAGATGTTGGCGCACAACCAGGGGCAGATGCTGAATGGGGCGCAAATTGCCGGTTCGCTAGGCGTGAGCGGGGCGACGGTGGGGCGGTATCTGGATCTGATGGTGGATCTGCTGCTGGTGCGACGGTTGCAGCCGTTGGCGGTGAATGCGGGCAAGCGGCTGGTGCGGTCGCCGAAGGTCTATGTGCGGGATTCAGGGTTGGTGCATGCGCTGCTGGGCATTCGGGATATGGAGGAGCTGTTGGGGCATCCGGTGGTGGGCGCGAGTTGGGAAGGGCTGATGATCGAGAACGTTTTGGGGGCGTTGCCGAAGACGGCGCGGGCCTGGTTCTACCGGACAGCCGCGGGGGCTGAGATCGACCTGGTGATTGAGCTGAGCGAGCGGGAGCGCTGGGCGATCGAGATCAAGCGGTCGGTGTCGAATCCCGCGCCGAGCAAGGGGTTTCACCTGGGATGCGCGGATATTGGCGCGACGCGGAAGATGGTGATTTACCCGGGCGAAGAGAGCTTTCCGCTGGATGCGAAGACGGAGGCGATGCCGCTCCATCGCCTGGTCGCGCTACTGCCGGGCACGTAATCAAGGGGTTCAGGGAGCTTCTTTGGTCATCCTGACCACGGCAAAGGCTTCTCCGTTGGCGAGCGGGACGGCGAATCGCCTAACCCCGGAATCTGCGTTCTGGCGGAAAAACTCAAACCCAATCCTCGGTGCGTAAATCTGCAATCTGCGAGAAGGCTTTGTCGTGGGTCACAAGGGTTGCTTGAAGTGCGATGGCGTGGGCAGCGATCAACATATCGAGTTCGGCAAGCGCCTTGCCTGAATGCTTGCAGTCGATTCTCAGTTTGGCGTAGGCGATGGTCACGGACGAGTCCCATGGCATGGACCGAGTTTGGCTCAGAAACGCATCCACGAGGATGCGGACATTCGTTGCCTGAGGCCGGTTGGCAATCCAGAATCGGAGTTCAGCTTCGGTGATCGTGGATATGGCGAGTTGACTGGGTAACATTCCGCCCAATTTGGCTCGGAGGCCTGGGTACCCCGGCTTGATGGCATAACTGGCGGTGTTGGTGTCGAGCAGATAGAGGGGGAGACTCATCCGAGATCTCTGTCGACGGGCATCTGCAATTCGCGATCAGCCATGAAGTCCTCCGGCACACCCAACTTATCCACCAGGTCGAAGAACTCCTGCCAGGAGCTCGTTTGTCCGGCCCTGGGAGAGAGAATGACTTCGCCGGTGGTCTCATCGCGGCGAATGGCAACTTCTGTGCCGGGGAAGCGGAATGCGGCGGGTATGCGGACGGCCTGGCTTCTGCCGTTCTTGAAGAGCTTTGCGGTCTGGCGGACTGGCTGGGGCACGGTACACCTCCATTTGTGAGTATATACCGCGGTATAGTCCAAAGTGCGCATGGTTGACGAATGGACCCTGAGAATGATTCCAGACGGGGCTATGAGCGATCATGGTCCCGTCTCCGACTGGAGGGACGAAAGCCCGCCATCCCGAACCGCGAATTGCTTTGAAATTCTGGCATGAGCCGGACGAATTTCTCTTAGAGGCGGAGTTGCAGTCCCAAAAACAGACACCAAAGCAAGGCCTATGGCATCTCACCGTCATGACCGTATATGCTAATGCGGCTATGAGAAATGTAATTAAACCAGTTCAGTTCGCAGCTTCGGTCCTCATCGGGATCGCCCTTCTGCCGGTTTCCACCTCGTTCGCTCAGACTCCCAACTCTGCTGCCGTTCCCAATGCTCAGCTTGCCGGCAAGGCACTGAATGACAAGGTCGAAGCGCTGCTGAAGCAGATGACGCTTGAGGAAAAGATTGGGCAGACGGTCCAGTACGCTGCTGGATTTGCGACCGGGCCGCAGGGCTCGAAGCTCAGTTACGACGACCTAGTCGCGAAAGGCGCTGCCGGTTCGCTGCTCAACGTGATCGGCGCCGAGCGTACCAATCACTTCCAGCACATCGCGATGGAGAAATCGCGGCTGCATATCCCGCTGCTCTTCGGGGATGACGTGATCCACGGCGACCGGACCACGTTTCCCGTGCCGCTGGGGCTATCGGCGAGCTGGGACCCGAAGTTGATTGCCGGCGTGGCTCATACGGCGGCGATTGAGGCGCGGGCGGACGGCATCCAATGGGTGTTTTCGCCGATGGTGGATATTGCCCGCGATGCGCGCTGGGGACGCATCGTGGAGTCGTCCGGCGAAGACCCATACCTGGGGGCGGCGCTGGCGCGGGGATGGGTGGAAGGCTATCAGCAGGGCGATTTGAGCAAACCCGATTCGGTGGCCGTGAGCGTAAAGCACTTCGCAGCCTATGGAGCGGCAATCGCCGGGCGCGATTACAACGCCACGGACATGGGCGACATTACGCTTCGCCAGGTGTATCTGCCTCCGTACCACGCGGCCGTCGATGCAGGCGCGGCGACGCTGATGAGCAGCTTCAACTCCATCAACGGCGTGCCGGCAACGGCGAACCCCTACACGCTGACGCAAATCTTGCGCAAGGAATGGCATTTTGACGGGTTTGTGGTCTCGGACTGGGGCGCGGTTTCCGAGTTATTGAATCACGCAATCGGGCCGGACGGCGCGACGGTGGCACGCAAGGCGCTTGAGGCCGGCGTGGATATGGATATGGAAGGCAACCTCTACGCGACGACGATTGCGGCGCAGGTACGCTCTGGACAGATTCCCGAAAAGGTGGTCGATGAAGCGGCGCGGCGCATTCTGCGCGTGAAGTTTGCGTTGGGATTATTCGACCATCCCTACGCAACAGTGACGCCGGCGTACGAGCCTACGGCGGCTAACCGCGCCCAGGCCCGGGCCGTGGCGGCGGAAACGATTGTGCTCCTGAAGAATGATTCTGTCGAGGGCGTTGGAGCCTTGCTCCCATTCGCAAAAGCGGCGAAGACCGTGGCGCTGATTGGGCCTCTTGCGGATTCGCCTCAGAACATGATCGGCTCGTGGGGTGCGCAGGGCGACGTGAAGTATGCGATTACGCTCCGTCAGGCGCTCACGGAACGGCTCGGCGATCATCTGCTGTATTCGCTGGGCTGCGGCGTGCTGTCCGGCGAAGAAGAGAAGATCCTCCTCGAAGGCAAACCCGCATCGGACGACACGCAGTCGATTGCCGAAGCGGTTGAGACAGCGAAGAAGGCCGATGTGGCCGTGCTGGCGCTCGGCGAAGATGCCACTTGGATGACCGGCGAGGCAAGCAGCCGGGCACGGCTGGGGTTGCCAGGCCGCCAGGAGGAGTTGCTGGAAGCCGTCGCCGCCACCGGCAAGCCGGTGATCCTGGTTTTGTTTACCGGGCGGCCGGAGGAGATCAAGTGGGCTGGCGCGCATATTCCAGCGATCGTCGAGGCATGGTTTCCCGGAATGGAGGGCGGCCATGCCGTAGCCGATGTGCTCTTCGGGGACGCGAATCCTTCGGCGAAGCTGACGACGAGTTTTCCGCGCGCCGTCGGCCAGGAGCCGCTTTACTATGCACAGATGCCGACTGGCCGTCCGGCGCACGGAGACTTAAGCCGCCCGCCGGCGAATGCTGCGGAAAAGTACCAATCCCGGTATATCGATGAGGAGAATTCAGCGCTGTTTCCCTTCGGCTGGGGGCTAAGCTATACGCGCTTCAGCTATTCGCAGCCCACGGTGAGCAAGGCGACGGTTGGATTGGCGGATGCGTCGGCTGCGCGTGGACCGGCTCTTACGGTCGGCGTGGATGTGCGCAATACGGGGAGCGTGGCCGGGACGGAAGTGGTGCAGCTCTACCTGCGCAATACTTCTGCCTCAGTCGAGCAGCCCGTCCGGGAACTGAAGGGCTTTGCCCGTGTAACGCTCGCGCCGGGCGAGTCGAAGCACCTCGATTTTCCGCTGGGATTCAACGAGCTGAGCTTTTACAACGTGGAGAGTAAGCAGGTCGTCGAGCCGACAACTTACAAGGTCTGGGTCGGCGGCAGTTCGCTGGCTGAGGCCGGGACGAGCTTCAAGGTCGAGTAGCGACGCGAACGGCCAGGGATGCGGCCATTGCAGTAGACTTTGGCTCGGAGGATTCTCGTTGCTTCCTGGCCGCCTAGGGCAGGCCACTCCTGCCGCCGTGCTAATCGTCGCGCTTGCCGCTCAAGTGGTGGCGCAGGCTCCAGCGCCCCAAAGCCCGCAGCCGGGCATGAGCACGGGAACCTCAACCGGTGCCGCGTCCAAGGCCATCTACGACGACCAGCATCGGCCAATTACCGCCGGCGGCTTTGTAGACAAGGGGCCGGCGATCTTCGCGGACATCTCGAAACAGTCGGGCATCGCGAGCTGGTCGCATGTAATGGGGTCGCCGCAGAAGCAGTTCATTCTGGAGGCGGATGGCTCAGGCGTCGCGTTGCTCGATTACGACAACGACGGCTGGCTGGATATTTACCTGGTCAACGGATCGACCTTTGACGCGCTGGACGGCAAGACCACTCCGCCTCATGCCGCGCTCTTTCACAACAACCGCGACGGCACATTTACCGATGTTGCCGAAAAGGCCGGCGTGACCAACGACCGCTGGGGCTTTGGCGTGGCCATCGGAGACTTCGACAACGATGGCTGGCCGGATATCGCGGTGACGAACTACGGCAAGAATCGTCTGTACCGTAACAATCACGACGGAACATTTACCGATGTGGCGGAAAAGGCCGGCATAACTCTGGGTAACTGGTCGAGCGGAGTGACCTGGGGCGATTATGACGGGGACGGTAAGCTCGATCTCTTTATCTCCGGCTACATTCATTTCGATCGCGCGCATCTGCCCATCGGCGGCAGCAAGGATATGAATTACGGCCAGTGCAAGTTTCGCGGCGTGCCCAGCATGTGCGGTCCTCGCGGATTGCAGGGCGAGCCGGATCACCTCTTTCATAACAATGGCGACGGCACCTTTACCGACGTAAGCATCAAGGCGGGCGTAAGCGACCCGGATCGCTTTTACGGCTTCACATCGATCTTTGTGGACATCGACAATGACGGCAAACCGGACTTGCTGGTAGCCAACGATTCGGTGGCCAATTACCTCTACATCAACAAGGGTAAAGGCGTATTCGAGGACAATAGCTATATCTCGGGTTTCGCGGTGAATAAAGATGGCCGCGAAGTGGCTTCGATGGGCCTGGGAGTGGGCGATTACGAGAACAACGGCTTGCTGGATATCGTCGATACCGACTTTTCCGACGACTACAAGGTGCTCTTCCACAACGACGGCGACGCGAGCTTTACCGATGTGAGTTATCGCGCGGGGATAGCTCAGGCTGGCATACCATTCCTGGGCTGGGGCGATGGCTTCATCGACTATGACAATGATGGCTGGAAGGACATCTTTATGGTCAACGGCCATGTGTATCCCGACGCCGGGGATCACGACTGGGGTACCAGTTATGCGGAACGGCCGTTGCTCTTTCATAACTTGCGGAATGGCAAGTTCGAGTATGTGCCGCCCGTAGCTGGCACAGGGCTTGCGGATGTGATTCCAGCGCGCGGCGCGGCCTTTGGCGATCTCTTCAACGACGGCAAGATCGATGTGGTGATCAATTCCATCGATGGGCCGGCCGTGCTGCTTCGCAATGTGAATCCGGACCGTCATCACTGGGTCGAGATGAAGCTGGTCGGAGGGCCGAAAAGTCCGCGCGATGCGATGTGCGCCACCGTTTATCTCAAGGCCAACGGCCTCACGATGCGCGACGACGTGATGAGCAGCGGAAGTTATATTTCGTCTAACGATCAGCGGCTGCATTTTGGCCTGGGGGATGCAATCGATGCTGGGACAGCCGAGATTCACTGGCCATCGGGCGCAAAGCAAACGGTCAAGCTGCCGGCAGTGGACCGGATCTATACGCTGACGGAAGGTAAAGGAATTACTGGAGCCCTTTGTGCGGGCAAACCTTGCGGCAGGGCGAAGTAATCGGTCAAATTTTCAAGAGGCACGCGGTCACATGGCCCGTTTCGCGCGTGGGCTTAGACTTATCTCTATGCGGGTAGCAATTATAGGCGGCGGAATTGCCGGTCTGGCGGCGGCATACGAGCTGGAACTGGCGCGCCGCGCCGGGGCTCCGATCGAATATGAGCTGTTTGAGGCCGGACCGCGGCTGGGCGGGGTGATTTCGTCTGCTGTTGTCGGTGGCACGGTGATCGAGCGCGGACCGGACTCGTTTCTGACCGAAAAGCCGGCAGCCGCCGAACTGTGCCGTGAGCTCGGGCTGGAGCAGGCGCTGGTGCCCTCAAACGATGCCGAACGCAGGACTTTTATCCTCGTGCGCAACCGGTTGGTACCTCTGCCGGATGGCCTGATGTTCCTGGTGCCGACGAAACTGATTCCGATGGCTCTGACACCACTTTTCGGTTGGGCGACGAAACTGCGCATGCTGCTCGAATTTACGCGCGGCTCAGGCGGGCGTAGCGCCGGTGATTCGGAAGACGAATCGGTGGCTGCGCTGGTGAAGCGCCATTATGGACAGGAGGCGGTCGATCGCCTGGCCGATCCGCTGCTCTCCGGAATCTACGGCGGCGACGCTGCGCAATTGAGCGCCGCGGCGGTGTTGCCGCGGCTTGTGGAGATGGAAGCGAAGCATGGTTCGCTCACCAGGGGAATGCTGGCCGGGATGCGCGAGCGCCGGAACGCGGCAGAGCTGGCCGGAGAAACACTTCCGCCGCCGAAGCCGCTGTTTACCACGCTGCGCTTTGGCTTGCAGCAGATGATCGACGCGTTGACTGCGCGGCTCGACGCGGGTCGCCTGCATTTGCATGCTCCGGTGAGTTCTGTAGATCGGGTGGGAGATGGCTGGCGCGTGCATTGCAGCGGGTCGGCGCTGGCCTTCGATGCGGTAATCATCGCCACGCCTGCCTGGGCTGCCGCCGGAATGCTTGAGGCCGCGGATAGCGTTCTAAGCGCAGAGTTGGACGCGATTCCGTACAGCTCTTCGGTCACGGTGAATCTGGTTTACGATGGCGCGGATCTCGACCCGCTGCCGGAAGGCTTCGGCTTTCTGGTGCCCGCGGTGGAAAAGCGCGCGATGCTCGCCTGCACCTTTATTCATCGCAAGTTCATTGGGAGGACGGCGGCCGGAAAGTCGGTGATCCGGGTTTTTCTCGGTGGCGCTCACAACGCCGCACTGCTTGCGGAGTCCGACGTGGCTCTCAGCAGCATGGTGAGGAAGGAACTGTTCGAGATTCTGCACATCTCCGCCGTGCCGGAACTGGTGGAAATTCAGCGCTGGCCGCGAGCGATGGCTCAGTACGCCATTGGCCATGCCGAACGCCAGCAGAGGATCAAGGCGCGGCTGGCGGCCTTGCCGGGGTTGCACCTGGTGGGCAATGCATACGACGGCATCGGCATTTCCGATTGCATCCGGCTGGGGCGCGGCGCCGCGCGGGAGCTGCTCGGGCGAGCGAAGGGCGTCTCGGAGCCGGTGGCTTAAGGAGTCCCATCCCACCCTAAGGCATTTTAGGGAATACTGTGAACTTTCCGACGATAGCGAGTGTCGATTTTCTTGAGAAAAATCGACTCGGCAGCCGCGGTTTCGGTCTACATCATTCCCTAAAATGCTTTAGCCACAAGAACAAAGACGTGGCGAGGATGGGGCACCCGGATTCCTCATTCAAAATGAAGACCGGAACTGTTACGCCCCGAGATGCCCGAGCCAAAGGCCGATGGCGTAAGTGACAGCGCCTTCCGCGGCGCCAACCGCAGTCATTTCAAAGCCGCTAGCCCACCAGGAGCGAACGGTAATGAGCGATTTGGCAGCGCCGACGGCGAAGTGCGCAGCCAGCGAAATGACGGCGGCGGCGATCACGGCGGCCGTGCCGGTCATGAAAAAGAAGGGGATTACGGGGATGGTGGCGCCGACGGCGGTCGAAAGCGCGCCCGAAACGGCGGAAACCCACGGAACCTTCAGGCCGTCTTCGCTGGTCGAGAGACGCTCGGCTGCCAGAGCCCTGAGCAGCATCTCCTGATCTGCCGCCAGATGCTCGACAACGTGCTGGGAATCCTCTTCGGGCAGCCCTTTGACCTGATAGTAGAGCGAGAGCAATTCGCGCGCTTCGGAGGGGTTCATGGCGATGGCTTCGCGTTCGCGCTCGACTTCGGCCTCATAGATTTCGCGCTCGCTCTTGGCGGCCAGATACGCGCCTGAGCCCATCGAAAGCGCCGAGGCGATCATGCCGGCGAGCCCAGCCAGCAGAACATATTTTCCATTCCCGGCGGTAGCGCCGCTCACGCCGGAGACGATGCCGAAGATCGCTCCCAGACCGTCGTTCACGCCATAGATGGCATCCCCGATCCAACTGCCCGCCGCGGACTTGCCGTGATTGCGCTTGGCCAGCAGCTCGTCGAGCAGCCCTTTGGCGTCGACCGTGTGCTTGCCGTCGGAGGCGACATGGGTACGGCCTCGCAGCAGCGCGCCAAGTTCGCGATAGTGGTCCTTTTCGTCTTCAATGACGTGCTCCAGGATGGCGATCGACCCTTCGTCGCCCAGTTCCTTGAGCTGCGTGCCGTAGTTGGCGATGTGGCGGCTTTCGTCAATCTCCAGGCGGCGCAGGGCCATCAGGGGACCGCCCGCGCGGCTGGCCAGCGAATCTGCCTCCCCGTGCGGGTTGCCGGTATAGGTAGGTTGCGTGCCGCCCAGTTCAACCAACCGATTGGCCCACAGCGCGGCGTGCTCCAGTTCCGCGACGGCCAAATGGCGCAGTACCGCCGCGCGGACAGCGTCGGTTTCGCGGTCCGCCAGCGCCAGATACGTGTAATAGCCCTCCATCTCCGCCCGCCAGTTGCCTTCAAGGCAAGTGAGCACTTTGCGGTTCCGGGCGTTCTTGAAAGGATCGAACGGGTCAAACGACGTGTTCTGTGACGAGGCGGGTGACGCGCCGGGCGATGTGTTTGGGGCTTGAGCCACGTACTCCTCCGAGTCTTCCGCTACTGTATGTGCCTTGAGGATAGCTGAATCCGGGCCGTTGCGGGGAAACGAGCACGCAGAGAGGAATTGAGCACTTTCGCTGACCGGGGTATACCGTATAGTGTTGTGTGCAACCGGCCGACAGATTTTTCGAGTCTGTTTTCGGTGGGTGCGCCCGGTTGGGCAGTGGATGGTCGTCTGCCCGGCTCAGCCAAATTTTTAGTCGTAGAAGCGGAGAACGAACCATTATGGCAACCAAGTCCACTGCGCCAGCAAATTCCACAGGCGCCCCCAGCTATACCGGACCTTTCATCACCATCACGGTGCTTTATTTCATATTCGGGTTTATCACCAACCTGAATATGCAATTGGTTCCCCACCTGAGGTCTGTATTCGATTTGCCCTGGCTGCAGGCGGCGTTGGCCAATGGAGCTTTTTTCACGGCCTATTTTGTCGTGTCGTCTCCAACTTCGCGCATTATCGAGGCCGTCGGCTACAAGAAGACGATCGTGGTTTCGCTCTTTGTACAAGTGGCTGGGGCGCTGCTGTTTTTGCCGGCGGCGAGTTTGCCGAACTTCTGGCTGTTCTTGACGGCGGTGTTCATCGTGGGCTCGGGAGTAGCGATGTTGCAGACCTCCGCGAACCCTTATGTTTCGGCGCTGGGGCCGGAGTCGAGCGCGCCGGTGCGGCAAAATCTCGCCCAGGCGTTCAACTCGATTGGCGGCATGATCGCACCGGTGGTTGCGGGTGCGCTGATTCTGAAGCATAAAGTGGTGCTCGACGCGGCTACTCTGGCCACCAAGACCGCGGCAGAGCAATTGGCCTATAAGGTGAGCATTGCCAGCACTGTGCGAATGCCGTACCTGGCCATTGCCGCTGCTCTGGTGCTGCTTGGCGTCGCCGTCTCGTTTGCGCATCTGCCCACGATCAAAACCACGCAGGAGTTCCGGCCAACGAAGGCTGGAGTCGGCATTCTGGACCAGAGCATCTGGAGCTACAGGCACACCGTGCTGGCGACCGTCGGCATCTTCCTGTACGTGGGCGTTGAGGTCGGCTTGGCGCAGTTTATGGTGGGCTACTTTGGGCTGCCGGAGTTGGGCGGTATGACGGCGGCGGCGGCGGCGGCTTTCACCTTCTATTACTGGGCTGGGGCGCTGGTCGGCCGGCTGCTGGGTTCATGGATGCTGACCGTGATCAATGCCGGTCGGCTGTTGGGGATCTTTGGCGTGCTGGCCGTCAGTTGCGTTGCGATCTCGATTTCGACGACCGGCCCGGTCGCGGTTTGGAGCCTCATCCTTTGTGGCTTCTTCAACTCGATCATGTTCCCGAATATCTTTGCGCTCGGCATCACTGGGCTCGGGCCGATGACCAGCAAGGGTTCCGGCTTAATTATGACGGCGGTAGTCGGTGGAGCGATCATTCCAGTGGCCATCGGCGGCTTGACCGACCACTTTGGCTTCCGGGTCGCCGCTATCTTGCCGATCCTCTGCTATCTGTTCATTGCATTCTATGGCTTTGTTGGACATAAACGGCAGACGGTGGGATAGCGGAAGTCCGCATCCGTTCCCCAACTGTACCGGGACGTTTGCAAAAGACGGCTTGGGGGACGGCCGGTTTGTTGGCGTGTTACATTGAGCTTCCACGGAGGATTTTCCTGATGGCTACCGGCATTCCCCCGGAGACCACCGAGATTCCAGACTTGCTCTCCAGCGAAGGCTCGCGCGCTGACGCAGATGCTCAGACAATGGACCTGCAGCAGCAGGTGGCCCGCCTCCAGGCGCTGCTGGAGGTTTCGCGCCAGGTGCACTCCACCACCCATGAGAATGAGGTACTGGAGACAGTGCTGCGCATCGTCGTGCGCGAATTGGAGATGGCTGGAGCGGCTTTTTCCGGCACCGAGCTTTCCTACGGCGATCCGCCGCGGAAGTCCGAAGATGGCAAACTGAACGGGATTCTTCTCTATCGATTGGCCGACCGGGAAGGAAAGTGCATGACGGACCTGATTGTGGCGCCGCCCGAAGGCCGCGAGATCACTCTCTACGAGACAGATTTTCTGGAAGGATTGGCGCTCCAGGCGGCCGTAGCTCTCGAAAACGCCCGCAACCATGAGCGCAACCTGCAATGGGCGCGCGTCCAGCAGGATCTGGATGCGGCGCGTCAAATCCAGCGTTCGCTCTTGCCGCAACAAATGCCTTCGGTTCCGGGTTACTCCATTGCAGTGAAGTCGCAGACCTGCTACGAGGTCGGAGGCGATTACGTGGATATCATCTCGCTTCCGGAAGGCGGACTGATCATGGCGGTAGCCGACGTGGCTGGCAAAGGGCTGGCCTCGGCAATTATGGCCACCAGCTTTCGCGCCGCTTTTCGCGCCATGGCCATCACCGGCGTTTCCCTCGATCTGCTCGCTACACGCATGAACCAGCACCACTGGCTGGAGGGCGAGGAAGCGCGGCGCCGGTATGTGACTGCGATCTTTCTCAAGCTCGATCCACGCCGCGGCGAGGTGGAGATCGTGAATGCCGGCCACAATCCCGGATTTGTCATTTCTCCAGATGGAAAGCAGTACGAGATCAACGCCGCCGGCACGCCGCTTGGCCTCTTGCCGGGGATGACTTACGCCAGCGAGCGGCTTAATTTTTCCAAAGGAAGCCGGCTGCTTTTTTATACCGATGGACTTACAGAAGTTTTTCTTGAGGATGAAGAGTTCGGCCAAGAGCGTTTGATGCTAGAGTTTTCTAATACTCAAGCGCAAGAAGCCGATGGTATTCTCGAAGCATTGTGGGCAGCCATCCACGGATTTTCCGGCGGCGGACCTCAGGAGGATGACATGACCGCGTTAGTGTTGTGCCATCTGCCCGAAGCCGTGGCGTCCAACGGAAATCGTTCAGGAAAGGTGTACGCATGACGGCCACTGCAGCGCGTACCACCACCGTCGAAGTCCGGTTGCCTTCACGCCTCGGCTTCGAGAAGGTAGCCATGAGCACCGCCGCTTCGGTGGCCAAGCTGATGGGCTTTCGCGAAGAGCGGATCGACGACCTCAAGACCGCCATCGCCGAGGCCTGTATCAACGCCATTGAGCATGGCAACCGGCTGAATGAAAAGCTCTCTGTCGGCGTCATCCTTTCAGCCGGAGCGAATGCCCTGGAAATCAAGGTGATGGACGACGGCAAGGGCATGAAGACGCAGCCCGCCAAGCCGGACATCGACAAGAAAATGCATGGCGAAGAAGATCCCCGCGGCATGGGCATGTTTCTCATCCAGGCGCTGGTCGACGAGGCCGAATGGGTCGTCGGAACCAACGGCAAAGGCAGCTATGTTCGCCTGGTAATCCGGCTGGATAAAGAAGAAGCATAGAGTCTGCCCGGTTTTTCGGCAGCAAGATCGGGCCGCAAAACAAACCGGCAAATCGAAACGCGAAAACAAGGTAATCTGATACACGGAGACAGAATCCCAGTGCAGACCGATACGAAGTCGAAGATTGACCAGACCACCGCACCCTCCGGTACCCCCGTCACCGTCCTTCGTTTTGAGGGCGACATCTCGTCCGCTTCCAAGGATGCGGTGATCGGCTCCTACCAGACGCTCTCCAAAGCCACGGTCAAGACCGTTCTATTGGATTTCACTAAGGTGGAATACATCAATTCGAGCGGTATTGCGCTGGTGATTCAGTTGCTGATGGAAGCGGCCAATTCGGGACAAAAAGTGCTGGCATTCGGGCTCTCCGCGCACTTCAATAAAGTCTTCACCATGGTCGGCATCACCAAATACGCCGGCTTATTTCCGGATCAATCCGCCGCGTTGGCCACGGTCTAAGGAACCTCTGATTAAACGTGCGGTTTGAAAGGGCGTGGCTGGTAGGTCTGGGTTTCAACCCAGACCTACCACGCCGTAAAGCCAAACAAATCAATGCGGCTTTAGCCGCCGAGGGAATATTGGCGACTCGTTCAGAGATTCCCTAAGGCATTTCAGGGAACACCGCGAACTTTCCGTTGGCCGGGAGTTTGGATTATCTTAAGGAAAATCCCTTTGCGGTTTCGGTCAACACCTAAACTCATTGGTTCTCGCCGGAGAGTTGCCTCAAATCCACCAGTTCGGCAATAGAACCCGCGCTACCGCCCGCACTGTGTTCTTCAACGCATCTTTGGGACTGCCGTAGGACGAAGCCCGGTGCGCAGGGAACCCCACAGGATCGACGTTGCACGGGAAACGAAAAATGATTTTGTGGCTCGCGGTCAGCGGCGCCAGTTTTTCATAATAGATCACTTCCATATGCGCAATCTGACCGCCCGTCAGATCCTGATAGCACTGCTGGAGATATTTGCGGTAGAACGCGTGCTCGAAGAGAATAATCGGCGTCGTCACGTACCGTAGTGTTCGCCCGCGCATTAAATTGTCCCCGCCGCGCGCGTCGGCGGCCGCATCGAACTGCTCCGGCAACTTGTCCAGCAGACGGCTCAGCGCTGGAAACATAAAGCGGCCCGAAATCTTGATCATGTGCGTGGTCGTGGCCCGAAGCTGGCTCTGCTCCAGGCCCAGATCGAGCATGCGCAGCTCAGCGTAGCCATAATGCCCGCCGGGCGGATACCAGTTGCAATCCATGCCGATGAACTCCACAGCCTTTCCCTGCGGATTCTCCGTCTCCGCGATGAGCTTCAAACTATCCAGCGGATAGGCGGAGTTTTCCAGAAACAGGATCTTGCGCAACCGTGGATCGGGGTGCGCCAGCCAGTAGCGGAGCGCCGTTTTGTAATCCTCAAGCCGGACAGACGGGTCGGATCGGGTCAGCGGGTAGCTGCCCTTACTGGGATCGATGCACGCCGTCATCACGAGCAGATATTGGTTCAACCGCGCCTCCAGAGTGGAACGAAATCCTGAAGCCAAATCCAGATTCTTGGCCAGTATACGGGTTTCAGGCTACCCGAAATCAGTGCGCCACCCCTTCGGGAACCTCCGATTAAACCGGCGTTTTGAAAGGGCGTGGCTGGTAGGTCTCGGTTTCAACCCAGACTTTCCACGCCGTAAAGACAAACAAATCAATGCGGCTTTAGCCACCCAGGAAATGCTGGCGGCTTGTTCAGAGCTTCCCTAGCCGTTTATTTTCAACTGGATGCAAAATAACAGATAAATATGAGTGCATTAAGCGCATATTTTATGAATCTATTGATGTATATTGGAGTCAAATCACCTGAGCGGCCTGGACTGAGGTCTCGGGTGCGCACCAAATTTCAAGCATGCGCCCCCTCTGGGGCAGGAGGATTTGCATCATGACCATTCGACGTTGGTACCCCATTCGCGAAGTCGCTTCGCTGCAGGATCGCGTCAACTCTCTCTTTCAGGACTTTTCGGGCGACAATGGCACGGTAACCGCCGCAGCTTTCGCTCCGGCGGTCGATGTCTTCGAGAACGGCGAAAAAGTCGTCCTCAAGCTGGACATTCCCGGCATCAAGGAAGAAGATTTGGACATCCGCGTCGAGAACCAGACGCTCTCCGTGCGCGGCGAACGCAAGTTCGAGACCGAAGAGAAGGAAGAGAACTTCCACCGCATCGAGCGGCGCTACGGGAGCTTTTTCCGTTCCTTCAGCCTGCCCACCACGGTGGACACCGAAAATGTTGCGGCCACCTACGAGGCCGGCGTACTCAAACTGGAACTGAAGAAGAAGGCTTCCGCGCAGCCCAAGCAGATCAAGATCGGCGTAAACAATGGCGCCGTCCAGACGGTGGAAGCTGCGTAATTCAGACCAGACTCCGGCGTACGCCGGGTCTAACGTCAGTAGGATTTGCCGGGGTCGAGGATAGCTACCTCACCCCGGCGCTGTTTTTAGGAAAGCCGCTGCGAACTGGCTGAAAAAATTGCTAAGAGTGTCGCGGCGAGGAGAGTGAAATTGGCCATTCGTTGGGACAAACTTACCGTGAAGTCGCAGGAAGCGATGCAGCAGGCGATTGCGCAGGCTTCCGAACTGGGCAATCCGGAGTTGCAGCCCGTCCATCTGCTATTGAGCCTGGTCGCGGACCGTGAGGGTGTAATTGTACCGGTGCTCGAAAAGATCGGCGTACCGGTTGAGCGTCTTGAGGCCGAACTGCATGCCATCGAGGAGAAATTGCCCCGTGCTTCGGGCGCGCAGGGCCAGCCCGGCCTGTCGAACCGGCTCAACAAAGCGGTCGAGCAGGCGTTCAAAGAAGCGTCCAATTTCAAGGACGAGTACATCTCGACCGAACATTTGCTGCTCGGTCTAGTCCGCGAAAAGGGCGATCCGGCCGTGGACGCGCTCTTGACCGAGGGCGCGACGCATGACGCGATTCTGAAGGCGCTGACGGCCGTGCGCGGTTCGCAGCGCGTGACCGACCAGAATCCCGAAGGCAAATTCCAGGCGCTCGAAAAATACGCGAAAGACCTCACCGAGCTCGCCCGGCGCGGCAAGCTTGACCCGGTAATCGGGCGCGACGAGGAGATTCGCCGCGTCATTCAGGTCCTCAGCCGCCGCACCAAGAACAATCCGGTGCTGATCGGCGAGCCGGGCGTAGGCAAAACGGCCATCGTAGAAGGCCTCGCGCGCCGCATCGTCTCCGGCGACGTGCCAGATCTGCTGCGCGACAAGCGCGTTATCTCGCTCGACATGGGTTCGATGCTGGCCGGAGCCAAGTTCCGCGGTGAGTTTGAAGACCGTCTCAAGGCCGTTCTGCGCGAAATCGACGAGTCCGGCGGCCAAATCATCCTCTTCATCGACGAACTGCACACCATCGTCGGCGCCGGCGCGGCCGAGGGCGCAATCGACGCCAGCAACATGCTCAAGCCGGCCCTGGCGCGCGGCGAACTGAGGGCTATCGGCGCAACTACGCTGAACGAGTACCGCAAGTACATCGAAAAGGATACGGCGCTCGAACGCCGCTTCCAGATCGTCTTGGTCGGCGAGCCCAACGTCGAGGACACCGTCGCCATCCTGCGTGGCCTGCGTGAACGCTACGAGGCGCACCACAACGTCCGCATCAAGGATTCGGCGATTGTGGCCGCGGCGACGCTTTCGCATCGCTATATTTCCGACCGCTTCCTGCCCGACAAGGCCATCGACCTGGTCGACGAAGCCGCGGCCTCGCTGGCCATCCAGATTGGCTCCGTTCCTACCGAAGTAGATCAGTTGGAACGCGAAGCCACTTCGCTCGAAATCGAACGCGCCGCCCTCAAGCGCGAGACGGACGCCAACAGCATCGCCCGCCTCGCCACCATCGAGCGCGAGCTTTCCACTCTCAAAGAGCAGATCAACAGCCTGCGCGCCCGCTGGCAGCAGGAGCGCGGCGCCATCACTCGCATCAGCGAACTCAAGAAGCAGATGGAAGCCCTGCGCTTTGAAGCCGAAGAGCAGACCCGCAAGGGGCAGCTTGAACGCGCCGCGCAGATCCAGTACGGCGAACTTCCGCGTCTCGAAACCGAGTTGAAAAAGCTCAGCTCGCAGGAAGGCGCAGCCACACACACTCGTCTGCTCAAGGAAGAAGTGGACGAGGAAGACATCGCCAAAATCGTCAGCAAATGGACCGGCATTCCGGTCTCCAAGATGCTTGAAGGCGAAGTCAAGAAGCTCGTTCAGATGGAAGAGCGGCTGCGCGAACGCGTCGTCGGCCAGGACGCGGCTCTTACGGTCGTAGCCAATGCCATTCGCCGTTCCCGGGCCGGCTTGTCCGACCCGAAAAAGCCCATCGGCAGCTTCATCTTTCTCGGCCCCACCGGCGTGGGCAAGACGGAGACGGCACGCGCACTCGCCGAGTTTCTCTTTGACGATGAGCAGGCCATGGTGCGTATCGACATGAGCGAATACATGGAAAAGCACGCCGTCGCCAGGCTGATCGGTGCGCCTCCGGGCTACGTCGGGTATGACGAAGGCGGTCAGTTGACCGAAGCCGTCCGCCGCCGCCCCTACTCGGTCGTCCTCTTCGACGAGATCGAGAAAGCGCATCCTGACGTTTTCAACGTCCTCCTGCAAGTCATGGACGATGGCCGCCTGACAGACTCGAAGGGCCGCACGGTCGACTTCAAGAACACGGTGCTCATCATGACCTCCAATCTGGGCGCGGCGCACCTCAATGCAGAATCCAACCGCAGCGAACCCGAGTACGCTCAGGCACAGGAGTCCGTGATGCGCGTACTCCGCGAGCACTTCCGCCCGGAGTTCCTGAACCGTGTGGACGACATCGTCATCTACCGCCCGCTGGGCCAGGCGCAGATGCACCACATTCTCGATATGCGTCTTGCCGAGGTGCAGAAGCTGCTCGAAAGCCGCGCCATCTCGCTGGAGCTGACCGACCAGGCCGCGCAACTGATCCTGGTCACCGGATCGGACGCAGCGTATGGCGCACGTCCGTTGAGGAGAGCCTTGCAGCGCATGGTGCAAGACCCGCTGGCGATCAAGATCCTCAATGGCGAGGTCGAACACGGCGCGCATGTGAGGATTGACGTCGACCGTAACACCAATGAGCTGAGCTTCGTGACCATGGGGCGCGAAGCGATGGCGTAAGTCAATACTCGAAAATAAACTCGATTCGGGCAGGAGCGTTTTTCCTGCCCGAATTCTATTTACGGAACTACAGTTAGTTCATAGACAACAGCCTTGTTGAGTTTTTCAATCGACACTGAGAAAACTACATCTCTTGAGAACTGCTTGTGACCGCCGCTCTGTTCGATGTTGAAGTTCAGACTCTGATCCGTCGCATTCTCAAAGTCTTCCTGCTCTTCTTCGTAGTGCGTGATTCGCCCTTGCTTCATGAAGATCAGAGTCTCGACCAGGTCAGGGCTGTGATTGAGAGGTGTATGGATTACGGATTCAATGTCGCTGCGGCTCGCCCCCATTTCAAAGACATACATCGTATCCCAATCGAAATCGTTAACGACGTTCGCAAGGCGTACTGTGCAAGGGGACCTCTGTGCGCAACTCTTCTTAATTTCTAAAACGATCTTCTTGTCGACCGGGCCGACCCTCCAAGAAGGATTGACAGTGGAGTAAACGAAACGGCTGACGAAGGCGACCGCAGCCAAAACGACGATCAAGGCAAGCCAGCGCATTGTTGTTCGTTGCATTCTCTCTAATCCTCGCCACGCTGAATTCCAATCGAAAATGGACTTTCGCCATCTTCCAATATCCAGTCGTAGTTCTGCAACCCGTCTGAAGAGCGCCATACGTTGGGCGTTCGTGCCTCAAGCCAATTCACCGGTTCGCTGCTCGGCCGCCGAGCGCAGCGTTCGAATGCTTCGCGCAACGCGCCTCTCTGTTCGTTGCCGATCGCTTTGGGATTGGGCGAGATCAGCAGCACGCTGCCGCTGTTCGCCACCACATCAAGCCACTGTTTGCTCATCGACCATGGAACCTCTGGCGTCAGAGCAACGCAATCGGCGTCGACCGAGTGAAAGACCCTGTGCTGCGGCATGCGAAACGCAAGCGTATTCACGCCGGTTCGTCGCGTCCGTTCCCACTCTTTTCCGCTCACATCGTCCCCGGTGCGTGACGCGTCGAAGATACCGACGGAAAGATGACCGACCGTGTTGCATCCAAGAATGACGCGCTCTTCGCCGCAAGCCGCGCGCAGGCGCCGATAGAGCGCAGTAACCACCTCCGCATTGGTGAGCGATCGATCGTTGAAATGCCAATTCCCCCGCGTAGGAGACGCTCCCATCTGGCTGCCCCACTGGCCAAACAACTCAAAGGTGGTGTAGTCGTGCTTGATCAGGTCAAAGCCCCATCCGCAGGCCTGGGCCGCCACAGCCGCCACAGCCTCAAGCCCCTCCGGGATGGTCGTATCGTAGGCCGAGGGCGCATGGCCGTCTTCAACCCGCGCCGCAGGCAGCAATAAGTTGCTGGGCGTAGAGGCGGGAGCTTTCAGAGGACGAATCCAAATGCCGGGAATAACTCCGCGGCTGCGAATCTCGGCGGCAAGCTTCGGCAAACTAGGAAAACGAGACCGATCCTGGTATCCGTCGTCGATAACCGTAAACGGCTTGTCGGCACTCGCCGGCGCAAGTGATTTCACCAGGTCGGCATCGCGCAGAATGCCCTCGTGCGTATTGTTCCCGTAAGCGTAGTACCAGTCGTTGCTGCCATAGATCGTGTCGACAGAAGTTTCGCTTCGCTTGCCGGGAACCTTTGTACCCTCAACCATGGTCCGGCATAGACGTTGGGTTAGGGCAAATGCGCTTTGTCCCGGTGCGCCATGGCAGATGACGATGGTAGCCATGTCGAGCGTGCTATCGCCCAGCGTCACGCCATTGCCGCCGTTGCGCACATCCAGCCAGAGCGATATGCCTGCTGTATCCACCTGCCAGAAGGCGAACGAGGCTGCTCCAGTTTTTACGCCCATGCCCGCAGTCTGTTCTTGTGAGTGCAGCATCGCATACCACGGCATGACGCGCTCCGCCTGCAACGGCCGCCACTCAAGATCTCCGTAACTTCTCTCCCACGCGTCACCCAAAGCAAGTACGCCGCCGGGCAAGCGGCACTTCCAGCGAAGCTGGATTCTCTGCACGGGCAGCGTGGAAGACTCCAGTGATACGGCCGACTTAATTGCCCCCGGCTGGATGTTGACGCGAACGCTCCCACCTCGGCCCGTCCCGGTCCAGCGAGTGCCGGCCTGCGACAGCTTGCATCGCTCCATCTCCACATCGCCAACAAATGCGATCGCCAGATCAGGCTGACGGAGAACCGGCAACAGCATCTCACCAGGCGTCGTAGTGACGCCTCCCCAGGCGGTCGCGGGGATCAGCAAACTGGCTGCCGAAGGGATGGCTGCGGCTGTCAGTAAATTTCTACGCGTAATACTTCTCTGTGTTCCAGACATCGCACCTCATTACGGCGTTTTGGGCAAGGATAAGCTCGTGTCCATAGGCTCAAGGAGCTTGGTAGTCGAAGCACTCATCATAGTTCAGCGCAGACCGATTTCAGTATGTCTTGCGCGAGCCGCAAAGGCCTTGAGGCTATCCTGTAATTGCGGCTACCGTTTTGGACGGTCTGACTTGGATTACATACTCCTGCCAGGGATGGACGGATACAGCGACCTGCTCATGCCATTGATGCAGGCGTTACCCGAAGAACCGCGCAAATCCGTGCCGCACTACCCTACGGATGTCGTGGTGAACTATGACCAGTTGCTCGGTATGTTGGAATTCACAGTTCCAGAGAGCCCCTATTTGCTCGTCGCGGAGTCCTACTCCACCCCGCTCGCCATTCGCTTCGCTGCCAGCCATCCTCCAAATTTGCAAGGACTCGTTCTCTGCGCCGGCTTTGCCTCAAGCCCACTCCACGGATGGCGTCGGAATGCGGCGCTCATCGCATCCCGCTTTCTTTTCCGCCTGCAGCCTTCCCGCTGGGTACTGAGGCGATTTCTTATCGGCCAAGGCGCCGATCCTGCGCTTCTGGATCAGCTCCAGGCCTCGATCGCCGCAGTCAAGCCAGAAGTCCTCGCCGCCCGGCTTCTAGAGGTTCTCAACTGCGACGCACGCAGCCACCTGGCAAAGATCGCCGTTCCAATCCTCTACATTCAGGCGCAGAACGATCGACTCGTCGGTCCGGAATCGCTCTCCGAAATCCTCACCCTCAAGCACGACATCGTCGTGGAGAAAATCTCGGGACCACACCTTCTTTTTCAGCGAGAGCCCGTCAAAGCCGCGGCGGCAATCGAGCGATTTGTGCAGCTAAGAATCCCTCATGCAGAAGCCTTGCAAGCGCCGGGAGCAACATCATCCGGAACTCGTCCGCTCAAGGCATAGCCACAGTAGCAAACAACTGCTCCGCCGACCCGCGCAGCACGCGATACAGCGCAAATTGCCGCTGCGTCTGGCCGCGCAGCTCAAAGAGCAGCTCACCGCGATTGTCGGCCATAGCATCTACGGCGTCCACCAGCCGCATACGCGGCTTGTCGTCCAGACGCGCTGCGTCGGTCGCGGTCTTGTAGAGCACCAGGATGCCGCCGTAGAGATCCGGCTGCGCAATGATCGTTACAAACTTCTGCGGAGCCGGCTTGGGCGCGGGCTTGGAAGCTGCCGGAGTACTGGCCGGAGCTGCCGGCGTGCTCGAACTCGCCGTCGGCTTGCCACGCTTGATCACGGGCGGCGGTGGCTCGTTGGAATCGTCAGAACTGCCGGAACTCGAAGAGCTGTCCGCAGCGGACCCCGGCGGCAAAGGCGTGCTCGCCGTCAACACCAGCGTTGCCGAGGAGCCATACGCCAGCTCAAAGACGCGAAACTGCTCATCCGCCAGCGGCGCAGGCTCGGGCGGGGGCAGCGGCACCAGCGGCGTCTTCTTGCGCACGGTTGTCTTTGCCGTCTTCGCGGGGGTGGGGGCTGGCTTGTCCAGCCCGAGCTCGGTACGCGCAATCGCTTCCAGCGCGCTCTTCATCTTGGCCTCGTCGTCGGGATTGGCCCAGGAGTATTTCCACGGGTGCTCGGCGTGGTCGTAGGCATCGGAAACCGCGACCGCCTGCTGCATCGAGGGCGGAAGACCCTTGAGCATGGGAATCTCTGCATCTTCTTCGCCGGCCGGCTTGCCGTGCCTCAGGCGCGGGCGATCCGGGTCGGGAGTGCCCGTGCCGGCTCCTCCATCCGCGTCGTCCGTGTGCTTGCTGCGATGCAATGTCGGCCGATCAGGATCTGCGCTCGCCGTTCCCGCGCCGGAGCCGCCGGAACTCGAACCTCCCGAGCCGGAGTCGTCGCCGGTCTTGCGATGCAGCGTGGGGCGATCCGGATCTGCGTTCGCCGAACCTGAGCCGGAACCGGACGAAGCGGCCGGTTTGCTCGATCCGTCAGAATTGCCAGAGCTGCTGCCGTCATCCGAGTCCGTTCCCTTGGGATGTTTGCGCTTGAGCACCGGCTGATCGTCGTCAGCGTCGCCAAATCCGCCGTTTTTCAGAGAACTGGAGTTGAATGCGTTCTCCGCCTTCTTGGCTTCCGGAGCTGTTAGCGGCTTCCACGCGCCAAAGCCCTCCCACTCCCCGTCTTCTCGTCCGACCCCGCGTAGATCGTACAATCCAATCGGTTTGCCCGCCGTCTGCAATTCGTATTCAATACCGCCCGAGACTGCCAGGGGGTAAGGTTCGGGCAGGTAAATCGTGCCGTCGTTTAGCTGATCGCCATCGTAGACGGCCACCGGCACCAATCGGCTTGCCGAGGGCTTACCGGGAGATCCGATCCACTCCAGCACGGCCACTGAACGCAGCACCGGCTTCTTCTTGTCGTCCGATTTGGTGATGCGGCCCGGATACTGCGCGAGTGCTCCAACGGTAAACACCGCCACGCACGCGAAAATTGCGGCAATCCTCTGCATCCTGAAAGCCGCATGCGTCACCGGCAATGACACAGACAGCCCTGCTCGGGAATAATCCAAAAGAACATCGGCGGCCACTGGCTGCTCCGCAACCCAATCCAACCCACTACCCACAGATGAGGAATTCCCAATGGAACTGAACGAAAAAATTGCCAACTTCACCCTCCAGAACGACCACGACCAGACCGTCCATCTTACAGACTTCGCCGGAAAGCCCGTCATACTCTTCTTTTATCCCAAAGCGGATACGCCTGGCTGCACCATAGAAGCCTGCGGCTTCCGCGACACCTTTGAAAAGCTTCAGAAAGCCGGCGCCGTGGTTCTCGGCATCTCCCGCGACACCCCAAAAGCCCAGGCCAAATTCCGCGAGAAATACAATCTCCCCTACCCGCTTCTGGCAGATGTAGACGAAAAAGTCTGCAATCAGTTTGGGGTCTTGAAGGAAAAGAACATGTATGGGAAGAAAGTGATCGGCATTGAGCGGACTACCTTCGTCATCGGACCCGATCAGACGCTCCTGCAAATCTTCCCGAAAGTAAAGCCGGAAGGTCACGCGGAAGAGGTGTTGGCGGCGATTGAAGCGCATAAGAGCTAGTGGCGGATTTGCGGGAAAAGCTCGATTGGTTTAATTTGATCTCGTACCTCGCGAGTCCGCGCCTGGCTTTGAATCGGCGGACTCTACCTGCACCCTCCGGCTTCTGAGAGGGTGCGGATGGAGGCGCTTCGGAAGCACTCTGGGAAGAGTGTGCCTGCGCCTCAGCTCTAATTCTCCTGCCGCGACACACTCCTCCATTCAACGAACTTCAACGCCGAGAGGAGACTTGCAATGAGCCAGCCGGGAAACAACCACAAAATCAACTACCTTGAATTCACTTCAACTGACATTCAGCGCAGCAAACGCTTTTATTCGACTGTCTTCGGGTGGAGCTTTGTAGACTACGGACCGGATTACATCAGCTTTTCCAGCGGCAGCGCCGGAATCGACGGCGGATTCATGCGTGGCGAGCCGAAGCAGGGCAGTCCGCTGGTGGTCCTCTACGCCAGCGATCTAAAGGCTGCCGAGGAAGCAATCGTCGCCGCAGGAGGAACCATCACCGTGCCAGTCTTCAAATTTCCCGGCGGCCGTCGCTTTCATTTCAGCGACGGCGCAGGAAACGTCCTCGCCGTCTGGTCGGAGTAAGGAAGCGCTCTAATTCACCCGCGCCGGCAGAAATCCCGGCTTGCCCTGAGTCAGTTCTTCGCGCACCAGCCGCAGGCCATAGATGCAGCGGTCAAACCAGCCGGCGAGGCGCCGAAACATCGGCGCTTCCTCGGCATACTCTTCCAGGTCAAACTGGCTGACGATGTAGTAGCTCTCCTTGCCGACCTTGACCAACTCCTCAAAGCTCTGTTGCCCGTGCCGTCTGCGATAGGGGTCCATCGATTCCGGATACATGCCGGAGACAAAGAGCGCGTAGTCGCCAATATGCTTGCGGACGGCGCGTTCGGCGTCAAAAGACTGTGCGGTGCCGTGGATCGGGTCGGAAGCCTCGACCATCTGATCCAGCGAATGGATCGGCCGGCCTTCATCGTCCCTGACCTTGTAGAGCTTGTCGGCTTCAGAGAATTCGCAAAGCAGGCGGGCAACGTACTGGGTAATGGCGGTGTCGTGAATGCCGAGTTTACCGTCGTAGCTGTTGCGCACAATCTGGTGGAAGAAGGGTTCGAGCGGGTGCGTCTCCGTTGGCATACAGGTCTCCTGTCGTTACGCGCCGTCCTCAAGACGGGTCGGAACCGTCCCGCGTCCTGCAGCGAAGCAAAACCGGGAATGAGAACCACGACGCGTTCCGAATAAGGAACCGGAAACCCGCCGCAGCAGATTTACCTTGCATTAACACTGAGATTATCGGCATGACTCGAAAAATCAATACGACTTTCGATTTATTGTTGGCGTTTCGTGGGAGAGAGTGCCACCACCGTCAACGGGTCTCGGAAAATTCCCGCCCCTCGAAGGAAAGAATCTTTCTTTGCGAATGAGGGCTTTCGCCCGCCGCGGGCGCAGTGTCAGTAGAACGCGCAACCACACCGGGAATAGCGAAGGCGCTACCGCCTGCCGAATTCTCCATCCTGTCGTTTCCACGTTGACTACTCAAAATTCAAGGAGAATTCGTATGTCCAGACTCTCAGCCTCGCGTTTTGCGATTGCAGCCCTTGCGCTGATCGCCGCATCTTTCCAGTCCGGCCAGCCGGTCCGCGCTCAAGTCGGTTCTCCCGGCCATCAGCAAGGCAGCTACCAAAGCTACGGCCCGGACGGCGCAAATGGACTTGGAGCCCCAATTCAAGCTCCCTTTTTGGGCACTTGGTCCAGGCGCCAGCCGGGGCCGAACAACAACGGCGTCATTGTTACGTTTGGCGAGTACGCCCCTAATGGCAATTTCCGTTCGACAAGCGTGATCCAGGGCGGCACTTTGAATGGCATGCGAATGCAGACATGGGGCCGGTACACGGTCAAACAGATCGCGCCCAATCGCTATCTGGTTACCTCGCACGCCCGCGGTGTCGCTCCGCAAAGCCTCTGCAATCCAGGCGGAAGCTGTAGCCCCAACACGGTTCCGGAGACAGCGACAGAAATGATCGACATGCTGGATGCCAACAGCTTTCACATCAAATCAACCAACGGCCAAGGAACCGGGTCGGATCTGCATCGCGCCGACATTCCTCCGCAGTTGACCTCGCAGATTTCCGCGCAGATCACCCTTCCGGCTCTCCCCAGGGCTGCCGGCAACGGCGGCGGCGCGCCCACCATGCCCACATTGCACCCCTATGTCACTCCCGGCGGCGGCAACAAGACCATGGGCAACAACTGCGACAACGCGCAGCAGAACCGCATCTGCACGGTCAACAACGGCCACATCTATACCGACGCCCGCGGCTGCCAGGTCTGCGCTGGCCCGTAGGCTTGCGGGTGCAAGCGGTCTGGAATGAATGAGGGGCAACTGCTAGGCCGGTTTCTCCCCTTGCGCTGAATTGCGGAGTATTCGAGTGGATGCCGTTGTAGTTAAGGCTGATTCTCGACGGATGTCGAGTCCCTTGAGAAAGTTTCTCGCATGTAGACCTCGCCCGAGCGAGTGATGGCCGCACAGAACGGCGGTTCAACTCGCGCGACAATTCGTCGCATTGCCGGTAGAGCCTTCTCGATCGCTGTCGCCATTTGCTGGCCGCTCAACTGATTTGTTGAGAAGTAGAACATACGAACACCATGTTCTTTCACCGCCCGCTTTTCGTTCGCTCGATAGCGAATTCTTGAATCGGTGGTCAACAGCGCCCAGCCGTTCTTGCCGACCGACGGCAACCAGACCTCGTCGGGAGTTCCAGCGGGAAAATGTTCCAGATGGCGCTCGACGCGTACAGCAGCCTCTTTTAAGACAGCCAAAAGTCTTCTGTTATTGCAGTGATTCTCATCGAGAAAAATTACGAAGGGGTCAGGCGGCATTCTTTTGCGGCAGTTCCAAGCGCACGCAATCTTCAATCATGGCAGGTGACACGCCATACTCCTCAGCAAGTTCGGTGATTGTGTCTCTTGCCCTGAACCGGCCTACAATCACATCCGCGGTAATACCCGTCTTGGCCAGGACCGGGCGACCAAACGCGACAGATGGAGTCATCTGAATGTTTTTCGGCTCATTTGGATCCTCGCGGGCAATGAACGGAAAGTACACGATCTGACCATCTCCAAGATGGTGAATGCGCTGCAAGTAGATAGCCAGAATTTGCGGAAAACCCATTTGGCGCGAGCGGTTAAGGTTGTAGTAGTCCTCGCCATCGTGAAGGAAAAGACTCGCTCCGTCAGTTTCGAGTCTGCGGTCAAGCAGCGGATGAGCCGTTTTTTCCGTCTCACTATAGACTTGAAGGGCGCGCCGAATTCGTTGCATCGGTAACCCGGTCTGCTTGCGGAATCCCTTTAGGATGTGCAACTCCAGGATATTTTGAAACGAAAGCCCTTTCCCCGAAGCCCGAATCACTTCTTCATGGATACACCGCCGAATCTCCTCCGGCTTCAAATGCAAGTAAACCCCAGCCTCCACGACGCTGTAGTTTGGTGCTTCTAGAAGAGTTGCGTAGCTATCCTTCATTCGATTCCGCCCGAGATCCAATCCTAATGGAGTTTCCAGCATTTCGATACGAAAACGTCAGGGTAGCCAAAGAATCTGGCTACCCTAGTTCCTCACAGTTTAACCTGCCGCATCACTTCTACTTTGCCGCCACCGGCTCCAGCTCCGTGATGCGCTTGGCCAGCAACGCCTCCAGCTTTTCAAGAGCCGCGGAGAACCCTTCAATGCCTTCCTTCAGCTTATCGGTCGCCATGCGGTCTTCGGCATGCATCTTGATAAAGGTCTCGTGGTCGATCGTGATCTTTTCAATATCCAGCTTCTTGGCCGCTTCGGGGTCCAGCTTGCGCGGCAGGTCGCCTTCGGTGGCCGCCAGTTCGCCCAGCAACTGCGGCGAAATGGTCAGCAGGTCGGAGCCGGCCAACTCCTTGATTTCGCCAATATTGCGGAAGCTTGCGCCCATCACCACCGTCTTATAGCCGAACTTCTTGTAATAGTTGAAGATGGTGGTCACGGACTGCACGCCCGGATCGTCCGCGCCCTGATAATCCTTGCCCGTGTCCTTCTTGTACCAGTCGAGAATGCGGCCGACAAAGGGCGAGATCAGAGTAACGCCGGCTTCAGCGCAGGCAATCGCCTGATGCAGCCCGAAGAGCAGCGTCAGGTTGCAGTGAATGCCTTCCTTCTCCAGCACTTCCGCAGCCTTGATGCCCTCCCAGGTGGAGGCGATCTTGACCAGGACGTGATCGCGGCCAATGCCGGCCGCGTCGTATTGGGCAATGATCTCGCGGGCCTGCTTAATGGTCGCCTCGGTGTTGTAAGACAGGCGCGCGTCCACTTCCGTCGAAACGCGGCCTGGAACGATGTGCAGGATCTTCTTGCCGAAGGCCACGGCCAGCCGTTTGAAGGCCAAATTGGCGACATCCTTGGGGTCGGCGCTATCGCCGAGCTCCTTGAGCGCGTCCATCAATACGCCGTCGACGATCGGCTGATACTGGGGCATTTGCGAGGCGGCCGTGATCAGCGAGGGGTTAGTGGTGGCATCCTGGGGGCGAAACTTCTCCATCGCCTCCATGTCGCCGGTGTCGGCCACGACAACGGTCATTGCGCGCAACTGTTCGAGTAGGTTCGCCATTATCTTTCCTCCAGGGGATCGAATCGGAATTCTAAGCCAGAACTTTGGGAATCAGGCCTGCACAAATTAAGTCTACGCCTCAAAGTGTACCGCCGGTTGGATGCTGGCGAATGCGTAGTGGTGTTACTTCTTTCCGGGCGCGCGCGAATTGGGTCTACGCTCAGGCCTCGTCTGCCTGCACCGGATTGGAAAGCCGTCCCAGCCCGGGAATGCTGACTTCCACTCGATCGCCCGCAGCCAGCGGTCCCACGCCCGCTGGAGTGCCGGTCAACAGCAGATCGCCAGGTTCCAGCGTCATTGCCGCCGTGATGTATTCCAGCAGCTCCGGCAGCGAAAAGATAAAGTCGGCGGTTGAGCCATGTTGTCGCAGCTCGCCGTTCACATGCGTTTCGATGGTCAGCGGCGCATTCAGGTCGATCCCGGTATCCAGAATCGGGCCGACCGGGCAGAACGTGTCGAATCCTTTGGCGCGTGTCCACTGACCGTCTTTCTTTTGAAGATCGCGCGCCGTCACGTCATTGGCTAGCGTGAATCCATGAATGTAGGGGCGCAGATCCTCGTCGCGTTTGAGTTTGCGGGCGCGTTTGGCGATCACCACCGCCAGTTCGCCCTCGAAATCGACACGCGCGGAGGCGCCCGGCATCCGGATCGTTCCGCCGGAAGCAAGCAGCGACGACGGTGGCTTGAAAAACAAGAGCGGCTCGGCTGGAACTTCATTGCCCAGCTCCTTGGCGTGGTCGCGATAGTTGCGGCCCACGCAGACGATCTTGGATGGCGTCACCGGAGGCAGCAGCTTCAATTCGCTAAGGCGCTTGGGCTCAAATGCTGCGATTTTCGCGCCAGCCTCGGATTCGCTCATGGCGGCGATCACCCAGAACTCGCCCTCGCGCTCGCGAACTTCTCCCAACTGCGGACCCGACTCAGTCTCAAACCGGCAATATTTCACGCGTTGCTCCTCAAATCTCAGGGATTAGGTACTGATTCGGCAGCGTCCGCCGAGCGGTTGCTCTCGTGGCCGAGTTGGTCGATGGCGCTGATCGCATAACGATAGCTGTGTCCCGGCTCGGCAGATGCATCGCGGTATGCCGCGCCCGCCAGCGGCTGCGCGCCGGAGATTCGTTTCCAGTCACCCGCTGGGTCGGCCCGGTAAACGATGTATCCCGCCAAATCTTCTTCCGTATCCGGCTCCCAGGAGAGGTCGATCGTCTTCTGTTCCGGAACGTAAACGGCCGCCAGCCCCTGCGGCACCGCCGGCGGGAATGAGTCGATGACATTCACCCGGACCGGCGTAGAATTTGCGCCGGCCAGCTCCATTGTGGCTCCGTTCTTCTGAACCCGGATGAGGCTCTGAGCCGTGTACTCATACACTTCGCCAAATCGCGCGGTGCGGTCCAGCGCTCCCGGAGCCTGTCCCAATGGCAGGCCCTCCACCAACAGATCGCGCAAAACCGGCTCCTGCTGCGGCTTCAATGGTCCATTTTGGGCGGCTGCTGGCGGCGCCGCGGGAGTCAGCAGCTTGCGGTGCAGCCGCACCGGCGCCGTCCCTCCGCCGTTCCAGTGCAACCCTACCCCGTCCGCGCGAACCTCGGCGGAAAGCCCGGTTACCGCCCCGGGCGCCGCACCGGCAAGTATCGTGGCCGCGTCGGAAAGACCTGCGGAGCGCCCTTTAGGGCCCTTCAGCTCCACAAAAAGCGAAACCGCCCTGGGATCGCCGGCCTCCAGCGCCGCCGGCAGCGACCCGTGAAACTCAGCCTTCGCTTCCGGAGCCTGCGACGTCTGGCTCAGCGGCTGACAACTGCCGGTACCTTCGCGCCAGCAGATCGAGACTGGAATCTGGCCCTTCAGCAGGACGTGGTCGGTGGTCTTTCGCGGCATCGTCCAATTCAGAGTCACCGAATCGCCGGCGCGCACGGCTGTCAGGTCCGTTACGACTTCGGGCAGCTTCAGCGACGGCGGTTGCGGCGCGCCGGGAGTTCCACAGCCGGAAAGCACTATCAGGCCGAGAGCTGCGGCCGCTGCGAGCCCCGAGCGAATTCGGCCAGTCTGCGAGACAATTCCCATCGGTCCCAGTCTATCCAATCCGCCTGCCAATCCGCGAAACGCGGTCAGCGGATCAGGGCAATCGCATAAACGCCCTGCGAACAGCGCCAACGGCGCGGCGTTATACCAGCCCCGGCCATCGGCCGGGGTGACGGACGTTAATTGTGAAACGAAAGGGCCGAAGGCCCGCTTTATCTCGGCCCCCCAAAATCCACTCCAGATTGCGTTGAATTATGCATGTTTCAGGCATAATCGAAATTGTCTCCCGTCCCGCGCGCACGTTCCAGCGCATCGTTCTTCAGGACGACCGATGTTAGCGCAGAAAAAGCGCCCAAAAGCGCCCCTTTTCCCGGCAAAAGCGCCCCTTTAAGCCCCGAAATATTGGCGTAAAACATTGATTGTAAAAGCTTTATAAGCAATAATGCGAGCGCGCATCAATTTCCATTCGCTTTTGATTCGCTTTTCGTTCGAGAGAAGAACACTGATTCATGTCAAAAATGTCGCATCTTTTTGCCGACAGGCTGCGCCTGTCAAGACCGCTCGAACCCGGCGGCGAATGCCTGCTCCAGTGTCGGATGTTCAAAATGAAAGCCCACCTCCAGCAGCCGACGCGGAACCGCGCGAGTGCTGGCGAGCAATGCTTCGTCGGCCATTTCGCCAAAGGCCAGCCGCAGCGCGAACGCCGGAGCCGGGAGCAGGGCCAGCCGATGCACCGCACGGCCAAGCTCTCGTGTGAACTCTCGATTGGTCACCGGATTCGGCGCGGCGACATTGACCGGCCCGACCAGAGTTGGGTTTCCCAACGCAAACAGAGTCGCCGAAACGGCATCGGCTTCGCTCACCCAACTCATCCATTGTTTGCCATTGCCCAGTGGTCCGCCCAGGCCAAGGCGAAACATGGGTGCAAGCCTGACAAGTGCCCCGCCATCCGGACCAAGAACCACGGAGAAGCGCAGGTGAACGACCCGAATACCGGCCTCTTCCGCCGGACGGGTTGCCGCCTCCCACCTCGCGCAGAGATCTGAAAGGAATCCCGATCCCGCCGCCGCGTCTTCGCTGAGAATTTCGTCTCCCCGGTCGCCGTAGTATCCCACGGCTGAGGCGGCGATCAGCACCGGAGGAGGCGTTCGCAATCTCGCCAGCGCCTCGGCGAGAACGCGCGTCGTGGTCACCCGGCTCTCGGTCATTTCCCGTTTGTAGACTGCGGTCCAACGCCGCGACGCCAAGTTGGCCCCGGAAAGATGGATCGCCGCGTCAAGGCTCTCAAGCTCTCCCGGCCTCGGCAGCAATCCGGTAGCCGGATCCCAACGGAGTTCCTCTGAGGAATCAGGAGCGCGCCGGACCAGCCGAAAAACCCGCTCACCCTGCTGTCGAAGTGCCTTGTTGAGTGCCGAGCCCAGCATTCCGGAGGCCCCGCTGAGTGCAATTGTCATCTCTCTGTCACTTTCGCTTCCAGGATGCATAAACTGGCGTCCTTACACTGCACAATAGAGGTGCGAGTCGCATAATGCACAAATCAAGTTGTATGGCACGGGAAAGCATTTTGATTCTAGCAACAAGATTGCGCCTCAATGCATCTAGGTATTGGAGACGGGAAGATCGCCATGAGTGAAACCGCCGTAATCCGCAACGAGCCCGTGATGGCTCCCCAGGTCGATTCTGAAACCGCAGAGCAGTTTATTGCCGAAAAGCATATTGGAGAGCGCATCAAGCGCCTGCGCTTGAAAAAGTCCATGGGTTTGGTTGAGTTGGGCAGGCATACCGGTCTCTCTGCAAGCTTTTTGTCTCAGTTGGAAACTGGCCGGGTCGTGCCCACCCTGCGGAACCTGGCGCGCGTGGCCATGGTCTTCTCGAAAGATCTGTCGTACTTCTTCGAACCGGAACCGCAATCGCTCTTCCGCGTTCACCGGCGCAAGGAGCGTGTGCGCCTTCCCCAGACGGGAGTGGACGATCCGACGTACTTCTTCGAGAGCCTTGGCTACATGGTTCCCGACCGGCTGATGGATCCCTACTTCGCGGAATTTTTGCCGGTGAAGAAGAGCCAGGATATTCGCCCCCACGTTCACGCCGGATACGAATTTCTGTACGTACTGCAAGGGGAACTCGAAATCCGGCACGGGGACGCCGTTTCGCATATGGAAGTCGCCGACGCGGTCTATTTCGATGCGAGCACGCCGCATGCTTACATTTGCGCGGGCAAGACGCCGGCCGTGGCGCTGATTGTCACCATGCATCAGCCGCCCTCGCCAACGCCGGCCATACAGTTGCGGCCGTTGGGAGCAGCGATGGGCACGCGAGGTATGCCGGGTGCCGCGATTCGTCCGGCGAACGGGCCGGGGTCGAACAGCCTTCGCTAAAGCATTTTAGGGAAGGATATAGACCGAAACCGCGGCTGCCGTGTCGATTTTTCTCAAGAAAATCGACACTCGCTATCGTTGGAAAGTTCACGGTATTCCCTAAAATGCCTCAGAGTTTGAGATGTATCGGCGCCGGCTGCAAAACTGCCGGCGCTTTTTCCTGCTTCGTTACATTACTGCAAAGTATGCGGCAACTTCCAGCCAGTTGGCGACGCGTGCGAACCCGGTCGCCGCTTGGTTATGCGGGGCGGAATAGAGCAGCCCGGTCCCGGCAAAACGCTGCAGGTTGCGAGGCAGATCGTCGATCAGATAATCGGCGCGCAGAATGCTCTTATCTCCACAGTAAACAAATTGTGTGGGCGGCAGAAACGGGAAGTGGCGCTGCAGCCAGCGATATTTCGGGCCGAATGAGTTGGGTACGGACATGGCCTGGGTGGCGATGAAAATTTCGAACCGTCCGGCCAGGTCGCGCAGCACTCCGGGCGCATTTGGCATCACCGGCAGATCCTCAAAGAAATCTTCGGCATGAAGAAGTTCGCGCAGCAGTTCCTGACGGTCGGTCGAGACCACATCCCAAAGCCCTTTGCCCCACAGGTCGGCGAGCGTGATCTCCTCGAGCGACGCTTCGTTATATCGGCGCAAATGCTCGCCGAGCGTGTCGGCCATTACCTCATCCATATCCACGCAGATTCGCAGCAAGGCTAGACTCCTGCCTGCCGTCGCTTCACACTGCTGCCGCCCAGGTCGCTCAGAGCGGGCTTAACGCTTTGGACAGATTTGACGCTCTGGGCAGTTTTGGAAAGAACCTCCGGCTCCATGGTTGGGTCAAAGTAAAGGATGCGGCTGCACGACTCGCAATTCGTTACCACGCCGTCGCGCAACTGATTCCAGACCTGCGGGCGAATGCCCATGCGGCAGCCGGAGCATTGCTGTGCCACAGCGCGGGCGATGCCGGTGCCGCGCATGCCGGCGATGCGCTCGAAGTGCGCCAATCGCTCCGGCACTGACTGCAGAAGCTCTGCGCGCAGGGCTTCGCGCTCGCTCTTCAGCGCTGCCAGTTGCTCGCGCCATTCCAAATCTTGCTCGCCGACACGGGCCTGGATGAGGCCCAGCGTTTCGGTGAGCTTGGCGGCGAGCGCCTGCGCCTTTCCCCGCTCTGCTTCGAGGACTTCGGTGTTTTCCATGCTCGTCAGCTCGTTGTCTTCGAGGCGGCCGATCTCGTCACTGGCAAAGGTGATCTGGTGTTCGAGCGCCTGCGCCTGCGAGCTGTTCTGGGCCGAATCGAGTTGCGCGCGGAAGCGGACCAGCTTCGCCTTCAGGCTGCCAACTTCCAACTCCAGGCTGCCGCGCGAGAGCTCTTCGCGCTTCAGACCGGCGTCGGCGTCGGACACGCGCTTCTGCGCGGCCTTCAGTTGGCCTTCCGCTGCGGCAAGTTCGCCGGGCAGAGCCTTCAAAGCAGTGGTAAGGCGGGCTCGTTCCAGGTCCACTGCCTGCAGGCGGACAAATCGGGTTGTTTCTTCGGCCAATGCATTCATAAGTGAGCCAAAGTGTAACAAAACCGTTGCGTCGGCGCACAATCTGGGTCAGAGGTGGCGATTTTGGCGGAATTCGCGGACCACTTCGGCCGGATCGCGATGCTCGCCGTCGATGGCTTCGTTCATCCGGCGCATGTCGTCTGCCGTGATCTTGCCTGCCAGTGCGTTGAGGGCAATTTGGATCTGCGGCCAGCGCTTGAGGGCCTCTTCACGTACCAGCGGGACGGCTTGGTAAGGCGGGAAATAGTGCTTGTCGTCCTGAAGCGCGACCAGACCGAGGGCCTGGATGGGGCCGTCGGTGGAGTTGGCGGCGATCATAGCGACTTGATGTGCTCCGAGGGCACGATAGAGGAGGCCCAGGTCCATAGTGCGGGGCGCGGAGGCGAACTTGAGTCCGTAAGCGGCGCTCAGTCCAGGGAGGCCGTCAGGGCGCTCCTCAAATTCGTAGCCAACTCCGAGTCGCCACTGCGGTGTGTATCTTGCGGCCTGGCTCAGCGTGGTCAGATGGAGGTTGCGCGCGTCTTCCCCGCGGATGACCAAGGCAAAAGTGTTCTCAAAGCCCAGCGGTGCGGCGACATCAATTTGATAGCGCGAGGCGTAGAGGCGGCGGATAGTTTGGACCACCCGGTCGGGATCGCGGTCGAGCGGCTGCTTCAGGACGGCAGTCAGGGCCGTACCGGTGTATTCAACGTAAGCGTCGATGCGGCCGGAGACCAGCGCCTGCTGGCAGATATAGCTGCCGGCGAGGTAGAAGCGGCGCTCCACTTTGAGCGAGGATTTGGCTTCGATTTCCTGGGCGAGCAGCTCTCCCAGGACGACTTGCTCGGTAAAGTTCTTCGCGCCGATGACTGGATGGCCGGGGCGTGGCGGGGAACAGGCGATCAGCATCGCGGACATCGCCAGAAAGGTGAGAAATCTAAGATTGCGCTTTCGATTTGTCATTTGCCGGGCATCCGAAAGCGGCGTTCGAGCAGACCCAAAGCGGCATCCGCGGCGAGAGCCAGTAGGGCTGCGGGAATAGCGCCAGCCAGGACCAGGCGGTTGTCGACAGAGGCCACGCCGCGGAAAATAAGCTCACCGAGTCCACCAGCGCCCACGGCTGCGGCGATGGTGGCGATGCCGACGCAAGTGACGGTGGCTGTTCGAAGGCCGGCGAGGATGAAGGATGCCGCGAGCGGCAACTGGACCTTGAAGAGAAGCTGACGGTCGGTGAGGCCGAGTGCGCGGGCAACTTCCGTGACCGCGGGGTCGATGGCGCGGATGCCGGCGTAGGTGTTGCGCAGGATGGGTAGCAGGGCGTAAGCGGTCAAAGCCAGGATGGCGATGCGGGCGGCGCGGTCGCCGAGCCAGGGGATGGGCAGCAGGAAGCCGAACATGGCCAGCGATGGGATGGTCTGGAGTATGTTGGCGACAGTGATGACCGGATTGGCCCAACGCGGCGCACGGGTGAGGGCAATTCCGGCTGGGATGGCGATAGCTGCGGCGAGGAGCATGGCCGCGCCGGTGAGCCACAGATGCTCGAGCGTAAGCGTGGCGATCTCCGACCCGTATTGGGAGAGAAATTGGCTCATTCTGCCTTGGCCTTTTCTCCACGATGGAAGGCGGAAATGTAAGAGACGACCTCCGGTTGAGTAGAACGGAGGAAGTCAGCCGGAGTCAGATTGGCGATGAGCTTGCCCTGTTCCAGAAGCACGATGCGGCTGGCGAGAAAGAGTGCTTCGTCCAGATCGTGCGTCACCAGCAGAACCGTCTTTTTGAGGCGCTGCATAAGGGATTGCAGCATGTCCTGCATCTCGGCGCGGGTAAGCGGGTCGAGCGCGCCAAAGGGCTCGTCCATGAGCAGGATTTCCGGCTCGGCGGCGAGGGCGCGGGCCAGACCGACGCGCTGGCGCTGGCCTCCAGAGAGTTGATGCGGGTAGCGATGGGCAAAGCTGACGGGATCGAGGCCGACCACGCTGAGCAGTTCATGGCCGCGCTGGGCGCGTTCTTCGCGGGGACGGTTTTCGGCCTCGAGGACGAGGGCGACGTTGCGCCCGACGGAGAAATGCGGGAAAAGGCCGGTTTCCTGAATGACGTAGCCCATGCCGCGGCGGAGTTGGATGAGGTTTGCAGCCTGGACGGGAGTTCCAGAAACGAGCACCTGGCCGCTGGTCGGCTCGACCATCCGATTGACGGTGCGCAGCAGGGTGGTTTTACCGGAGCCGCTTCGACCGAGGACGGCGGTGATGGTCCCCGGTTCGACAGCGAGCGAGATTCGGTCGAGGAGCAACTTGCCTTGCGCGGTGGCAAAGCTGACCTCGCGGAATTCGATGGCTGTGGGCATAGTTCGGCTCCAAGGCTACCTCAGTGTACGGGCTGGGCTTTCGATTCCGATCGATTTAACCAAGAAAGGCATGGCGCGCCCGCTTGCCGGAAGACTTCCAGCAACGCACGACTTCGTAGACGATGACCGTGGCGTAGACCACGGCGATCCAGACGCAGACTTCTTCAATGGGCAAGCGGCTCCACGCTGTGACGCGAATGCCGATCATTTGGGCGTCCTGAAAATTCCACCAGCCGTAGGGCACGCCGAGGGTCGCCTCCCAAAGCAGGCTCATGAGCAGGATCAGCAGCAGGGTGAGGCTGAAAGCGCGCCAGTTGATGACCGGCATGGCAGAGGGCAGAAGCGCCGCCGAAGGGCCGAGCGCGCCGACGACGAGAAATACGAAGTAGCCGGGAAAGCCGGGTGTCGAGACGAAGATTCGGCGGTAGAAGATTGCGCCGGCGATAAGTGCGACGGCCCAGGCGAGCGATTGAGGGTGGAAGCGCAGGAGGCGCGCGAAGCTGGTGCGCGCAGCCGAGTCGATTGGGATGCTGTAGGACGAGAGCCAGTACTCATCCAGCCAGATGTAGATCAACAGAACGGCTACAAAGCCGGTGAAGTAAAAGACGTATTCCTCTGCCGGTACGCCGCCGCCAATCGCCGGAGCCGTAATGCGCAGCGTCGCGCCGGGGTTGGGGAATGTGAAGAATCGCCGGGCGAAGAAGAAATCGAGCAGCGCGCCTATCGGAAAGAGCAGGCCGATGGTCCAAATAAAGGATTTCCTGGAGATTTTGATGTCCTCGCGCGGCACAAACCAGAAGCCGATGACCAGGATCGGCACGATAAAGAGCAACAAGCTGACGGTGTATCCATACGGAGACGGATTGGAAACGGAGGCGTCGACGGAGGTTGCGACCTTGGCCGTGTGCAAGGTCAGACCGGCGGGAACCGCGATCATGGCGACGATAGCGATGACCAACCGGAAGCTCGAAAGGGAAGAATGTTGGCGGGATTGACCGCTCATGGGGTGATCCTCAGGACATGGCTCAAGGCGTCGAGAAACTATAGCATCGAATTTCTCCGGAATTCCCGCGGAGGCAATCGGGTGAGATTCTGCATCGTTCGTGGGGCGTCGCGTCTCTATAGTGGAGATTCGGATGAGTGCCGCAACCCAGACTGCCCCAACATCGATGCAAAACCCCGCTCACGCTCCGGTGACGGTGTGGAAGCCGCGCGCCAATCGCTGGGTAATTGCGCTGACTGTTACCCTGGCCACATTCATGGAGGTGCTGGACACTTCCATTGCCAACGTGGCGCTTCCGCATATTGCCGGAGGGCTGGGGGCAAGTTCCGACGAAGCGACCTGGGTGTTGACCAGCTATCTGGTGGCCAACGCGGTGATTCTGCCTATGTCGGCGTATCTGACCACGTTCATTGGGCGTAAGCGCTTCTACATGATCTGCGTACTGCTGTTCGGCATCAGTTCGATGCTGTGCGGCTTGGCGCCTTCCTTGCCACTGCTGATTTTCTTCCGCATTTTGCAAGGCGCGGGCGGCGGGGGATTGGCGCCCAGCGAGCAGGCTATTCTGGCGGACACGTTTGAACCGAAAGACCGAGGCAAGGCCTTTGCTATCTATGGGATTGCGGTAGTTTGCGCGCCGGCTATCGGGCCTACGCTGGGCGGCTATATTACGGACAATTTCGACTGGCGCTGGATCTTCTTTATCAACGTGCCGGTGGCGATCTTCTCGCTGTTTTTGACCAACCGGATTGTCGAAGACCCTCCGCATATTGTGAACGAAGTGAAGGAAATGCAGAAGAAGGGGCTGAATCTGGATTTTTTCGGGTTCTTTCTGCTGGCGATTGGGTTTGGCTCTCTCGAATTTGTGCTGGATAAGGGCCAGGAGGACGACTGGTTCGGCTCGCATCTGATCACGACGTTTATCGTCCTCTGCATCACCTCGCTGGCGTTGCTGATCGCATGGGAGATGCGGCAGATTCGTATTGGGCACAAGCCGATTTTGGACCTGACTCTCTTCAAGCGGCGCAACTTCGCAATTTCCTTTTTGCTGATGTTTGTGCTGGGCTTTTGCCTCTTTGGGTCGACGGTGCTGATACCGCAGTTTGTGCAGTCGATGCTGGGGTACACGGCCGAGCGTGCGGGGCTGGTGATCAGCCCTGGAGGACTTGGCATCATTCTGCTGATGCCGCTGGTGGGCTTTCTGGTGGCCAAGGTGGATGCGCGCTTTTTGGTGGCGTACGGTTTCTTGTCCTGCTCGGTGGCCCTGTTTTCCATGCTGAATCTGAACCTGGACGTGAGCTACGGCTATGTGGCGTGGTTGCGCGTTTTTCAGGCTTCGGGGCTGGCATTCCTCTTTGTGCCGATCAGTACGATCTCCTTTGCCGGTCTGCCGCCGGGCAAGAATAACGACGCCAGCGGATTGACGAATCTGGCTCGCAATATCGGCGGCAGCGTGGGTACTGCGTTCCTGGTGACGGTGCTGGCGCGGCGGGCGCAGTATCACCAGTCGCGGCTGGGCGACCATTTGGTGAACGGCAGCCCGTCGATGCTGAACCAGGCGGGGACGATGGCGCGCTACCTGCACGACAAGGGTGGGATGGCGTACTCGCTGATGCAGGGACGCGCGATGGCCGAGGGATCGGTGATGCGGCAACTGGTGCTGCACTCCACGATGCTGGCCTATCTGGATGTGATCAAGTGCTTTGCCGTTGCCATGGCGATGATGGTGCCGATCGTCTTTCTGATGACCAAGGTGAAGGGCGGACGCGGCGGCGGGGGACATTGAGATCGAAGTGATAGGCTAACGGCGTCTCAATGATCGCGTATGGGATTGCGTATCGTCCGGCTGAGAATATACCTCGTTGAACTGGATCGCCCCCGCCAACTGCGAGGCTCAACTGGCAGGGGTGGGAGCGGAGAATCATGCCGGTCTGTTACCAGTCGATTGCGATGAAAAATCGCCTCAGTTGCATGTGCAGGAGCCGGAGGAACTTAGCTGTGTCGAGCAGAAACCCATGACGATGGGCGGCCCCGGCGATTTGATGCAGGCAGCCTTTCCCGCGCCGGAAGATTCGACGCCGGGCAAGGCGCCGGGTTCAATGGCGGGGAGACTATTGGTGTTGTCGTAAGTTATATCCGGCGTACCCACATGCGGCTTCTTGATGGTGTAAGGCCACTCGGTTGTGAAATTTCCATCGGGAAGACGGCCGCGGTAGCTGGTTACCTTATCTCCAACATAGACGCCGCCCGAGCCATTGATGACGAAGCCACTTGCAGTTTTGGAAGATGCATCGGTGTTACTCGGAGCATAACCGTTGGAATCCGATGTGCAAGCAATGAACGAATTGTCGACGCCGTTATCGACAAAGCCGTCGGTGTAGTTATCTTCCGTTTGGACGGCCAGTATGATATTGCGAGATCCCGATGCAAATACGGCCGCCTCTCGATTGGCCTTTCCTCCATTCCAGATGACTTCTCCCGACGTGAATCGATTGTTCGATCCATCCACATGGATGCCGGCGGTGCCGTTACGTTCAATCTGGAAATTTGAAAAGCTACTGTTTGTTCCGCTTGTATAGAGGCCATAGGCGCCGTTGTCGAAGGCGTAGATGTTATCGAAGAACAGCATGTAATTGAATTGGTTGACATGAATACCGTCAGCCGAGCAGTGGGTGAACATGACTTCATCGATGTGACCCCACTTCTGCGCATTTACGGGGGCGGTCTGCTTGTTGGCGGAATTCCACTCGGCCGGTCCGACTCCGGTGGGAGCGACGACGAGGCAGTTTCCGCTTCCACCTCTTGCGGAGTTTCCGTCCAGGGTCAGATCCTTAATGCTGAAGTTGAAAGCATCGACGGGGATGGTCAGGACATCCGATGCGGTGCGGGCCTTAAGGCGGATGACGGAGGTTCCCCATCCATCGCCTTTCATGTTCACATACGACCGCAGCGTGAGCCCCGCAGTGACATAAATGCCCGCTGGGAAATACAAGACGCATCCGTTGTTGGGGATGGCGCGGGCAGTGCATGCGGACATCGCGGAGGTGATTGCCTCCGTGTCGTCCGTTCTTCCATCGCCTTTGGCGCCGTAGTTCAATACGCTGATCAGGGACGGAGAAACATTTGCGGTGGAGGATAGTGCACTCTTGTCATCCATATCCGTGCGGGGCGGCGCCGCCTGCGCGTAGAGGCAACGGCCGGACCCCGCGGTCTGGAGCAGAACTAGGAAAAAATAGCTTGCGAAGCGTCTCATCTTTGGCTCCTCCGAAAACAAGGCGGGATGTACGTACGCATATTCCCGATTGATGTGAAGGGTGAGAAGAGCATTCGAGCCACTCACCATCGGAATCTTCGTCTCGCTTGCCAGACCATCCGAGAATATATCCCCAAGTGCCCGGCCGGCTACTTTTCGGCATTCTCGCGACGTTATCGTGCCCGCACCGCTGCGAGCTTGCCGCAGAGTGACTGCGATACACTGCCTTCGTAGACGCTGTGCCGATTTCCCCGGTTTTTGAAGGATATTTGCGCGCTCTTGTATGACCAATCAACGAAGAGGCCACGTCCGGATGTTCTTTCAGCAGCGCGCTCGATTTTTCCATGCAATTCTCATTGCTCTCGCCGTGATTTCCTTAACTCATGCCAATGGCCAGTCCGCGGGTAAGACCCTGACTGTCGAAGACATCTTTGCGCATGGCCAGCTTGCTGGTGGTGCGCCGCAAGGGCTGACGTGGTCTCCGGATGGATCGCACCTGACCTATCTGGATGGCGGAGAGTTGATCGATCTGGATCCTGGGACGGGCAAGCCGCATGTGCTGGTGAGCCGAGCCAAGCTGGCATCGCTGTCGGGTAGTGCGGTCAATGAGAAAGATCGCGATCACCGCGACCGCTATGGAATGGCCAGCTACCTTTGGGCGCCGGATTCGGCTCATTTGCTGTTTGACACCAATGGCAGCCTGTGGCTCTACGATCTCAAGTCCGGGACGGGGCTGAATATCGGCGCCAGCGGCGCCGGCTCGGGGGACGACCCGAAGTTTTCTCCCGACGGCAAGTTGCTTTCGTTCATAGGCGAACGAGGCGACGAGCACGGGGTCTCGGTAATTCATCTGCGGGACGCCGGAACGCCTGTAACCAATGTGGCAGCTACCAGCAATGGCGCGATTTTGAATGGCAAGGTGGACTGGGTCTACGAGGAAGAGTTGGAGACGCGCAGTAACTACTTCTGGTCGCCGGATTCGATGCATATTGCGTATCTGCAAATGGACGAAGGCAATGTGCCGGAGTATCCGATCGCGGATTGGATCCCGCTGCATCCGACAATCGATAAGCAGCGATATCCGCAGCCGGGCGATCCCAATCCTGGGGTGCGCGTGGGGGTTGTCGCGCCAGGTGGAGGGAAGACAGTTTGGGTCAAGCTCCCTGGGGATGCGTTCAAGAGCGGCGAAGATTACATTCCCCGTTTCGGATGGGTTGACCGGAGGACGGTCTGGGTTGAGACGCTGACCCGCGACCACAAGCACCGCAATCTCTACTTTACCGATGCCGTAACTGGGCAATCGAGACTAATGCTGCAGCAACAAGACGACAAGTTTCTGGATGACAAGTACGACGTATCTGTTGCCGATGGGCAGATCATCCTCACCGGCTGGATGGACGGTCATACCCACATTTACCTGTACAGCTTTGATTCCGCCAATCCGATGGGCAACGAGGCGAAGCTCCAAAAGCAGTTGACGCAAGGCGACTTCGACGTGGATGAGGTTCTGGGCGTCGATGCTGCGCGGAAGCAGGTGTACTATGCTTCGAACGAAGGAAATCCTGCTGAGCAGCAACTGTGGAAGGTGAGTTTCAATGGTGAACGCAAGCCGATCACGACCGAGCCTGGATTCCACGCGGGCGACTTTGCACCGACGGGCGGGGCATTTGTCGATCGCCACTCCGACCGGCTGACTCCGACTCAAGTAAGCCTGTGCAATGTGGATGGGCGTTGCCATTTGTTTTGGTCGACGAAGGCGATGGATGCCTATCATCTGCGCGCTCCTGAGCCGCTGGAGGTGAAGGCCGGCGACGGAACGACGCTCTACGCGACGATCCTGCTGCCGGATGGGAAAATCGATTCGGCCAGCGTGCCGTTGATCGTCAATCCTTACGGCGGTCCGGGCGAGATGACCATCCAGAACACGTGGGGCGGGGACGGGTTCTTATTCGACACACTGCTGGCGCAGCACGGATTCGCTGTACTGCACACGGACAATCGCGGCATGGCTGGGCGCGGCAGGGAGTTTGCTCACGCTGCCTATCATAACTTCGGGCCGGTGCAGTTGGAGGATCAACTTACCGTGGCGGATGCGGCGCTGGCCAAGTACCGCCAACTTGATGCGAAGCGGCAGGGTTGGTGGGGATGGAGCTGGGGGGGCACCTTTACCCTCTACGCGCTGACCCATTCGGATAGGTTTCGCGCCGGGGTTGCAGTGGCGCCGGTGACCGACTGGCATAACTACGATTCGATTTATACCGAGCGCTATATGAGCGAGCCGGCGGAATTCCCCACGGGCTACAAGGACTTTTCGGTGGTGAACTCGGCGGCGGCGCTGCACGGCCATCTGCTGCTGGTGCAGGGCACTGGAGACGACAATGTGCATCTGGGAAATGTCGTTCAATTTGTCCAGCAACTGATCGTGAACAACATTCCGTACGACTTGCAAATCTATCCGCGCAAGACGCATTCGATAGCCGGCAAAGAGGTGCGGCCGCATCTGTATAACCGCATCCTGGCGCAGTTTGAGATGTATCTGAAACCGCCTGTGACCGGCGATGTGAAGCAGTAGATGCGGCGCGGTAAGTCGAAGCAGGACTAAGTGCGCCGGAAGAGTTCTGCTGGGCGAGGGTTCGCGAAGCCTGAGCTTCAGCGCATGTGCAGGGCTTCAAGATAACTGCGAATGCCGCTGGCCAGAATCTGCACGCCGATGCAGAAGACGATGAAGGAGGAGAGCCGCATGAGCACGGTGGTTCCCGACTTGCCCAGCAGGGAGGCGGCCGAGCGCGCCCAGCGATAGCAGATGTAGACGATCAGGCAGGTGATCAATGTGCCGATGATGGATGCCGCCAGAATATCGGGCGAGACGAAAGACGCGACGTGCAACTGCGAGGGCAGGTGCGCGCCGAGGGCGACGGCGACGGAGATCGACCCTGGTCCGACCGTAATCGGCAGCGTGTAGGGGTAGAAGGCCCGATCGAGCAGCTCTTCGGGACTGCAGGCCGCAGCGGAGGCTTTCTGCTCGTCTTTGGTCAACAATTGCCAGCCGGTGGCGGCGACGATCAATCCTCCGCCAATCTGCACCGAGTAGAGAGAGATGCCGAAGAAGGAGAGGATTTTGCCTCCGAAGAGCATCGATCCGAAGAGCAGGAAAAAGCTGTACATGGTGATGCGGTTGACGACCTTGTGCTGCAATTCGGGGCTGATACCTTCCACCATGCTGAGGAAGACCGCGGCGCTGCCGATGGGATTGACAATCGGAAACAGCGCCGCCAGCACCAGGATGGAGGCTTGCAGAACCAGAACTACGTGATCGTAAATTGTGCTGAAGACCATGCTGAGATTCTCGCACTCTGCCGTGGAGCCGGCTCAAGAATCCTGCGTTTATGAAGCGCGGGCGGTGAGCGTCTGAAATGCCGGCATGGGCGCGGGTTGCACGGCTTTGCGCGGCCCGCGCTTGCGGGCGCTCATGACGCGGATGCGCTCGATCAACTCGGATGGCGTGCAGGAGCCCTTGGCAAGAAAGGCGTCGGCGCGGTGGGCGCGCTCGCCGGGCCGGACGGTGTCGCTGGTGAGGATCATGGGAACTTCGGGCGAGATCTCTTTCAGGTGGCCGATGAGCGCGTTGCCATCCATCTGCGGCAGGCCCAGGTCCGTGAGGACCAGGTCGATCTGCGAGGAAGAGAAGAGGGTGATGGCGTCCTGGCCGTTGGTTGCCGTGAGTACGCGGTAGCCGCGGGTTTCCAGCAGAAACTTGCGCACGGAGAGGGTTTGTTCGTTGTCGTCGATGCAGAGGATGGTTTTCTTGGGTCGCATGGGGTGAGGGGAACTCCTTTGGGGAAAATAACTGCGTGCTTTGCCGGCTCATTCCCTCGGTCTGTGTTGAGACATGAGGGTGCGGCCGCGCTGAGGCAGCAAAACTAGGGTGAACGCAGCAATCACGGTGCATGGTGCGCAGAAACCTGCGCGCCCGGACAATGGCGAAGGGCGACCGGAAGACAGAGATATCCTGTCTGCGCGGGAAGCACAGTTCCGCTATGTCAGAGCCTGGTATGCAAAAACCGCTCTAGACTACGGGGATAGGAAGAACGGCAAGCCATCCGGCGGTTCCAACGGCAAACGGGCTTGCGAGATGCACATCTCCATCGGGGAGCCAATGCATCTACAAGCGGATTATGCCCGGAATGTCCCGGAAACTGGCTGTGACACCTTCCTGTCCGCTATCAATTTGTGAGTGAAACTCTTGGCAGGATCAGCCGGCTTGCTCGCTTGACTCCTGCAACGCTTTCCGAGACTAAGGGGATCGGGGGATGCGTGCAATGGGGAATATCTGGCGAAAATCGGGTGAGAAAATCCTCACTTGCGCGCGCTTTTTGCGTTAGGTCCACTGTTCGCAGCATGATGCCAATGTGAATGCCTGTTGAAAGCGTGTGCATCACGGCAGGAAAAGCCGCCCTTTTGCAACAAGAATGGTGCTTCCGCCGACGCGTACATCGGTGACGTTGATTCGGGAGGGGGCTGCGGTCGGCATTTGGGAGTCTTCTGTGAGCCGGGCACTCAGGAAGAGATCGCTGGGTCGGGCTATTTCGATTCCCTGGCGCACATGGATGGTCTGGCCGGAGGCGACGGCGCCGTGGCGGACCAGTTGGCTGATGGCGCAACCGGCGGCGGAGCCGGTGGCGGGGTCTTCGCCGCCGTTGAATTGCATGCGCGCACGCCACGCCTGTGGGCCGGCTGCGGGGTCCGTTCCACTCACGCCAGCCTCTGGCCCCAGGACGTAGAACCAGCGCGCTCCCCGGGCGCGCAGGAAGGCTGTAGCCTCGTCCTGGCGAACTCGCAGCCGCGCCAGCGACTCTGCCGAGCGGAGCGGTACGATGGCGAAGGCCGTGCCGGTCGAAACGATCTGGATGGGCCGTGCAGGATCGAAGTCGTCGATGGTCAGTCCGGTCAGCTTGGCTACTTCGGCAGCATCCAGTTCTTCGCCAAACTCCGGGTTCCGCTGGGTCATCGTTCCGTGGGCTGGCCAGGCGTGGGACTGCGGCTTGAAGCGCACCGGCACGGGACCAACATGCAAGGCTAACGTGACTGTGCCGTCCACAACGCACTCGGGGGCGATGGCGCGAAGCAGGCTGGCCGTGCCCAGTGTAGGATGGCCGGCGAAGGGGAGTTCCTCCTGGGTGGTGAAGATGCGCACCCGGACGCCTTCACGGCGCTCGATCTCAGAGTCCCGGCGCTCGATGAAGGTGGTCTCGGAGAGGTTGGTTTCGCGTGCGATGGCCTGCATGGTTTCGGTCGAAAGCGTGCCCGGATTGAGGACGACGGCAAGGGCATTTCCCTGGAGCCGCGTATCGGTAAATACATCGAGCACAAAGTAATCGAGACCGCTCTCGGCCGCGGCAATTTCGTTCTGCAACACTTGACACCTCCCGGCAATGTCTCTAGTCTACGGATATCCGCCGTGGCTTGCAGGCTTCAGGCGCATCATGGGAAGAATTGCGATGATCGAGTTTCAATCCATTCCGGCTGGTTCCTGTCGCTGCTGTTGCCAGAGCGATGTGCGGGCGTGTGCTGGGCGAGGGATTCGATAGGCTGCAACGAATCGAAACGCAAGCGCCCCACCCGCGATATGAGCGAGGTGGGTTTTTCATTGCGTGGAAGGATTTCCGCGACGAGCTTTGGAACAGCTCGCGCTGCGGAAGCAGGATGAGCACCGGTGGCGAAGTGGCTAACGCGCTGGTCTGCAAAACCAGTATTCGCGGGTTCAATTCCCGCCCGGTGCTCCAATCGATTCCGCGCTGAAAACCGGGCCAATTTCGCTGCTTCAAAAAAAATAATTTCCACCGAAAACGTGTCAGGCAATGGTGGGGCGGATTCCGTACCGGGTCTGGCCCGATGGAAGCTAAGTTCCTTATAAAGAGCATTGCTTGTTATAACAGGCGGCTTGAAAATCACGACTTTCAGCGCCGGAATACTTACGTTCCCACTTTTCTTACTCGAGAACTCAATTCAATTTTCTGCATGGCGGAGAAAAGTCCAGGTCTCCCATGATGTATTATTTCCGCAGTTTTTTGACCATCTCTGCCGCGGCATGAAAAGCCCCTCGAAGGACGACTCTGTGCCCTCGCGGCGCCGATTTTGGAAAAGTCGAGTTTCAATGGAGGTTAGAAATGGCAACACCCTATGTTGGAGAAATTCGGATGACAGGCTTCAATTTTGCGCCGGAAGGATGGTTCCTGTGTAATGGCCAATCCCTGGCGATTTCTGAATACTCAACACTTTTTCAGTTGATCGGCACCACCTACGGTGGTAACGGGCAGACGACCTTCAATCTCCCTGACCTGCAGGGCCGGATCCCATTCCATCAAGGGGCCGGTAGCCTCGGCCCGGCGATGGTCATCGGCCAGAAGGCAGGCGAGGAGACGGTGACTCTGATCGCCAACCAACTCCCGGCGCACAGCCATGTACTTGCAGCCAACTCGAGTGGCGGCGGACAGGCGAGTCCGGCGGGCGGTGTGTGGGCGAAGTCGACTCTGGGCCAGTTCTCGACCGACCCGCCAGCCCATGCGATGGCTCCTTCCACGATTAGCTCGGTGGGCGGCGGGCAGCCTCATGACAACCTGCCGCCGTTTCTGGTGGTGAACTTCATTATCGCGTGGGCGGGAATCTTTCCCAGCCAGAGTTGAAATCTCGGAAACTTGAGGAGATCTGAAAGGAATATTATGGCGGATCCATTTCTAGGGGAAATCAGACTCGTGTCATTCAACTTCCCGCCGAAGGGCTGGGCGTTGTGCAACGGCCAACTGCTGTCGATCGCCCAGAACCAGGCGCTATTTGCGTTGCTCGGAACGGCTTATGGCGGGAACGGCATCCAGAACTTCCAACTGCCCAACTACCAGGCGCGCATGCCGGTCCATATCGGTAATGGCTATGTTCAAGGCCAATTGTCCGGTGAGCCGACGCACACGCTTATCCAGACCGAGATGCCGCTTCACACCCATTCCGCGGTAGGAGTGAGCATCAACGCCAACAACCCTTCGGCAAGCGGCAACGCGTGGGCGTCGTCAGGGCAGAATCCGTATGCCGCCTCGCCCAATACTCAGATGAGTCCGTCAGCGTTGACGAACGCAGGCGGAAGCCAGCCTCACGACAATATGCCGCCATATCTCACCTTGAATTTCATCATCGCGTTGACTGGGATTTTTCCATCGAGAAACTGAACCAGACTGAAACCTTTGGAACAGGGAGAAGTGTCATTATGTCCGATCCATATGTTGGTGAAATCCGCCTGGTGGCGTTCAACTTTGCGCCGTCCGGATGGGCGCAGTGCAATGGACAAATTTTGTCTATCAGCCAGAACACGGCGCTGTTCTCGCTCTTGGGAACGCAATTTGGCGGGGACGGCAGAACCACCTTTGGGTTGCCGAATCTGCAGGGGATGGCGCCGATGGGCCAGGGCAACGGAGCCGGTTTAACGTCGCGAGTCATGGGCGAGACCGGCGGCGAGCCTACCGTGACGCTGCTGCAATCTGAGATGCCGTCGCACACGCATTCGGCGCAAGCTGGAACCGCCAGTAATAGCGATGCTCCGGGTTCCACGACAATCTTCGGAGATGGCGGACGCGGAAAACCGGAGGCGTATGGCCCTGCGTCGGGTTCTCCGGCAACGATGAGCGCGGCGGCTGTAGGAACCGCCGGCGGCAATCAGCCTCATAACAACCTGCCGCCGTATCTGGTGTCGAATTTTGTGATCGCGATGGTTGGCATATTTCCGCCACGCAGTTGAGCATATGGTCGATTTGCGGCTAACACTGCGTCCGGAAGCTGAAGGAGATCTCGCGTTTCTGGCCAATCTGTATCGCGATACGCGCCGCCACGAGGTAGCTGCGTGGGGATGGCCGCCGGCACAGGAGGAACTGTTCCTCACCATGCAGTTTGAGGCGCAGCGGCGAGGATACCGGCAGATGTATCCCAATGCTATGGGCCGCATCGTTGCGGTTGCGGAGACCGATGCGGGACGGTTACTCGTGAATGAAGAGAGTTCTGCGATGCGCCTGATCGACATTGCCCTGTTGGAGGAGTTTCGCAATCGCGGAATAGGTACGCACTTACTCACGGAGTTGCAACAGGAGTGCGACTCGAGGCAGGTGGCGCTTCGACTGCATGTGCTTGCGGCAAGTCCTGCGAGACGCCTTTATCGGCGAATGGGATTTGAAGAAGTGGGCGCCGATGAGATATATGTCCAGATGGAGCGGTGTCCAAGACCGGCTTCGGAGGGAGTCTTACGATGAAACCTCTTAAGCTCGAAGATTTTATGCCTCATGTGCATACGCGATTCCGGGTCACCGAAGCAACGGAACTGGAGTTGGAACTGACCGCGGCGACTGATCGCTCGAACGCTCAGTTGGAGCAGTTTTCGCTGATTTTTATCGGGCCTGCGTCGTCCTGTCTGCCGCAGCGCCTGTACGAGTTATCGCACTCACAGATGGGTAATATTGAGCTGTTTCTGGTCCCCCTCGGTCCCGACAAGACGGGTATGCGATACGAGGCGGCCTTTTCGCGTTTCGTCGAGTCCTGACGAAACGCTGCCAATTGCATTGCGCTAAATGAGCAAGCTGAAGACGGCGGTGCATGTGGCAGGAGTTGTGTGAGTCCCGGAAGGCACGAGCAGGAGCGGGAAGGTTCCGAGCCAATCGTGTTCGAGCGTATAGGTTTCCTGAGATAGGGGCGCACCCATTTTTGAAAATCGAAGCGCGAAGCTGGTCATCGCGCGCGACGCAACCGCCTTGGTCGCAGAGCTTGTCCCCGGTTTGGGTTCGAGCGTGGTCACGGACAAGAGCGTCAGCGTGCCGGCAGGCTGACGCTTGAGTGTAGCTCGAAATTGCGAGCCGATCCAGGCTGCGAACGTTTCGGCGGACACCCCGGCCAGCGGATCTTCAGCCTCCGCCGTGCGGTCACCGCCGGAGCCGCGATTCTGTGCGATTCCGCGGAGAGGGAACTGCGCACAGAAGGCTGAGCCTGCGGCAATGCAAACGAATTGGCGGCGCGTGGGATGCATGGGAATCCTCTGGGCACGACTATACACAGGATTGGAGATGTTTTATAGCGAAATAATCGAAGCCAGGGGCGAGAAATCAACCGGATAATTTAAGCCGGATAATTTAAATTGACAATCCGACTTATCTGGTGGAAACTTCTTCTGCTCCGAATTATCGGGCGCAACTCGCGATCAATTTCACTTCCTCATCGCAGACCGAGTTTTGCAGGCTGACAATAACTGCGCTGTCACTCTCTGATAGATGCGTAATTGGAATCTTTCAACTTTCCGCCAGATTTGTTTCCATAGCTAGGTTCCATTCCAACGGGCTGGAGACTCTCCCATGGTTCTCTCAAGACAGCTTTGCCATTCCGCGGCTCTTTCCGTGCTTGCGTTCCTGATTGCCGCTACGATGCTATTGCCTTTGGGCGCTCAGACAACCATCAAAGGCAAGGTCGCCGCCGCTCCGCCACAATGGCGCAGTCTGGCGCTTCAGTACGATGGGGAGCAGCCGCGACCGCTGACCATGGTCTCAGGCGACTTCGACGGGGACGGCGTTGCCGACCTGATGGTGGGCTATGCCACTGAGCGGGGCGGGATGCTGACGCTGTTGCGCGGCAATCCCGATGCTTTTGCTCCGCGGACCGAGGCTGGTTGGCTTGCGGTTGCGCGGCATGAGTCTCCGGCGCCATTCCTGCAAACGGGAACCTCGATCGCGCTGACCTCGCAACCCAGCCTGATGATCACTGCCGATGTGAACGGCGATGGTCATTTGGACCTGGTCTATGCGACCGAAGGCAGCAACATGCTCGAAGTCCGGATGGGATATGGGGACGGGAGTTTTCAACCGACTTCGTCTTCGGTTCGCCTGCCCGGCAACATCACCGCATTGGCGGCTTACCGGCCCGGCGTGCCGCTTTCTGGAGAAGCCGTGCTGGTCGCCTATACAACCCCTCAAGGAGCGCGGCTGAGCATCCTCAGCGACGGCCCTAAAGGCGCGGCGATGAATGCCACCTACGCGCTTCCGGCACCCGCAACTCAGTTGACGGTCGCTAACCTGGATACGGACTTTATCCCCGACACAGCGATTGTGGCTGGGGGCAAACTGCTGGTTTTGCATGGACTGAATGCGATCAAAGGCACGGGGCAATTGCAGACTCTCCCTTTCACTGGCATTCAATCGGCGATCGCAGGCCAGTTCCTCTTTGACCGCCACGCACAGACGCAGCTTTCAGTAGCGAATTCCAGTGGTGAAGTGCTGATACTGGCGCATCAGGGATTCGACTCCCGGCCCTATACTCCGGCAGAGATTGCATCGCAGCGGCAGGAGCAGAAGTTGCATCCGGGTTCCGCAACGCTTGCCCAGCAGGCGGGCAATAACGGCGCCGCGCCATGGGTAGAAGTGGAGAGCGAGCCGGAGGCAGCTGCGACCGGCGCTTCAGCTTCGGTTCTGCTGAGCTCGCGCTGGAGCGGCAGCGGCGGCGACGATCTGATGGTTCTCGACTCCGGCCGGCAAACGGTGATCCATCACATTACCGGCACGCAATCGCAGGAGGCAACGGTGCGTCCGGAGCTTGCCGGCGCGCTGGCTGGGCAAAGGCGAGTAAGCGTGAACGCCACAGCATCGGGCCAGGTGCTGAGCGCGCTTTCCATGCGCCTGGACGCGAGCGGGCGCAGCGGCGTAGTGATGCTGCTGAGCGGCAAGATTTCGCCGGAGTTTTCCGTGCCGAGCGCCGGAAATACATACTTCGTCAATACAGGGGCGGACAACACTGGCACGACCACCGATCCCGACGACGGGGTGCGCTGTTCGAGCGGTTCCGGCGAAACCTGCACGCTGCGGGATGCGATTACCTTTGTCAACAACGATGCTTCCGACAACATCGCCAGTGGCAAATCAGATACGATCATGCTGCCCGCCAGGACTTACACGCTGACATGGCAGGCTGGCACTACGGACGCCAACACGAACAGTCTTACCCATCTTGAAGTGCTCGGACCTGTGTCGATTATCGGCGCGGGTTCCAGCACGACCATCATCAACGCCAACCAGAACGACACAGTATTTACGATCAATCCCGGGCCATTTGGGTCGTTCAATCCCAGCGGAGACTCTTACGTCTTCGACATGTCCATCTTCGGCGTTACCATCGAGAATGGCAAGAACACCAACAACCTCAACAACAACGGGTTTGCGAACTACGTGGGCGGTGGGCTTAACTGGGATGCTTTCGGCACGGGTAACCTGACGCTCACCAATACCGACGTGATCAATAACTCGGTTTTGTGGGGTCCAGGCGGCGGTATCTGGGCCCAGAACTCGGCCGGCGGCGGAACTGGCGCACTTGCTCTGACGGGCGGCTCAGTTTCCAGCAATTCCACCCCGGAGAACGGCGGCGGCGTGTATGTTGCGACCCCTGCAGCGGTGACGTTGGCTACCAATACGGTGTTTAACGCTAACGTCTCCAATCCGAGCGTAAACTCAAGCGACCCAGGCGGCTTTGGGGATGCAGGCGGGTTGTACATCACCAATCGACAGTCCAGTCCGGCGACGCCCCAGAGCGTACTGAATGGAGTTACGATAACTTCCAACACGGCGGTGGCGCAAGGCGGAGGCATTGAAACATACTCGGGAATCCTATTGGAGAATTCCGTGGTAAGCGGTAACTCGACGAGCGACCGCGGCGGCGCTTTCTACACAGAGATTGCCGATCCGGAGGTAGCGCCGACGATTACCAGCACCAATCTTCTGAATAACTCGGCAACCACCAGCGGCGGCGGCGCCTATGTGGGCAACGACAATCCGAGCAGTGGCATTTCGCTCGTCATGAACCTCGACCGCATCTTTGGCAACACCTCGACGGGTGGAACCAACGGCCTGGCCACCAATAGCCCGGGCAAAGCGACGGCTACCGACAACTGGTGGGGATGCAACGGCGGTCCGGGCACCACTGGCTGCCAGAACGCAGACAGCGGCGCGACGACCAATCCCTGGGCGGTGTTTAACTTCAGCGCAACTACTCCAACGAGCATCAGCCCCGGCGGCAGTGTTTCTTACATGCTGACCATGGACACCGATTCCAATGGCGCAGCCATTGTGGGTGCTTTTCCGGCGGTAAGCAGCAGCAGTTATCCGATTACCTTCTCGCTCACCAGCGCGCTGGGCTCGGCTCCCGCCAATGCCACATTTAACAGCGCCGGCTCCGACAGCTTTTCGCAGACTTACGACTCGGCCGGGACGGGGTCGATTTCGGCCACTTTCGACAACCAGAAAGACTCGATCAATCTGACGGTGAGCCAGATTTCGACGTCGCTTTCGATCTCCGCGTCCAGCTATACCTATGGCCAACCGCCCAGTTTCACGGTCACCCTGAACCCCACCAACGCGACGGGGCTATCGGCTAGCGACTTCACCGTGACGGTTGATGGCGCGTCAACTTTGGACGGCAGCCCGTTTGGTGTGTCACTTATCTCTGGAACGGAATATGCGATAACCGGTCCCTTCAACCTGGTGAGCCCGACGGGCCACACCCTTGCGGTTAGTTTCTCCGGTCCTTCGCAATACAAGACGGCTTCCGATTCGACCCCATTCAGCGTAGGCAAGGCCGGGAGCAGTGTGACCGGCATCGTTTCGCCGACCAAGCCGGCTCAGGGAGTCGGTGGCAGCGTAGCGGTTACGGTAAGCGCGACTGGAACGGGAGCTACGCCGAGCGGATCGGTGACTTACTCCTTTGACGGCGGTTCCAGCAGCGTCTTGACGTTGACGAATGGATCGGGAACGATCGCGGTTCCAGCCACTCTGGCGGCAGGCAGCCATTCGCTCGCGTTGACGTACAGCGGCGATGCGAACTATCTGGGCAGCACCAACACAGTCAATTTCACAGTGCTGGGCCATTCTCAGACGACATTTGCCTCATTGACGGCTACGTCGGCGACGATCGATGTCCTGGGCTTCGGCTTTACCGCGCCGAGCGGCCAATTGGCCTTTACGGACACTACTTCCGGCAGCCCCGTCGCTGCGCCCGTCACGCTCAATACGGCCACGGCGACAACGGCATTCACCAAGCAGGCGACAACCTCGACCGGGGCAAATTCTCTGCCGGACTGGACGACGCTGGGCGATGTGAACGGCAACGGCATCCTGGATTTGATTACCTCCGTCTATTCGACCGACTCCGTCAATGTTCAGTTGGGCAACGGAGACGGCACCTTTGGCGCGCCGACGTCGGTCTTCATCGCCGCCGGATTCGGTCCGGCGGAAAATCACCTGGTGAGCCTGCGCGGCAACGGGGTTCTGGACATCATCGTCGGCAGCTTCAACACCAACCGAATCGCGGTGCTGCTGGGCAACGGCAACGGCACCTTCCAGCCGCCCACGTTTTACACGTCCGGGACGGCCACGAACACCACCACTTCGCTGACCGCCTTCGAGTTAACCTTGAGCGGACTGGAGGGCGTGGCGGTGGCCAACACCGGCGACGGTACGGTGAGCATATTTGAGGGCAATGGCTCGGGCGCGCTTACTCCGGTAGGCTCACCGGTTGCTGTCGGACACGACCCGGAGGCGATCCGATCAGGCGACTTCAACGGCGATGGCTACCAGGATCTGGCTGTGGCCAACTACGCAGATGGCACGGTCACCACTCTGTTGAATCAGCAGAATGGATCGTTTGCGGCAAGCACGCTGTCTACTGGAAGCGGCGCTCATTCGGGTCCGCAGGCGCTGGCGGTAACTGGTTCGGGAAGCTCGCTTTTGCTGGCCGTGACTAACTACCTCGACAACACGGTGAGCGTTTTCAAGAGCAATGGCGGCGGTACCTTTGGGGCTCAGACGGTTCTGCCCTCAGGCACCGGACCCGACGATGTGAGCTTTGCGGACTTCAACGGCGATGGCATTCCGGATTTGATTGTGACCAACTACACAGGCGGCACGGTAAGCCTGATTCTTGGCAAATCGGGCGGAAGTTACGCAGCCCAGACGCAATTCCCGGTGGGCAAGAACCCCTATTCGGCGGCGGTGGGCGATTTGGACCGGGACGGTACGCCGGATCTGGTGGTTTCCAATTGCTTCAGCAATAACACGGGAGTGCTGTTGTCCGGTACCCAAATTGCGGTGCCCTACTCCGGACTCGGCTTGATTCCCGGCGACTTGCTCAAAGGCAGTTACACGCCGGATGGAGCGAGCCAATACGGGGCGAGCGTTTCCGCTTCCTCAGTGGCGCCGTAACGGTTGGTGCCATTGTCGGGAACGCCGTCGCAACGCTTTTATTTCATGAGAAAGGGAGGCATAATCCATTGATGAACGAAAAGGAAGATCCGCTGGATTCGCAAACCGCCGCAAGACACGAGACTGATCTGTCTCCCGAAGCGCCGGAAGGACCGGACTCGCCGAGCCGGCGAGAACTCATCGAGCGCTACGCCAAGTATGCGATCGTCGGCACGCCGTTGTTGCTGTTTGCATCCAAGGCTCACGCGATTCACAGCAAACCGTAACCCGGTGCATGGATTGCCGCACCGCAAGGCGATTGGCATGGAGCCGTATTTTGAGAGAGGCATGGCAGAGCTGGCAATAGCGCCCGAATCGACATCCGCATCGCCCGCAAACCAGTTTGCAATCGAGACTGCGCTGCTGATCCTTTGCTTGCGCGGCGTGGCAGTGGAAACTCCGGCGGGAATCGATTGGCTTGCATTCCAAAAGCTGGCCGAGGAGAATGGCGTTCTTCTCCCGGTGCATCGACAGTTGACGAAAACAAGCGCAGAGATGTCCGGCTCGTTCCAGCGAGCGGTTTCTGCCCAGCGCGCCGCTGCTGAGCGAATGGCGGCAGACTTGGAATCGCTGCTGAAGGCGCTTCACGAGCGCGGCATCGAGCTGCTTCCGCTCAAGGGGCCGGCTTTGGCGCTGACGCTCTATGGCGATGCGGCGATGCGGCAGGCAAACGACCTTGACATTCTCGTGCGTCGAGAGGATTTTCCAGGCGCGGAGACGCTGCTGCTCGGCTTGGGCTTTACCGCATTGGGCGCGATCGGCGACCATGACCGCCGTTTCCTGCGTGGCGGGCTTCTGGTAGAGTTGCACTTTGAATTGGCTTCTCCGCGCTTCTTCCCATTTGAATTTGGAGGCATCTGGAACCGTTCTCGCATGTCGGACTTTCGCGGGATTCCGGTTCGCGCCTTGTCTGCCAACGATCAGGTGCTGTACTTGTGCGCGCATGGATTGAAACACGGGTTTTCGCGGCTCATCTGGATTTTGGACGTGGCGCGCGCGCTGCGGGGATGGAGCACATCTGAATATCAAGAACTGGTGCTGCTGGCCCAAAGGCAGGGACTGCTGGCGTGGCTGCTGATTGGCTGCGAAGTGGTCCGAATCATGTTTCCAGAGCAGTTGCCCGGGGGGCTCGATATTGCGATCGCGCGGTTTCCCAGAGCGCTCAAGCGGGCTCGACGCGCCGCACAACGGCTCTTTCCAGAAGAGCCGGTTGCGGAACCTTTCGATTATCGGGCTTTGTACTTACAAGCCGAGGCAAATCCGCTGCGGCGATGGCAATATCGGCTGCGGTATCTGGCCCCGACCCAATCGGACGAGTTCTGGGCGCGAAAGCATCGCATCCCTTCCCCGCTGATGTTCCTGCTTCGGCCCATTCGGCTCATGGAGAAGTTCGGGCCATGGCGGGTTTGGCGTATCCTGTTTCCTTCCGGCATTTGAAATGACAGGTGAGGGAAGCGATCGCTGCGAAGGTCCAATCCGCATTTGAACGCATTGCGTGCGCAACTCCGCGCCAGTGGCTCTATTTGTTCGAAGACGGCGGCGTGGTCTTTTCGGAGTCCAGCAATCGTTTCGCCGGATTGGGTGCCTCGGGAGTCGCGGCCTACCTTGCGCTGGATGGGGGAGCGAGTCTCGCGGACTTGCGCCATTCGTTTTGCGGAGACCTCGCAAATGCCGCCGCGAGCACGAACCTGGAAGCGATATTCGCGTTGACGCGCGGGATTTTCCCGAGAGATGAATCGGATAGCGAGATCTGGCCCGAACCTGATCTCTCTGGGAATATCTCGAAATCCCCATCATCAAGCCGGGTTCATCTGCATGGAATTTCAATGCAGGTAGACTTTCCGGCTGGAATCGGCGGTGAGTTATGCCGGGACTGTTTTCGCGGCAGCCAGGCGTGCGCTGAGCCGGTCCGTTGGAGGATTGCCGCGCAGCAGAAAAACGCCTGCTGGGTCATCTTCCTCAACGGCCAGGAGCTTTTCTCGCTTGCCGATGAGCGGCAAATGGGACTGGGGATGCTTCATGCGGCCCGCTCACTGGTTTACACCGAAGGGCAATACGACGTGGGGTTTCATGCCGGCATGGTTGCCGGGGATGATTTCAGCCTGATGCTCTGCGCTCCTCGCGAAGCAGGCAAGAGCACTCTGGCGGCATATCTGGTTGCACAAGGATACGACTTGATTGCCGATGAACCCGCGCTGCTCGACCTTGCATCTGGAGCCGTCGCGCCACTCCGCCTGCCGATCAGTTTGAAAGAGGGCAGTTGGACTGTGCTTGAAGAGCAATGGCCGCAACTGGCATCCGCCCCCGTGCATCTTCGCTCCGATGGGAGGCGGATTCGCCTGTTGCATCCCGGGAATATATCGTGGCGGCAGCGGCAAGCAACGCAAATTGTGTTTCCGCGTTATAAGCCTGACGTTGCTCCGGAGTTTGAATTCCTCTCGCCGCTACAGACGCTGCAATTGCTTCATGAGGGAGGCATGCTCTTGGCGAAGAGCTTCTCGCGTGAGCGGTTCGAATCGTTGTTGGAGTGGCTTGTGCGAATTCCGGGTTATCGAATGCAATATGCCTCGCTCGAAGAGGCGCAACTCATGCTTGAAAAATCAAGCGACGCTACCGGTAACTCCAGATAGTCTTACTTCATGGCCGGTAGCGCCAGCACCGCGCCCCAGTTCAGCCCCGCGCCGAATGCGGAAAAAACGAGTGGGCCAGTAAGCGGCGCAGACTGCGATTGATGCCACTCATCCGCGGCAATCAGCAGCGAAGCGGACGATGTGTTGCCGTAGCGAGCAATGTTCGCGAAGAATCGTTCTTTCGGCGCCTTCAACGCGTTGGCCACGCGCAAGATCAGGTTCAGATTGGCCTGATGCAGCAGGAATGCCTCGACTTGCGATGCTTCGATCTGGTTGCGGGTCAAAAGCTCCTGAATCGCGCGCGGCATCTTGCGCGACGCGTGCATAATCACCGCCTGGCCATCCATGAAAAACGAACCGTCCAGCACGGTGAGAATTTCGGCGGAGTTGCCATCCGTGTACAGGCAGTAGTCGACGATGCGGGCAAAGCCTGTTTCGGCATCGACCAGCGCCGCGCCGGCGCCGTCCCCGAAGAGGATGGCTGTGTTTTTCGTTTCGGGCGAAAGCGTGATGCGGCGGGACATGATTTCACTGCCAACCACCAGCACCCGGCCGAGATTGGGCGCAAGCCGGGCGGCCAGAATCAGGCCAATCAGCGAACCCGCCGAAGCCACGGGGATATCGAGCGCGGCGGTGGTGGCGAGGCCCAAACCGGCCGCGATTTGGCTGGCTGGGCCTGGGCAAAAGCGGTCGCTGGAGCCGCTGGCGACGAGAATCATGCCCAGATCGGCAGCGGCGACGCCAGCTTTTTCGAGGCAGTCTTTGGCCGCGAGAATGCCGATGTTTGCGACGGTATGGTCGGCTTCGGCGTAGCGCCGCTCAGCGATGCCGGAGACTTCCAGAATCCACTCCGGAGTAACTTCGAGGAGAGGGGCCAGCTCTGCGTTGGTCATGCGGCGGCTGGGCAGCCACGATCCGAAGGCGCGAAGGAAGGCCATCGACTAAGCCCTCGATGCGAGATAGGACTCGACTTTGGCGATGGTCTCAAACTTGCGCGCCGATAAGTCGGAGTCGGGGATAGTTACGCCAAATTCCTCTTCGAGGCCGGCGACAAAGTCGGTGAGGGCGAAGGAGTCGAGCAGGCCGGAGTCGAATAACGACTCATCTTCGGCGGGGACAGTATCTTTCCCTGTAACACTATGAAGAACTTTAACGATTCGAGCTTGCGGCTCCATCTGTCGCTCCTTTTGCGGCAATTGGGTTGTGTTCTTTGTAGATCTGGTAGCCGGAGATGAGGTCGGCAATGAGTGCGTCGGCGAGGGCGCGATACCCTTCGCCGGTGAAGTGAGTATGGTCGGCCTGCGCCCAGCCGATGCCGACCCACTGCTGCATCGCGCCCAGGCCGCCCATGCGCTGGCGCTGGTCCCAGTAGGCGCAGCCGTGGGTGCGGCAGACCGTGCGCTGGGCCTGGATGATGCGATCGGTTCCAAGATAGGGATGCCAGACGCGATGCTGGGCCGTAGAACGGTCCGGCGGCCCGACCACCAGAATCGATGACGTGGGCACGTATTGGTGGATGGTGTCGACAATCGATGCGAAAGTCTGCGCGTAAGTCTCCTCGTCCCAGTAAGAACTGGCGGCCTCATTGGTTCCGTAAGCCAGAACGATAAGTGCGGGCGAGTTATCCTTGAGATAGCTGGAAAACAAAGCCTGATCCCACTTGAGGATCAGCGGAGCCTCGGCTCCATTGATGCCGATCGATTCCCAGGTAACTCCCGGCTGCGTGGCAACCCATCCCAGCAGAGTTACGGGCGCATTCTGATCCGTGGTCACTTCAAAATGACGATCGCCTGCGGGGCAAGTGTATTTGTAAGTTCCCGGCCCGATGTCCGCTGCGTCGGTCTGGATTTCAACCGGCTCCGAGCCATTATCGGTGAAGCGAAGGCTGCCTCCACCGGGTTGTTGCAGATATTGCAATTCGAGCGAGGCGCATGGCGCGTCCAGGGTAACGCGCTCTCCGGCGCGATCGGTGGAGATGCTGATGCCGCCGAGGCCGGTTTCGCCGTTGCCGAGGTGTGCAAACCTATTTCCCTGAGTAAACCAACCTTCAGACTGAGAGCGGGCAGATCCAAGAATCCGGTATCCGGCAAAGGGATGGCCGGCGTAGGAGTAGCCGATGCCGCCGTTGCCGAATTGCTCCTGAAAGACGCGTCTCGCTTCGCCGGTAAACATGTCCGCGGCGGTATGCGAGTCGCCAAACTGAAGCACGCGCACCGTTCCGGATTTGGACGCGGCTGTTGTTCCCAAATCCGGCTGCCCCGTGCCTTGCGGGCCAGTTTGGAGCGATTCGGACTCGTGCAATTCAAGCTGAGCGTAGAAATCGTTGAGCGCAGAGGCGTAGGCTATGGTCTGCGAAGCCGGCGCTTTGAGTTCGTCGCCGATTCGCTCGATCAGTGCGGCTCTTCGTTCTGGATCGAGCCGAGGTGCCGCGTAGGCACGGACGCTGGAGCGGCTCCGAGATGGGGCGGCTTTACTCTTGCCCGTGGGCCGGACAGTCTGCTTGCCGCCCCCTGCGTGATTTGGAGCCGCGGGGTGGTGCTTTTTGTGTGCGGAAGCCGGAACGGGCGTGGCAAAAATCGACGAATGAAAGACGGGAGCCAGAGAAAGCGCGGCGACGGCCAGAGCCGGGAAAACCCGCGATGGAAGGCGCCCGATCATGATGTTTTCGCCTTCTTACCGGGCTGCGGGACGGGTGTCGTCTTGGTGCTGTTGCGCGGCGCATCCGTCTTGCCAGGGAGTGCTTTGGCTGTGATCACCGGGGCTGCGGATGGCAGGGCGATTCCGTGTTGCATCTTCCATCGATTGTATCCCAGGCCCAATTGTTCGACGAACAGGCCGGCCACGATGGTGGCTCCCTGCGGCGTGGGATGCAGCAGGTCGGCGGTCACCAGCCTGGGACTCGTTGCGTACCAGCGGGCCATGGTGCCATCCCCGCCCATGGCGTCGTAGGTATCGAAAAAGGCGCAATGCGTCTCGGCAGCGACCTGGCGCTGGATGGCGACAATCTCCGGAATCGTGCTCATGGTCTGGATTTCGTCCAATCCGCTTCGTTCTCCCCGGTCCATGGGGCTCATGACGAGAATCGCCACGCCGGGGTCCAGTTGGCGAATCCGCTGTATAGCCAGACGCAGTTCGGCCGCATACTGCTTATGAACGAAGCTGCCGAAGCTGCTCTCGTTCGAGCCGTAGTTGATCACCACCAGTTGCGGCGCGGCGCGTTGGAGCTCCTGCTTCCACAGGGCGGGCTGCAGCACGCGCGCAACCACCGAGGTCGTTGCGCCGTTCAGCCCCAGACTGTCGTAGAGTACCCCTCGCGATCCGCGATGAAATTCCGCGCCAAAGAGCGTCACGGTCCCCGTAGTCAGCCGGATGGCGACGGTCTTGGTTCCCTGAGGTAGCATGATGTGGACCGATTGGGCTGTCTGCGTGTCGGAATCGGTGTCCTGCTCCGAGAGCTGCTTATCGTCGGCCTCGACTGCAAACGTGCCGGCGCCCGGCTTGGCCAGATACTCGATGTCCACCGAGCTTTGCTGCGATTCCGTCAGCCGAAATTTACTCCACGCGCCCGATTGGCCTTCAAAGGCCGCGCCACCCAGCCCGTAGATGCCTTCGCGCATCAGGCCCACGCCGGTGCGGATCTTCCAGCCGTGATCGCTGATCTCTACGCCGCGATGCCCATACCAGGCCCAGGGTTTGGCGATCAGCGTGTAACCGCGGCCGGCGTCGCCAAAACGGCTCTGCAACTGAGCGCGCACGTCGCCGGTGATCAGGTCGGCCGTGGTGGGCGAGTCGCCGTAGTGCAGAATGGTAACCACGCCATCGTCCTTGCCCTGTTCCAGCTTCCACAATGCCGCGAAAAATGAGTCCAGCGAGCCGTCGTCATCGCTGAAAACCGGCGAAACTGCCGGCAGCTTGCCGCTTGCCTTTGCTTGTGGCGGAGGCGTTTTAGGAACGAGCGGGGACGGCGGATGCGGCCAGCGCAACTGGAACGTTTCGGCAATCAGGTTGGGAGCGAATCCCTTGCCGGGATCGACGCGCAGCCGCCACACCGTGAGCGCGGCGAGCAGCACCAGGATAGTCAGAGCCGTCTTGACGGGAAATCGTGAACCGCCCCCGCCAGGTTTGGGCGCAGATGGGCCTTTGCCTGCGGGACTGGAGCTGGCCGGAGCGATTTCGGATTGGGAAAAGTCAAAAATTGCCATAGACAAATGGAGCGGCGCCGCGGCCAGCCAACGCTTGAATTCCTAAAACCAGTGCAGCCATGGCCAGCCCTTGCACCCAAAACGGCGAGCGCGCGGCCCATCCCGCGGAAAACTCGAACCATCGCGGCGGAAGACAATGGAGGATTGCAGCCAGGAGCAGAACTCCCAGCACCAGAGGCGTGAGATTCTCCGCCGACCAGGTTCCGGCGCCTAGTCCGCGCAGGATCGCAAGCGCATTGTCCAGCGAGGACGCGCGAAAGAATATCCATGTGAAACAGACGAAATGGAAGGTCACCAAACCGCCCAGAAGCTTCGCCCACCAGTGCGGCGAAGGCAACCTTCGCCAGCGCTTCCATGCAAACACCACGCCCAATGCCAGCCCATGCAGCACGCCCCAGATTAGGAACGTCCAGGCGATGCCATGCCACAGGCCGCCGAGCGTCATGGTGATGAGAAACGCGTAGCTATACGAGAGCACCGGAAACTTGCGCCGCTTGGGAAGCACATCGAAGAGATAGTCGCGCAACCACTCGGAAAATGTGATGTGCCAGCGGCGCCAGAACTCAGCCACGTTTACGGCAAGATATGGCTGGCGGAAGTTTTCCGGCAGCCGGATGCCGAGCAGCAGGGCCGAACCGATCGCAATGTCGGTGTAGCCCGAGAAGTCGAAGAACAACTGCAGCGCGTAGCCGTAGACGCCCGCCAATACCTCGACGCTGGAGTAGAGCGACGGCGTATCGAAGACCCGGCCCACCAGATTGTTCGCCAGATAGTCGGCGATGAGCAGCTTTTTCACCAAGCCCACGCCGATCAGCAGCAACGCCCTGCCGCCATCCTCGGCAGTTAAGGCAAATGGGCGCGCAAGCTGGTCGAGCAGCTTGCTCTGGCGCGGTATGGGACCGGCGGTAATCGACGGGAAAAACAACGCTGCGGCCAGATAGGCAGGGTAACTCCGCGCCGGCTTGATATCTCCACGATAAAGATCGATAGTATAACTCAGCGACTGGAAGCAGTAGAAAGAAAGACTCAGAGTAAACAGCCAGGAATAGCGGCCGGCAGTGAATAAGGGCACAAGCTTCAATGTAGATAGCATGCCGAGATTGACGGCGAGCGAGATACATAACATGGAGACGCGGGTGGCGCGACTCTTGTATTTCGCCATGCCGAGGCCGCAGATATAATCCAGTGTCGCAGCCAGAGGCAGCAACAGATAAATCAGGCTGAACTTGGCCGCAAAAAAGAGATTCGCCGCAATCAGGACGGCGTATTGCAACCGGCGCGATCCGGCGGCAGCCCAGTAGACCAGGCACAACCCAAGGAGGAAGACAAAAAACGGTGCTGAACTGATGGACATGGAAGAATCTTAAGGGAATGTGCGGCACAGCTTCAGCAGGCAAACGCTGTCCGGCTACTGCCTTATGTTCATGCCTTTTACGACCTGCAAATTGGACTCGCGCCTCAGAAGATGGTCGCGGGAACACACTTGATTACCCCAGAATGGGCCACAGCCTCACAAATGCACAAAAAGAGGTGCAGAGGACATCGGAGCCCAGCCGTTTTGAGCAATCTATGCGGAAATCCACCTGGAGATCCGTCGCGAATTTGCGCTGGCAAGTGTACGAAAATTCCATCCGCCGGCGCTCGGGTCCCCAGGCTTCGCGAGAAAGAGCAAATTGCAATAAAAGCCAGCGGGGAATCCACCTCACGCAAAAGCTGGTCCATTTTGAACACTTTTTCTGGTTTGTTGCTCCGAACAAGACCAATTATGTGACGAAATGCCCGCCCAAACGGATCATTTTCGCAGTTTTGAGAGTAATCGCTATGTTGTAGAAATATAAGGGCTTGATTTTATATCTCCCATCAATTCTGGAGTCAGTTGTCCGATTAGTCACTGATATAGCGAAGATAAATGGCCAATTAGCCCTCGAATTTAGTAAAATCCAGGGATGGTTATTCGAAGGAAATCACGCACTATCACATCGAACACCTCGTTCCGGATATGTTTTCTGGCGGGTGCTTCTTCGTTTGCGCTGGCCGCGGTGGTGGCAACTGTCTCCGCCCCGACTGTGCAAGCGGATGCGCGGTCTTCCGTACCTGCTGCAGTTGAGCAGCCAGCTCAAACCGCGACTCCGAATTCACTACAGGCGAAAGCGGCTCCGGCGAAGCCGAAGACCAGCTTTCTGCGCGGCATTGCTTCCTGGTACGGCTCAGTTTTGGATGGTCATAGGACGGCCAGCGGCGAACGATTCGATATGTTCGCCATGACCGCCTGTCATCCCACACTTCCTTTCGGAACATTGGTACGCGTGATCAATCTCAACACCAGAAAATCGGTTGTCGTGCGCATCAACGATCGCGGCCAACTGGATAAGGGGCGTGTGATTGACCTTTCCTACGCCGCCGCAGAGGAATTGAGAATGACCAAAGCCGGACTAGCTCCCGTTGCTCTTCAGGTCATCGCTCTCGGTCCGTCGAGCAGAAGGCATTAAACGCAAACTCACGAATAAACTTCTTCTCAGTGACGCCAAACCTCTGCGTTCAATTGAGACCGGTTCCGGCCAACTTCACCGATTGGGGTGAGGCATTGCCCCTTCATGAATCCTTCAAGCGCGGCTTCCTGTTCGCGCCCACTCCAATACTTTCAATACGATTTTTACCCCGGCGCCTCCTATAATTGGACGCCATGAAGACCATCGCACTCTCCCTGTTCGCCCTCGCAACTCTGCCGATAATGGCCCAGGCCGGCCAATCGGATTCCATGGAGCAGATGCATCATCCCGCTCACACCGCCAGTGGGCCCGAGCGGCTGGGTACGGTGAATTTCGCCATCTCCTGTGCGCCCCAACCGCTTCAACAGCCTTTATCATGCTGGAATGGCAGCCGAAGAAGCAGGCGATAAAGCCAAAGCGCGTCAGTTTTATGCGCAGTTACTGAAATCGACCGGCAATGGCGCCCAGTCGGCGCGGCCGGAACTGGCCCACGCGAAAGCCTTCGCGTCGTCTCAGGACTTGGCTGCCGCGCACCCATAAAATATGGGCGTCAGGCTCTCCTGGAGAACCTCTGATTAAGTCGACGCTTTGAAAGTGCGTGACTTCAGCCACGACGTAAAGCTTGTTCAGAGCTTCCCTAGAGCTTGGCAGTGCAGGGGGCGCACGAATCTCGTATGACAAGTTGCGGCTGCACCACAATGCTGCGCGGCCCCAGCGTAGCATCTTCAATGCTCGCCAGAATCTCCTGCGCGGCCATGGTGCCCATCTCCGTAAGCGGCTGTTGCACAGTGGTCAGCCCAGGCTGAAAGACGCTGGCCATTTTTACGTCGTCAAATCCCACCACGGAAATATCCTCGGGGATGCGCTTTCCCACGTCGCGAAAGGCATTGATTGCCCCAATGGCCGACAAGTCGTTAAAGGCCATCAGCGCAGTAAATGGAGCCTTCGACTTCAACAATTGCTGACCCGCGATATAGCCCTCGCGAATCGGATTCAACCCCTCTTCGATGCGCTGCAGTTGCACTACATGCTCAGGACAAATCGTCAGCCCCAGCTCGTGCGCCGTCTCCTCAAAGGCGTTCCAGCGCGAGTCGGTGTCGCTGGAGGCGGCATGGCCTTTGAAAAAGGCGATCTGCCGGTGGCCCAATGCATATATATGCTCCAACGCAAGCTTGGCTCCATGGGCGTTGTCGAAGATGATTCGGGAGATGGGAAAATCATCGTCCCAGTGCCCGATCGAAACCACTGGCAGGCTTTGCATCGCATCCAGCGGCGTATTGATCAGGATCAGCCCCTCCACCCCGCGTTCCGCAAACAGCTCCAGCCGTTGCCGGATCAGCGTCATATTCCAATAGTGGCTGGATACGAAGTACAGGTAGTTTTTGGCAATCAGGTGGCGCTCGATCGCGGTCAGCAAACCGGCGTTATACCCCTCGCTCATGTCCGAAGAAA
>Ga0302325_10000851_pt1 | contig 81319 bp, 68 predicted proteins | sample Palsa_T0_2_FD_201948 | JGI IMG/M metagenome (GOLD analysis project Ga0302325, IMG submission 201948) | Peat permafrost microbial communities from Stordalen Mire near Abisko, Sweden - Palsa_T0_2 | ecosystem: Environmental > Terrestrial > Soil > Palsa > Peat permafrost | place: Sweden: Abisko... | reverse complement strand
CTACACGCAATCCCAACTGGACAAAATCGCGCTGCGTCTAAATCAACGTCCGCGAAAAACGTTGGGCTTTCAGACTCCCGCGAGTAAACTGCGCGCAAGTGTTGCGCCGACCCTTTGAACCCGCACGGGCAATCGGAAACTGACCCACTACCGGATATTGAGATGGCCAGGCGCAAAAGCATAGTTTTAGAGCGCGGAAGAGGCAAAATTTCTTGGACGGGTTGTCGAATTCCGGTGCGGCCGTTCGACTATATGATGAAGGCCGGGCAACCGGCCCGCCAGAAAGTTTTCTTGGGTGATAGGCTACGCGAAAAAATCTGCAAATCGCGTGTCGATTCAACGCACCCTGTTCGACAAATAAGTGGAGCGGCACCGCACAACCGGCCACTCGCAACATTCAGGCAGCGGCGCAGTCCAAGTTTTTATATAAATGTGGCGGCCCGGATACGGTGTCCGGTCAGCACTCAAGGAGAAAACGATGCGTTACATGATCATCATGTATCCGGAAAACTACCCAACTGCAAAGGCCGGTTGGGTACCCGACCTCACAGACATAGAGGACACAAGGAAATTCCACGAGGAAATGGCGGCAGCCGGCGTGCTGCAATCGCTCGACGGTCTAACCCCGCCCGCGACGATGAGCGCGCGCATCACCTTAAAAAATGGAAAATTGAAAGTTACCGACGGCCCGTTTACCGAAGCGAAGGAAGTGGTCGGCGGCTTCTACATACTTGATGTGAAGTCGCGCGAAGACGCGATCAAATGGGCCTCGCGTATCCTCAGAAAGGATGACGAAATGATCGTCGAAGTCCGCCGGCTCTTCGATGTAAGCGACTTCACTCCCGCCGTGCAGGACAAGCTCTCGGAGCTCGAGGAAGAGCAGGCCGCCAAGTTCGGCAATAAGCCGGGCCAGCAGTAAAAAAGCTCTCCGCGCTATGTCGATTTCGCGATGCCTCGTGAGACGTGAAGTAAAATTTCTGGGACGACTTGTCGAATTCCGGTCCGCCCGTTCGACTACGTAATGAACGCGGGGCAACGGTCCGTCCCAAAATCCGTTACAGGAAAGGGAGAAATCATGCCGCAATATTTGGTCGCTATTCACCACCCCGACGGTTACGACGGGTCCCTCGAAGGCGAAGCGATGATGCGCGATATACACGTGCTCAACGAAGAGATGGAGGCTGCCGGTGCCAGGATTTTCGCTGGCGGCCTCTCCGCCGCCGGCAGCGCGAAGTCCCTGCGGGCGCAGCCTGATGGTAAGGTGCGCATCACTGACGGGCCGTACCTGGAGACCAAGGAACACATAGGCGGTTTTTGGATTCTCAACGCCGCGAACCTGGACGAGGCACTGGCGTGGGGGCGCAAGGCCGTCGTCGCCTGTCGGGCTCCGGTCGAGGTGCGCGCGTTTTTCCCCAATCCAGGCAAGTGAGCGGCCGGGGGCAGCACAGCCGGTGATGCCGCCTGACGGGCTGGCGTCGGGACGCCGCGAGCCGCTATAGGCATTCGCGCCGGGGTGGCAAATCCTTGACGACTATAAGGTCCACGATCCAGTGCGCAGGGCCTTACAGACACTGATACATACGAGGGAGGCGTAACCAAATGAGAAAGCTAATCTACGCAATCAACATGACCCTGGATGGCTACTTCGACCACACCAATGGAGTTCCCGACGAAGAACTAATGGAATATTTCACAGACCTCGTGCGAGATGCGGACTTGTTCGTCTACGGGCGTAAAACCTATGAATTGATGGTTCCTTATTGGCCGGATGTCGCCAAAAGCGATTCGGAGACCAAAGTAGATAAAGATTTTGCCGAGGCGTTTGTCTCCAAAAAGATGGTTGTTTTCTCGCGATCGTTAGCTAGCGCTGAAGGAGACAATACGAGAATTGTTCGCCGCAATCTGCAAGACGAAATACTTAAGTTGAAACAGGAGCCGGGCAAAAATATTCTAGTCGGCGGCGTGGATATCCCGTCGCAACTGATAGCGCTTGGCCTGGTCGATGAATTTCGTTTTGTCGTTATTCCGGTACTTGCAGGAAAAGGGAAACGGTTGTTCGAAGGCGTTAGCCTGGAGAAATTACAATTAAAACTTGTGGAGTCCAGGGTTTTTAAGTCATCAGGAAGTGTTCTGCTTCACTACCTGAAGCAGTGACCGAAAAGAGACGCTTCAATTTCAGGAACGGGAGTTGCCGATGAATGAGCTGACCAGGCGTGATTTTGTTCGCGGCGGTTTGACGGCGGGAATTGGGATCGGCCTTGCGCCGGAATTGCTGCGCTCCGCCGTCGCCCAGCAGGCGCCTGCGCCGGCCGCGGCGGCAAACCCCTATGCCCTGGTCGATCCGGAGTTGCTGGCCGCCATCAAGCAATTCCCTTTCCCGACGCAGAACTTCACCAGCGAAATTCTCGCGGCCGCACGCAATTTGCCAGCGATGCCGCCGCTGCCTGCGCCAGCGCCGCAGCCCTTTGAACGGCACATCCCCGGTCCATCGGGCGCGCCGGACTTGCGCCTGGTGATTGTCGATCCGGCTCCGGGCACCAAAGGGCGTCCTGCATTTCTGCACATCCACGGCGGCGGGTATGTCACCGGCTTCGCCGGACAATTCAATCCATTCCTGCAAGCGGTGGCCCGGCATTGCGGATGCCTGGTCGTTTCGGTCGACTATCGCCTGGCGCCCGAAACTCATTTCCCCGGATCGCTCGAAGATAATTACACCGCGCTGCGCTGGCTGTACAAAAATTCTGACGAACTCGGAGTGGATCGCAAACGCATCGCCATCGGCGGAGAAAGCGCCGGCGGCGGCCATTCGGCGATGCTCGCCGTTGCCTCGCGCGATCGCCGCGAAATTCCCATCCTGTTTCAATTGCTGATTTATCCGGCGCTCGACGATCGCACCGGCAGCACTCGCCAGCCTCCGCCGTCTATCGGACAGTTCATTTGGAACGCGGGCTCGAATCGTTTCGGCTGGACTTCTTTCCTCGGCGTCCAGGCCGGCTCGCCTACAGTTCCGGTCGGCGCGGTTCCGGCGCGCGTCGAAAATCTCGCCGGGCTTCCGCCCGCATTCATCGGCGTCGGCGCTCTCGATCTGTTTGTGGATGAAGATGTCGAATTCGCCCGCCGCCTGATCGACGCCGGAGTTCCGACCGAACTCCTTGTAGTTCCAGGCGCGTTTCACGGCTTCGATGTGTTCGTCCCCGACGCGGCAGTTTCGAAGCGATTCACGGAATCGTGGATGGTTGCCCTGCGGCGAGCATTTGCCACCGGCTAGCCCGCGAAGTCTGATTTTACTAGCGACAAGCAACTGCGTCAGTCGATGTGTTACACGGTCTCTGACGGAGGACTCGGAGGACTCAATGAAATACATCTGTTTGGGCTATCTCGAGCCCGGCAAGTTCGAAAACATGTCTGAGGGCGAACGCAACACCGTGCTGGACGAGTGTTTTGGCTACAATGACGAACTGCGGAAGAACGGACATTTGCTCGCCGAGGAACCTCTTCAGCCCCCCAACGCGGCGGTGACCGTGTCTTGGAAGAACGGAAAGGTCGCCGTGACAGACGGTCCGTACGCGGAGACCAAGGAGCAATTGGGCGGAATTCAGGTGCTGGAAGCGCGCGATCTGAATCACGCCATTCAGCTCATTTCCCAAAGTCCGGGAGTGAAGTTGAACTGTGGAACAATCGAGATACGCCCAGCGGCGGATATCAGCGAAATGATGAGGGAGAGCGAGCGCCGGCGGCGGGGGAATCTATAATGAGTCGGTTTTCGGATTTGGACGTTGTCTCTCGAAACCGAACATCCCCCACGACGCTGCACACGGTAAAGCGTTTACAATCTACGTCTTCCTATTGGCACGACTGGTGCTGACAGACGACGAGGGAGAGAAGAGCCATGTCATTTTTTAGCGACCTGAAATTTGCCTTCCATTCGCTAATGCGCAGCAAAGGGTTCTCGGCCATTGTGATCCTCACCTTGGCGCTTGGCATCGGGGCCAACGCAGCCATCTTCACGCTCGTGCGTGGAGTGCTGCTGAAGCCGCTCGTCAACCGTGACGAGAACCGGCTCATGTACATCCGCCAAAGCGCCCTCGGCTTGGGAGACGACAACACAACTTTCTCCGTGCCCGAAATCAGGGACATCGAAGCCAGCGTCCACTCCGTGAGCGAGTTCGGCGATTTCTCGACGATGGGCTTTACCATGATCGGACTCGGTGAACCGCGCGGAGTTCGAGGTGGCGTCGTCAGCGGCAACTACTTTGAAGTAATGGGCCTGCGTCCTGTTCTCGGCCGCCTCATCGGACCCCAAGACGACGGTCCCAACGCGGCCGGCGTCATCGTGCTCACCTATCGTTTCTGGTCCACCGTTTACAAGAAAGATCCTAACGTAATCGGCAAAACAGTTCGCCTCGGCAGCATTGGCGATCGTTCCGCCACCGTGATTGGCGTCCTTGAGCCGTGCGTGCCGTATCCCGCGGACACAGAGATTATCGGCAACATGGTCACGAGCCCGCATCATCTTTCCGCCACCATGGTCACGGGCCGCGTCCATCGCATGACCGAACTCTTCGGTAAGCTTGCTCCCGGCGCCACACTCGATCAGGCTCGCGCCGAATTGCTCACCGTCTACGCCACAATGCAAAAAGATCACCAGGACGATTATCCCCATAGTGCCGGCTTCCGCATCGAGTCGCGGATGCTCCGCGACGAGATTACTTCCGGCGCGCGCACTGTTCTGCTGGTACTGCTGGCCGCTTCTGGCCTCGTCTTCATCATCGCCTGCTCGAACGTTGCCAACCTGATTCTCGCGCGTACGGTTCGTCGCGAAGGCGAACTCGCAATCCGCGCCGCGCTCGGCGCAAGCACTGGCGCGTTGCGCCGCATGTTGTTAGCCGAAAGCCTTCTGCTCTGCGGCGCGGGCGCATTAATCGGCGTAATAATCGCGCAGCCATTGGTCACGATCTTGGCTCGATACGCCTCGCGCTTCTCCCTTCGCGCCCTGGATTTGACGGTGGATTCCAGCATCCTTTGGGTGGGAGTAGCGCTCGCCGTAGTCGCCGCCGTGATTTTGGCTTTTGTGCCGCGCCTGCCCTCCGCTGGCGCGTCGAATGGCATGAACCTCGCCAGCGGCAGCGTCCGCATCACCAGCAGTACGAGCCGCCGGCAGCGCGCCTTTGCAATCACGCAAATCGCAGCGTCTTTCATGCTGCTCGCGGGCGCAAGCATGTTGATCACCACGCTGATCGCGCTGCAAAAGACCCAGACCGGCGTCGATACCCGTCACGTCCTCGCCCTCGACGTTCCGGCGCTGTCTTACGGAAAAACGCCTCAGCAAGTCCTCAATTTTTATAAGGAATCGATGCGCCGCATCGACGCGCTGCCTGGCGTCACTACCACCGCTTATAGCACCATTGCGCCGTGGCGCGATGCCGACAACTTCGGTCCAGGTCTGCAATATTCTGCCGATGGCCACCTCTCTGGCAAAGATGATCCTCGCGCGATGTGGCGTACCATCTCTCCCGGCTATTTTGCCGCGCTCGGCGTGCCCATTCTTGAAGGCCGCGATTTCAATTCGCAAGACGACGAGACTCAGGAACCCGTCGCTGTCGTCAGTGAGACCCTCGCGCGCAGCATGTATCCTGCCGGGGATGCCATCGGCCGGCATGTCTATTGGACCGATCCTGTGCTCGAATTCCTCCCCGGATCTGACGCTGAAAAGGCGCGATTCAAAGGCCCGCATCGCATCATTGGTGTAGTTGCCGACGTTGATGACCTGCATTTGGTTCCGCAGCCTGTCTCTACCATTTATGGCACCTTCGCCGACTCTGGGATGTTGTTTGGCGGTCACCTTTTCATCCACACCACCGCAAATCCTTATTCGCTGGTAACGCCGGTGACAAAAATTATTCGGGATATGTCCGCCGATGAACCTGTTGAGCACGCCGCCACTCTCCAAGACATACGCGCAACCGTACTCGCGCCAGACCGCTTGAACTCCCTGGTCTTTGGTGTGTTCGCAGCGGTCGCTCTGCTGATTGCCGTCGTGAGTGTCGCGGGCGTACTGGCGTTCTCGGTCAGCGCGCGGACGCGCGAATTCGGAATCCGCTTGGCCCTTGGCTCGCAACCAAAGAATATCCTCAGAGGTGTGGTCACCGAAGGCGTCCTGATGGCCGGCGGCGGCGTTCTGGCGGGCGCGGCGTTCGGGCTCGTCGTCGCGCGCGTGGCAGGCAGTTATTTCGGCGACTTGAAGATGCCCGGCGCATTGCCCGTGATCGTTTCCGCGTTGGTGTTGCTGGGCGCGGCGGTAGTCGCTTCAATGCTCCCGGCCGCCCGCGCCGCCCGCGTCGATGTCATGCAAGCGCTTCGCTCGGAATGATTTTTCCGGCGCGCCCAAGTTTCTCGTAAGCCGGCGAATCGTCGAAGTGCAACGACTCCCGGCGCCCGTCATCACGATTTTCACTGACTATCAACCTGCTCAAGCTCAAGGGCTAACGAGGCCAAGTCGTCGGTGGGTCTCCCGGGAGCCTGCTGAGACGCGGTTTGTTGCGAGAACCCGAAAGTCGCGACGAGAAAGAACAATGCTCCACCTGTTGCGATGTACAACTTCCTCGTGTTCACGTGCAATGCCGCCCCAATCGCTGTTTCAATCCGACCCACTTGGATTTACCTCGACCGAAATACGGGGAATCAAGCAGGAGCATGCGAGAAAACGGCCTGCCCCGTTTAAAAAATCGGCGGGGTACGCGCAGACTTCATGCTCGAACACGGGATCGGTGGTTGCACATCCTCGAGAACCCTATTGAAGACGCGTATGTCGTCGCAACTCTCGACCGCACAGCCTGACTCGTATTTCTAGTATTAACCCAATTAGTTCTTGCCGACTTGTGGGTGATATTGTTGCGCAGAGCGAGTCCGAATCGGTACATCAGCGGCGTCGAGAATAAGATCCACGATTAAGATTTGTTGCAATGGTGGAAGGCCGGGACTTATGATGACGTGCAGAAGGCCGAAGCCGCTCACCTGGCAGTAACGTTTTCGCGTGCCACGCCTGCATTTGAGCGCGGGGCAAATGCATGCCTGAAACGAGTTCCACCCTTACACCCGGAGAACGGGTTGGCAATTACGAGATACTGGCGAAGGCCGGCGCCGGCGGCATGGGTGTGGTTTATAAGGCGCTCGATTTAAAGCTCGAGCGCACCGTAGCCCTGAAATTCCTACCTCCCGAACTGAACGCCAGCGAAAAAGATAAAGAGCGGTTCTTGAAGGAAGCGCGGACGGCGTCGTCCCTCGATCATCCGAATATAGGCGTTATCCACGGAGTGGAAGAAACCAGCGACGGTCGCGCGTTCATCGTGATGGCGTTTTACGAAGGCGAGTCGCTGTGGCAGAAGATCCGCCGTGGCCCGCTTCCCGTCTACGAGGCTGTGGGTATCGCGATTCAAATGGCGCAGGGCCTAGAAGCTGCACACGCGCGCAACATCGTGCATCGTGACGTGAAGCCTTCAAACGTCTTGCTCACGCAGCATGGCCTGGCAAAAATTGTGGACTTCGGCCTCGCCCGTGTCGTCTCTTCCCAATCCATGACGCAGACGGGCGGTGCTGCGGGCACGGTGGGCTATATGTCGCCAGAGCAGTCGCTCGGCAGACCGGTTGACCGTCGCACCGACATCTGGGCGCTTGGCGTGGTCCTGGCCGAAATGCTTACGGGGCACAATCCCTTCCGGCACGAAAGCATTCCCGAGATCGTCGTCGCCATCTTGAACGAGGCTCCGCTCCCGATGGAGGGAGTTCCGGTCGAATTGCAGAAAATCGTTTATCGCGCTCTCTCCAAGCAGATCGATCACCGCTATCAGAGTTGCACCGACCTTCGCGCCGATCTCGAAAATGCCCGCGACCATCTCATGCTCATGCCTCCTGCGCCGGTGGACACTGAGGCGCCGACTGTTTCGTTCAAATCGGCAGAGCTGCAAAGGTACATCAGCCATGCATCGCAGTCGGCCTTGGGTCTCGCTGCTCCGCGCAAGAATCGCGCCTGGAAATGGTGGCTCGGTTCGGGCGCTGTCGTCGCGCTTGCGGTATTCGCGCTGCTGCTTTTTCCGTCAATGCGAGGCCGGCTGGCTCGCACACTTCTCTCGACTAACGAGGAGCATATCGCCGTCCTTCCATTCGACAACATCGGCAACGATCCGGCGAATGAACCGCTGGCCGAAGGGTTAATGGATAGCCTGGCGGGGAAGTTGTCGGACCTCGACGTGGGAGGCAAGTCGCTGTGGGTGGTGCCTTCAAGCGAGGTGCGCCACCGCAAGATCGCCGATCCGACCTCTGCGTTGCGCGAATTGGGGGCCACGGTGGTCGTCAAGGGCAGCATCTCGCGCGACGGCCAGGACGTTCACCTGACGGTCAATCTCATCGACACCGGAGATCTCCGCCAGATCGGCTCCGCCAGTTTCGAAGACCGCGCCGGCGATCTGGCCACGCTGCAGGACGAAGCCGTCGCCCAACTGGCCAAACTGATGCACATCAATGTTACGCCGGACATGCTTCGCGCTACGGGCGGATCCGCCACACCCGCCGCGTACGAATCGTACTTAAAGGCGCTGGGCTACGTTCTGCGCTACGACACGCCGGGAAATCTCGATCTCGCCATCACCGCGCTCAACAGCGCGGTAAAAACCGACCCGCAATTCGCGCTGGGTTTCGCTGAACTCGGAGAGGCTTACCGTCTCAAGAATCAGGTCGATCCGAATCCCAAATGGATCGATGAAGCAACCGCTAATTCCAGCCACGCCTTGCAACTTGACGATCGTCTTCCGGCCGCTTACGTCACACTGGGAAAACTTCACACTGACCTGAACAAGTTCGACCTCGCACTTCAGGAATTTCAGCGCGCTCTTCAATTGGAGCCTCATAACGCCGACGCGCTAATGGGTTCCGCGAACACTTATGAAAAAATGGGCCGGATTGCTGATGCCGAAGAGGCCTTGAAAAAAGCAACAGAGCTGCGGCCGGACGACTGGGATGGATATAACTCGCTGGGCGTCTTTTACAACCGCCAGGGAAAATACGCGGAGGCCATCGCGCAGTATCGGCGCGCGGCCGAGCTGACACCGGATAATTCGGTTGTCTATATCAATCTGGGGGCCGCGTATCTCGATCGCGGAGACCCGAAAGACTTGCCGCAGGCCGAGGCGGCCTTGAAGAAATCCATCGACCTCGGTCCCAGTTATGGGGCTTACGCAAATCTCGCATTCCTATATCTGAACGAGAAGCGCTTCGCCGAATCGGCGGCCATGAGCGAGAAGGCTCTCCAGCTAAACAATAAAGATTACTTAGTCTGGGCGAACCTCGCGGGCGCTTACCAAGCGCTGAATCAGAAGGACAAACTCGAAGTGGCCCGCGATCACGCGATCAGTTTGTTGGAAGAATCGGTGAAGCTCAAGCCCCAGGATGCCATCACGCAAGCGTCACTCGCGGCGCTCTATTCGGAAAAAGGGCTCCGCGAAAAAGCGATCCTGCGGATCCAGTCGGCTCTGGCTCGCTCGCCCGATAATCCTAATGTGCTTGAACTCGCCGCGGAAACGTACGAGAATCTCGGCGACCGCCGCCATGCCCTCGATTACATCGAGAAAGCATTGCAGAATGGGTATTCTTTGGACGAACTGAAAGAGACACCCGAATTCCAGAATCTACTGTCCGATCCGAATTTCAGGCCTAGCGGAAAGAAAATGAATCCTTAAAAGGAGAAAGAAAATGGCAGAACCAAAACCAGCGAGAAGTGAAACAGGAACAAACCACGTCATCGCGGTAACCCCAAACGGCACTCCGAATCCACTAGCGACGACAGCCGCCATCGGTGACACGATTACTTTTACCGTAAGCGGCGCTGCCGTGTGGATCTGGACTTGGAATAATAATGTTCTAGCCAATGTTTTCGAAGGGGAATCGGGGAACTACGTCCCAGGCCCGATACCTACCACAGGCGCTTTAAAGTTCAATACAAGCGTTGTTTCGCCCGGCGACCCAATCTCTTTTCAGACGAACCCCAATCCCCCAACTGAGCACGCTGAAGCGGACGCCAAAGGCGTCATGATTGGCGTTAAAGGTACCATCTCCATCAGCAGTGTGATTAAGCCCTAGAAGGCAGAAGAGGGGAAAGAATCGCTCGCGTAGCTACGTTCGGGCAGGCGCCTCGTCATGCGCGTAGAACTGGCCTGGCGCCAGCCCGGCATTGAATTTAGGCGATGTGATCGGCTTAATGTTCGGGTCGAGTCGCAGCCTTGCTTGCGCTGAAACCAACGTGGGGCGCAACGATTCGACGTTAGTCGCTTAAGCGTTCGTTGTGCGTGTGCTCGAAGGCAACGCGCAAGAGTTGAGACGCCGTTCCTCCAAATTCTTAAAGACGGAGCCATCGGAATATTTCTTTCTCCAGACCCGAAGGTGGGAGACTCTGCGGCTGGTTTGCAAGGCGACTAAGTACTAGAATTCATATTGACAAGTCTACTTGCGTAGCGAATAATCCGCGCGCTCGAAACGATTGAACCTTCCCTTACGCGTTATTCCGTCATGAAGGAAGAAGGAGCCGGCGATGAAGCAAGGCGAATCTCGGAATACTCTCTTCGCGAAGATACTAACCGGAGCGATTTTATTGTTTATGGCGGCGCCCGTGTGGGCGCAATCAGGTGGTCCGGCGCCATTCAAGGATTTTCAAGGCTACGTAGCGTGGATGCAGAAGAACCACAAGGCGCCCTTCAGCGTCAGCGGTGCGATGTTGCCGCCAGGGGCAGCAAAGGCGCTGCTGGAGGCCCAGGTAAAGGCGCAGGCAGCCGGGGCTACCGACACGTCGGCAACGCCGAACTCCTACCGGAACGTGAAAGTCAACCAAGACCGAAATCCCTGGCCGAAAACGGATATCGCATCAGCGGTGGATCCGTCGAACTCGACCGGCTGGCTGGTGATGGCGCTCGACTATCGTGTTAATTGGTCGCGAATGTTCTATCACGTCTCTACGACCCGCGGGAAAACCTGGACGGATGACATGCTGGTGGAAGGCTCCGATCCAAACACCGGCTACATTCCATTAACGTTTCAGACGTTTCCAGGGGTTTCGTTCGACGGCGTGGGGAACAGTTACTATTCGGCGCTCAGCCAAGACGCAATCGTAGATTTCAACAACAATTACATCAACGTCGATACCGAGGTTGACGTAACGCCGGGCCTCGATCACGGAACTTATTCGTCTCTGCTGCCCACTCTGATTGACAATCAACCCTGCAGCGGCATGATCAGCGGACCTTTCGTGTGCAATGCAACCGTAAATCGGCCGCTGAATTCGACGGATGCAAACAGCGGAAGCCCGAACGAAGGGACGAATTACGCGTACTACGCGTTTTACTGCAATCTTCCATCCGGCGGCACGTGTACCGACGGCACGGCTACGATTCCGAGCACCGGCACGGCGATCTTGGAGTCGCACTCGCCCGCTCCCGGCGAGCCTTATAGCGCCCCGGCGTTGGTAAGCGGTTCGCTGACCAACACGCAATACTCCGACATGGTCATCGATCCCTCCGGCACGCCGCATATTTTCTTTAACGATTACACGAACGCTCCGGTCATCAACATGTGGGAGTCAACGCTCAGCGGCGGCGTATGGACCGTTTCGAAAAATCCCGTGGTCAGCTTCCTCTACAACGGTCTGACGAACGCCAACTGGGCATTTCCCGACAGCGGCGCGGCAGCGCCGGGATGCGGAATCCACGGCCTCACAGCGTATTGCGCGTTCTCAGCAAATCAGGTGGCGAGAGGAAGCGTCGAGGCCACGCCAAGCGTCTATCTTGCCAGCGTGAACGTAAACACCGGAGCTTCCACAATCTCGCGCGTGAACAACGATCCATTCAACGACATGAAGCACCATTTCTTCGCGTGGGCGACGGCTACGCCCGTGGGTGCTGTTTACGTCGGTTGGTTTGACGATCGGAACGATCCCGCGAATACGAACGTACAATACTTTGTTGGGAAGTCGATTGATGGAGGACGGACGTTTCACATTCAACAGGCCGTCAACGATGTTCCGTTCAACCCGTGCGTTGGCTTTCCCGGATGCGAATTCTTCGCGGACTTCAATCAATTGACGTCCGGGCCCGATGGTCTCGTGCACGCGGCCTGGCCTGACGCCCGCGACGGAGCAAGCATGCAGATTTGGTCGCAGACGATTTTGTTTTAGAAGATTGTCGCGCGCGTGAATGATCCGCAGGAAGAAGCTCGACAAACGTTAAAGCTCTTGTTATTTTCACTCGGCCCCGTGAGGCAGGGGCCTTCGGGCTCTGAAGTTTCCCCTTAGCTCGCGTAATTTCCGCTTGCGCACCTCGTTTCGCGGTTCAGAATGCCGAGTTCCATCGGGGAAACACGAGCTCGCGTTCGCCTTCTGCTGAGCGCGCGCTATTCCAGTCGAAGCGCCCGCATAGGATCAATGGATGCTGCCCGGCGCGCCGGCAAAATGCACGCGAGCGCCGCAACGATGGCGAGAACAAAAACGACAGCTAGCAAAGTAAACGGATCACGGGAGCTGCCTCCTGCCCAAGAAACTACCACGCGATTGAGCGCGACACTCGCGACCACCCCAATCGCGATGCCCGCTCCGAGCGCGCTCGCCGTCGAAGACAAAATCAGCCCAATAATATTGCCGCGCGGCGCGCCAAGCGCCATGCGAATACCCAATTCTTGCGTTCGTTGTGTGACGGCGTAGGAGACGACGCTGTATAAGCCGGTCGCAGCCAATACAAGAGCCAGACCAGCGAAGAGCGAGAACAGCGCCGCAATAAAGCGCTCGCGCCCCCAGCCTCGTGAATCGAGCGCCCAGGCAAGCGTATGGTCCTCCTCGATGCCAATTTCGCCGTTCAAGCTATGCAACCGCTCCTCCGCTGCGCGTTTCGCGGCCTCGGGATCGCCCGCGGTTCGCACCAGCAAGGCTTCATCCGGCGGCAAGACAAAACTGTAAGGCAGAAAAAGCGAAGGTCTCGCCGGATGCTCGAGTCCGTCATTGCGCGCGTCGCCGACCACACCGATCACTTCGGCCCACCCATCCGGCTCTGCTGCGATCGCAAATCCTGGCGCTCCTATTTTTAGCATAGGACTGCGCACACTTTGCCCGATCGGGTCGCGGCCGCCGAAATACTCTTTGACGAACGCCTGATTGACGACGGCCAAATGCGCCGCACGCATCACCTCGGCGTCATTGAAGAATCGGCCTGCCAGCAATGGAATGCGCAGCGTGGAAAGCTCTTGCGAGCTTACCAGCGCCATCACCGCTTGTGCGCCGGTCAGCGTTGGTTTGCTCTGCACTTCGATTGGCGCGTTGAATCCGCGGAAGCCCGGAAACCATGCTTCCGACAAGCTCACTGATGCCACGCCCGGAGTCTGCTCGACTGTCTGGCGCACGGCTTCGAACTCATTCAGCCGCTGCTGCCACGTCGCGCTTCCTCCCTTCGGTCTGGCTACAAACAGCGCCAGGACATTCTTCGGATCGAAGCCGAGCTGCGTGTGAGTGAGCGCCAGAAAAGCATGAGTCGCCGCTCCCGCGCCGGCCAGGAGTAGAAGCGTCAAAGCCACTTGCCCCGCAATCAGCGTCCGATGCACGTTCCGGCCGCGCACGCTTCCGGCAACTTTGCTGCTGTTCGCTTGAATTAACTGCGCCACTTGCGGACGAGACAACTGCCACGCGGGCGAGAGGCCGAACAGGATTCCGGTCATCACGGCCACCGCTGCACTGAATGCGAGCACGATCGCGTTCACTCGGATCGCTGCTTCGTGCGGAAACGAGTCTTGCGGCAGCATCGCGGAAATTGCGGCAACGCCGTAATACGCGGTCATCACTCCAAGCGCCGCGCCCACTAACGATAGAAGCACAGACTCTGTGAGCAACTGGCGGATCAGCCGCAGCCGGCTCGCGCCCACGGAGACGCGCACGGCAAGCTCGTGCTGCCGTGCCGCTCCGCGCGCGAGAAGCAATATCGAGACGTTGAAACATCCGATCACCAGGAGAGCCAGCACCGATCCGAACAACAGCACGAGCGTCCCGGCGAAACGTCCCAGCACTTCTTCATTTAGCGTGACGATGGCGACGCGGCGGTGTTGCGGATAATTCTGCGGATCTCGTTTGGCGAAGTTATCAACGAGAATCTGCAGTTCAGCGGCTGCGGCGGAAAAGTTTGCGTGAGGCTTCAATTTCAGGAACGCCAGCGAATAGGCATGCGGATCGGCAGAAGGAACTTTCGGAAGATACACGTCCGCATCGCCCCACGTGAAGCGCGGTCCAACAACGCCGATAACGGTGTATAGCGAATGATTCAACTCAATCGATTTGCCGAGGACGTCGCGGCTTCCGCCAAATTGCCGCTTCCAGAACAGATAGCCCAGCACGGCAACCGGCGATGCACTTCCGCCTGAAGCATCGGCGCTGGTGAACTCGCGGCCGAGCAGAGGGGACACTCCCATATACTCAAAAAGGTTCGGCGAGAATTGGCCCACGCTCACGGAAACCGGCATGCGATTCCCGGTGAGCATCTGCGTCTGGTTATCCATCAAGAAGACGTCATCTACCGTCGTAACGTGGCGAAGTTCGTCATACTCCGTCCCCGTGACGATCAGTAGAGGACCTCGATCCTGCTGGTCGCGCAGCTCGACGTGGACCATTCGATCCGCGTCCTTGTAGGGATAAGGATCGAGCAGCACGCCGTAAACGACGCTGAAGACCGCCGTCGTGGCTCCAATTCCAAGCACGAGCGAAAGCACAGCGGTGAGAATTGATCCAGGCGATTTGCGAAACTGGCGGAACGCGTACTGAAGATCCTGCAACAATGTGTGCATTGCGCCTCTCCCAGAACCAAAGCGCCCCAAATTGAATTTGCAAGTCTAGCGCCAATGCGCATGCGGCTTGAGATCAAGCACTTGAGAGCATCCGGGCGCGCTTCAACTGTCCGCCAGCGGATTCTCCCGTTCGGAACCGGACACCGCGCGCGCCAATCCAAACGGAACGGGCACAGACTAGACAATCAATTAATACGCCTGTAGCCGCGGAAAAGTTCGTTTTTAGATGAAGGCTGGAAATTAACGGGGACTGTACCGAAACTGTCTAAGTCCGCGGCTCATTCGCGCGGAAAATGGTCAGACAGCACCACGGATTTTTGCGATCCAACTCTCACGGCGGCGCGTTTATTGTCCGTAGGTCTGCTTAAGATAATCCACAGTTCCGCGCTCGAGATCTTCGTAGTTGGTTTGCAGCGCGGCGCCCATGGCGGCCTCGAAGGATGATGTTGAATTGAAATTCGCGAAGAGACGTGAAATTCCCCACGCTCCAGACCTCGACATAATAAATTCCACAGCCGCAAGTCCCCACGCATAGGCGTAGCCCGCCACCGGAGCAGGGAAGGAGTTCCACGGGCCCGAGAGGCGTTCAAGCGGAATGTATTGCTTGCGCTCGTAGGCCATGATCAGGCCCCTGGCATTTTCGCCGCTTCTTTTTCCTTCCATCCATTGCGCCAGGCCTTCATTGAGCCACGTCGGGCAGCGCCCCAACGACATCTGGTACACGAAGCTGTGCGTCAGTTCGTGTTTCAACACGCGCGAGAGCTCCGCGGTTACCGAATTGAGCCCTTCCACCGGAACTCGAATGCGGCCATCGTTCAGTCCTCCGGCCCAACTTGGCGCGAGAGTGATGTCGCGAAACTCCTGTTTGGTGTAAAGGACGACGCCGATGGGCTCGACCGGCGTAAAGTCCAGCGCCGTTTGAAGGGTGCGGAAATGCTCATCGAGGGTGCTGAGAATTTCGCCTGCGAGCGCCGGCGTTGCGCCGCCCTGATAGCGAAGCACGAAATGGCTGGTCTCGCCCTGATGCGATTCCGCCTCGGCCGCCTGATCGCGCTCTGCTCGTTCGAGGGACATCGCGACCTGCGGATTCGGCGCGATGCGTTGCGCCGCGCGCCATTCCTTGATCGCATCGTCCAGCCGATTCAGCCCGTAGTAAGCCTGGCCCGAAAGCTGAGCCACGGCTGCAGAGCCGGGAACAAGTTGCCCGGCTTTGTCGAGGAATCCGAGCGCTGTGGAAAATTCGCTACGAACCAGATGAATGTACGCAAGCCGCATCAGAATCCCGTAAGACAGAGCCGTCTGCTTGGCTGCGAAGGGAAGGGCAGCGCGGTATTGCTCGATGGCGGAATCGCTGTCGCCATGATCCAGTTCAAAATTTCCCGCCACGGAGTGCGCCATCGCCGCGCGGGCCATTGCCGCGGACGGGCCGCTCTGCGCAGCGCGTTCGTACTCGGAAATCTTTGGACCATCGAGCGTGTCGTCGTGGACTACGGCTGCCTTGACGCGTTCGTACTCGCTCGAAGACTCCGCAGCTGATCGTGCGAGTGGGAGATGAATCGGCGGCCCCGGCGGCTTTCCCGCTCCGCCAGTTTCTTTCGATCCACCGGTTGCGTTAGCGGTTGAAGCAGTGCCCGGTTGATTGCTGGGCTGGTGGCGTTCGAGGCCCGAGCACTCGACGTAGCCGAGACGCGCGCTTTGTCCGGGCAATTTGACGTTGCACCAAGTGTGAACCGTTGTCCTCAACTCCAACCCTACAATCAGCGAGTCACCTTTTTTTAGCGTCTGCACTACGGCGCTAGTTTCCTCCGCTCCCGCGTGCACTTCGAGCGAATCAGCCTTTACCACGGAGTTCCCGGCAGGTGCGGTAGCAGGCGTCGGTCCCTGCGCGAAGCAATTTGAGGTCGCCGGAAAGAGGAAAATTACCGCGAGGCACGCACTGCAGGCGGCCAAGTCCCAGTTCTGCCGCATTCAGGGACTCCTATGAGGCGAATAACTAACTTCGGGGACTTGAATCTTTTATCATCTTGGGCGAAGTGTGTACAGCGAAACGAAATCAGAGCACTGAGACGACTTCGGAATCACTTCAACAGCCGTGGCAATCCGCTAATGAGATGCAATAATGCTCGCGCATGTCCCGCATCGGTCGTTGGATCCTGGCGCGGTTCGCGGTTGAAGTAGTAGCTATGCCGGAGGTCGTCAATTCATGAAATACGACGCGATAATTCTGGGAACCGGCCAGGCGGGTTTGCCGCTGGCATACGCCCTCGCGGGCCGCGGATCCACGGTGGCAATCGTGGAGAAGGGAAACATTGGCGGCACCTGCATCAACACTGGGTGCACCCCGACCAAAACGATGGTCGCCCGCGCGCAAGTGGCTCACTACGCCAGAAATGCAGAGCGTTGGGGCGTCTCGACCACCGGTGTGCGCGTAAATCTCGATGCGATCGTGGCCCAGAAAAATAAAGTCGTCGAGAACGCCCGGAATAGCCAGACCAAACGGATTGGAGAATTTCCAAGTCTGCGTTTGTACAAAGGAGTCGCGGAATTCGCCGGACCTCATCAAGTAAAAGTTGGCGATCAGTTGCTCGAGAGCGATCAGATCTTCATCAATACGGGCGCGCGTCCCTCGATTCCGGAGATTCCGGGGCTGGCGGACTCGGGTTATCTGACGAACGAGACGATCATGGAGCTGACTACGGTGCCCGAGCATCTGGTGGTTCTCGGCGGCGGCTATGTTGGACTCGAATTCGCGCAAATGTTCTCGCGCTTTGGCAGCCAAGTTACGATCATCCAAAATACCGCGCAGATCGTCCCGCGGGAGGACACAGAAGTCGCTGCGGAATTGCAAAAATCTTTGGAGGCGGAGGGAATCACTTTCCTTCTGAACGCTCGGGCCACCAAAGTCGAACGAAAGGACGGAACTGTTCGCATCGCAATTGACCAGCAGGGCGCCACACGCGCGATTTCCGGCTCGCACCTTCTCGTTGCCACCGGCCGTAGGCCAAATACTGAAGATTTGCTGCCCGAACGGGCGGGGCTTACGACCGACAAAAAGGGCTTCATTAAGGTCAATAGCAAACTCGAAACGAATGTTCCGGGCATTTGGGCTCTCGGCGACGTGAAGGGCGGACCAGCGTTCACTCACATCTCTTATAACGACTACCAGATCGTCTCTGCGAATCTCATCGAAGGAAAAAACCTCTCCATCGAAAATCGAATCGTTTCCTATTGTGTTTTCACCGATCCTGAATTAGGGGCAGTTGGCATGACGGAAAAAGAAGCTCGCGAAAAGGGATACCGCCTGAAGATTGGCAGCGTGCCGATGACGCGCGTGTCGCGAGCGATTGAGCGCGACGAAACCGCCGGACTGATGAAGCTGATTGTAAACGCAGAGAACGACCGGATTCTGGGCGCAACAATCCTTTCCTCCGAAGGCGGCGAAACTGTCCACATCCTCTACACTCTTATGTTGGCGGACTTGCCGTATACGCTTATGAAACGGGCCGTATACATCCACCCCACCCTCGCGGAAGGCCTGTTCTTTCTGATAGATGCCGTGAAGCCGGTCCCATGAGATAGCGCGTTCAGCCGTGTTCCGCGAGAGCGCAACTGTAAGAGAACTACGGCAAGCTGGATCAGCGCCGAAGAATGAGGAAGTCGCACCTCGTGCCCGCTCGACCGCCGTTTGCCGGTAACCAACCGCCGTTGGCCGATTACCGCGAGACTCTACGCCGCGCGGCATTTAATCTCTCGACATGAACAGTGACACACTTCATGCCGGAGAGAAGACAATGGCGAAGACGAATCGGAGATTTTCCTCGCAGGATGGGGTTTCGAACTCGATGCTGGCGATGGCCGGAGCGGGCCTTCTGATTTTGCTGGGAGTCATGTTTCAATTGGGCGAGTTGGGTTACAGTCACCTCAGCCCTGCAAATTTTTGGCTCGCCACCATGGTCACCGAGGGCGTCTGGAATGTTCTGGCGATGCACTGCGACGCCCCAGCGCTGCAGCAATTGCTGCGATTTTGGCCGCTCGTACTTGTCGCTTTCGGAATGGGCCTGCTGCTCGTCACCAGGCGCGACAACAATATGAGCTTGAGCAAAATATCTGCCGATCGCAGGGCACAAGACCATGAGCGCGAGTAAAGGCGCCGGCTATGGCAGAGAACAATATCGTGCCGAATAACAAACGGAGTTTCCCTGCGGGCGTCGTCTTTCCGCTTTTCATAGTCGCCCTGGGCGTCATCTTCTTGCTGGATCAAATTGGCATCGTCTCAGCCAATCACATTTTCAGCGCCTTTTGGCCCGCGATCCTGCTTTATTTCGGACTCGCCGGCCTTCTCTTCCACTCCGGCCCTGGGAGATTTTGGGGCGCGTTGATGACGCTCGCCGGCATTCTTCTTCTATTGAGCGAGTACGGTTATTTCCACGTCAACTTCGCGATCTTCTGGCCGCTTGCCATTATTTTGTGGGGACTCTGGCTGATGGGGCACGCGCTGTCAGGAAATCCTCAAACAAAAGTGGGAGTATGGGCGGGGAAATGGGCGGAGGGTTTCAGCTCCACGATGGGCTCCGACACTTCTAACCCAGAGGTTGATCTCGTCACGGTATTCAGCGCGGTTCGACGCCGCATCATTTCGCCGAACTTCAAGGGTGGGAAACTCGTGGCGGTCTTTGGCGAGTTCAAAGTGGATCTTACCGATGCGGACATTGAAGGTGATTACGCTGAAATGGAAGCGACTGCGGTGTTCGGCGCCGGCGAAGTCCGCGTGCCGGAAAAATGGATGGTTTCAGTGCGTGGCGCCGCAGTTTTCGGAGAGTATCAGGATCGCACGCATCAACAGCCGGCGGCGGGATCGCCAACGAAGCGACTGGTGATAAAAGGCGGCGCCGTGTTCGGAAGCGTGGTCATCAAGAACTAACGCGCATGCATCCGATCGTCAGCCAAATTCGGCGGCTCGCGTTATATTTCGCGGTTTGGATTCCGCTGGTCGCGCTCCTCGCCTACTTGATGGCAGTGACCGCGGGAATGACGGCGCGCGAAGCCCTTGTCCTGTCCTTCCCTCTCTGCCTTTTTTACGCGTGCGTGTGCCTTTCGGCGTGGTATTCGTGCCGCGCGACGCCATTCGAACGTTCGAGCTTCAGTAGAATGGCGGCCACGCATCTCGCTGGGGCGCTGATGGCCAGCGTGATATGGATTGCCGCGGCGGAATTCCTGGGGCACGCGCTCGCGTCGACCGGATATTTCCCGGATCTGGCGGTGCGACTGCCGCGAACGATTCCGTTACTGCTGGGGACCGGCGTGCTGTTGTATCTCCTGTCCGTGAATTTTTATTACGTGCTTCTGGCGGTGCAGGCTTCGCAGGAAGCGGAGACGCGCGTGATGCAGGCGAGTGTGCTGGCGCGTGAGGCGGAACTTAAAGCCTTGAAAGCGCAAGTGAATCCCCACTTCCTCTTCAACAGCTTGAACTCGATCAGCGCGTTGGCAGGTTCCGATCCGCCGAAGGCTCGCGAGATGTGCATTCTGCTGGGCGATTTTCTCCGGCGCACCTTGGGACTGGGAGAGAAATCGTCAATTTCGCTGGATGAAGAAATGTCTTTGATTCGCGCCTTCCTCGCCGTCGAAAAAATTCGCTTCGGCTCGCGGGTGAATCTTGAAGAGGACATAGATAAAGAAGCGCGCGAAGTGCAGGTGCCGCCGCTGCTTCTCCAGCCGCTTGTGGAAAATGCGGTCGCGCACGGAATCGCGAATCTTATCGAGGGCGGCCGAATTCGACTGGATGCGCATTGCCGCGATGGAAGGCTCTCGATCGTCGTTGAAAATCCGTTCGATCCGGACGCGCCACGGCGGCGGAGAAATGGCGTAGGTCTCGCGAACGTCCGCCAACGGTTGGCCGCGCGCTATGGCGAACTCTCGCGCTTCGAAGTGACTCAGCAGGGAGACTCATTTCGCGTGGCACTCGCGTTACCGGCTCAACGAGAGGAGGCGACTACGTGACGAGCGATGCCTCGAAGAAAATCCGCGCGGTGATCGTGGATGATGAGGAGCTGGCGCGACAGATTCTGCGCGAGTATCTCGCGCCGCATCGGGAAGTTGAGATCGTCGCCGAGTGCGCAAACGGCTTCGAAGCTGTGAAAGCGATCACCGAACTGAAGCCCGAGTTGCTGCTGCTCGATATCCAGATGCCGAAGCTCGACGGGTTCGAGGTCCTCGAGGTGATTGGAAACGAAATCGCCGTGATTTTCGTTACGGCCTACGACAGCCATGCGATTCGCGCGTTCGAAGTGCACGCGGTGGATTATTTGCTCAAGCCGATTGGCGCCGAACGATTCGAAGCGGCGCTCACGCGCGCAAAGGATCGCCTGAGCGGCGCGAAGCCCCAGGCCGCGCTTCCAGCGTCGGATCTCGCCGCTGCCGCGCGCCCTCCCGCTCAATATCTCGATCGAATTCCGGTGCGCGATGGCACCCGAGTATTCATCATTCCGGTTTCGAAGCTCGATTACGTGGAGGCTCAGGACGACTACGTCGCACTGGCTTCCGAAGGCAAGAAACACTTGAAGCAGCAGACGATCGCGAGCCTTGAAGCGGCACTCGATCCATCGCGATTTCTGCGCATCCATCGCTCTTACATCGTGAATTTGGAACGCGTCACCCGGCTCGAGCCCTACGGGAAAGACAGCTATGTGGCCATCTTACTGAATGGCGCGCAGCTTCCGGTCAGCCGCGCTGGCTACTCTCGGCTCCGTGCATTTCTCGACCGTTGATCACCATCGCGTGCGCCATCCGCTTCGGTGATTACCTCGCGGACGGGCACGCGTGCACGCGGTTGACTTCCGCGCCAATCGCAATATCATAGGAAGAGTTAGGCGATGGAGTTCGCCCCATAACCGCTGTCCCCTCTTTGCCGGGACAGATGATGACTCCTGACAAGGATTTCGGATCTTGTCGCGGAGTCATGCCCCCGGCAACGATCCCAAAACTAAATCATAGCCGAAGACCGGAATGGATATTGGCCGGTTGAACGCCGATTGATTCATCGCTTGCGCTGCCGTCTTTGCCAGCGACGTATGCTAAGCGGAAAACGAAGACTTGAGGCGTTAGGTTCGATATGGGAGCCGCACACAAAACATGACAAAGTATTTGATGGTCGGGCTTGGAGGGGCGCTGGGATCGATTTTGCGATTCTGGGCGGGCGGAGTCATCAGCAATCGGCTGGGTGACCGCTTCCCGTATGGGACGTTCGTCATTAATTGCACAGGTTCGTTTCTCATCGGGCTGATCGTCACGCTTCTGGCGGAGAGAACGCATTGGAGCCCAAATTGGAGATACCTGATTCCGATAGGTTTCATCGGCGGATACACGACGTTTTCGGCGTTTGAGTTGGAAACGTTTCGCAGCTTTCAGGATGGCGAAATGCTGATCGCGAGCTTGAACGTACTTCTCAGCGTGATCGTCGGCTTCTTTTCGCTTTGGCTGGGCGTTATAACAGGCAGAACGATTTCATGAAATTTGGTGAGTGACCGCAGTCGAGGAGGGAATGTGCTCACAGCGGGGCCAGCCAAGAAGGTGATTCTTTACGTCGGCGAGGACCATCAATACCACGGCCAGTCGCTCTATTCTGCGATTCTCAATTTTCTTTTTTATCGCGGCATTTCGGGAGCGAGCGTCATCCGCGGCATCGCGGGTTTTGGCGCCGATCATCATTTGCACACGATGCGGATCGAACGCCTCACCGAAAATCTGCCGATCAAGATCGAATTTGTCGAATCCGCGGAGAAAGTCGAGGAGCTGCTGCCGAAATTGTCCGAACTGGTGGGCAGCGGATTGATCGAGATTCAGGATACGACCGTGGTTAAGCCTTCCGAGGAATCCGCAAAGACATCCGCGAAACCCGTTACACCGTCGCTGCGCAGCGAGGGCAAAGCCAAACTGATGCGGATCTTCGTCGGCGAAAACGATAGATGGCACGACATGCCGCTCTACAGAGCTCTTCTTGAAAGCATGCGCGCGAACGACATCGCCGGCGCAACTGTGTATCAGGGCATCCTGGGTTACGGAGCAAACCGGCGCATCCACAAGGAAACGACGCTGAATCTTTCTCACGATCGCCCGATGATGCTCTCCGTTGTGGACAGCGAAGAAAAGCTTCGCGCTTACTTTCCGATTCTCGACGGCATGGTCGAGCAAGGCCTCGTGGTTCTCTCCGATGCGGACGTCATCAAGTATACGCACAGCTTGACGAACCCGGAGAAAAAGAAGGAGGCGCAAAAGTGAAACTCGAAGGAACCGCCAAAATGCTGCGAATTCATTTCGGCGAGGACGACAAATGGAAAGACAAGCCGCTCTACCGCGCCATCGTGGAGAAATGCCGCGAGCTAGATATCGCGGGCGCGACTGTATTCCGCGGCATCGAGGGCTATGGCGCGAGCACGCTCATTCGCCGTCCTCATCATCTTTCATTTTCGCACGACGCTCCGCTCATGGTCAGCGTGATTGACTCAGAAGAACAGATTCAAAAGCTGCTTCCATTTTTGGATGAGATGGTCGCCGAAGGGTTGATCGCCATGTCGAACGTCGAAGTGATCAAGTACGTGCACCAGGATGGCAAGCGCTCCTAGCGTGCGGGGGTTCCCTGGCAGACACCCCATAAAAACTGACGCCGCGCTACAAATGCCGCCGCGCCGGCCATCGCACTGAAGACTCCGTAATTTTGATATCCTCTATTCCTGATGATGACTGAACCACTCCTCAACCTCGCGCCGCACTCCACCGAATTCGTTCGTTCATATCGCGTTGCCCGCAAACCGCACGCGACCCCCGCGGGGGATTCCCGCCGTTGAGCGATAGCCAACTTCGAAAACACGAACAGATGCGATCGCGGATTCTCCGAAACGCTCGCGACGTCATTGTTTATCTCCCTCCCGGATACCATGAGCAGCCGGACCGCCATTTCCCGATTCTGTATATGCAGGATGGCCAGAACTTATTCGATCCCGCGACATCGTTCATCCAAGGAATGCACTGGCAGGTGCGAGAGACCGCGGACAGCCTGATTCATTCCGGCGCTATCCGGCCGCTCATCATCGTCGGGATATACAACATCGGGAAAATTCGCGTGCGTGAGTACACACCCACCCGGATGCTGCGCTTGGGCGGAGGGAGAGCGGACCGCTACGCGCGAATGCTTTTGCGGGAGTTGAAGCCATTCATCGAAACGCAATACCGCGTGTTGGCAGGGCCGGCGCATACGGGAATTGCCGGGTCGTCGTTGGGCGGGCTCTTTGCTCTATATGCGGGACTCCAGTTCTCGGACGTGTTCGGACGGATCGCCGCACTGTCGCCCTCGATTTGGTGGGGGCAAGCCTGGATTCACCGGTACGCCGAGGACGTAAGCATCGCTCACCGGCCGCGAATCTGGATGGATGCGGGGACGCGCGAGGGTGCGCGGCTCATTCCCACGGTCGAAAGGCTTCGCGATATTCTTTTGCATCGCGGTTGGATTCTGAATCGAGACCTTCGCGTCGAGATTGTCGAGGGCGGCGAGCACAACGAAGCGGCGTGGGCAAAACGTGCCGGACCATTCCTTCAATTTCTGTTTCCCGCGCAGGAGTCCACTGTATAATCCGCGCTTCCTGATTCACGCGGCGCCTAAGAAACCGATCCACGGATTCGCCGGAGATTCCTGATGCCGGGTAAGAAACCACTCACAATCCTTTGCCTTACTTCCTACGAGAAAGGGCAAGAGTTCATGCGCGCCTGCAAAGAGCAGGGAGCTCGCGTGCTGCTCGTGACCGTGGAAAAACTGCGCGATGCCGACTGGCCGCGCGAAGCACTCGAAGAAGTTTTCCTGATTCCCGGTGAGATCCCATTGCAGGACCTAATCTATTCCGTCAGCTACATCGGGCGCACGCGGCCAATCGATCGAATTGTGGCCCTCGATGAATTCGACATGGAGAATGCGGCGGCGCTCCGCGAGCACCTGCGCGTCCCTGGAATGGGCCTTACGACGGTGCGGTACTTTCGGGACAAGCTGGCGATGCGATCGCGAGCGCAGGACGCGGGAATTCTCGTTCCGGAATTCGTGCACGTGCTGAACTACGATGCGATTCGAAATTATCTCGCGCGCGTCCCGCCGCCCTGGCTTTTGAAGCCGCGCTCTCAGGCTTCCGGCATCGGCATGAAGAAGATCGAGAAGGCCGAAGAGCTTTGGCCCTGGCTCGATCAGCTTGGCGACCAGCAATCATTCTATCTACTGGAACATTTCGTTCCGGGCGACGTGTTTCACGTGGACAGTATCGTGTCCGAACGCAAAGTCGTATTTGCCGAGGCCCACGCTTATGGCAAGCCGCCGTTTGAAACGGCGCATTATGGGGGCGTGTTCACTACGCGGACGCTTCCCCGAACCTCAGCGGAATCGAAATCGTTGCTCAAGCTCAACAAGGAGGTAATTGAAGGTCTCGGGCTCGTACGCGGCGTGGCGCACGCGGAATATCTTCGCGCTCACGAAGATGGAAGATTCTATTTCATTGAGATTGCATCGCGAGTGGGCGGAGCATACATCGCGGATGTCGTGGAGGCGGCTACGGGCGTAAACCTCTGGCGAGAGTGGGCGAGCATTGAGATTGCTGGCGGGAAAGAGCCGTACGCGCTTCCGGAGCACAGGCGAGATTACGCCGGGGTGGTCCTCTCGCTTGCACGACAGGCTGAGCCTGATACTTCGGGCTACACTGAGCCCGAGATTCACTTGCGTGTAAAGAAGCACCATCACGCGGGCTTCATTTTGAAATCGCCCAAGCCCGGCCGCGTTGCGGAACTGCTCGATTCGTACATGCTTCGCTTCCGCGACGACTTCCTGGCGACCCAACCCATTCCCGATAAGCCGACAACGTAGGCGATCATGCGCGGCAATTGACAGAAGCATGACGCCAAAGTAGAGTCATCCTCAGTTCCCGACAGTGCGCGCTCTTATTGAGCATAGGGGTGGATGCTCGAATAGAAACGCTGAGGTTTCAGGCTGTTCCCCATGGGCATTTCGACAGTGCGACGTCTACCCAGAAGCGGCCTCGCTTTCCCTTATGCCATTCTTTCCGCTTTACTTTGGCTTTGCTGCGCCGGAATTGTGATTCCTCTGCGTGCGCAGACTCCGCCGGCGTCTACACCGCCGCCAAATTCCGCTCCGCCGTCGCCGAATTCGAGCGCCGCGCCGCAGCCGGCTCCAGAGCCGCAGTCATCTTCGGCGCCGGCATCGTCGTCAACGACAACATCGTCGCCGACAACATCGCCAACGACGACACCGCAGGATACAAAGGCCGCTGGCGAGCCCGTGGCAGAGATGAGCACGCACGAGTCAACCGCGACATTCAAGGTGCCTGTAAACCTGGTCCTCGTCCGCGTTGTCGTGCGCGACGGGACGGGGCACGCCGTGGCAGATTTGAAGAAAGACGACTTCCAACTTTTCGATAGCCGCAAGCCGCAAATCGTCACACATTTTTCCATCGAAAGGCCTCCGGCACCGGTACAGCCTGCGCCAGTGTCGAAGCCGGCGGCTGATGTGGATGAGACGGGTAAGCCGGCAGCGGCGGCGTTGCCTTCGCGGTTTGTCGCGCTGCTTTTCGACGACATCCATTTGAGCATGGGAGATCTCGTGCAAGCCCGGCTTGCGGCGATGCGCTACCTCACGTCCGCTGTTCAACTGTCGGATCGAGTCGCGCTGTTCACAGTATCGGGCCAGGATCAGGTGGATTTTACGGACGACCGCGACGCGCTGCGGAAAAAGTTGGCTGTGCTGATACCGCGCGAGGTGACGGCGGGCGATGCGACGGGAAACACCGGCTGCCCCACGATGAATTTCTACGAAGCGAGCCTGATCGTGGATCACAACGACCAAACTGCAATGGCCGTGGCAACTGCGGATGCGCTGACGTGCGCGTACAACAATGACACGCGCATGTCCCCCGCGGCGGCGAGTCTGGCTACGACCACGGCTTACTCGATGGTTTCGGCCGGCAACGTGTTGATTGACTATTCGTTTCGACGGCTTCAGGAAATTATTCGGCGCATTTCTGTGCTCCCAGGCCAGCGCAGTATTGTTCTGGTCTCGCCGGGATTTTTATTTTACGGACGCGAAGTCGAACTCGGCGAGTTGATTGACAAGGCGACACGCGCGAATGTGCTGATTAATACGCTCGATGCGAGAGGCCTCTATACCCCCGACGACGGGCAGGATGTATCACGGGATTACACGGGTTCGGCTGCCGCAGCAGGTCCTAAAAGCATGCTTTACCTGAATTCCCAAAATATGCAGGCCGATATTTTGGAGGAGCTTGCCGACGGCACGGGCGCGGTTTTTTATCATAACAACAACGATCTCGATGCAGGGTTCCGGCAGGCTGCGGGAGCGCCTGAAGTATCGTATCTATTGGGTTTTTCGCCCATCAGCCTGAAGCTTGACGGGCGATTTCACGAATTGAAAGTGACGCTCGCAACCAAACAAAAATACACGATCCAGGCCCGCCGGGGATACTACGCGCCGAAACACAGCACCGATCCGGCGGAAGTTGCCAAGGAGCAGATCGAAGAGGCCGTGTTTTCACAGGAAGAAATTCACGATCTTCCTGCCGAGCTTCATACGCAATTCTACAAATCGGACAAGTCGGATGCGCAACTCGCCGTGTTGACTCGCTTCAATGTGAATCGTCTTCAATTTCGCAAGGAAGATGGGCGGAATAAGAATAATCTGACGGTCGTCGCGGCCTTGTTTGACCGCAACGGCAATTTTATTACCGGCAATGAGAAAACCATTGAGCTGCGCCTCCGCGATACGACATTGGCGAGGCTGGAGCAAACGGGAATGACGGTGAAATCGAATTTTGACGTCAAGCCCGGCGCGTACATGGTGCGCATGGTCGTTCGAGATTCAGAAGCATCGCTGATCGCGGCAGAAAATGGAATGGTTGAGATTCCGTATTAAGGAGGAAGCCATGAAATCACGGCAAACAATCATCCTTCTTGCGATCGTCGCCGCTATGGTCATCACGGCGTGGTTTGCATGCCGCGACGCCGGGCTGACGGCGTTTGCCCAATCGCAACAATCTTCTACTGGTACCGCTTCGGCGCCTCCCGCTTCTCAACCCACTCCGCCGCAGCAAGCGGCTGCGCCATCTGGCGCGGCTGGGACCCAAGATCAGGCGCCGGCGACGCAGGGTTCTGTTATTCGCAGTGAATCGCGGCTGGTTCGCGTAGACGCAATCGTCACCGACAAGAAGGGCAACTACGTCACGGATCTGACCGCGGACGATTTCAAGGTTTTCGAGGATAACAAGCAGCAGAAGGTGAACAGCTTCTATTTCGGTGCGGATGCAGCCGGGTCTGAAGCTGCGCGGCGGCATTACATGATTCTTTTCTTCGACAATTCCACGATGGATTTCGGCGATCAAGCGCGCGCCCGCGCGGCCGCCGCGAAATTCATTGATTCAAACGCTGGCCCGGATCGCGTGATGGCCGTCGTCAACTTTGGCGGCGTTGTCCAAGTAACTCAGAACTTCACTCCTGATGTTGCCAGACTCAAAGCGGCCGTGGCGGGGCTACGGAGTTCTTCGGTCAGCCCGAATGCGCCGGCGACCGATACTTCCAGTGCATCGGCGGCGGCCGCGACTCCGGGGCTGGCATCCGATACGTCTGCCGGATTGTCGGCGCCTGCTGGGCTCACATCGCTGAGCGGCGAGGAGGCCAACTTTGGTGCCCGCACTGTATTGATTGCGTTGCGCGATCTTGCCAAAGATCTCAATTCAATTCCTGGCAGAAAGACGCTAGTGCTATTCACCTCGGGTTTTCCGGCCACGGAAGAAATCATGTCGGAACTGACCGCTACGATCGACACTTGCAACAAATCCAACGTCGCGATATATCCGCTGGATGTTCGCGGCCTTGTTGCCCCCGGCGCATTGCTGCGGCGGGATGAATTCGATCGAGCCGCGCCCACATATAACGCTGTGAAATCACGCGAGGCGGGCGAAAACGCTTCGCAGCCCAGGCTGGTTCTCGCGGCGTACCGCATATCTGGTTCACCGATCTGGGCGGCGCCTCAGCATGGAGGCAGTGGAGGGACCGGCGGAGGCGGGACTGGCGGAGGTGGCGGCCACGGCGGTGGTGGCACAGGCGGTGGTGGCACGGGCGGAGGCGGCACGGGTGGCGGAGGCAAAGGCGGCTCCGGCGGCGGAGGAGGCAAGGGAGGCGCTGGAGGTACCGGAGGCGGAGGGCGAGGTGGCAGCACAGGGAACCCCGGGTCACCGCTAGCTAGTCAATCTCGATCGATCGTGCCGTCATTCCCAGACTTGCCCAGCAACAATCAGCAAGTTCTGTGGATGCTCGCCGAAGGCACGGGCGGATTTCCGATATTAAATACGAATGACTTGCTCTCGGGTCTCGACAAAATCGCCCGCGACCAGAGTGCCTACTATCTTCTGGGCTACGCGCCCCAGGAATCTGCCGACGGATCCTGCCACACATTGAAAGTGAAAGTGGATCGCGGCGGCACGAATGTACGATCTCGCAGCGGTTACTGCAACGTGAAGCCTGCCGACATCCTCGCCGGGCGGCCTGTAGAAAAAGCGCTTGAAGCGCGCGCGACGGGATCGGTTCCCGGCAATATCGGAGGAACGCTCGAAGCGCCCTTTTTCTATACGGCGCCGAATGAAGCTCGAGTGGATCTCTCTATGAATATCGTATCGTCATCGGTCGAGTTTGCGAAAGTGAAAGGAAGATTTCATTCGGACGTCAACATTCTTGGAATCGCTTACAAGCCGGACGGCACAGTAGGCGGGCGCTTCAGCGATGCTGTGGCGCTCGATTTTGACAAAGATGAATTGAAACATTTCACCGACGCGCCCTGGTATTACCAGAATCAATTCACGCTTGCGCCGGGCCAGTATCGCTTGACGATTGCTCTATCGTCCGGGGGACAGAGTTTCGGAAAATACGAGATGCCGCTTTCGATCGAGCCGTACGACGGCAAGAAATTCACTCTTAGCGGACTGGCGCTGAGTAATACCGTGCAGAAAGTGGCCGATACAGGCACTGAATTGGACGCGGTGCTTATGGAAGATCGAACGCCGCTGATCGTGAGGGACTACGAAATCGTGCCGTCCGGCAGCAATCATTTCAAGAAGACGGATAAGACGGTGATTTATACGCAAATCTACGAACCGCGCTTGTCGGCCGCGAATCCACCCTCCGTGCGAATCGGCTATCGCATCGTTGATCCGAAAACCGGGAAGCAAATGATGGCGTCTGGGGCAATCGAAACTGACACATTTATCGTGAAGGGAAGCCCGGTGATTGCGATGGGCTTGAAAGTTCCGTTCGATGACCTGCCGCCGGGTTCCTATCGTTTGGATATGCAAGCCGGCGAAGTTGGAGGAGAGCGCACGCCGGTACGCTCAGTCAATTTCGTCGTCGAGTAGCCTCTAATAGAAATCCGAGCCACGCGGCTTTATTCGTTGGCGTTCCTCCGTCAAGATGAAGATTTCCAGGTACTGTCCTTCCGCACAAAGAGTGGCCCGTTCGGCCAGTTCGCTCGCCTGACCTCCTCCTGCACCACAGGGTAATGGACTCTCCGGTACTCATAAACTAGGATGCGCTGCAACGACGGGCCAACCTTCCAGGTCCGGCGCGAAAAGAAATGCAAGTTTCAAAGTTCGCGCGGTTTGGGAGGGGAGTTAGGTCCGTTTGACGTGAGCCCGCGACCCCAGTCTTCAGGCCCACAGGCAAACCAGCCTGCCACAGAGATGTTCACAGAGGTATTGACTAACTAACTCGGCACGGAGCCGTGTTCCCCCCTGTAACGGCGTCATTTCGGAGAGAGGGCGGACTTGTCCCGAAACGGAGCAACCGAAGCGAAGCAGCCGACGAAATAAAGTGTGCTGTAAATGTGCCGAAATATCTTCCACAGGAGGGCGGACATGAAAAACTCCTCGTTTGTACTTGCAGCACTGGCTCTGCTGCTAGCTACAGTTTCAACTACGTACAGCCAGCAAGGACGACAAGGTAATCCCGGGCAACCGGGACAGGGAGCGCAAGATCCCGGCCCGCGCGGCGCGCCAATTGGCGCCGGTGCTGCGGTGCAGGGATTGTCCACTGAAGAAGTGAATTATTTCACTAACGGATCGAACCGGTTTCAGGAGGTAGAAACTGTGCCGACCGGTTTGGGCCCGGGCTTCAATATGAATTCATGTTCGGGATGCCACGCGCAGCCTGCAATCGGCGGATCAAGTCCAAGTGCAACAGCCTATCCCAATCTTGGACCAAATCCGCAGGTTGCTGTGGCGACTCTCGATAATGCGACGAATGCGATTCCATCGTTTATCACCGCCGATGGCCCCGTTCGTGAGGCGCGTTTCATCTACACCACCAATTCAAACGGGAGCCTCACCAGCACACCGGACGGAGGCGTTCACGATCTATTTACGATCACCAACCGGGGCGACGCTCAGAGTTGCCAATTGGCACAACCGAATTTCGAGCAGGCGCAGGCCCAGGGAAACGTAATCTTCAGGATTCCCACGCCTCTCTTCGGTCTGGGTTTGATCGAGGCGATTACGGATGAAACGATCATGTACAACGCGCAGGTCAACGCTTCTCTGAAACAGCGGCTGGGGATTTCTGGCCAACCAAACCGGAATGGAAACGACGGAACGATTTCCAGATTCGGTTGGAAAGCTCAAAACAAATCACTCAATCTCTTTGCCGGCGAAGCCTACAACGTCGAAATGGGAGTTACGAATGAAATGTTTCCTGACGAGCGAGGCTATCCGCCAAATCCGGTTCCGCAAAGCTGCTTGCTGAACGTCACACCGGAGGACGGGACGAATTTCCTCGCGCCCGGCAGCGATTCCGCTGCTGTTCCGAGCGACATCGTCATGTTCGCAACCTTCATGCGGATGCTCGATCAACCCACGCCCGCGTGCACTGGCACCGGGTGCTCTCAGTCCGTTCAGAATGGCGCCAAGGTGTTTGCGGGCGTTGGATGCGCGCTTTGCCATACGCCTAGCATGCAGACAGGGCCGTCGTATTACGCGCCTGCCGGGCTTAGTAATGTGACTGCAAATCTGTTCTCGGATCTGCTGGTTCACAATATGGGCACGGGACTCGCGGACGGCGTCAGCCAGGGCACGGCGGGGCCTTCGCAATTCCGCACGGCTCCGTTGTGGGGAGTTGGCCAGCGAGTTTTCTTCCTGCATGACGGCCGCACAGCCGACTTGCAGCAGGCAATTCTCGCTCATGCAAGTTCGGGCTCCGAAGCGAACGGCGTGATCGGGCAGTTTCGCGGGCTCACGCAAAATCAAAAGCAGGACTTGCTGAACTTCCTGCGGTCGCTGTAAACCGCTGGCGGGGTGCCGCTATGTATTCGCTGCGCCCCGCTAGCACTAGAACCCCGCTGACAATACGGCCTCGCTACCACTACGACTTCGCCCTGCATGCCGACCTCGCTTACAATAATGTCGAGAAACGCTGAGATTGCCGCCGCTTTCGGCACGAAGAATATCTGGGCCGCTAATATTGGGAACTCGTATCGATCCACAACATCACGCGCTGTTGGAACTCTCAAATGTGACGGTCATGCGCGGCGCTCGCACCGCGCTACGCGACGTTACGCTTCGCATTGCCGCGGGCGAGCATGTCTGCATCCTGGGCCCCAACGGATGCGGAAAATCCACGCTAATCAAAACCATCACGCGAGAATGCTATCCGCTGGCGAGTGAAAACTCGCAAATTCTCATCTTCGGCAAGGCGCAATGGGATATTTTCGAGCTGCGCTCGCTGCTTGGAATTGTCTCGCCCGATCTTTTGGCGTCGTGCACGACGGAAGCGACTGGCCTCGACGTCGTACTCTCGGGTTTCTTCAGCAGCACTCGAATTTTCGCTCATCATCAGATCGAATCGAAGCTTATCGCTCGCGCGCAATCAGCGCTGGCACGCCTGAATGCCTCGCACCTGGCCGCGAGACCTGTCGCTGAATTATCGTCGGGAGAGGCAAAACGGGTATTGCTCGCGCGTGCCCTCGTCCACGATCCGAAAACGCTACTGTTCGATGAGCCCGGAACGGCGCTCGACATCGAAGCCCAGCGCCATCTTCAGGAAACGATGCGAAGCCTGGCCCGTCAGGGAATTGGAATTCTGCTAGTCACTCACCATATCTCAGACATCATTCCCGAGATCGATCGAATCATTTTCCTGCGTGAAGGCCAAATCCTCGCCGACGGAAACAAAACCGAACTACTCACAGAAAAGCGCCTAGCCGATCTCTTCGGTGTTGCCGTAAAAATCAATCGCCAGGACGGCTTCTTCCATCTCTCCTGATCTCTTACTGCATCCTCGATCCAGCGGATGGCACTTGTAGAGGCCGGCTTCAGCCGGGCATCTTTCTTTTTACAATTGCGGCGTTCTCCAAATCCCGACTAGTAATCTATCCGCGTCGCCTTCGTCAGCGCCTCTAAATAATCTGCCCTCAAACCGTCCTGTCCTACTCGCACAACGCTGCTGCCCCCGCAATTCCAGAATCGCCCGCATACCGCGCATGCACGATGGGAATTTCAAGCGGCGTCGGGTTGACACACCACTCGGGCAACCTCTCACGGATCCGGCCGAAGAATGGCGCAAGCATCTTCGCCACCCCGCCGCCAATCACGATAATCTCTGGCTCGAGCAGGTCAATGATGTTTCCGATCCAGACTGTCAGCAGGTCAGCCGTGTCTTCGAGCGTCGCTTTGGCGATTGGATCGCCGGCTGCGAAGGCTTCGCCCACCATTTCGCTGGTGACGGCGCTCGCATCGCCGTGCGCCAGGCTTAACAGCTTGGATTCCGGGGAATTTGCCGCGAGCAATTTTTCGCGCGCGCGTTCGGCGATTGCCGGGCCCGCTGCCAGCGCCTCGATGCAGCCGCGCTTGCCGCACGCGCATCTCGGTCCTCGATAGTCAATGCTGACGTGTCCGCCCTCACCAGCGGCGCCGGTGCGTCCATGGTAAATCTTGCCGTCCAAAATCATGCCCGTGCCGATCCCTGTCCCGAGCGTCGCATAGAACACGATTCCATATCCGCGACCCGCGCCCCAGCGTACTTCTGCGAGCGCGGCAGCCTTGGCATCATTTTCGAGGCACACCGGCAAGCCGTATGCGCGCTGAATTTCTTCCACGAGCGGATAATTTCTCCAACACGAGACGTTCGGCGGATTGATGATGATACCTTTGATCGGATCGAGCGGGCCCGGAGCGCAAAGTCCAATGTGGAAAATCTCGGGACGCGCCTCGGGTTTGGCCGCAAAGACTGCGTCGATCGCCGACTTCACCGCGGCGAGCCCCTCGGCGGCCGTACCCTTGGCAGCCATAGGCTTACGCAACTGGAACACAATCTCGCCTTGCTCGTTCACGAGTCCGGCGGCAACCTTCGTCCCACCAATATCCACACCAATCACGTAGCGAGGCACAATCCCAACTTTCACAACGCAAATCGCGGCGGCGACGAATTATTCGACCGCGAGGTAGGCATATCGTAGCAGAAACACCACTAATCGCTTCCGACTCGTGTCTCGGTCGAAGCACTCGCATGTCGCAGGCAGCCGCTGCATCAGCACGTACAAACTTCTTGCATCAATAGGAGCTCCCTGTCTCAACACGAGGAAGCTCTTGCATTTCGGTGGCAGCCCCCTGCTTCAGCAGGGGGAGCTGGACTTCAGTCCAGCGAAAGAACTTCCGTCGCCAAAATGGGCTTTCAGCCCCGGCTCCCCTCCGTACAATTCCGGATACTCACGCGCCACCGCATGAAATAAACTGCCGCTTCCAAATATGCCGCTCGCACCACAAGACACTCGCACTTTCGTAACTTCGTCAGCTACTTGGGAAAGAAGATCGATCCTACAATCTAATTCTCTCTGCGATCTTCTGCTCGACGTAATTCGCGAAAACCGAGCCAACCAAAGATTCCACTTACACGAATTCGTCCTCATGCGAGATCACATCCATCTTATCCTAACGCCCGCTCCGCTCGTGTCGCTCGAGAAAGTGATGCAGTTCATTAAAGGCGGATTCTCTTACCGGGCCAAGAAGGAGATAAACTTTTGTGGTGAAGTATGGCAGAAGGGTTACAGCGAGCACAGAATTAGAGGCGCAAACGAATACGCACAACAAGTTGAATATCTCGGGATGAATCCCGTAAAAGCAGGCCTCGCGACGCGACCGAACGAGTATCCGTACTCCTCAGCGCGATTAAACGCCGAAGTCGATCCCGCCCCGCTTCAATTTCAACGGACGTCTCGCACATAAATCCCAACGCCGACGCCATTTTCTTTCGATGCGCGCCCTGCGCACGCCTTTAGGTGGCAGCCCCCTGCTTCAGCAGGGGGAGCTGGACTTCGGTCCAGCGAAAGAACATCCGCCGTCAAAATGGGCTTCAGCCCTGGGATTTAGCTTTGCGAGACGCGGCGTCGACGTTACTCGACCGCGAGGTAGGCATATCGTAGCAGAAACAGCACGGTCAGAATCCAGATGAGTGGACTGATTTCGCGATGCTTTCCCGCGCCAATTTTCAAGAATGTGAAGGAAATCAAGCCGAGGCTCAAGCCAGTGGCTACGCTAAATGTGAGTGGCGTGGCTAGCACGGTGAGAAACGCGGGAAACGCGTCGCTGAAATCGTCCCAATGAACCTTGGCGATGGATTCGCACATGAGCGAGCCGACGAGTATGAGTGCCGGCGCGGTCGCGTAGCTGGGAATCGCCGTAAGCAGAGGCGCGCAGAAGAGTGCCGCGCAAAAAAGAGCGGCGATGAGCAGATTTCCCAAACCCGTGCGTGCGCCCGCAGCCACGCCCGCAGCGCTTTCGATGTAGCTCGTGACGGTGGACGTTCCCGTTGCCGCTCCGAAAATTGTGCCGATGGCATCCGCAAGCAACGCGCGGCTCGCGCGCGGCAGCTTGCCGTCGCGCAGGAATTTTCCTTGCTCGCACACGCCGACGAGCGTTCCGACGTTGTCGAAGAGATCCACGAAAAAGAAAACGAAAATCAGTTCGACCAGTCCGATGCGTGCCGCTCCGCCGAGATTGAGCTTGAACAGCGTGCCTCCGGGATGCGGAAGCGAGAAGATGTGCGACGGCCACTGGCTAAGGCCGCGCAAAAGTCCGGCAAGCGTCGTGACGACGATGCCGATTAGAATTGCGCCTCCGATTCGGCGCGCCATCAGAATCGCGGTAAGAAGCAATCCAAACGCGGCAATCTGAACTGCAGGGTCTCCGAAATTGCCCAGAGTGACGAACGTGGCGGGGCTTGCAACGATTATCTTTGCGTTTCGCATTCCGACGAATGCGATAAATAAACCGATCCCCGCTGCCGTGCCGTGCTTCAAGCAGTCCGGTATTCCATTCACGATTTGCTCGCGAACGTTGGTCAGCGTGAGGACCAGGAAGAGGCATCCGGAAATGAACACGACGCCCAGCGCCGTCTGCCAGGGGACGCCACGGCCGAGGACGATCGTGTAGGTGAAATAAGCATTCAGGGACATCCCGGGTGCCAGCGCAATCGGATAGTTCGCCCACACGCCCATCACCAGCGTGGCCACGGCCGCCGAAATGCACGTCGCGAACAGGACTCCTTCGATCGGCATCCCGGCATCGGCCAACATCCGCGGATTGACGACGATGATGTAAGCCATCGTCATGAATGTCGTCAGCCCGGCGAGCAGTTCGCGACGAATCGTCGTCTGATTTTCAGTGAGCTTGAAAATGCGTTCGAGCAATCATTCGCTCCAGTTGCCGCCTAAAAAAGTGGCCCATCATATGTCGCACACGATGTTGCGTCAACGATGGCGGGTTGAGGGTGCCCATCCTTGCGAAGCAAGGGTGGGTCTCGCTTTGCCTCGGTTCGAATTCCAAAACTACGCAAGAAGATTTATGCCCGTCTTGCGCTCGCCCAAAATCCTTACAACTTTCTCGTTTGACGACCCGCCAACCGCCTGCTACGGTGGTTGCCGACTATGACTGGAGAATGTAGTTATGAAGCAGTAATAAGGCTGAAGGGGGCAACGTGTGCGTTCCCGCGCCCGGTCGTGATCAGTCACCTTTTTACCCCGAGGCCCAACACACGGCCAGACAAGTCACTCGCAGTCGCATTTCTAATCGACACACCAAAACGATTAAAAACGCCCGTAATCCACAGAAAACAAAACTCGGACCCCATTTCTAATCGCTACAAAAACGCACCCCTTCCCGTAACGTTCAAACCGCCGCGACAGTTACGGCGAATGAAACGGAAGCGTTGGGTACTAGAGCGTGAAACCCTTCTAGCCCTCGTCTCGTCACTCTGTTGCGCGGCGTTGTTGGTCAGCTTTGCGAGATATGAGATTCTCGCCAAAGCGCTGCATCATAAGAACTCACGCGCTACCGATGCTATGGAGCCAATGGAACCTACACCTCAATCCTCCGAACCATACGCGATAAAAACTGATGAATTGACCCGGAAATTTGGCGAAATGACCGCCGTCGATGCGCTCAATCTGCGCGTTTCGAGCGGAAAGATTTTTGGCCTTCTTGGGCCGAACGGCGCAGGGAAGAGCACCACGATCAAAATGCTCACGACGCTCCTCGAACCAACATCGGGCTCGGCGAGCGTTGCAGGATTCGACATCGTGCGCGCTCCGGCGCAAGTGCGCAGACACATCGGCTACGTGCCGCAATTGCTCTCCGCCGATGGTGGGCTGACTGGATTTGAGAATTTGATGCTGTCCGCGAAGCTCTACGGCATGAATCGAGCCGAGCGAAAGGTTCGAATTGCCGAAGCGCTTGAATTCATGGGCCTGACTGAATCCGGCCAGCGCGTTGTGAAGACTTACTCGGGCGGAATGATTCGGCGGCTCGAACTGGCGCAGGCCATGCTGCACCGGCCGACCGTGATGTTCCTCGATGAGCCAACGATTGGACTCGATCCTGTGGCGAGACACGCGGTGTGGGACCGCCTGGAGGATTTGCAACGCGAATCGCAGATGACAGTCCTAATTACAACGCACGACATGGACGAGGCTGACGAACTTTGCGACGAGTTGGCAATCCTTCATCAAGGTAAGGTCGCCGCCGTCGGAGAACCAGACGCGCTGAAAGCAACCGTAGGTCCTGATGCCACGCTCGATGATGTCTTCGTACATTTCAGCGGAGGCTCGATTCAGGAAGGAGGCAGTTACCGTGACGTCCGCCAGGCTCGACGCACGGCCAGCCGCTTGGGCTGAATCATCCGCGCTGGCCGGTTTGTTCACGCAGACCGCCGCCATCGCGGAAGTGGAGCTCAAGAAAGTTTTGCGCGACCCCACCGAATTGTTCACGCGGGCCGTGCAGCCCGTTCTCTGGCTCGTTGTGTTCGGTCAGGTATTCAGCCGCGTTCGGGGAATTCCGACGGGCAAAGTCAGCTACCTCGCGTTTATGACGCCCGGAATTTTGGCCCAGAGCGTCTTGTTCGCGGCGATTTTCTACGGCATCGCCATTATCTGGGAGCGCGATCTCGGAATCGTCCATAAGCTGCTCGTGAGCCCGGCGAATCGCGCGTCGTTTGTGTTGGGGAAGGCGATCTCTTCGGGATTCCGCGGAAGCATCCAGACCGTGATTATTTACTTGATCGCGCTCGCGCTTGGAATTGGCATTCGTTGGAGGCCATTAGATATCGCAGGCGTGTTTTTCGGAGTGGCGCTGGGCTCCGCTATTTTCGCAACGTTCTCCCTGATCATTGCCTGCATCGTGAAATCCCGCGAACGGTTCATGGGCATCGGGCAGCTCATGACCATGCCGTTATTCTTCGCAAGCAACGCGATTTATCCACTGTCGCTGATGCCCAGATGGCTGCGAGTAATCGCGCTCATCAATCCGCTCACCTATTTGGTGGATGCGCTTCGCGGGCTGATGATTCAAGGCGGGGAGAGCATCCACAGCCTGCCCGCCGACTTTGGAGTGATGGCGGTGATTTTCATAATTCTTGCAACCATTGCGTCCAGGCTTTATCCAACTCTTGTGAGGTGATGCCTTGCCGTTAACCATTTGAAACGGCGGGGCTAGACAGTGCCGGCCGGAGTCGTGCGATACTAACTTCGCCCGGCCAAGGGGGGTTGTGTGGCCAAGAAATTGAACGGAGTAGTTCGCGTTTTGACGGTTTCTTTCGCGTTCCTGACTGTTTTCGCGCAAATTTCCAAAGCTCAGAATCAAGTGATGGGCGAAGTGCGCTTTGAAGCGGCATCCAAGGTGGAAAAAAGCTCTGGCGTGTGGATTGACGGTCAATACGTCGGATATTTGAACGAGCTAAAGGGCGATAAAAAGGTCCTGCTGCTGCCAGGCGAACACACCGTCGCCGCTCGCGCGTCAGGCTATCAGGAATCTGAGGCCAAGATCGTCGTCGTTCCGGGGCAAATTCAGATATTGCACGTAAAATTGGACAAGGATCCTCGCGTGCAATACTCAGCCGTTACTGCGGAAGTCAAGCTGTCAGTGGATCCGGATCGCGCCGCTGTTTTCCTCGATGATGCCTACGTCGGGCACGTCAGCGAATTCCAGGGCGTCGGTCGAGCCATGCTCGTCAACCCGGGGAAGCACCGCATCAAGATTGCCCTTACCGGATATAAGCCGTTTGAAACCGAAGTCGACCTGCAACCGAAGCAGAAGTACGAGGTCAAGACCGATCTTGAAAAGGGCAACATCGTCGATTCGTTGGTGAAAGGGTTGTAATAAGCCCGGCCATTGGCGCTCTTGCGAAGTATTTATGGCCCGATAGTGTCCGGCGCGAGTGAGGCAGGGACGAGCGGCAAATCGCGTCGCGAGTTCTTACTTCTTTTGCAACTTGCGGTGAATGTCGGGCCAGAATTCCTTTAGTTCATTGCCCAGGGCATCCACAGCCAACTGGGTGCTCCAATTCGAAAGGCTGCTGGAGACGGCGCGGTCTTGGGCCGGATAGTAAAGCGTCGAAATCCCCGTGGCCGCTCCATTCCCCAGGAATTCGGAGAAATTGAAGGTGTGACCTCCGGAATCTTTGCGAGCGACGACAATTCGGCTCAAAGCGTATCCGAAACGACGTCCGAAGCTTCCCTTGCCTAGCTGGAAATACCGGGGATCAGTTCGCAGGAGAGAAGGAAAAACCCCACCGACCATTATGTTGCCAATCGCCTGGTCAGCAAATCCTGCCGCATATCTCTTTCCAAAACCCGCAGCACCTTGTCCAAAGCCCGGGCTCGAGTTATCCGCCTGTCGAATGCCGGCCAAAACGCCGACAATGAAAAATTCATAGGGATCAAACGTGCCTTCGGCGGTGATTTTGAATTTCTGTCCCGGCGTGAGCGGCTTGACCTGAGTTTCGTTCTGGACCGTCAGGTAATTTGGCATCACGTAGAACATGCGATCATCTTTTTTAGGTGTTTTATTTTGCGCCTGCGCCGGAGGCGCCGCGGGAGCTTGGCTTTGCGGCGGTGGCTGAGTCGCCGGCGGAGCCTGGCTTTGCGGTGCTGCATCGGTGGTTGCCGGAGGCGGGTTTTGCGGCGGTGTCTGCGCGTTGGCGGCCAGCGCCCCTAATCCCAGCAAGGCAATCGCACAAAACATGTGTCGAATGGACCTAGAGTTCAAAATTCCTCCGGCAGCAGCGCTATGGGCCTCGGCGATTCTCGCGTTTGAGTGTCAGTTTATTTTACTCGATACGGCCGATTTGCCTGATGCAATTCAGCCGGTGCTTTCGCAGGAACGAACGTCGACAAGAGTTGGTACTTGAATGGGTACTTCTCACCATCAAAAACTAGAACCTAATTGAACCTTTCCGGCTCATGAGGCCTGACCAATACTCTTCACGGACTTATCAAGTTTGATGAAGACGATTCGAGTATTGGTTGCCAATCGTCCGCGCCTGATGCGCGACCTTGTCATGGCGACGATTGCGGACGAACCAAATATCGAAGTCGTTGGCGAGATTCAAGATGGCGGAGAAATCGAGGCGCTCGTCGACCGCATGGATCCGGACGTTTTAATCGTGGCACTTGAGGAAGCCGATCGCTTGCCGATGGAATGCTACACAATTTTTCAGAAGCATCCCAATCTGCGGATTATTGCGATCGCTTCGGATCGCGAAAGTTCGCTCTACTGCTGGGCCTCTCTCAATATCCATTCGACGCATATCGAAGTTTCCGAGAACGGAATCCGCAATGCGCTGTGTGGGCGAACGCAATTCGTAGGAGACTAGCCGTGACGCTCGATCCTAGAAATTTAATTGCCGGATATATCGCGCGACATTTTTCTCCCAATTCCGTTTCCCGCCGTGGTGTTTCTCGCGATGTCGCGGTGTTCCTCTTGTTTTTGGCCGGGCCGCTGTTCCCAAGCCTTTCGTTTGCGCAAGCGGCCCCGCCGCGGGACACCAGAGCCGCGAGTGCTTCCGATTTATCGAAGGAAAATCAGAGCTTCGTCGCCGCTGCAGAGGTGGACATCGAAAATATCCTACGGACCAATCCGGGCCTGATGATCGAATTGAAACATTGGATGGCTCGCGAAGCCACCGAGCAGGGACAACTCATCAGCGAATCCGATTTATCCGATCTGACAATTCGGGAACGTCTGCACGAGGACACGAAGTTTCGCGCCGTGGCAACGCAACTATTGCAACGGTACGGTTACCTCACACCCAAGGTCGATCCGGAATCGCAGATGGGCCACGAGAACGAGTTGGTCCTCGAAGAGCGCAGCAAATTGATCGCCCAGGAACATGTAGCGGCGACGTGCGACCCGCGAATCGACGTGCATTGCCCGAGCGTGATTGAAAGCACTCGAGATTCGGGCGAGCGATCCGGCGATCGTTCGAGCGAGCGTTTCAACGAAACTCCAGCGGCGCAGCCGCCAGATTCGCAGCCGGTAAAGCCGCGCGACTCAGAAGCTCCGGCACGGCCCAACGGCGGCTCAGTCGAAACGACATCGAATCATCCACCGCAGGATGAGGAATTCAGCCGCGAGATTTGGCCGGGAGCCGAGTCGAATTCGGTCCAGCCCAACCTGCAATCGCAACCCGCAATGATGCCACTGGCAGCGGATGCTCACGGGGGTCTTATGCCGGGCGGCGATAGCCGTGCGGAACGGCAGGGCGAGTCGCCAACCGATGTTTCGCCGGAATTCCAGCGTGACCGCTCAGATGCGGATCTGTTCGCAGAACGGAAGGCCTCGACGCCGAAGGACGAATCGACGGCAGATGATTCCTCGCGATACCGCGCCGAGGACATGGAACGAGGCGCCGATTTTAACTCTCACGGTATGGTAGCGACGCCCGATCCTTATTCCGACATCCCGTCGCTTCGCGAAATGTACATGCAAGCGTCGCCGGAAACTGGGCCGCCGAGACGATTTGGCGTTGACGTCTTCCGGCATCGTTCTCAGAACTCCCAAAACATTCCCATGGATCTTCCCGTTGGGCCGGATTACGTGGTTGGCCCCGGCGACAGCCTGGCCATTGACCTGTGGGGCGGCGTTTCGCAGCGCCTAAATCGCGCGGTAGATCGCGAAGGCCGGGTGAGTTTGCCGGAAGTGGGGCCTGTGCTGGTGAGCGGAAAATCGCTCGGCGAAGTGCAGCAGACCGTGCAGCAAGCGCTGCGCACACAATTCCGCGAGGTTTCAGCCGACGTCTCGCTGGCGCGGCTGCGCACCGTGCGCATATACGTTGTGGGCGACGTGGAGCATCCCGGCGCCTACGACGTCAGTTCGCTTTCGACTCCTCTTAACGCGCTATTTCTCGCCGGCGGGCCAACCGAGCGCGGCTCGCTTCGAATTGTCAAACATTATCGCGGACAGGAACTCGTCGAGGACGTGGATCTGTACGCGTTGCTGCTTCACGGCATGAAATCCGATTTGGCGCGGCTCGAGAACGGAGACACCGTTTTGGTGCCGCCGATCGGCGCGGGGGTGACTGTTGAAGGCATGGTACGCCGGCCTGCGATTTATGAGTTGCGAGCGGAAAAAAATCTTGCAGACGTCCTGCAGCTTGCGGGCGGAATCTTGCCGAGCGCGGCGCTCGACCACATCGAAATCGAACGCCTCGTGGATCATGCGAAGCGGACGATGGTGAGCCTGTCCGTGTCGGAGGTCGAGGGCGCGAATGACGCACAAAAACAACTTGAGTCATTTGCCGTTCAAGACAAGGACATCATTCGATTGTTTCCCATCGCTTCCTACAATCAGGAAGCTGTCTATCTCGAAGGCCACGTGCTGCGCCCGGGCCGCTACGCCTACCGCGACGGCATGAAATTTTCGGATGTTGTGACAGCCTTCTCCGACCTCATGCCTGAGCCCGCTGAAAAATATGCGGAGATCATTCACTTGAACCCCCCGAATTACCGGCCAAGCGTCGAGAGTTTTAATCTCGGCGATATCTTCGCGAATCGCGCGCCAGCGCCTGTTCTTAAGCCGATGGATACGATTCGTATCTTCGGCAAATACGATTTCGAGAGCGCGCCGACGGTTTCGGTGTGGGGCGAGGTGCGCCGGCCAGGCTCTTACCGAACTTCGGGCGAAATTCATTTAAGCGATGCACTGCACGTCGCGGGCGGAACCACGCCAGACGCGCTCATGAGTACGGCGCAAATTTTTCGCACGCAGGCTGACAGCACGCTCAAGGTTTTTAGCGCTGACCTGCAACAAGCGCTCTCAGGAGATGCCGCCGCAAACATCGTGCTTCAGCCTCGCGACCGAATCGTGGTGCATCGCAATCCCGCGAAGGTTGATCCTCCGGTGGTTTACGTGAAGGGTGAAATCTCCTCGCCGGGGCGCTATCCGCTCACAACGGGAATGCGAGTTTCTGACTTAATTCGCGTTGGCGGAGGCCTGCGCCGCAGCGCTGATCCAGAAACCGCGAGCCTGACTGAATTTCGTGTGGCCGGAGCGGCAGAAGTTGTTGGCGACGAGCGTTCGGTGAACATCGCGGCGGCGCTTGCGGGAGACTTCGGTCGCGACTTGGCATTGCGGGACGGCGATACGCTGACAATCCGCAAGATCAGCGGCTGGGACGATCGTGGCGCTTCCATCAGCGTTCGCGGCGAGGTGCGCCATCCGGGCACATTTGGAATCGAACCCGGCGAGAGATTGAGCTCGGTGATCGAGCGCGCCGGGGGATTTAGTTCCAGTGCTTATCCCTATGGCGCCGTATTTCAGCGCTTTGAAGTGCGCGATCAGGAGGAACGCAGCCAGCGGTCGCTCATCCAGCGGGTGCAGGAAGAGCAGCAGTCGCTCAATCAGCTTCCCGACGGCGACAGCAATCAGAAAACGGCAAAACTGGCGGCCATCGCGCAATGGCAACACGTTCTCGATAATCTCGAGAGCAATCCTCCCATCGGGCGCCTGGTGATCCACATCAATTCGAATATTGGCGCGTGGCGCAACACGAACGAAGACATCGCGGTGCGCGCAGGCGACGTCTTGATCGTTCCGAAAGCACCAAACTTCGTTCTGGTGTCCGGCCAGGTCTACAACCCTACAGCCATCGCCTACCGCCCCGGCAGAAGCGCGAGATGGTATCTCAACCAAGGAGGAGGTCCGACGCATATCGCCGACAAGAAGGCCATTTTTGTGATTCGTGCCGACGGCGCGGTTTTAGGTTCGCAAGGGTCTGATTCTCTTTGGAAAGGTGATGCGCTTCGAACATCGCTTCAGCCCGGGGACACCGTGGTTGTGCCGGAGAAAGCGGTGGGGAGAAGCATCGCGTGGCAGAGCGTTTTTCTGGCAGGGCAAGTGGCTTCATCGGTGGTGTCCGCGGCGTTCATTGCCGTGCATTAACGATGGACGAACGAATGCCCTGGCCTCGAGAGGTGTTGGGATTATGCGGGCCGTTCGTTTTGGCCGTCGCGTTGTTCGGCGTGCCGGGCGGCCTGAATGCTCAGGAACGATCAACTGAAGCGGCACCAGTGGCTGACTGGCAGACCGAGCCAAGAGAAGTAACGGCGGAGACGCCGCAGCCGGTTCCGCAAGATTCAAAGACTCGCAGCGACGATTACGGCAACGCGATGGGAACTCAATTCTTGAAACATTTTTGGTCAGATCAAGTTGATATCTGGACAAGCCCAAGCCGGCTTCACTGGGAAGACGGCAAGTGGCTCGTTCCTTTCGTGGCGCTGAGTGGAGGATTTTTCGCAACGGATCGGGCTTCCGAACGAGCCATCTCGAGCGCACCGTCAACGCTCAATCGGTATCGCAATTTGTCGAACGATGGCCTAGCGGCGCTGGTTGCCGCCGGTGGCGGCGCTTACCTCTGGGGTTATGTTGCTCGTGATGCGCAGATGCGAGAAGCCGGCGTCCTCAGCGCGGAAGCCATTTTGGACAGCCTCGCAGTGAGCACGGCCGGAGAGTACTCGCTTGGCCGGGAACGCCCGTACGAAGACGCGGCGCGTGGCAAATTTTTTGCCGGCGGCACTTCGTTCCCATCGGACCATGCCGCGATTGCGTGGTCCGCCGCGAGCGTTCTGGTACATGAATATCCAGGGCCGTTGACTGAATTTCTCGCGTACGGAACGGCATCGGCGATCAGCGTATCGCGGGTGCTCGGCAAAGAGCATTTTCCTTCGGATGTCGTCGTTGGCAGCGCCATGGGATGGATGATCGGCCGGGAAGTCTATCGCAAGCATCATTCGAGTGAACTTGACAACGGTGGCGGCTGGGAAAGCTTGTCGGGTGATGAGGAAGGCGATCAACCACGGGACACGCGCGACATGGGCTCGCCATTTGTTCCTCTGGATAGCTGGGTATATCCCGCGCTCGAAAAGCTCGCTGCACTCGGTTATGCCAGCACGGCGATGGAAGGGCTTCGTCCGTGGACGCGAATTGAGTGCGCGCGGATTGTGAATGAGTCGAAGGACATGTACGACGCCGGCGCGAGTCCAAACGGAATGGTGTCAGATCTGAAATCTCGCCTCGAGCAGGAATTCTCCTACGAGATTACGTTGCTTGCGGGAAACCGAAACCTCACCGCAAACATTGAGTCGATCTATACGCGCGCCGTTTCCATCAGCGGCCCGGCACTGACGGACAGTTTTCATTTCGGGCAAACAATTTCGTACGACTTCGGCCGGCCGTTCGGGCGGGGAACCAACTTGCAGGATGGAGGCTCGTTCAGCGCATCGGCGGGGCCGGTCACCTTATACATGCGCGCAGAATATCAGCACGCGCCGGCAGCTCCGGCGCTCTCTCCCGCGGTGATTAACCTAATCGCGCAGAGCGACCTAGTGCCGGCCCCGCCCGACGTCGCGGTCGCTCCAATTAACCGTCCCGAATTGCTCGACACCTACCTAGCGGTGAATCTGGGCAACTGGGAGATATCGCTCGGGCGACAAAGCTTGGAATGGGGGCCGGGCCCGGGCGGCTCGCTGCTGTGGAGCAACAACATCGAGCCGGCCAATATGGTGCGCTTCGTAAACCCGGAGCCGTTCGAACTGCCCGGCTTTTTGCGCTTTCTAGGGCCGGCGCGACTCGATCAGTTTTTCGGACGTCTCGAAGGACATCATTACATTACCCGTCCATTCATGATGGGCCAGAAAATCAATTTCAAGCCGCTGCCTTCAATAGAAATTGGATTTGGGCGAACCCTTGAGATCGGCGGGAAAGGGCCAGGCGCAGACCCAATCACATCCACGAACGTGCTCTACGGCTTTTTTGGCCAGGTTCGCTCCGTTTATGACCACATCCCTGGACACACGCAGTCGGAAATGGATTGGACGTTTTACGTTCCCAGGGTGCGCAACTACATCGTGTTTTACGGGGACGTGTATGCTGCCGACGATTTCATTCCGTGGCAGAATCCGCCCAAGAATCCCTTCCGGCCCGGCATTTACATCACACATTTTCCGAAGCTTCCCAAACTTGATTTGCATATCGAAGCTGCATCAACAGAATCGTCGGGTTGGAATGAGGGCAATCACGGCAATCTCAATTACTGGAATTTCACCTATCGCGATGGCTCGACGTATAACGGATTTTTGATCGGAAACACGGTTGGCCGGATGGGCCGGGCGATCCAAAGTTGGCTCACCTATCAGGTTAATGCCCGGAATTCTCTGCAATTCACGTACAAGCACAATTCCGTCAGTCCTGCTTTTATTCCGCAGGGAGGTTACTGGCAGGACTACGCGATTCTGGATGACTTCAATTTGCGGTCGGGCTTTTATCTGCGGAGCGAACTGCAGTACGAGCATATTTCGAGTTATCCGATCTTGTTCAATGGCAGCCGGGAAAATGTTTCGGCGATTCTCGAAGTTGGGTTTTCCCCCACCTCGGGAAAGAGGCGAGATAGCCGATAGATGTATTAGCGTTCGGGCGTCCGCTCGTAACGATCGGGCCGATTGGGCTGTAACAGACTGATTATGAAAATGTTAGGGAACAACCGCTCCTGTGAGCGACGGGGCGAAGCTGCCTCTGCAGGTCTCATGCATGACTGATATTGCTGCCGAACAAGAGGAAAAAGTGAATGATTTCTCCGGGGCTTCAGGAGAACTCGGAACCGCGGAAAATTCCGAATTCGACCGCAAGCGCCGGCTTGAACGGCTCCGGCTGCTGTGGGACCACCGCGAATTGCTTTTCCGAAGCACGGGAGCCGGTCTGATTGTGGCGACTCTCATTGCATTCTTGATTCCGAATCGCTACACGAGCATGACGCAGCTAATGCCGCCGGATACGCAATCTACGTCGAACGCCGTGATGCTGGCCGGATTGGCGGCGAAGGCCGGGAGCGGACTCGGAGCCGTAGCTGGGGATCTACTTGGCTTGAAGAGTTCGGGCGCGCTGTTTGTGGGTATGTTGCAGAGCCAGACGAATCAAAATCGTTTGGTTGAGCAGTTCAACTTGAAAAAAGTCTACGGCAAGAAGCTGCAGGAAGACGCACGACGTGAACTGAACGACAACACTTCCATTCAGGAGGATCGCAAGAGCGGGATCATCTCGGTCGCGGTGACTGACGAGAGTCCCGAGCGAGCCGCCGAGTTAGCCAACGCCTACGTCAACGAGCTGAACACGATGGTTTCCCAGCTCTCAACCTCGTCGGCCCATCGCGAACGCGTTTTTTTAGAGGGGCGGCTGCAATCGGTGAAGCTGGAACTGGATGACTCGGAGGAACAGCTGGCCCAATTCTCGAGCAAAAACAAAACGCTCGATATGCAGCAGCAGGGAAAAGCAATGTTAGAGGCGGCTGCGGCTCTCTCCGGACAGTTTATTGCGGCGCAATCCGAGCTCGATGGGTTACGGCAGATCTATACCGAGAGCAACGGGCGCGTCCGCGAACTGAATGCACGGGTGGGAACACTTCGCAAGGAGCTTGAAAAGCTTGGCGGAAGCGACGGGCCGAAAGCGATTGCCGGGGCAAAAGACGCCGAGGTTCTTGAGGCGAATTCGCACAATGGCTTGACCGTTGGTGAAAACTCGACTGACATGCCTTACCCCTCGATACGTGAATTGCCGCTGCTGGGCGCCAAGTACGCGGATTATTATCGCCGGGCGAAAATCGAGGAGACTGTCTCCGAACTGCTAACCGAGCAGTACGAACTCGCGAAAGTGGAAGAGGCCAAGGAAACGCCCAGCGTCAAAGTGCTCGATCCGGCGGAAGTTCCGCTAAAAAAGTCGTATCCGCCGCGGATAGTCGTTGTGGGTATAGGAACGGCGATTGCGTTTGCGCTATCAGCAGTTTCGATCATTGGGGGCGTGCACTGGCAAGAGATTGACCCGCGCGACGAGCGCAAAATTTTCATGCTGGAGATTATTGCCGTAACGAAAGCGGGGATTTATAGGGTTTGGCAAAATGGCGCGCGAGTCAACGCGAAACATGAGCACAACTCTTGACGGCGGGAATTCGATTGAGCCGGTGACGGCCGCGCCGTTCTGCAGCGGCCCGGAACCGCAGTGGTTTGCCGCCTACACGTGCGCAAACCATGAGAAACGCGTTGCCGGGCAACTCGCCGACCGAGCGATTCCATGCTATCTGCCTCTCTACGAAAGTTTGCGCCGCTGGAAAGATCGAAGGAAAAGAATCGAACGGCCTCTTTTCCCCGGCTATGTTTTCGTGCAGATATCTGCGCGGGACAGGTTGAGGATTGTGCAACTTCCGAGTGTGGTGCGGCTAATAAGTTTTGGGCAAGGGCCTGTCGCGGTTCCAGAAGAAGATATCACGACGATTCGATTGTGCCTCGAAAAGAAGTGGCGTATGGAGCCGCATCCATTTTTGAAAACCGGGCAACGCGTGCGCGTTGCACATGGCGCGCTTGAAGGAGCCGAAGGTATTTTGGTTCGCAAGAAGGGAATGTTCCGGCTGGTGCTTTCGGTGGGGCTGATCATGCGCTCGGTCGCCGTCGAGATCGATTCGAGCGACGTCGAGCCCATTCAGCTTACGCGTCCATTCTCGAAGCCCCGAAATTGCCGAGACGCCCGGTGCGGCTGATGCCGGTTGTAGCGAGGACGATTCTGCTCGCCGGTGCGAGCGTGATATCAGCGGGAATTTATAGTGCGATTGCGATGTTGCCTCGATCAGGCGTAAGTGCCATTTTCTGAGAGCGCGCAAGTTCTGGCACCTGATTCTTTTGCGTCCGGCGCCGCTCCGGCTGCACGCTTCTCGAGCAAACGGGCATACGCACAGACCTTCGCCGCAACCTTCGCAGTGCGCTGTTTCGGAGTGGTGTCGGGCGTCCTTGCGGCGCGGCTTCTTGGACCGGACGGCCGGGGTGAACTGGCGGTCATCATATTTTTGCCGCTGGTGCTGATTTCGGTTGGGGAACTGGAGCTTCCGCGCAGCCTTGCTTACGAGGCGAGTAAGCAGAGCGAAGTTCCGGCGCAAGTCATCGCTTCCGGCTTTTGGCTAGCGGTGGCGCTAGGCTCGATTCAATCCATCGTATTGGCTGCGGCACTGCCGATCTACCTGCCCGCTGACAAGCTGCATCTTCTTTTCGCGTCGCGGTGGTTCATGGTTTATCTGCCGGCGACCTATATTACCTTTGCTCTAACGGGCATAGATCAGGGCCGCGGCCGGTTCGATCGATTCAGTTTTTTCATGACACTACCTACAGGTTTATATCTCACGGCCATTCTGATCGCGTGGGCGAGCGGCCGCATTTCTCCGGTAACTTTCGCGGTGGGAGTGCTGGTGGGTGCTTTGCTGACCGCGGCGGTTCGCACCGCGCTCGATTGGAAGGTGCTCAGCCGCACCATGCCGGACTGGACTACGACTCGACGGCTCTTGAAGCGCGGCTTCAATTACTATCTTCCCGCGATTGCGAGCTTCTTACTTTCACGATGCGACATGTTCTTGATCGTGCGCATGGTGCCAACCGAAGCGATCGGGCTCTATGCCGTGGCGCAGGCAATTTCCATGGGGCAAATCGGGGCAGTCACCCCGTTCGTTCAGGTTGGATTTGCGGCGGTGGCGGGAAGCGCTCGGCCGGAACAAGCCTTGAAGACACTCGCGCGGCACTTCCGCTTTGCGGTGTTGGCCGCGGTCAGCGCCGGATTGGCCGCGGCCGTGGCGACGCCCTGGGGCATTCGCGTGTTTTTCGGAGCCAATTTCATGGGCGCAACCACGGCCACGTTTCTTCTGATCGCCGCGACGGCGCTCTGGGGGATGGCGCAGGTGTTGGATCAAGGCTTGAGGGCCGCATCGCATTCTCGGCCGGGGATTTTTTCAAACTTGCTGGGGGCCATCGCGGTGTTCGCACTGGGAATTCCCGCGTGTCTACGCTTCGGAATCAATGGCATGGCTGCAGCGTTGCTCGTGGCGCAGTTCGTCAACTTGTCTGTCCTGATTTCATTTTGTCTCATTCGGTTGAAGATGCCAGCGCGTCTCTTTTGGGCATTCGATCCTGTTTCGGTTCGACAGGTGATGTCAGCGGCTGGGCCCTTGCTGAGGCGATTTCGGGCTCATGAGCATATCTAGAGTCCCGGAAAGCGCTCAAACGCCTCACTGATAAATACAAATGTCAGAAGCCGGATTCTTATTTCTCATTGGCTGGATTGCGTTGCTTGGTTTTTATCTTTCGCGACAATGCTGGCGATCGTGGCGCGGCGATCGGGCCGACAGTATCCTCATCATCGTAATCTACGCACATTTCGTGTGGTCTCTATTTCCGGCGATAGCGGCAGACGCCATACGAGAACTCGATGTCTTTACGTTTGGTTATCCGCTGAGTGTGTGGTCTCGAGGGCTTTTGTTGGACACTGTGTTCTTTTCTGTTTTCCTGGTCATGCTCAAGTACATGCGCAAGCGGGCGATTTTTGAAAAATGGGCTTCTCGCTTGCGAACCACCCCCTCACCAGTCGGGTTCCTCACCTGGATACTCTTGTTGGCAGCAGGCTTATACCTGCTTATGGAGGGTCCATGGACGGGAGTTGGGTACGAGGGTGCAGGGCGATATATCCAGGACGACCTGTCAAGTGCCGACGTTACGGTTGGCGGAGTGCAACTGACCATCTACCGGTGCATCCTGGTGCCGGCGCTCTGCGTGCTTCTTTTCTATGTGGCGAGGTCACGGGTCCCAAAGTGGCTGTATTACCTGGGAGCCGTTGGTCTCGTGTATGCGGTAGCGGACTCAGTTGCTTCCGGGGCGCGGGGTAGAGTCGTGGAAGTGCTCTTTGCGATCTCAGTTTGCCTGCTGATTGCAGGTTACCGTCGAAAGGCGCTGATTTATCTCACAGGCTCGGTCGCGTTCCTTCTCCTATTCAGCGCGGCATTCCTGACGTTTAGAGCCAACGCGGAGCAGCACGCGGACGAATCCGTGATGGCGAAGTCCGAATCGATCTATCAAGTCTGGAGCCAGGACACTCCGAAGTACGGGGCTTCACTGTGGCTGACGACATTCCTTATACGTCTGGATTCGGTCCAGAACGCGGGGATACTTGCCGATCAAACGATCAAGTCCGGAAAGTTCGCCACGTATCGGCCATTTATCGGCAGCCTTTTGGCGTGGGCGCCAAGGTACGTCTGGCCGCAAAAGCCCTTGCCATTAAGCATAGATGGCACCGTCGCGGGATTGCCGTGGTATCTGGTTATGTCGTATCGGGATGAGCCTTGGAACAACGGCAGCGTGAGCGTCGCTGGAGTTGCCTACTGGCAATTTGGATGGTTGGGAGTGGTGGGGACGGCCATAGCGGGTGCAGCCATCTTTCGCGCGCTATCCACAATTGCCGTGCGAGGCGGGATTGTGGGTTTGTATCTCTTGGTTGTCTTCTGCATGATGACCCATTTCAGAATACCAGTAGGAATAGATGAATCTATTTTAGTACTTGTTCAGTTAATTTTGCCGGTGCTCGCGCTTCGCTCCGTGTACATCCACTATATGTCGAGCGGAAACGCCCGGCGACGCGTTGCCGCCGCAGTATGACGCATTTGATTTTATCCGACAGAGCGAAACGGAGTGTGCGGTCACGGTTGGTTTTCATCCGGACAAGCCGCGCCGCGTTCGTTCTCGTGCGCAGCTCATGAAGATCCTGTTCGTCGCCGGTGGCGTTCCGTCACGGATCGGTCAGTGTCATGTACTGGATTTGCTGATCGCCCTGTCGAAGTCTCACCAAGTTTCTGTCGTGTGTTGCGATCTGGGGACCTCTGCCGAGTCGGATGCCAAAGATGGCTTACGGAAGATTGCTGACCTAAGGTGTGTTCCCAGCCCCAGAAGGAGCCTGCTTTCAAAAGGAATCAGCAGCGTGTGGTCGCGTGCGCCTGTGGCCGTGGAGGGCTATCGCTTTGCCGCCATGCGGGATGCTGTTTCCGACGCTACTCGCGACACGAAGTATGACGTGATTATCTTCGAGCAGTTGGTGACCGCCCAGTACGGCCGCTTAACCAACGGCGTGCCCAAGATATTGTTTCCTGTTGACGCCGTGAGCCGGCTCAAGTGGCAACGATGTAGCGCGACTTTAAATCCATTTCGGAAGCTCGCATTCTGGGTGGATTACTTGATGTGTAAGCGATACGAGACGCGTATCTACGCAGAATTTGACGGCGTCATGCTCGTCTCAGACGCAGACGCAGATTACGTCCTCGAGAATCGCCAACTGAATAAGTCCGGCGTGTTCTTGTTGCCTCTCGCAGTTGATACTGACTACTTTGTACCGCGCGAGAGAAATACCAAAAGTGGCCATTCATTGGTCTTCGTCGGCAACATGTTCAACTACATCAACGAGGACGCAATTCTCTGGTTCTTTCGTGAAGTATGGAGCGGGCTAAAACAACAGCTCCCGAAACTCAAACTCTACGTCGTGGGCAATGACCCAAGCAATCGAGTGAGAGCCCTCGCCGCGAAGGATTCGAACGTAGTTGTCACAGGATTCCTGGAAGATATACGGCCACCGATTTGGGATGCCAGTCTCTTCGTTTCGCCGCTGCGAATGGGAACAGGCGTCAAGAATAGAATTTTGCAGGCTATGGCGATGGGGAAAGCCATCATTGCAAGTCCACTGACGGTGGAAGGGATCGCCGTCACCGACGGCGTGCAGGTGCTGGTGGCAGAAAACGCCGGCGAATGGCTCACGCGTTGTCTCTCTTTGCTGCAAAATGGCGGCGAGCGAGAGCGCCTGGGGCGGCGGGCAAGGAAATACGTGGAGGAGAACCATTCGCTAAAAGCGAAGACATCCCGATTCCTCGAAATCGTGAAGCAAATCACGTTGTCACGTGATCCGGCCCAAATGGAAAGCCTGTAACGCACGAAATTCCGTCAGATTGCATGAAATTCGAATCAACCGCTCACTATCATTGCGTTTCCTGCGGCTCTTCGGCCCTGACTCTTATTCCTCAGACGCGCTCGGACCAGGAAATCATCGAAGGATCGCTCTTGTGCCGGCGATGCCGGGCATCCTATCCGGTCACGGGCGGGATTCCACGATTCGCGTCGAGTGATAACTATTCGCAATCGTTCGGTTTTCAGTGGAATTTGCACGGGAAGACACAACTCGACAGTTACACCGGCTGGCCTATCTCAGAACAGCGCCTCTTCGCAGTGACCGGATGGCCGTATGACATGTCAGGCCAGCTGATTTTGGAGGCTGGCTGCGGCGCGGGCCGGTTTACGGAGTGCTTACTTAAGACCGGGGCGCAGGTTTTCTCCTTCGACTTTTCCTGCGCGGTAGATTCAAACCGGCGCAACAACGGCCAGTGCGAGCGCCTCGAGCTTTTTCAGGCAGACATGAGCAGACTACCGCTCGAAAGAAGAAGCTTTGACAGAGTGATGTGCTTCGGCGTTCTCCAACACACACCCGATCCTGGAGCATACTTCGAATCCCTGGCGGAAATGGTTCGTCCGGGCGGACAACTTGTGGTGGATACATATAAGAAGGATTTGCTGTCATTGCTTCAGTGGAAGTATGTCCTGCGTCCGATTACGCGGCGAATGAATCAACTCACGCTTTACCTGCTTGTGTCGCGGGCCGTCCGAATTCTCCTGCCGCCGGCTAGAAACATCCGGCGGTTTGCAGGCAGGGCTGGGGCACGAATGATGCCGATTGTCGAGTACAGCCACCTGGGACTGCGAGAAGACCTGAACGAGCAGTGGGCCATCCTCGATACTTTTGACATGTACTCACCCGCTTACGACCATCCGCAGACCCAGCGAACTTTGAAGCGATGGTTCAGCGAGGTTGGGTTCACCGACGTTTCGGTTCGTCCGGGATCGAATGGCCTGATTGGAACCGGACAGCGCCCGAATTCAGCTTAGCCGTGGGCTCTCGATGGTCCCACAAAGAGATTGGCTACCGTTCTCGCAACGTACATCTGAGAGCTGCTACGAGAGTCCTTCTTAACGCGCTTTCCGCCCGGATGGGCGGCGGCCAAACATATTTGTTGAACCTGCTTAACTTTCTGCCTGACAAGCTCGAGCTCGAAGTGTTTGTGCTGGCACCGGATTGTTTGTCGCTACCGCAGAAAGCGGGAATTCGGCGAATTTCGGCTAACTGGATGGCCAAAAATCCCTTCACACGCGCTGTGTGGGAACACCTTTACTTACCGCGCTTGGCGAAACAGCTTGACGCCGACGTTCTGTTTTGCCCTGGCGGAATCATCGGGGGAAGAGTGCCCTTACCTTGCAAGAGCGTAACTATGTTTCGAAACATGGTTCCGTTCAGTCCCGTGCACCGGCGCAAATACCCGCTCGGTTATATGCGCGCGCGTAACTGGATCTTGCGAAGAGTGCTGCTCCGAAGCATGTTGCGCGCCGACTTTGTGATTTGCCTTTCAGAATATGCAAGAACGGTTATCGAAGAACAAGCCCGCGTTCGTCTGAAGAACGCCGCAATCATCCCGCATGGTGTGCCCGCTTCGTTTCGGAAGCCGGGAATCGCCTCATTGGCGGCGCCGGATTGGCTACCAGCTGACGGCTACCTTCTGTATGCGTCTACCGTCGATCACTACAAAGCTCAAATCGAAGTGATTCAAGGCTACGCACTGCTGAGAGAGAAACGAAAAACGAAGGAGAAGTTATTACTGGTGGGCGCTGAGTATCCGCCGTACGGCCGTAAAGTTCGCGCGGAGATAGAGCGATTGGGGCTCCAAAATGAGGTACTGATTACCGGAATGATTCCGTATTCGATGATGCCGGCGATATATCAGAACGCGCTGGTGAACATCTTCGCGTCGGAGTGCGAGAATTGTCCAAACATTTTGCTGGAGGCCCTGGCGGCCGGCCGGCCTGTTCTTTCCTCGAGTTATCCCCCGATGCCTGAATTTGCCGGCACGGCTGCTGTGTACTTTGATCCGAGGGCGCCGATGCAGTTGGCCGAGGCATTGGCTGAAACTCTTGATGATCCGGCGCTGATGTCGGAGATGGCACGCCGGGCAGTCGAGCGCTCTCGAGATTTCGACTGGCAGGCGACTGCCAAAGCGACCTGGTTAGCGATCAGCGAGCAATGCAGGTAATGAAGGCGAGATCGGTGAGGCGGTTGGACGAATCTTTAGGTGATGCAAATCGTCGATCGACGGAATGCGCCCTAGATGCCAAGGCTCAAGGGAGTGTGGAATTCAATCCATGCACATCTTGATCTTGGGCGGCACAGGAATGCTGGGGCACAAGCTCTTTCAGCATCTCCGGAAGCGATTTCCCGAAACATACTGTACGATTCGCGGCTCCATTGATCAGCCTCTCCTTAGTTCGATAGACCTGTTTCACGCGGGTGGTGTGATCGAGCGCTGCGACGCCGGGGATTCCCGGATGCTGGAGAAACTGCTCCTGAAACACAGGCCGAGGGTGGTCATCAACTGCATTGGCGTCGTCAAGCAGAGGGCCGAAGCAAAGAAGGCCATTCCGAGTATCGCGGTGAACGCTCTGCTCCCGCACCTACTGGCCGGATTTTGCGATCGTTGGGGCGGCAAGCTGATTCATTTCAGCACTGACTGCGTATTCAGCGGCAAATGCGGCAGCTACCAGGAGAGCGACATTACCGATGCGGAGGATCTGTATGGCCGGACGAAGGCACTCGGAGAAATTATTGACGGCAAGACTTTGACGCTTCGTACGTCAATTATCGGCCGCGAATTGACGCACTCTGAGTCTCTCCTCGAATGGGTTCTGAGGCAAGAACACAAGCATATTTCCGGCTATACACGCGCGATGTACTCCGGGATCACCACGAACTACATGGCCCGAATGCTTGCGAACTTGATCGAAGCTCCTTCAAGTCCTTCCGGCCTATTTCAAGTTACGAGCGATACGATTTCCAAGTTTGACCTCCTATGTTTGCTAAAGGAAGCCTACGGACTAGACGTCGCAATCACTCCGGATCCGAAATTCTTCTGCGACCGAAGTATGAAAGGAGACAAGTTCAAGAAGGCCACTGGCCAGGTTTGTCCGGCGTGGCCGGACCTAGTTGCCGAACTTGCAAACGATGACACGCCTTACGATAGATGGAAGCAGGTCCAGGCTGCGGCATTTTGAGGGGAAACGAGTCCTCATAACTGGAGGGACCGGTTCGCTTGGCAAGACGTTAGTCCGACGTTTCCTGGAAGGCAAGGACGGAAACCCCGCCAAAATCATCGTACTTTCGCGCGACGAAGCGAAACAGCACTTGATGCGCATGGAATACCAGCATCGGATGACGGCCACCGACGAAATTATTTACCGCAACTTCCAGGAAAAATTGGAATTTCGCATCGGTGACGTTCGGGATCCTCACACGATAGCGCAAGCCTTGCACAGCGTGGATATTGTATTCAATGCTGCCGCGCTCAAGCAGGTGCCTACCTGTGAGTATTTTCCCTACGAAGCCGTGCAGACGAATGTCGGGGGACCGGAAAACATCATCCGAGCGATCCAAGAACACCATCTGCGTGTCGAAACTGTCGTCGGCGTTTCTACCGACAAAGCCTGCAAACCAGTGAACGCGATGGGAATGACAAAAGCTCTCCAAGAGCGAGTTTTTATTCAGGCAAACATACGATGCCCGGACACCCGTTTCATCTGCGTCCGATACGGAAACGTTCTCGCCTCGCGGGGCTCGGTGATTCCGCTATTTCACGATCAAATTCGCCATGGGGGACCGGTGACCATTACCACTCCGGAAATGACTCGCTTCTTGCTCAGCTTGGATAACGCCGTTGATACGATCTTTGCCGCAGTTCGAGAAGGTCTGCCGGGCGAAACCTACGTCCCCCGCGTGCCCTCCGCACTGGTTATCAATCTTGCGAAGGCTCTCATCGACGGCCGAGCGATCGAGATGCGAAACGCGGGAATCCGACCGGGGGAGAAAGTCCACGAGATTCTGATTAGCGAGGAGGAGGCACATCGTTCGGTAGCACGGGACGCCTACTACGTGATTCTTCCGATGTTGCCCGAGCTGCGCAACGAGCACAGCGGTTCGCCCTGCCTTTCCCGAGAGTACAGCTCCGCCGACAATCTCATGACCCTTGAAGAAACTACCAGAATGCTTCGAAAACAAAGCTTGATGCTGGAAAACGCGCATGAAGAAATTGCCGAGGTGTTGCGTTGAAGATTATGACGATTCTCGGGACCCGGCCCGAGATCATTCGTCTCAGCCGAATTATTCCCCTGTTGGACCGGCATTCCGAGCATATCTTGGTGGATACAGGCCAAAACTATGACGCTCGTTTGAGCGAGCTGTTTTTTCGCGAGTTGAAGGTGCGGCAACCGGACGTCTCCTTGGGAGTGCGCGGAGCCGGATTTGGAGATCAGGTCGCGCAGATTTTGTCCCGTGGCGAAGAAATATTATTGGAAAGACGTCCCGACCGGCTGGTCATTCTTGGCGACACCAACAGTGGATTGATGGCGATCGTGGCGCGCCGGTTTGGCATTCCTGTTTATCACATGGAGGCTGGGAACCGCTGCTACGACCTTCGCGTTCCAGAGGAGAGCAATCGCCGCATCATCGACCACCTCAGTTCCGTTCTGATGCCCTACACGAATCGCAGCCGGGAGAATCTTCTGCGCGAGGGCATTGCGGGGCAGGATATCTTCGTAGTCGGCAATCCGATCTATGAGGTTCTGCAGAACTTCGCCGAGCAGATCGCCGCGAGCACTGTCCTTTCTCGCCTTGGCGTCAAAGAGAGAGGCTTTTTTCTCGTCACCATGCATCGCGCCGAGAATGTCGATTTCGAGGGTCGGCTTGGCAGCTTGATCGACGCGCTCGAACTGCTGCATGAAAGACACCGTTTGCCGATTGTTGCGTCGTTGCATCCGCGAACAAAGTCGAAGGCCGAACAATTCGGCATCAGCCTCGTTCGTCCAGGTCTGGCCTTTTGCGAGCCGTTCGGGTTTTTCGATTTTATTCGCTTGGAGCGGAGTGCATTCTGCGTGCTTTCCGATAGCGGAACCGTGCAGGAAGAAGCCTGCATAATGGGAGTACCGAACGTGACTATTCGAGATGTGACGGAAAGGCCAGAGACAATCGAGTGCGGCTCGAACGTGCTCGCTGGCACCGACGCGCAAACAATCGTCAATATGGTGAGCATGGTCACGCAGAATACCCGGCGGTGGCAGCCTCCGGCCGAATATCTTGCGCCGCACGTGGCCGATACTGTGGCTGGAATAATCCTTGGCTATCGCACCACCGCTCAGGCCGCGACGGCTCCACTCGCAAACGCTGCGCCAATGGGCGCCATACGCTGACCTTCGGATCTCACCAAGTAAAGCTCTTCCATGCGCATCCTGATCCTTGTCGATTGCTATCTTCCAATCTATAAATCCGGCGCAAAGCAAATCCATGATCTCAGCGGCGAATTTCTCCGACACGGGCATGAAGTCACAGTCTTAACGACGACGCACGAAATCTCGCAGGATCTCGAGGTTTCCATGCAAAGCGGCGTGCGCGTCGCACGCGTAAAGACTCCTCAAATAAAAGGCGTGTCAAATTTGCGCCGGGGCTTTCATGAGATTCGCATTTCGGCACTGGTGTGGCGGAAGGCTGGCGGGTTTCTCTCGAGACATCCGGCGGATCTGATTGTTTTCTATTCTCCGACAATTTTCTGGGGCGCGTTGGTGAGCCGGCTGAAAGCGATGTGGCATTGCCGAACCTATTTGATTCTGCGCGATATTTTTCCGGAATGGGCGGTGGATGCGGGGATCCTCAAGCGCGGTGTGACCTACCGGTTCTTTCGCAAGAAGGAGATCGAGCAGTATGGTGCGGCTGACATCATCGGAGTGCAGTCGGAAGGCGATTTGGCGTATTTCGGCCGCAATTTTGGGGTAGGCCGGTTTCAATTGGAGGTTCTATTCAACTGGACGAAGCTTGAGGAATCAAATCCGCCGAAGACGGAAATTCGCTTGCGGCTCGGCCTGGTTAACAAGATTGTATTCTTCTTCGGCGGAAACGTTGGGATCGCACAGGACATAGACAATCTTCTCAGGCTCGCGGCCAGCCTCGCTGGCGATTCGCGCATTTTTTTCCTCATTGTCGGCGAAGGCAGCGAAGCGCGCCGCCTCGAGGCAACAATTGCGGAGCGGCGATTGACGAACATTCGGATGCTGCCGCCGGTCGAGCAGCGTGAATACAGTTCGATGGTGTCAGAATTCGACATCGGACTCATTTCTCTTGATCGCCGGCTGAAGAATCACAATATTCCCGGAAAACTGCTGAGTTATTTCTATTCGGGAATACCAGTTCTCGCCAGCATTAACGCCGGCTCCGATCTTTTCGCGCTTCTCGAAGGAAATCAGGCGGGCATCTGCGTGGCGAATGGCGACGACGAAGGGCTACGCGCTGCCGCGCTTCGACTTGCAAACGACCGCGATCTGCGGCACCGGATGGGCCGAAACGGCCGTTTGCTTCTGGAAGAGAAGTTCACCGTCGAATCAGCGGCACAACAAATCATGCAGCACCTTCCTCGTCTGGTCTTGTCGCTGGTACCTCGTGTACTGCTGCCAGCCGTAAAGGTGCCGGTCATCTCATGACGCTCTCGAGTCTTGAACTATCGTCACGGATGAATATCGCGCCGTCCAAGCAGCAACCACCCATCAACTAATTTCGTGGTTCTTTTCTACATTTCGATTTTTTCGGGCAGCGTGCTGCTTTCTGCCATTCTGACGCGCCTCGTGCGTGATCTTGCGGTTCATCGCCGCTGGGTCGATCCCGCGAATCTCGGCCGTCATCTTCACGTGAAGTCCGTCCCGAGAATCGGAGGGATCGCCCTCTTTCTTGGTTTTACGGCCGCGTCAATGATCGGCATCGCCGCGTCCAGATTTATCGGCAGCCGCGAAGCTATCTCGACCCGCACGGCGCTTTCGATATTCTTGCCGGCGCTTCTCGTGCTTCTTCTGGGCCTATGCGATGATCTGTTTTCACTCAGTCCGTATTGGAAGCTTGGTATAGAAACGATAGCGGCAATTTGGCTCTATGCGGGCGGTTTGGGAATCCATTTCCTCGGTTCTTATTTCGCCGAAAGCAAACTGCGAATTCCAATCGGACTTTTCGCGACAATTTTCTGGGTTTTGCTGATTACCAATGCTTTCAACCTAATTGATGGGCTCGACGGTCTTGCTTGCGGCTCAGCGTTTATCGCGGCGATTGTGGTTTGTCTTACTTCGCTTTGGGGACACGCTCCGTCTACTTCGCTTCTGGCCACGGCTTTGGCTGGAGCGGCGCTTGGATTTCTCCGGTATAACTTCCATCCCGCAACCATTTTCCTGGGCGATTCCGGAAGTTTGCTGCTTGGTTTCCTGCTGAGTGGATTGTCATTTGCAGTGGGTTCGAACGCCGGTGTCTCGGCGGCGGTCGCTGTGCCTGTGGTATGTCTCGGTTTGCCTATCCTGGATGTAAGCTTGTCTGTTTTCCGCCGCTTTCTGGGAAGCAAGCCACTTTTTAGGGGCGATGATGAGCACATCCATCACAAATTAATCAAACGCGGCGTTTCTCATCGCGACGCCGTTTTGATTCTGTATGGAGTAGCGGCCGGATTTTCAGTTTTTGGGCTAATGCTGGTGCGCGGAAAATGGATGTTCGGTTTTGCGGTTGCAGCTATCGGACTTGGAGTTTGGCGAGGAGTTCGGGAGTTGAAGTATTTGGAATTTTCTGAGCTCGCGGCCGCCGCGCGCCGTGTTCGACAGAGAAGGCTGGTCATCGCGAACGATGTGAATCTTCGGCGCGCCATCGAATCGATTGGCAAGGCCCCGCCGGACTTCACCGAAATCTGCGAAATTCTCCGTTCGACGCTCGAACCACTGGGTTTCTCGGGCGTAGCCTTCAGTTTCACCGAGCCCGATCCAATTGATCCAAGCTTGCTGTTTCCAATTCTTACCGACGCGAATGGCAGGCTGGCGGTCATGTGGAGGGAAATCCACTCATCATCGCCAGATTGGGAACTTCGCCTTCGGTTGGTATCGAACTCGGGAAAACATTTCTGTGATTTTGTCCTCCTGCGAGAGGGAACTGCAGGGCCGCTATGGCTGGACATGAACCTCTTGAGCGGTGAGTTTCGAACGTCGGTGTCCGAAATCCTGGATCAGGCAATTCAGGCGCTTCCATCGGGCAGCCGCACCCACGCCAGCTCGAAATCACGTGCCACGCCAAGCTCCGCCCGGGCGATCATCTGATGAGACTGAACGCCGGCGCAGCTTCATGCAGATCTTGAATTGCCGGCGATGCGACACGCTCTTGCCGGTTGCCATCCAGGTCGGACAGCCATCAACTAAGCCCCTCAATTTGCTTTCCCAGTAGCCTGACAAAGTATCCTCGCTGTATTTCCTCGCTGTCCTTCCTCGCTATCCTTCCTCGCTTAACACTGCCTGCCCGTGTCGCCTGATCCCGAAGAATTTCCAACACATGTTTGCATTGGCTCGTCGTAAAATGACGCGTGCGTTTTCATGGGAGCGACGAACGCTTCAGGAGTTGCAGGCGATGCGGTTTTTAATTCTCACGCAGTATTTTTCTCCGGAGGTTGGCGCTCCGCAGACTCGCCTCTCTGCGTTCGCACGCGAATTGATCCGCCAGGGTCATTCCGTTGAGGTCGTGACGGCGCTTCCGAATTATCCGCGAGGGAAAGTCTTTGACGGGTATCGCAATCGCTGGAATGTTTGCGAAACGATTGACGGCGTGCGCGTACATCGCACCTGGGTCTATGCCTCTCTTGGCGCAGGATGGAAGCGCGCCGTTAGCTTCGCGTCATTTGCGATCACTTCGCTCTCGGGCTTATGTAAATGCGCTCGCCCTGATTGGATTTTCGTAGAGTCGCCGCCTCTGGCATTAGTATTGCCGGCGATACTTGCGGCGCGGTTCTGGCGAGCGCCCGTGATCATGAACGTCGCGGATTTGTGGCCGGATTCAATTCGCGCGTTGGGGCTTACGCGGAGCTCGATTGTTATGAAAGCCCTCGAGGCACTGGAACGATTCGCCTATGCACGATCGGACATGATCAGCGCCGTCAGCGATGGAGTCCGACAAAGTTTGATACGAGAGAAATGCGTGCCGGCATCAAAGATCTTGCTGCTCGAGAATGGCGTTGATCCAAATATATTCCGGCCGCAATCTCCGGATGAAGAATTGAAGTGTACGTTGGGAATTCAGGAACAGAGAATTGCATTGTTTGCGGGAACGCACGGCCTTGCGCAAGGTCTTGAACATGCATTGGCTGCTGCCAGGCTCTTGCAGAACGAGTCCATACACTTCTTATTTATCGGCGACGGTTCCGCGAAATCGCGACTCGTTCAATTGACGAACGACTGGCAGTTGCGAAACGTCACCTTTTTGGCTCCAGTGGATACTACCGAAGTGGCACGATACTTCTCCATTGCGGAGTGCGGTTTGGCGTGCCAGAGGGATGTCGCGCTTCTCGAAGGGAATCGCCCGGCCAAGATTACTTCGATCATGGCTTGCGGCAAGCCCGTGGTATTTGCCGGAAAGGGCGAGGGGGCCCGGCTGGTCGAAGACGCGCACGGCGGCGTCGTTGTCAAACCGGAAGATGCTTTAGCGCTGGCGAACGCGATCCGCAACGTCGTAGCGCGCCCATCTCACGCCGCTGAGATGGGCCGAAACGGGCGTGCCTTCGTTGAACAGCATTTCACGTGGGACTTACTGGTTCGGCAATGGCTCACACAAGTTCTCGCGCTTCGCGAGTGCGCCCCGGCCGCGCCCAGCAGTCGCGAGCGCGCCGCCCAAGCTTCGGTGGGTCAATGACTATCGCGAGCGGGAACGTAAGAATCGTGCCTCCGCAAACAACGGGCTCATCCTGTTCGCCGGGCGCCCCAAACTTCGCGGAATTGCAACGGATTCGCGAAGCTTACGCGCGTCGTCAGCGTTCGATACCGGCCTCGCGTTATTCGCCTCTCGATCGCGCTCATGTTTTCCAAACGGATGAACTCAAAAGGAGTCTCGTCCGATTGCTCCGGCGCAGAAGCGCCACTTCTCTGGCGGAGGCGCGCATACTTGATGTCGGTTGCGGAGACGGGCGTTGGCTGCGAGTGCTTGGCGAATTCGGCGCGAAGCCACAGGACTTGACCGGAATCGATCTTCTGCCGGAACGAATCGATCTCGCGCGACAACTATGCTCGCCTCTTACGACATTGGTTTGCGGCGACGCATCGAGTTTGCCGTTTGCCGATTCGAGCTTCGATATCTTGTTATCGTTCACCCTATTCAGCTCCATCCGGGAATCGGCATTGAAAGCCTCTTTGGCTGGGGAGATGCTTCGCGTGCTTCGCATGGGCGGTTTTGTTCTCTGGTACGACTTTCGCGTGAACAATCCTCGGAATCCCGATGTAAGCGGCATCACGAAAAGGGAAGTAGAAGCGCTGTTTTCCGGTCGCCGCGTCGAACTTGAACGGATCACGCTTGTTCCTCCGCTCGCGCGACTCGTTGCCTGGAGCAACCCGCTCCTAAACGCGCTTTCGAGCGCACGGTTCCTACGCACGCATTACTTTGGATTGGTCGCGAAATGATCAAGTCTCATCTGCGAATTGCGACAATACCATTCCACCGGCCGACGCTCGGTGAAGACGAAGTGGAGGCCGTCGCAGACGTGATCCGAAGCGGCACACTAACCATGGGCCAGCGGACATTCGAATTCGAAAGACGATTCGCGGGCTATGTTGGCGCACGGCATGGTGTCGCGGTTTCTAGTGGCACGGCCGCGCTTTATCTTTCGCTCGACGCTGCCGGAGTAGGGCCCGGTGACGAAGTGATTGTGCCAACAACCACGTTTACTGCAACGGCGCAGGCGGTCATACATGCAGGCGCCAGGCCGATCTTGTGCGATATCGATCCCGCATCGTTGAATTTGCACCCAGACGACGTTAGGCGGCGAATCACTACCTTGACACGTGCCATCGTACCTGTGCATTTGGGCGGAAATCCCTGCGAGATGCGTGAAATTCTAGAGATCGCGCGGCAAAGGAATCTGCGCATCATCGAAGATGCAGCGCATGCGCTACCGTCGCGATATTTCGGGAAAATCATTGGCTCAATCAGCGAGTTTACTTGCTTTAGCTTTTACGCCACGAAGACGCTCACCACCGGCGAAGGCGGGATGATTACGACGGACAATGACGAAGCGGCAGCTCGCATGCGCTTGATGCGCCTTCACGGAATCGAGCGATCTGACGGCAAGCAACCGGGGAGCGACGTTTCGTGGAAATACTCAATTCGCGAAGCCGGCTTCAAATACAATTTCACGGATATCCAGGCTGCTCTCGGAATCGTTCAGCTCGCCAAATGCGACGCGATGCGAGACGCGCGTAGCCGCATCGCTCACCGGTATACCAGCGCCTTCGGAGCGATTGACGCGTTGGAAACACCTTCCGTGATTGAGAATTGCGAATCCTCTTGGCACTTGTACATCTTGCGGATGCGCTTGGATCGCCTGAGCGCTGGCCGCGACACGTTTCTCGAACGAATGTCGCAGAAAGGTGTCGCCTGCAGCGTTCACTTTATTCCCCTGCATCTCCATGATTTCTACCAGCGAGCTTATGGTTATCGTCCAGGCGACTTTCCCCGCGCCGAGACTGAATTCCGGCGTTGCGTCTCGATTCCAATTTATCCCGATCTTTCCGGCGAAGAAGTCGAGTACATCATCGAAAGCGTGAAACAGACCGTCGCCGAGCTCTACGTCCCTCGTTCAATTGCTGCGCGTGCCTGACCGGATGCCGTTCCGCGAAGTCTCGATGGAAGATTTGCTCGGTCGAAAGCCGCTATACGTTGACCTTGATGCCGTCCGGCAGAATCTCAACGGCCGGGCCGTTCTTGTAACCGGAGCCGCGGGCTCGATCGGCTCTGCTCTGTGCCGCCAAATTATCGAGTACAGGCCGAGAAAACTTGTTTGCGTGGATCAGAGCGAACAAGGCCTCGAGTTATTTCAGCGAGAGCTGACGGATCGAGGCATCCAAACCGGCATTGTAGCTGTCGTTGGCGATGTTGGCGACGTTGATGCGATGCAGCAATGCTTCAGCGCCAATCAAATCGAATTTGTTTTTCACGCCGCCGCGCGCAAGCATGTGCCGGAGATGGAGTCGAAGGAAGTCGAGGCCGTAACGAATAACATTTTTGCGCTTGTCAGTCTGCTCGACGTGGCCGAAGAACATTTCTGCCGCGCTTTTGTGCTGATCTCATCCGACAAAGCCGTAAATCCCGCGAGCGTTATGGGAGCCACAAAGCGCGCCGGTGAACTGATCCTCGCCTCGCGGCCTTTTAAAACGATGCGATGCGTGTCCGTGCGCTTTGGAAACGTTCTGGGCTCGAGCGGAAGCGTCGTTCCGATACTTCAAGACCAATTGCGTCGAGGCCAGCCGCTGACCATCACTCACGCCGAAGCGCGACGATTGTTCATGACGGCTCGCGAAGCAGTTTCTCTGTTGCTGCAGGCGTTCACGATCGGAAGCCCCGGAGACATTCTCGTCCTTGAAATGGGCGAGCCCGTAAACATTTTAGAGATGGCACGATCCTTGATTCGGCTCTCCGGTCTATCCGAAACGGCGGTGAAAATCGAATTCACCGGTTTGCGGCCCGGTGAAAAGCTTCAGGAAGAGTTGTTCTATGCGAACGAAACAGTGACATCGACGTCATGCAGGGAAATTAAGCGCGTCCGCGGGACTTACGGAAGTTGGATGGAACTTCAGCGGCAACTCGGCGCCCTGCGAGACAGTCTCGCTCGAGGAGCGCCAGATGAGATTCGGGCCCTCCTGAGAAACATCGTGCCGGAATTTCGCGACTGGATGCCGGGCGGCACGAGCCCGGATTACTAACTCGGAATACCACCGAAAATTTATCGCCAAATCGCTTGAAAGCCTCTATACTTTTTTCTGGCAATATAGTTTGCGTCACCCCCTTCCCTGTTTTGCCTGAATACAAATCTTTTGCAGAGGTATCCCGTGAATTCCCACGAGATTCGTCTCTTCATTGTTTCCGGCAATCGCCTTCTTCGGGAGGTTCTTGCCCGGCTATTCAAGGCACGCGTGCGCATCTCGGTAAGCACCTCGGAGCACCTGACGCCTGAAACCGCGGAGCAGATGGTGTCTGCGAGCGCAGATGTATTGCTTCTCGACACTCCGTCTCCGATTTTCGAGCGCGCCGAGCACGTCCGGCAAATGCGCGCGGACCTTCCAGCATTGAAAATTGTGCTGATGGCGATGGAGGACAACGACCGGGTGTTCCTCGAAGCCGTAAAGCATGGTGTGAGCGGATATGTCCTGCGCGATGCCGCAGCGTCGGATGTCGTCGCAGCTGTCCGAGCCGTCGCGCAGAGCGCAGCCGTTTGTCCGCCACAGTTCTCGCGCGTCCTCTTCGATTTCGTGGCGCAACATTCCGCGACCGGCGGGGCGGTGCCCGAAGAATTGCCGTTCCCGCTGACGCGGCGAGAGCGGCAACTCGTCCCTTTGATCGCCCGCGGCCTGACGAACAAAGAAATCGCGGCGCATTTCAATCTTTCCGAGCAGACCATAAAGAACCACATTCATCGGATGTGCAGCAAGGTAGGCGCGGACGGGCGGCTCAACATTCTCGAAGTTTGTGGGATTCAGACGATGTTTCAGTAGAGCGGGGCAGCGTGCGCTACAAAGAACTAAGTGCGGTAGCTGGCATTGATTCGAACGTAATCGCCCGTGAAATCGCACGTCCAAATTCGAGCGGTGGCGCGGCCGGAACGCAAATCCATTCGGATCGGAACGTACTTCGATAACATCTTGTGATGTAACTTCCGCTCGTTGAAGGAGACTTCCAACCCGTTTCGGCAAACGCGCGCGCCGGCGAGATCAATGCGAACGCGAGATGGTTCGAAGTGCACTCCCGCGCGCCCGGCGGCCGCTAATATTCGACCCCAATTCGGATCGCCGCCAGCGAGCGCCGTTTTGACGAGCGGAGAATTTGCAATCGTTCGCGCAATTGTTTTTGCATCGCGCTCGGTCTTTGCCCCACACACTTCGATTTCAATCATACGCGTCGCGCCCTCGCCATCGGCGACGATCGCCAAAGCCAGGCGCCGGCACACTTTGGCGAGCGCTTCGGTGAACGATGCATAGTCCGTGGTCGTTCCGCGAATTGCGCGCGCCTTCGAGGCGCCGTTGGCGAGGATGGCAACGGTGTCGTTCGTGGAGGTATCGCCGTCGACGGTGATGGCGTTGAATGAGCCGCGCACGGCATCGCGCAGAGCCGACGCGAGCATTTTGGGCGTGATTGCGGCGTCAGTGACGATAAATGCGAGCATCGTGGCCATATTCGGCTGAATCATGCCTGCACCCTTCGTGCAGCCGAGGATTCGCACCGATTTTTCGCCAATTCGAAAGTGCTCAGCCGCCCACTTTGGCCGCGTGTCCGTTGTCATGATGGCACGCGTTACCTTTGCAAATGCAGGCGCCGTCGCCTGTCGAACGCGCAACAAAGCCGGAAGCGCGGCGAGTATCTTTCCGGCTCTTAGAGGCACGCCGATAACTCCCGTCGAACAGACTAGAACCTGATCGGCCGCGCATCGCAACTGTCGCGCAGTTTCCCGCGCTGTTTCGTTCGATGCTGCCAAGCCTCCCGCACCCGTCGCGCAATTTGCGTTTCCCGAGTTCACTACGATCGCCCTCATCCGTGTTCGGCTTCGGCGCAGGTGAGTTTTGGAAAGAACCACCGGAGCAGCTTGAACGAGGTTTTTCGTGAACATCGCCGCCGCCGTGCTCGGCGTTTCGCTGACGATTACAGCGAGATCAAGTCCGGACTTCTTCAGGCCGCACGAAGCAGCCGCAAACGTAAATCCTTTCGGCAGATCCTGCGGACCGGGGCGGGGCATTATTCGGTTTGAACGGATTCGGAGGTTACGGAGAGGATGTCGAGCGCGGCCTGGACTTGCGACATGTTCAGCACAACCGCCGATAGACGGCAAGTCTGCGACTTCCAACAATGAACGCAATCGCGATCGATCTTTTCATGCAGCGCGAACCGGTTTGAAAGGGCGAAGCCCTGGCGGATAAAAAACTCCGGCGAACTGGTCAGCGCGATGATTCTTCCGATTTTTTGTTTTTCGGCCAGATCGAGCGCCGCTTTCATCAAGCGCGTTCCGATTCCGCGGCCGCGAATCGCCGGACTCACCGCGAGCGAGCGAATTTCCGCGAGAGCCGAGCTGTACCATTCAAGCGAAACGCATCCGATGATTGCTTCGTCTTCAATGGCGACGAGAAACCCATTCTGGTGCTTGCGAATGTCCTCTTCGTCGCGTGGCAGCAAGGTTCCTTGCGAGGCGTAGTGCTCGATAAGCTTTTGAATCGCGGGGATATCGGCACTCCGAGCCATTCGCGTTCTCATCGTATTGCCTCGACCGCACCAACGCGCGTATGCAGTTGATCGAGCGCAGATCGTACCGACGCTACGGAAGTTCCGCCGGGTACGCTCTTGCGCGCGAGCGAGGCATCAAGAGTCACTTCCTTGAAATAGTCCGTGCCAAATGCCGGCGAATGCTTCTTCAGCGAGTCCAGCGGCAACTCAATGATGGAAGTAGACCCCCGTTCCGCCTCGCGAACGACGCGCCCCACGATTTCGTGCGCTTCACGGAACGGCACGCCGCGCGCAACGAGATAATCGGCCGCTTCCGTTGCCAATAACGCAGGATTCATCGCACCAGCCCGCAATTTTGTTTCGTTGAACTTTGTCGTCGCGAGAGCGCCCGCAGCCACGCGGACCATCCCCAGCGCCTCGTCGTGAGCGTCGAACAGCGGCTCTTTGTCTTCTTGAAGATCGCGCTGGTAACTCGTCGGCAATCCCTTCATCGTCATCAACAGCGAGACGAGCGCGCTAGAAATTCGCCCCGACTTGCCGCGAATCAACTCCCACGCGTCCGGATTCTTTTTCTGCGGCATCAGGCTGCTGCCAGTTGAGAATTCATCCGCCAAAAACACGTAGTCGAATTCAGTAGATGCAAAGAGAACGAAGTCTTCGCTCAATCGAGAGAGATGCGTTGCCAGCACCGAGAGGGAAAACAGATATTCGAGAGCGAAGTCGCGATCGCTTACAGCGTCAAGGCTGTTGGCGGTGATGCCAGAAAAGCCGAGATCGCGCGCCAGCGCCGCGCGGTCAATCGGGAACGCGCAACCGGCGAGCGCGCCCGATCCCAGCGGGCACACATCGGCCCGCGCCGCGGCGTCCAAGATGCGCTCTCCATCGCGAAGAAATGCTTCAGCGTGAGCGAGCAGGAAATGCGACAGCAGGATCGGCTGCGCGTGCTGCATGTGCGTCATACCCGCCATTGGAATGCCCAAATTACGGTCAGCCTGCTGCGCGACCGCCTCGACGAGCGCGGCAACGCCGCTAGCCATCGAGCGCGCGGCATCCTTCACAAACATGCGGAATTCCGTCGCCACCATTTCGTTGCGGCTGCGCCCCGTGTGGAGTTTTGCTCCGACGGGACCCAGAACTTCGATCAGCGCAACTTCCACGAAATGATGCACGTCCTCAGCCTTGGAGTTATCGAGCCAGGCGACATCCGATTTTGCGCGGCGCTCGATTCCATCGAGAGCGCGGAGTATTTGCGAGCATTCATCGTCGGAGAGAAGGCGAACGCGTTCGAGTCCCTTGGCCCACGCGCGATCGAGAGCAAGTTCGTACGGCAGCAATCTCCGATCGAATCGCCAAGAACGCTGAAATTCGTAGAACGACGAATCGGGGCTCTTATCGAATCGTCCGCCCCACATTTTATTGTCGCTGGAATCGCTCAACGCCGCGAGTCTCCCTGAGGGACTGTGATCGGCAAGGCGAAAAGATTGATGAATCCCTCGGCGTCCTTCGGATTGTAGCCGGCCATCGAAAAGCTCGCGAGATTCGTCCGATAGAGCGAATCGGGCGAGCTGCGCGTGATCACGTTGACGTTACCTTTGTAAAGTTCGAGGCCAACGGTGCCGGTTACGCGGCTCTGCGAGCTTGCAAAAAACGCGTCGAGCGCTTCGCGTAGCGGCGTAAACCACATCCCGTAATAAACCATCTCCGCGTAGCGCAGCGAAAGGAGCTGTTGATAATGCGCCGTTTCGCGGTCGAGGCTTAGCGTTTCCAGCTCGCGGTGCGCCGTCACGAGCAATGTGCCGCCGGGAGTTTCGTACGCGCCGCGCGACTTGATCCCCACCAGCCGGTTTTCGACGATGTCGGTGCGGCCGACGCCGTTTGCAGCCGCTATTTCGTTCAATTTTTCGACAAGCTCTACCGGCCCGAGAGTCTTCCCGTTCACCGACACCGGAATTCCCGCTTCGAATCCAATTTCAACGCGCATGGGTTTGTCGGGCGCGGCAGATGGTGCGACAACCCACTGCCACATCACTTCCTCCGGTGCGTTCGCCGGGTTCTCGAGACGTCCGCCTTCGTGGCTCAAGTGCCAGATGTTCCGGTCGCGGCTGTAGATATTGGCCTTCGATTGCTCGACCGGTATTTGGTGAGATTCCGCGTAAGCGATCGCGTCCTCGCGTGACACGATATCCCACTCGCGCCACGGCGCGATGATGCGGAGCTCCGGCGCCAGAGCTTTTGCCGCTAATTCGAAACGCACTTGATCGTTGCCTTTGCCCGTGCAGCCATGTGCCACAGCGTCCGCGCCGAGCTTCCGCGCAAGTACCACCTGCCGCTGTGCCAGTAGCGGGCGCGCAAACGATGTCCCGAGCAAGTACTTGTGCTCGTACACGGCCCCAGCTCGGAGCGTTGGCCAGATAAAATCGGTGATGAATTCCTTGCGAAGATCCTCGATGTACGCCGTGCTCGCGCCGGTGGCCAAAGCTTTTCGCCGCGCCGCCTCGAGATCTTCCCCTTGTCCGAGGTCGCCGATCATCGCGATCACTTCGCAGCCGTATGTTTCAATTAGCCACGCGACAATCACGGACGTATCGAGCCCTCCTGAATATGCCAGCACGACTTTCTTCGGTGCTGCTCCTCGTTCTCGCGCTTTCGCTGCAGCATTCGCGGTTGCCACGGCGTGCCCGTTCTTGCCGTGCGCGCCAGCGTGCCCGTTCGTTCGCGTGTGCTTTGACTTCGCTTTGGGTGTCGCCTGCTTCGTGGGCATCTAGATCCTTTTAGGAAAGTAATGTGAGCAGAATTGCCTTCTGCGCGTGTAAGCGGTTTTCCGCCTGATCAAATACAATAGAGCGCGGCGAATCCATCACCGCGTCCGAAACTTCCATGCCGCGGTGCGCCGGCAGACAATGCATGAAAACGGCTTCGGGCGCAGCGTGCGCGAAAAGATCGTCGTTGACCTGGAACCCTTTGAATGCCGCGGTGCGTGACGACGCTTCTGACTCCTGCCCCATGCTGGTCCAGACGTCCGTGTAAATGGCCTGCACGCCTGCGACGGCTTCCTCAGGTGAGTTGACGATTTCAATCTTGCCTCGTGTTTCGCGAGCCGCGCGTCTCGCTTCGGCCACGACACCCGAATCCGGCTCGTAACCTGCCGGCACGGCAATTCGAATGTGCGCACCGAGCCGAGCGCCGATGCTCAGCAGGGAATGGCAGACGTTGTTTCCGTCGCCAACGTACGCGATTTTAAGCCCGCGTAGCGCGCCAAAATGTTCTTCGAGCGTAAAGAAATCCGAAATCGCCTGGCAGGGATGAAAACGGTCGGTCAGCGCGTTGATCACCGGAATGCGCGCATTTTGGGCGAGCTCTTCGAGCACCGATTGCTCGAAAAGCCGCGCGACGATTCCGTTTGTCCAGCGTTCGAGGCTTCGTGCCACATCGGCAACGGCTTCGCGTTCGCCGAGATGCGACGCAGTATGATCGAGAAATGTGGCCGAGCCGCCGAGGCTCGCGATGCCGACTTCAAATGTAACGCGAGTTCGCAGCGACGGCTTCTCGAAAATCAGCGCGAGGAATCGCCCGGCAAGCGCGCCGCGGTAGCGGTCGGGACGAGCCTTGACGTCTGCGGCGAGATGAAGCACATCGCGAACCTGGGCAGCGCTCCATTCCATGCCGGTCAGCAGATCGTTCTGCAGTGGAATCGTTGGTGATGTTGTGGCGGTTGCCATATTCTCCTCGATCAGCGAGCTGCGAGCGGCATCGCCGTCTCGCGTGTTTCTGCCGGGGTCCACTTTGACGGTGCCGCAGCCATCGCTGCCGCCTTCGCTGCCTCTATGCCGACGGATTTGGGCCGGGGCGTCTGCACAAAAACAGATTCGATCTTCGACAGGAACTCTTTCACGTGCGCGGACCGAATGTTGAGCGGAGGCAGGAAGCGCAGAATGTGATCGTGCGTGCAATTGATGATCAGCCCGCGCTCAAGAGCTGCCTCGACAAAAGCCGCGCCTTCTACGCTTAGATCGAGCCCGAGCATCAGGCCCTCTCCGCGCACTTCGCGCACGAAATCAAATCGCCCCGTCAATTCTTTGAGGCCGCGCACAAGTTCGGCGCCGCGCTCGCGCGCATTCTTCATCAACTTTTCGTCTTCGATCGTCTTCAAGACTTCGAGCGCTGTCGCGCAGACAAGCGGCCCACCGCCAAATGTAGTTCCATGCATGCCCGGGGAAAGCGCGCTGGCGAATTCCTCGTTCGCGAGAATGGCGCCCAACGGGAGCCCCGCAGCGATAGGTTTTGCAATTGCTACGATATCCGGCAGGCTCTTGAACTTCTGATATGCGAACGCTCGGCCCGTCCGGCCAAGTCCGCACTGGATTTCGTCGGCGATGAGCGCCGCGCCTCTCTCGGTGGCGAGTTTGCGTGCGCGATTCCAAAATGCTTCACCGACAGGGAAAATACCGCCTTCACCTTGAATCGTTTCCACCACCAGCGCGCACACGCCCGAATCGAATTGCGCCTCGAGATCGGCGATGTCGTTGAATTTCACAAAGTCTGCGCCAGGCACGAGCGGCATGAAGGGCTCGCGGTATTTCGCGGGATAAGTAATTGCCAGCGAACCAAACGTGCGCCCGTGAAACGATCCTGTCAGCGCGAGAATGCGCGTTTTCGCTGCGGAGCCGTTTGCCGCGCGCGCGCGAGCATGCGCCCTGGCAATTTTTAGCGCGCCTTCGATTGCCTCCGTGCCGCTGTTCGTAAAGAACACGCGATCAAGGCCCGACCACGCCGCGAGCTTACGCGCCAACGGGCCTTGAAACTGATTGTGAAATAAATTTGAGAGGTGAATCGCGCGACCCGCTTCGCGCCGAATGACTTTCACGACGCGCGGGTGCGAATAGCCGAGGGAGTTCACGGCGATGCCGCCGAGAAAATCGAGGTACTTGCCGCCGCGATCGTCGTAGAGATAGGAGCCTTTCCCATGCGTGAACACGACCGTAGGGCGCTTGTACGTATTCATGAGATAGCGCGCTTCATCGCGGCGAATTGTTGCCCCCGACACACCACGATATGAAACACCACGATTTGCAGCGCCACGTTTTGCCGCACGCTTTGTCATCGTGCCGCCGCCTCATCAGCCGCAGTGTCGAACATCGGCGTCACGAGAGTTCCGTGGCCATTCGCCCCATTCGCAGCGTGCAATAACGAATCCGGGCTCGTGCCGCCCACAATGCGGACCTGCTTCACACCCCCTGCCAGCGCGCGCTTCGACGCCTCGAGCTTCAATACCATGCCGCCTGAGACTTTATTCTGGCGAATCAACTCTTCGACCTCGCCGCCATTTACGGCCTGCAAGACTTCGCCATCGTTGAGCACGCCCGCGACATCCGTGAGGAAAATGAGCCGGTCAGCGTGGCAATATTCGGCGCAAGCGGCTGCCATGTGATCGGCATTGATGTTGTAGAGCTCGCCGTCCGAACCGAGGCCGAGGCATGACGCGACCGGAACGAGATTCACCCGCCAGAGCGATTCTAAAAACTCGACGTTGACGCCGGTTAAATATCCGACGAAGCCAAGGCCGCCTTCGACCTCGTTATGCACGAGAGGCTCGGCCGTGAAACACGCGGAATCCGTGGCGCATATCCCGATTGCAGGCTGGCCCGCAAGCGAAACTGCCGCAGCCAATTTCTTATTGAGCAGCCCGGCGAAAACCATCACCGCGATTTCGCGCGTCTCGCGATCCGTCACGCGCAGCCCGCCTACAAATTGGCTTTCGATTCCCATCCGCTTAAGCGTCGACGTGAAAATCTTTCCGCCGCCGTGCACCACCAAAACTTCGTGGCCTTTCGCCGCCAGTTGGGAGATTTGCTGCGCGATCGTCTGGACCGTCTTCTCGCTTTCCAGCAACGCGCCTGCAATTTTTACAACGAGCCTCATAGCAACCCCGCCGTTTCCGGATAACCTTGCATTCCATTCAGATTTTGTACGGCCTGTCCCGCAGCACCCTTGCCAAGATTGTCGAGGCAGGAGACCACGATTAGCCGCGATCCTGAATCATCGAGCACGAACCCGATGTCGCAGAAATTTGTCCTCGTTACATCCTGCAACTCGGGAATTTTCCCCGCGGGCGAAATCCGCACCAGTGGACGGTTCGCATAGAAGCGACGATAAACAGATTCGATCTCATCGGCCTTGCGCGGCTCGCTCAGCCAGACGTATAGCGTCGAAAGAATTCCGCGTTCGACCGGCAGCAGATGAGTGGTGAAGATCACGTTCGCCGCATCGAGGCCCGTGTGCTCGATCACTTCGGGAGTATGGCGGTGCTTGAACAGTCCGTATGCTCGAAAATTCTCGTTTACTTCGACGAACTGGGTTTCGCGCTTCGGCTCTTTCCCCGCGCCGCTCGCGCCTGACTTGCAATCGCAGACCACGCCGCGCGTCGTGTCTATCCAACCAGTCTCGACGAGAGGGCGCAGGCCGAGGATCACCGAAGTCGGATAGCAGCCGGGATTCGCAACGAGTCGTGCACCGGCCAATTTCTCCGAATAAAGTTCGGGCAGACCATAGACTGCCTGCTTCAGGACTTCTCGCGATGGAGCAGCCAGCTTGTACCAATGAGTGAAAGTTTCGGGATCGGAGAAACGGAAGGCTCCGCTCAAATCCACAACATTCAGCCCCGCTTCGAGCAGTTCCGGAACAATTTCGATCGACGCTTCGTGCGGTGTTGCGAGAAACGCCACACTCGCGCCACTTTCCTTTATAGCCTGCACGGAAAAAGTGCGGCACGGCGCGTCGCCCCATCCCCGCAATTGCGGAAAGAGTTCGCTCAGGCAATGCACGTTCGCATAGCTCTCACGAAGGTAAAACGTTGGCTTTTCGATGTCGGGGTGCCGAAGAAGAAGCCGGACCAGCTCGAATCCCGCGTAGCCCGTTGCTCCGACGACGGCGACCCTTAATGGGCCCGTCATCGCAGCAGTCCCTTGAGCCGCTTTTCGAGAGCGGCGCGCGCCGAGCGCGAAGGCGTGATGATGAGAACCGTATCGTCGCCAGCGAGCGTGCCGGCAATTTCGCTCCAATGCTCCGCGTCAACGGCTGCGGCCAACGGCTGCGCACCGCCGGGCGGAGTCTTCAACACGAGAAGATTCTGCGCCGGGCGAACATCGACAAGAAACTCGCCGACAGCGCGTGTGATCGAAGCAAGCGCAGGCGGTTCTTCCGCAACAGCATTAAGCGGACGATATCCTTCCGAGGTTTTCACCAGCTTCAGCTCGCGAAGATCCCGGGAGAGCGTCGCCTGCGTGACTCGTAATCCACGCCGGACGAGTTGCCTTCGGAGCGCGTCCTGATTCGCCACCGGCACTTGCGCCAGCAGGTTCAGAATCTGCCCTTGACGATATCGTTTGTGAGTGCTCAAGCGTCTCTCTGACTGAATATGCAATCACATGAATATTCATACAGAAAGGGCTATCCTGTCAACTGGTAGTTGTTGTGGAAATGGCGGTGGGTTGTTATCGCGAGATGAAGCTGTTCAATCGCCGCTCGCGATTGCGGGCACGTTCATCGGAGCGCGACCTATTTTTTGCAAGGCGTCTTCTCCTTTGTGTGTCCACGATTGGCGTTATGCTCGTTGGAATGGTTTCGGATTCCCAGCGGGAGTACGCACGAATGGACAGATCGGATTTAGCGCCGGGCAGGCTCCGCCCACAAGGGGGGCGGCTGCATGGTTTTTGATTCGGTGAGTTTAGTTTCCGGCGCCGGACCTCGCGCGCCCGCGTCGAGAATGCGTTCTGGACCGATCCGGCTGCGTCGGGGGAGCTGGCGCGGATACATTGAACGCGAAATCAGGTGGTTTGGGCGCCTCGATCTGCGGCGGTGCGGCGTTTTCGGCTGCTTGCGCAGTTGACACCGTCCATTGCCATCCCGCGAATGCTGCGACCAATAGCGCAAGCGCCACGCCGATCCAAAGTAAGGTCGGGAAACCCTTCCGCCTCGCCGGCGTCAGGGCCAGAACCGCTCGGATGGCCTCGACATCTGTGCTATGCACTTGAACGAACACACGACTGTCGGCAGGCTTTCCAAGTGCGCCTACCGCACTGGCCGCTTGCACGTCCGTCGCTGTAACAGCTGCATTTGCAGTACCTTGCGCGGTTGAGACTGAAGCCGCCTTGTTCGCCGATTCCATGGTCCACCCTCCGCTGATACATGCAGCTTGGGGGGCCTAACCGGAGCGCACAATCCGCTTTAGGTAACGAATTACTGGTACTTCGGTATTACGGGCGAGATAGGACTACTTATAAGTCCAGGCGAATTTGACTCCAGGTAAAGTCGCGCAGCGGATCTCCAGAATTCCAATGATCCAGAGCTTTACGAAATCGGCGGGCGTCTCGCGTGCCAGTCGGTGAGTTGTTGATACAAATTTGCGGCCGCAAGAACGGCGCGCTCGTTTCCACATCGTGCGACAAATTGGACGCCAATCGGCAATTTCTGAGATGTGAATCCGCAAGGCACGCTAATCGCCGGCAGTCCGCACAGATTTCCGATGGCTCCAACCGGATCGGGGAAGCTGAGGCCCTTCTCCAGGTTCGTATCGAGTGTGCTGGCCGCTACTGGAAGCGTGGGCGCGGCGATCACGTCAAATGTGTCGAAGAGCGCGTTGATACTTTCCTGGCAGATTTCGCGGACCTGTTGCGCGCGCATATAGTCGCTCGCGGGAATCTGTTCGTTCACGTAACCGGCCACTCGGCCCAGCGGATCCGCCAGCTCAGCGACTTTGCTGCTCTCGATCAGCTCGCGAAAGGCCGCAGCGCCTTCGACGCTGATAATCACTCCGGCCACCTCGTCGAATGGTCCAGCGGGCAACTCAGCGTCATCAATTGCCGCCACGTGTTTCTTGAGAGCTTCGAACACGTCGTCCGCCGCGCTCGCAATTTCGGGATCGCATTTTTTCCAAGCGTTCGTAAGACGCCCCACGCGAAGCCTTGGTGACGGCGCCGACGGCGCCATTTCAAACTTAGCCTCAGAGCCCGGGAGGGAACTGCGATCCCGTGAATCATGTCCGGCAATGGCCGCGAGGATGAGTCCGCAATCTTCCGCCGCGCGCGCCATCGGCCCGATTTTGTCGAGCGAATAGGCAAGCGCCATGGCACCGTAGCGGCTCACTCGTCCAAACGTCGGCCGCAACCCGCTGATTCCGCAAAATCCCGACGGGCAAATAATCGAGCCCCAGGTTTCCGTGCCGATCGCGAATGCAGCAAGCGCTGCGGAAACGATCGCGCCTGATCCGCTCGACGAGCCACACGTCCAGCAGCCTTCATTCCACGGATTTTTCGCAGGGCCGGTGAGCGAGGCGGACGCAAACCGATAGCCCATACCTCCCGCCAACTCGATCATCGCCGCCTTGCCAATCAAGACCGCGCCGGCGCGGTTGAGCCGTTCAATCACTGCCGCATCGTAATCGAAAGTCTGGTTCGCGTACGGTTGCGCGCCCCATGTCGTCGGATACCCTTTCGCCGCGAGCAGGTCTTTCGCAGCGTAGGGAATTCCGTGCAACGGGCCACGATAATGGCCAGCGCCGATCTCTTTTTCGGCGGCATGAGCTTGTTCGAGCGCGAGATCGCGCGTCAACGTGGCGTAAGCATTGAGCTGCGGATTTAGCCGCTCGCTCCGCGCGAGATAACTCTCGGCCAGTATGACGGGCGAGAGCTTCCGTGCATGAATCCGCCGGCCGAGTTCGCTGACCGGCAGATACAGGACGTCGTCGCTGAGCATCATTTAGGATCCTTAGCGGCGCGGTTTCGCCGGAGCAGGTTTGGCCTCTGCCACGAGCTTCAAAACTGTGGCCGGCTGGCTGCTGTTGACCAGCGGATAAGCGCGCAGGCGAATCATGGGCTTTTGGAGCTCAGTCGAAAGTCTGCGAATTTCATCTCTCTGCTCCGGCGATAATCGCTCGCCATACTTTCGGAGAATTGCGGACACTCGCGCATCCACTTGAGACTGATCCTCCGCCGAAAGTGGAGTCGAAGGCGGCGCTTGCCCCTTCGAATTTGCGAGATCCCCCGATATTCCTGGCGCAGCTCGCAACGCAGCCGGTGCAATCGCAGCGCTGGCAGCCGCAAGAGCTGCTTTTCGCGCGAAATCGCGACGCGACAGCAATCCTGTTTTCTCGACTGATCGGCGGTCCATAGATGTGCTCTCCTGAATTTTGGTGCCTGAGACTAAATGAAACGTGATGCCGCGGTCAACAGTGGCAGCCGCCCGTTACCTGTCGTTCACACCATGCAAGATGTTCGTTGAAGTCGACGCTGCGCGGAATAGAATTTGAGAGGTCGTCGGCGGCGAGTCCGTCAGCGAACTTTGCGAGTAACTTTCCGCAATACAGTGCGTTCGATAGCACGGGACTTATTTCAATTTCGGCAGTCCGAGCCGTGATTCGGACGAGGAGGATCATTCATGAAGATGAAAATCGTAAGCATTTTCGCAGCTGCGGTCTTGATACTCGCGTTGACGTTCCCCGCCTCTGCCCCCGCGGCGCCTCCGAATGCCAAGCCAGTGCCCGCCACAGCTCAACCGGCGGTGCCGGAGCGCCATCCCGAAATCCATGACGCGCTCGACGCCTTGCGCCGGGCGAGGGCTCATATGGATCACGCTGCCCACGATTTCGGCGGCCATAAGGTCGAAGCTCTTCGCGCGACCGACGAAGCGATTCGCCAACTGGAAATCTGCTTGCAGTACGACAAGTAAAAAGCGTTTCTTCATCGAGCGTTCGAAGGCGGCGTCTCTTGCGTGGGGCGGGAGACGCTGCTTTTCTTTTTAGGGGAAGTAATTGACGGTAGCCACTGCGTGAAGCGTCTATATGGGTTCCGATACTCGAGTGTCTAGTCAGTCGGTAGACGAGTTATCATCGTCAGATTTCGCCGGTGACTCGGACGGCTTGCCGGAAAGAATTTCTTGGACGATCTTGTTGGCTATTTGGCGGCTCGTCGGGCACGCGGTGTCATTGATCCGGCATTGCGCGAGTGTGAGCCGGCAGCCGCACGTGCACGATTCCGAGTTCATGCGCCTCAGCGCAACCTGTTTCTGCGCGGGAGTCAATTTCGAAAGGTCCACTCCCGGCAACTCAGTTGCATTCTTGGCGTTCTTGAGAAAAATCTGCCCGGTATCCTCGAACGTCTCGATTTTTGCATCAACGGACATTCCCGCGAGCGCGCGAATTTCCCGGTCGTACACCGCTACGGGATAAAAGCCGACGTGCTTTTGCACGATCGCGCCGTCTTTATTGATCACGAATAAAGTCGGAAGCGCCGGCACACCTCCGAAATCGGTTTCGATCTCCTCCGTCACTTTCATAATGGGATAGTTAATGTGCGCTTGCCGGGCGAAGGCCTTCAGAGCCTCCGCAGGCGCTTCATCTTCGGAGATCGCGAGGACTTGCAACTGATCTTTGTATTTGTCTTGCAGCTTGATGAGCTCGGGAATCTCTTCGCGGCACGGCGGGCACCAGGTCGCCCAAAAGTTCACCAGCACTACCTTCCCCTTGTACGCAGCGGTGGAAATGACGTTGCCGTCCAGGTCGTGAGCCATGAATAGCGGAATCGGTTCCGGATTCTTGACGAAGCGAATTACCGTTTCGTCGTTGTCATCTTGCGTGCCGGACCTGTCCGCGGCTGGCTGGGCTGCTTTCCTAGGACCAGTCATCGCAGCATGGACCGCCGCCGCAGGACGATCGAAACGAATCCCGCCGAACGCAGCGGCGAGCAACGCCAGCCCTGCGCATCCGCACGCCAGAAGTATTCCGATTCGATTCATAGAGTGTTCGCGCTCACCACAAACATTATCGCGCTGAATTCGGGTTTCACCAATAGGACCCCAGACACGCGTACCCCATATTGCGGCCGCTACTGACTTTTAGATTCGGGAACCGACGCAATGTTTCGCGCGCGACGCATGCGAAACGGTCCTTCCGGCGAGCATATCGGTAATTCGCGCTAAACATTCTGATAGGAAACTTGCCTGCGCCCACACCGGGATAGCCATTCCCGATTTGGGCTACGAGAGGCGGCATCTCTATTATGCGCTTTAGGTTAAATGTCACAGTTACAGCAACATAACGCTTCTTTGTGAGCCCATTGTTTGGGCCACACACTTGCTCTATTTGCGATTGCGGGTCGCGTTCCGAACGAAAACGATCCGCGGAGCGAAGTGAGTGAGGAGGAAGGGGCTTGCTCACTACGCGATGTGGGTTGTTCCCACCTGCCTCTGAGAGGGAAGCTAGGATGGATGACCCCATGACCCGTTCACGCCTAGACCGGGTCAATGGAACGCGACCT
>Ga0302325_10000850_pt1 | contig 81320 bp, 74 predicted proteins | sample Palsa_T0_2_FD_201948 | JGI IMG/M metagenome (GOLD analysis project Ga0302325, IMG submission 201948) | Peat permafrost microbial communities from Stordalen Mire near Abisko, Sweden - Palsa_T0_2 | ecosystem: Environmental > Terrestrial > Soil > Palsa > Peat permafrost | place: Sweden: Abisko... | reverse complement strand
CGGTCCATACCATCGTCCCCGCCGCCCGGCTGCGACCCTACCTCATCGACGCGGTGCAGCGAGGGATGCAACGCACGCTCACCGCGCTCGGCGAACAGCAGGCCGCCCCCAGGCACCAAAGTAGGCAGGCCTAGGCAGCCACCTCAGCCAGGTCAGCTGCCTCAGCAGCCAGGTCAGCTGCGTCGGCCAGGTCGCCGGAACCGCCGAGGCTGGCGGCCCCCGCGAGGCTGGCGTAGCGGCCATGGCGGGCCATGAGGCTGGCGTGGTCGCCGGCTTCGACGACGCGGCCGTGATCCAGCACGACGATCTGGTCGGCGTTGCGCACGGTGGAGAGCCGGTGGGCGATGGTGATGGTGGTCCGGCCGCGGGCGAGGGCGTCGAAGGCCTTCTGGACGGCACGCTCGGTTTCGGTGTCCAGGGCGCTGGTGGCCTCGTCGAGCACGAGCACGCGCGGGTCCCGCAGCAGGGTCCGGGCGATGGCGATGCGTTGCTTCTCTCCGCCGGAGAAGCGGTACCCGCGGGACCCGACCATGGTGTCGTAGCCGTCCGGGAGCCCGGCGATCAGATCGTGGATCTGGGCGGCCCGGGCCGCGTCTTCGATCTGTTCGTCGGTGGCCTGCGGCTTGGCGTAGCGCAGGTTCTCCCGCACCGTGGTGTGCAGCAGGTAGGTCTCCTGGCTGACCACGCCCACGATGTCGGCGAGGTCGCGGAGCCTGATGTCGCGGATGTCGATGCCGTCGATGCGGACGGTGCCGCTGCTGGGGTCGTACAGCCGGGCGGTCAGCGAGGCGAGGGTGGTTTTGCCCGATCCGGTCTCGCCGACCAGAGCCAGCGTGCTTCCGGCCGGAACGTCCAGGTTGACTCCCGTCAGCGCGGCCCGGTCAGCGCCGGGATAGGCGAAGCTGACGTCCTCGATCCGAACGAGCCCGGTGACCTGCGCCGGGTCAACCTCGACCGGGTCAACGGGGTCGTCGACCTCGACGGGCAGATCAAGGTACTCGAAGATCCGCGCGAACAGGGCCAGCGAGCTGATCACCGAGACGCTCGTGTTGAGCAACCCGGTCAGCGGCCGGAACAGGCTGTTCTGCAAGGTGGTGAAGGCGATCAGGGTGCCGATGCTGATCTTGCCCGTGGTGGACGACTGCAGGCCGGCGGTCTCGTAGATGATGGCCGGGATCGCGGCGAAGATGATGCTCAGCGAGGCCATCCGCCAGCGGCCGGCTAGCTGGGAGCGCAGCTCAAGGTCGATCAGCCGGGCCGAGGAAGCGGTGAACCGCTCGATCAGGGCCGGGCCGGTGCCCATGGTCTTGGCCAGCTGGATGCCGTTGACCGACAGGCCTTCCTCGATGGTGACGTTCAGGTCGGCCAGTTCCCGCTGCTGCTGGGTGGTGATGGCCCGCCGCATCCTGGCGACCTTGCGGGTCAGGTAGATGGCGGGCGGCATGACGACCAGCGAGATGAGGGAGAGCTTCCAGGACAAGACGGCCATGGCGACCGCGGTGGCGACCGCGGTGGTGAGGTTGGAGGCGATGGAGGTCGCGGTCGAGGTCACGACCGCTTCCATCCCGCCGATGTCGTTCTGGATGCGGGACTGGACTTCGCCGGTGCGGGTGCGGGTGAAGAACGCGATCGACTGCCGCTGCAGGTGACCGAACACGGCGGTGCGCAGTCCGTGCATGACCTGCTGGCCGACCTTGGTGCTGATCCAGGTCTGGATCACGCCCAGGGCCGAGGTGATCGCGGCCACCGCGACCATGCCGATGACCAGCCAGGTCAGCAGCCGCACGTTCTTGTCCGGCCACGCGTTGTCGATAACCGCGCGGAGCAGGAACGGGGAGGCCAGGCTGACGATGGAGGAAGCGACGATGATGGCGGTGACGATGGCCAGCGGCCAGCGGTAGGGGATGAAGAGCTGGCCGATACGGCGCAGCGATACCTCGCGGGCTTGTGCCTTTTCCGCGGCGGTAACGGTCCGGGAGCCGCGGCCGCGGCCCGGCTGATGGGTGTCTCGATTCGTGGGTGGTGACGCCAAGGATTTCTCGATTCTGTCGGGGGTCGGACGGGTTCGGGCCTGCGCTCGGACGCGCGGGTTCCGCCAGCACGATATTGTTGAGGTTACCTCAATGTGAGGTTACAACGCTAGATGCTGATACCCTATTCCCGTGACTCAGGACCGCGACTCAGCCGGCGACGAGACCTTGGCCGAGGCGTTCTGGTCCGTCGCCCGCCAGCTGCGGGAAACCTCCGCCAAGACCCTGGCGCCCTGGGACATCAACCCTTCTCAGCTGCGGGCTCTGCGTGTGCTCACGCGTCGCGGGACGATGCGCCTCTCCAAGCTGTCGGAGTATCTGCACATCGCGCCGCGCTCGGCCACCGAGGTGGTAGACGCCCTCGAATCCCGGGGTCTGGTCCGGCGGAGCCCCGACCCCGACGACCGGCGGGCCACCTTGGTCGAGGCGACCGAGCATGGCCTCGACGTCCTCGAAGCGGTCCGCGGCACCGAGGCGGGGCGGGTCTTCGGCCGGCTGAGCCAGGAGGACCGCGCCCACCTGGCCCGGATCCTCCGTCAGCTCCGGGACTGAGCGCCATCCCGCCGGCCGGCGGCACTCGGGTCAGCCGGTGACAGGCTCCTTCGTCTCCCCGTTGAGGGGCACAGGCGCCGCGCTGACGGGAACGGCGTTCAGGGCGGCGTTGGCGGGCAGGTCGGCGGGCATGGCGAGCGCGGGCAGCGCGGGCATGGCCGGCAGGCTCCGGTCGGGCTGAGCTTGGACAGCCGGAGGTTCGGCTTCGGCGGCGGCCGGGCTGACGTTCCGGGCGGCGCGGTCGAAGAAACGCAGCAGCTCCACCGGGATCGGCATGACCAGGGTGCTGTTCTTCTCGGCGGCGACCTCGACGACGGTCTGCAGCAGCCGCAGCTGCAGGGCGGCCGGGTCGGCGGACATGACCGTGGCGGCCTGGGCGAGCTTCTTGGACGCCTGGTATTCGCCGTCGGCGGAGATGATCCGCGCGCGGCGTTCGCGTTCGGCTTCGGCCTGGCGGGACATCGACCGTTTCATCGAGTCGGGCAGCGAGATGTCCTTGACCTCGACCCGCTCGACCCGGATACCCCACGGTTCCTCGGTGGGAGCGTCGATGACCTCTTTGAGCTTGGCGTTGACCTTGTCGCGCTCGGACAGCAGCTGGTCCAGGTCGCTGTGGCCGATCACCGACCGCAGCGAGGTCTGGGCGACCTGGGACACCGCGAAGGTGTAGTTCTGCACGTTGATGAGCGCCTTGACCGGGTCGATGACCCGGTAGTACACGACCGCGTCCACCCGGACGGTGACGTTGTCCCTGGTGATGCCCTCCTGGCCGGGCACGGCCGCGGTGATGATCTGCATATTGACCTTGCGGAGCCGGTCAGAGATCGGGTTAACCCAGGTCAGGCCCGGTCCGCGTAGGTCGGGTAGCATTTTGCCGAAGCGGAAGACGATGCCTTGCTCGTACTGATTAATGACCTTGAAGCCGAACATATCGGCCGTCCCATCCCTGGCGCATGGTGCGCCGGGCTCACCTGGCCCGCGGACGGCACCGGCGTGACTGCCGACGTTCGAAATGCCCCGGGCCCACCTGTATTATCGCACAGCGCCAGCACCCACTGGTGTGGGTAAGGTGACCCTCCTGAGCGCCCGGCGTCCGGACTTCGGTGCACGCCGCAGAACTATCGTGGTAGGGTGTGTCCCATCTGGTTGTAGTGGAAATTCGTGTTCGTGTCACAGCGCCTGCGAAGTTCTGACAGCGGGCGCCGCGGATTTCCAGAGTCCGGCTTTTGAATACAGGCGGCCGTAGCAGCGGGGGTCCGCACATGCGGGTCCCGGAAGTCGTTTAGTAGGAGAAAGCACAAATGCCTCAGGGTACAGTCAAGTGGTTCAACGCCGACAAGGGCTATGGTTTCATCGCCCCCGACGACGGCACGAGCGATGTCTTCGTTCACCACTCAGTAATTCAGGCTGACGGTTACCGTAGCCTCCAGGACAACCAGCGGGTGGAGTTCACCGCCAGCCAGGGCACCAAGGGCCCGCAGGCTGACAGCGTCCAGCCGATCTGATTATCTCAGCACAGCGCAGGGAGCCTAGCCGACGGCTAGGCTCCCTGTTTGCGTCACCCTCACGGTCGGCATCGCCAACTTAAGGCCCCGCTCCTGCGGAATGCTTTGTGAGCTGCCATCCTGATGCCATGCCTTCTGTAGCCGGTCCTGCTGAAACCGGACCACCTGAATCCGCAGGTCATCATGGCCGTTCCCAGGCCTCGGCGTCGGCTACGACCAAACTGCTCGTGTCCTTCGGCGTGGCGATAATCGTGGGAGCGGTCGCCGCGGTATCGGGGATGGGCCGGGCCTCGCCCTTGGTCGCGTGGGACATCCTGGCCCTGGTCTTCTGCAGCTGGGTCTGGTTTACCCTCTGGCCGCTCGATGCGACCTCGACCGCGCAGCACGCCCTGCGTGATGACCCCAACCGCGATCTGGCTGACCTGATCCTGCTCGGCGCGGCCATCGCCAGCCTGGCCGCGGTGGGGTGGGTGCTGTTCCGGGCCGGTAACGCCAACGGCGACCTGAAGTATCTGGAGGCCGGTTTCGCGCTGGTCTCGGTCTTCTTGTCCTGGACCCTGGTGCACACGGTGTTCACCCTGAAATATGCCCGCCTCTATTACTCGGGCGAGACCGGCGGGATCAGCTTCAACGAGACCGAGGCCCCGGAATACAGCGACTTCGCCTATCTCGCCTTCACGATCGGGATGACCTTCCAGGTCTCGGACACCAACATCGGGACCAAGCCGATCCGGCGCACCGCGCTGCGGCACGCCTTGATGTCGTTTCCGCTGGGGGCCGTGATCATCGCGACGTCGATCAACCTGATCTCCGGCCTGGCTAAATAATTCGCGCTGGAGCCGAGACGGGGCGCGGTTTACCGCTGGCCCGCGCCCGTCGGCCCGGCAGCAATTCCTGCATAAACGAATGCGCCGACGGATCTATAACCGGCGCAGCATAAGGACGATAAGCACGATGATGACGATGACGACGACGGTTCCGATGCCGATATACATGGGGTTGCCTCTCCTGGCTCGGCCGGCGGTGCCGGCGTGTCCCAAGCGACTACCCGGCCCGGCCCCGGCTAATCGAGCGGGACCGCTCGACCGCATCCCCGACGGGTCCGCGCGTCGGCCCGAACCTGGCTTAACGGCTGCTCAGCCGCCGTCCCAGGGCGCGATCAAAAGGGCGAAAAATCTTTTTTGCCGAACGGGCGTGGTGCTTCCGCACGCCACGCCAAACGCCCGTCCGGTGGAAATGACACCCCAGGGGTTATTAGGACCCGCCGTTGGCCGAACGACGGACCAGGCGCACCTTGGCATTCGGGTGCTCCCGCCACGTGTTCGCGCCCGAGACCGCCGCCGTCTTGGCCTGCTCCCATTTGAGCTTCGCGATCTGGCTCGGTGGCGTTTCCAGCTCCCGGATCCAGGCCCGGGTCGCGGCGACGACATGCGAGCCGGCCACGGTCAGGCCGGCCAGCGCGACCACGGCGCCGATCCCGACCAGGATTCCGCCTGCGATCAGCGGCCCGGATTCCAGCTTCGGCCAGGCCCCGGCGGGCTGATAGTTCGTTGCGGTGTTAGCCATGGTGCCAGACTAACCCCGGGCCGCGCTCGAGGGAATCCGGCACCTCCACGGGAGGGGCTATGCGCGGCGCTGACGAAGCAGCAGCCGGCGTTCGTCCTCGTCGTAGCCGCCCCAGATGCCGTAGCCCTGGTGGGTGTCCAGGGCGAACGCCAGGCAGGACGGCCGTACCTGGCAGCGCTCGCAGACCGACTTGGCCTCCTTGATTTCCGTCAGGGCCAGGCCGGCCTTCCCGATCGGGAAGAACAGGTCGGTGTCCAGGAAGCGGCAGGCCGCGCCCTCACGCCAGGAGGCACGGCCGTCTCGGCCTGGGTGCGCCGGGCGCGCTCGTCGCTGATGGGCGGCTGGGTCTGGCGAGGCGGTAACGGTCACGACTTCCTCCTGTGGGCGGGTCATGCTGTGGCGCCGGGTTCGCCCTGGTGCGCGAAGTCCTTGCCTCGGATCGCGGCCAGCGACACCACGCCGGATACCAGCGCGATGATGGCCGCGACCAGAAGGATCTGGTTCAGCCCGGTGGTGAAGGCGGTCCGGGTGATCGCGCCCACGGCCTGCCTGGCGGGCGCGGGCAGCTTGGCGATCACCGGTCCGATCTCCCCGGATTGCACGGCGGTGGCGATCCGCGGACCGCTGCGGGCCAGCCCGGGTACGGCGCTCACCTTGGCCAGCACCTCACTGTTGACCTGGTTGGAGAACAGCGTCCCCAGCAGCGCGATGCCGGTGGCGATGCCGACCTGGCGGAAGGTGGAGTTGATGCCCGAGGCCATGCCGGCCCGCTGCGGTGCCACCACGCCGACGGCGGTGGATGCCAGCGGCGGGTTGACCAGGCCGACGCCGATGCCGCCCACGATCATGCCGGGGATCAGGTGGGTCCACGCTGAGCCCGCGTCCAGGCCGCGCATCAGCAGCAGCCCGGCCCCGACGATGAGCAGGCCGGGGCCGATGAGCAGCCGGACCGGCACCCGGGAGGTCAGCCTGCCGGCCACGGTGGAGGTGAGCAGGATGCCGCCGGAGATGACCATCAGCCGGACCCCGGTGCCCAGCGGGGAGTACCCCAGGATGTCCTGGACGTACAGCACCAGGTAGAGCAGCATCGAGAAGATCGAGGCGCTGAGCCCGAACGCCGCCACCGACCCGCCGGCGAAGGTCGGCAGCCGGAACAGGGTCAGGTCGAACATCGGCGCCGCGCTGCGCAGCTCGACGACGACGAAGACCGCGAGCAGCACGGCCGCGGCCGCGAAGCAGCCGAGCACCAGGGCGTCGGTGAAGGAGCGCTGGTTCGACTCGATCAGCCCGTAGACCAGGCTCGACAGCGCGACGGTGAACAGCGAGAAGCCGGCCCAGTCGGGGCGGCTCGCGTGCGGGGCGCGTGATTCGGCCACCTTGAGCACGCTGATGATGACGGCGGCGATGCCGATCGGCGCGTTGACGAAGAAGATCCACCGCCAGGACAGGCCCGTGGTCAGCAGCCCGCCCAGCAGCGGGCCGATGGCCACCGCCAGCCCGGTCACCGCGCCCCACACCCCGAACGCGACCCCGCGGTCCTTGCCGCGGAACGCGTCGGCCAGCAGCGCGAGCGACACCGCGAACATGATCGCCCCGCCGGCCCCTTGCAGGGCCCGGGACAGCTGCAGCATCAGCGTGCTGGCCGCGAAGCCGCACAGCGCCGACGCCAGGGTGAACACGACCAGGCCGATCAGGTACAACAGCCGCCGGCCGTACATGTCCGCCAGGCTGCCCGCGGTCAGCAAGAACGCGGCCAGGGTCAGCGCGTACGCGTCCACGATCCACTGCAGATCCGAGAAGCTGGAGTTCAGCGCCTGCTGGATATCCGGCAGCGCCACGTTGACGATCGTGACATCCAGCAGCAGCATGAACGTGCCCAGGCACACCGCGACCAGCGTCCACCACTTGTTCCCGCGCTGGCTGGTGTCCCGGCGGTGCTGGCCGCGGCCGGGCGGATCCTGCTCGGACAGAGCGGTCCGTGGTTCGGTCAAGACAGGCTCCTTGTGGCTTGGGCCAGAAAGACAGGATGATCTTCCAGTGTTCCACTCTGCCAGGCGTTGCCTGGGCAGTGATCACCCGCCGCGCCGGACAGCCGTTGCGGCGGCCAGCAGGCCCCCGTCACCATGGCCACCGGACATTCTCCGCCGCGGTGACCGGATCGCCGCTCAGCACCCGGGCGTGCACGGCGGCGGCGAGTTGCGGCGTGGCACCGGCTCCCGCCAGCGCCAGCGGAGCGCGCCCGGCGAGCTCGGTGAGCTGCGCAGCGAGCGTCTCGAAGGTCGGTGCGCAGGTCGCGGCCAGCACGACGAGGTCCGGCTGGCTCGCTTCGACCGTCCGGGTGAGCTCCTCGACCGGGGTGTTGCCCCCGAGGTAGTCGATCCTCCACCCGGTGCGGTTCAGCACGATGCCGAAAACCATTAGCCCGAGGTCGTGCAGCTCTCCCGGCGGGCAGGCCAGGACGGCGCGCGGGCCGTGCCCGCTGCCCCAGCCGCGGGCCAGCCCGGCGAGCCGCCCGCGGATGACATTGCTGGCGAAGTGCTCCTGGCAGATGCTGGCGGTGCCCCGCGCCCAGCGCTCCCCGAGCTCGGCCAGGTACGGCATCACCACCTCCCTGAGCATCGCCGGTAGTGAGAGATCGGACACCAGCCGGTCAAGAACGGCCTGGGCGGCCGGCTCGTCGAAGGCATCGAGGGCACGCCCGAGGGCGCCAGACAGCTCACTTGCGATCGAGGGGACGCGATCCGGCCCGGCGGCCTGCTCCGGACCGCCCCGGCCGGAATCACCGCGTGCCCCGCTGTCCTCGCCGAGCACTTCTCGCGCCGCCTCGGCGGCCGACAGGCCACGGGCGAGATGGGCCTGCATCCGGCGCACTCGCAGCGCGTCCGCCTCGGAGTACAACCGGAAGCCGCCCGCGGAGCGTCCGGGCTGAAGAAGTCCGTAGCGGCTCTCCCACGCCCGCAGGACGTGGTCGCTGACGCCGAGGCGCCGGCTCAGCTCGCCAATGCGCAGCACCGGCGGACCTTCTGATGAGTCCACGCCAACACTCTACAGTTATTAGACAGACATTTGACAATCTCTAGCTATGAAGGTCAGTTCTGCGGCGTGGACCCCTCCTCCCCTCCCGGTCCCGGCCAGAGTGAGGGAAGCTGGATGCCATGGAGTGGACGGGACAGGTCTACGCGGACGCCCCCACCGTGGCGGCGGAGATTTACGTCGAAGCCCCGCTGGAGCGGGTGTGGCCCCTGGTGAGTGACATCTTCTTGATGCCAGGGCTGAGTGCCGAGCTGCGGCAGGTGGAGTGGCTCGGCGGGGCCACCGGCCCCGCGCTCGGGCATCGTTTCACTGGCCGCAACGCCAATCCGATGCTGGGGGAGTGGGAGACGGTCAGCACGATCGTGGCGTGCGATGAGCCTCGCTGTTTCGCGTGGGCCGTGGGGGATCCTGACTATCCCAGCACGACCTGGCGGTTCACCCTGCGCCCGGACGGGCCGGGCACGGTGCTCGAGCAGTGGGCGCAGCTGGGGCCGGGCCGCTCCGGTCTTAACCTGGCGATCGACGCGATGCCGGAGAAGGAACGCAAGATCGTGTTCGTGCGGCTGCGCGATATCGAAGCCGGCCTGACGAGCAACCTGGCGGCGATCAAGAAGCTGGCGGAGACGGCCCCGTGAGGAGGGGTCCCGGGATGCGGACCGCGACGACCGTCGAGGGCTCGGGCGGGAACTGGGCCGAGATCACCGAGTTCGCCTGCGAGGCCGAGAAACTGGGCCTGGACATCTGCTGGGTCGCGGAGGCATGGGGGAGCGACGCTCCCTCGCCGCTGGGATACCTGGCGGCCCGCACCGAGACGATGCTGCTCGGCTCGGCCGTCATCCAGGTCGGCACCCGCTCGCCGGTGCTGATCGCGCAGACCGCCATGACGCTGGCCCACCTGTCCGGCGGCCGGTTCCTGCTCGGCCTGGGGGTCTCCGGACCGCAGGTTCTCGAGGGGCTGCACGGCGTGCCGTTCGCCCATCCGCTGGCCCGGATGCGCGAGACCGTCCAGATCGTGCGGCGCGTGTTCACCGGGGAGAAGGTCAGCTTCACCGGGAGCCAGTACCGCATCCCGCTGCCGGGCGGTGACGGCCGTCCGATGCGGGTCAGCCTGCCGCCGGTATCCGTGCCGGTCTACCTGGCCGCGCTGTCGCCGAAGATGCTGGAGCTGACCGGTGAGATCGCCGACGGCTGGCTGGGCACGAGCTTCGTCCCCGAGGGCGCCGACGCCTACTTCACCCATCTGGACGCCGGGCTGGCCCGGGCGGGCCGGACCCGAGCGGACCTAGACATCTGCCAGGGCGCCGAGGTCAACCTGGTCGGCGAGGCCGCCCTGCCGGACGTCCTGGCCAGCCGCAAGAAGGAGCTGGCGTTCTCCCTGGGCGGCATGGGCTCGGGCACGAGCAATTTCTACCACGACGCCTACAGCCGCCAGGGCTGGGCCGATGTCGCCGCCCGGGTCCGCGCGCGCTGGCAGGCCGGAGACCACGACGGCGCCGCCGCCCTGGTCTCCGACGAGATGGTCCTGGCGACCACGCTGATCGGCACCGAGGACATGGTGCGCGCCCGCCTGCGGACCTGGCGCGACACCGGCGTCGACACCGTCCGCCTGTACCCGGCCGGAGACACGCTCACCGCCCGCCTGGACAACCTCGGCCGCGCCATCGACCTCGTCCGTGCCCTGGCCCCACCGAAATCCACCGAGGCGTTAGAGTCGGCCGGGACGCCAGCGCACAGCCAGGACGGAAGCGGGACAGACACGTGGATCTCGGACTGAAGGGCAAGGTCGCGCTCGTCGGCGCGGCGAGCAAGGGCCTGGGCAAGGCGTCGGCGCTCGCGCTGGCGCGCGAGGGAGCGCGGGTCACGATCTGCGCCCGGACCGAGGCGGACCTGCACGCGGCCGCGCAGGAGATCCGGGCCGAGACGGGCGCCGAGGTACTCGCCGTTCCGGCCGATCTCACCAGCGCGGCGGGCATCAAGAGCGTCGTGGCGGCGACGGCTGAACGGTTCGGCGGCGTCGATGTCCTGGTCAATAACTCCGGCGGCCCGGCGCATGGCAGGTTCGCGGACCTGAGCGACGACGACTGGCGGCAGGCGTTCGAGGTCGTCACGCTGAACTTCGTCCGGTTCGTCCGCGAGGTCGTCCCGTACATGCGCGACAGACGGTGGGGGCGCATCATCGGGATCCAGTCGAGTTCGGTGAAGGAACCGGTCCCGGGCATCGACCTGTCGAACGGGATCCGCCCGGGCATCGCCGGCCTGATGAAGGCGATCATGCCCGGCCTGGCCCAGGACGCCATCACGATCAACCTCGTGCTCCCCGGCACGTTCCTCACCCCCCGCCTCAGCCCCGGTGCGGGTCGCAGCCCGGAGGAGGACCAGGAACTCCAGGCGCGGCTGGCACCCCTGGCCGCAACGATTCCCCTGGGCCGCCTCGGTGAGCCGATCGAGCTCGGTAATCTCGTCGCGTTCCTGGCCTCGCAGCAGGCCTCCTACATCACCGGCGCCGTCTACCAGATCGACGGCGGCGCCCTCAGATCCAACGTCTAGCGCCCCCTCCCGCCGCGACACGCGTCTGGCTCGTATAAATAGGGCCATGAGCAATCTGCGATACGCCGAGTCGATCTTCGTTGCCCGTTCGCCGGAGACCCTGTACGACATGATCTCCGACGTGAGCCGGATGGGGGAGTGGAGCCCGGTCTGCACGGCCTGCTGGTGGGACGACGGCGACGGCCCCCGGCTAGGCGCCTGGTTCACCGGGCGTAACGAGCTGCCCGAGCGGACCTGGGAAACCCGCTCCCAGGTGATAGCGGCCGACCGCGGCCGGGAGTTCGCCTTCGCGGTCGGCGGCTCGTGGGTGCGCTGGGGCTACACCTTCGCCCCGGCGGACGGCGGGACGGAGCTGACCGAGTCCTGGGAGTTCCTGCCCGACGGCATCACCCGTTTCCACCACAGATACGGCGACGACGCCGCGGCCCAGATCGCCGACCGCACCGAAGCCGCGCACCGGGGCATTCCCGTCACCCTGGCCGCGATCAAGAAGGCGGCCGAAGCCGGTTGACGTGAATTCATGACTCTGGGTCATGCCTTAACCGTGTCCTACTCATTGGACGCATGGTTTCCAGGCGGTGAGACTGGACGGACCCGACGGCCCGGTCTCAGCCGGGCCCCGTCCTAGAGGAGTTGTATGCCCGACCACACGCCGGCGTCCGCCGGACGACGGATTGCCCTGATCGCGCACGACAACAAGAAGCAGGACATGCTCGAGTGGGCCGAGTACAACCTCGATCTGCTCGCTGGTCACGAGCTGTTCGCGACGGCCACGACCGGGCATCTCCTGCAGCAGCGCCTCGGGCTGCCGGTCACCTGCTTCCGCAGCGGCCCGTACGGCGGCGACCAGCAGATCGGTGCCCGCATCGCCGAGGGCGAGATCGACCTGCTGGTATTCATGTGGGATCCGCTCGAGCCGCATCCGCATGACCCGGACGTCAAGGCCCTGCTCCGGGTCGCGGTGGTCTGCAATATCCCGGTGGCGTGCAACCGGGCCACCGCGGATTTCATGATCTCCTCGCCGCTGATGAGCCGCCGGCACGAGGACTGGGACCCCGCATCCGGCCAGGTCCGCCGCAACCAGACCGCCCAGACTGCCCTGACCGTGGCCCGGGCCAGCTGACCAGGCCGCGGCCCGGCGGGTCAGCCGCCCAGCAGCGACAGGGCGGCGCGGACCGGCCACCGGCTGGCGACGGAGGAAAAAGAACTTTCACTCCGGCAGAGCCTGACGAAGGCGCCCCAGCCCTTCGGCGTGGCCAGGCCGGCATGGAAGGTTCCGGGATGCCGGGCAAACGCGGCCAGCAGGCGCCGGCCGGCCTGCATCTCCGGGATCAGCTCGCGGTGCAGCGACGACACGTATTCCTCCAGCGCCGCCTCGGCCTGCTCCCGGCTCTGCTGGCGAGCCGCCTTCGCGGCGGACGCGCCGGCCAGCGCACCCGAGCGGAGCGCGAAACTGATGCCCTCGCGGGTCCACGGCTCCAGCAGGCCCGCCGCGTCCCCAGCCACCAGGACCCGCCGGTCCCTGAGCCTGGCGCGGTCGGTGCGGCACCGGGTGAGATGACCCGAATCACGCAGCACCTCGGCCGGGCCCAGCTGCAGCCGGGCGATGAACTCGCGCAGGTACTCCCGCGTTCGGTCACCCTGCCCGCGCGCGGCGATGACACCGACCGTGAGCCGGTCATCCTTGGGGAAGACCCAGCCGTAGGAACCGGGAATCTGTCCCCAGTCGAGCAGCAGCCGGCCCTGCCACCGCTGCTGGACCGGTCCCGTGACCTTGATCTCCGCCTCCAGGCCGAGATCTACCTGGGAGAATTCCACTCCGACGTGTCGTGCGCTGACGCCCGATGAGCCGTCGGCACCCACCACGACCCTGGCCGCCACGGTGCTGCCGTCGGCCAGCCGCACCTGCACGCAATCCTCCTGCTGGGTGATCCCCCGGACCGGGGACCGCTGCCGCACCACCGCGCCCTGATCCACCGCCCGCTGCCGCAGAGCGTCGTCGAATTCCTCCCGGAGCACCATGGTCAGGATGGGCTGATCGTGCCTGCGGGTGAACTCGTGCTTGCCGTCCAGGGTGAAGGTGGCGGCGTGAATCCGGTCCCGTTCGGGAAAAGGAACATGACCGTCCGTGGCCGTCAGCGATGCTCCGATCAGGCCGCCGCCGCATGTCTTGTACCGCGGATGCCGGGCCCGCTCCAGGACGATGGTCCGGGCTCCCGCGGCGGCGCAGGCGCTGGCGGCGGCCAGCCCGGCGGGCCCGGCCCCGATGACGGCCACATCCCATCCAGGGCCGGACGCCGTGGCCTGGTCGGCCGCGCTCAGCATGGCGGTGTGGTGCGAAAGGTCTTCGCGCCGCCGCCCACCAGCGGGCCCTGGATGCCGCCGATCGTCGCGCCGTCGACCCACCGGTACACCAGGATCCACACGTCGGGGGCCTGGGAGCTGATCGCGAGATTTGGCGCAACGATCGTCAGGTCACCCTGCCGGTCCGCGGTGCCGTCCGCGAGGTCGGACGAGGTGACGAACTGGCCTCCGCAGGTGCCCTCGAGCAGGCCGTAGCGCTCGCCCGGCTCGGCGTGCCGATCGTAGATGAACAGCCAGGGCAGCGCGGCCGAGCCCGGACTGGGACGGACGGCCGCCGCGACCACGGACAGCGGGCCGCCGGGCCGCGGCAAGGTGAACATGGCGCTGCCGGCATCGACCGGCAGGACCGGACTGGACCCGGAAGCCCCAGAAGACCCGGAGGCCCCGGCAGTCGGCGCCCGGCGAGCGGTGCTGCGCAGATCCGCGCGCAGACCGTCGATCGTGTGATCCTGGCGTCCCACCAGCAGCCCCAGGTAGGCGGCCGTGCCCGTCCGGGCCAGCAAGATCGCGATCACGACGATGGCGATCCAGCCGCCGCGGCCGCCGGGCCACCGGGCGCCGCGGTTCCGTCGCGGCCCGAACGACAAGGTGTCCAGTTGTTCGTCCGTGACCCGTCACCGCCGATCGCGCTACCCCGCCCAAAGCTTGATCAGACTGTATCCGGGCCGGAACGGTAACCTGGGGGCCGGGAGATTTGTCCATGACAGAGCGCAAACCACCAGAGATCACCTTCACCTCGTGGATTGACCAGCAGATCAATGAGGCGGCAGAGCGGGGTGCCTTCGACAACCTGCCCGGCGCGGGCAAGCCGCTTCCCCGGGGTGAAAGAGGCGGTGACGCGTGGCTGCGGAACTACCTGGCCCGGGAGGGCGTGGCCGCGGAGGAACTCCTGCCCACCCCGCTGAAGCTGCGCAAAGAGCGCGAACGGCTGGCCGAGACGGTGTCGGAGCTGCGCACCGAGGCCGAGGTGCGCGACGTCGTCCGGGACCTCAACCGGCGGATCACGGAATGGCGCCGAATCCCGACCGGTCCGGCCATCTTCCTGTCGCTCTTGGGGGAAGAGGCGATGGTCAGCCGGTGGCGGCAGGCGCAATCCGCCGCACCAGCGACGCCGACAACGCAGCCGCCGCCGCCCGCCCGTCCCCGCGCCGGCCAGCGAGAACCTTCGCACCCGTGCTGGTGGCGTCGCCTCGGCCGCCGGCGGCGTCCAGCCGGTCCCTGACGATTCCCTCGCGGTCTCAGACCCGTAAGCCGCCGGCTACCACGGCATGCTGCTGCTGGTGTAGTGGGTCAGCGTGTCGATGTCCTCGGCCTTGTAGACGTGGCGGGGCGGGGTCGCGAAGCTGGCGTACGGCTTGAACCGGATCACCACCCGGCCCTCTTCGCGGCACATGCGCTCGATATCGGGGAGCTTGGAGGCCGGCATCTCCTGGCCGGCCATCAGGTCGATGACGCGGCGCATGACGTCGACAGCCTGGTCGAAGTCCTCTTCCAGGGTGGCATCGCCGTAGACCTGCAGGTAGGTGAGGGGCCACTGCTCGTCAAGCACGCACAGGCTGACCTTCGGGTTCCGCTGCACCGCGAGGGCCTTGGCCCGGGCCGCCATCGTGCTGATCAGCAGGTCGTCGCCGTCGAGAACGTAGTACACGACCGTCATGGCGGGCCCGTCGTTCTTCCGGTTGTACCCGAAAATGCAGGTCCGGTGCTTGCGTACGAACTCCCGGCGCTCGACTCTGTCCATACTTGCCTCTTTCTGTATCAGGCGCAGCTCAGCGTTCATGGGAGCAGGGAATCGCCTGGAGTTTATCCCGGCGAGCGTGGGTAGCCAGGCCTCGAGGGTCGAGCACGGCTAGGCTGACCGGGAACGAAAATGGACGACCGATACGATCTGAAGCGCTTCGTGGCGGCTCAGGAGGCCGACCGCACTTATGACCAGGCCACCGCCGAGCTAGGCCGCGGCCGCAAGGCCAGCCACTGGATGTGGTTCGTGTTTCCGCAGATCGCCGGGCTGGGACAGAGCCCGGTAGCCCGGATGTACGCGATCTCCGGCTTGGCCGAGGCCCAGGCCTATCTGGCCCATCCCGTGCTCGGATCGCGGCTGGTCGAATGCGCCGCCATCGTGGCCGGCCTGTCCGGCCGCACCGCGGAACAGATCTTCGGCGGCATCGACGCGCTGAAGCTTCGCTCGTCCATGACCCTGTTCCTGCGGGCCGCCCCGGACGAGCCGGTATTCCGCCAGGTGCTCGATCAGTACTTCGGCGGAAAGCCGGATCCCGCCACCGATCAGCGCATCTGAGCGGCCACACCCGCCCGGACCGCTGGATCGGCGTTTATCCGGTTTACGCGACTCCCCCCGGTCGCTATCGTCAGTCGGCATGACTGTTACCGTTAGTCCCGTTACTGAAGGTGACATCGACGCGCTCGTCGTGTCCGTAGCCGGGCTCTTCGCCGAAGATGCCGGCCGCCACGATCCCGCGATGGACCTTCGCTGGCCCGAGCGCGAGGGCGCGGCGTATTACTCTCGCCTCCTGGGCGACCGGGCCTGCCTGCTGCTGCTGGCCCGCGACGACGACCAGGCCGCCGGGCACCTGGTCGGAAGGCTATCCGGCCCGGACTCGCTGCGGACCCAGCGCCTCGCCGTGCTTGAGAGCATGCGGGTCGCGCCCGGCGCGCGACGGACTGGCGTCGGCAGCCTGCTGGTGCGGCATTTCTTCGCCTGGGCCCGCGACAGCGGGGCCCAGCAGGCGAGCGTGACCGCCTACGCCGCCAACGAGGCCGCTCTGCGCTTCTACGCCTGGCACGGTTTCTCGCCTCAGTCCGTCATCTCACGCGCCGTTCTCTAGCGCGTCTTTTAGCGCGTCGGCCTGAGTTCTGCCGACGTCTTGCCCGCCTGGTTCAGGGCGGCGGTCATCATGTCCGCGGCCTGGCCCGCAGCCGCCAGGGCCTCGACCACCTCGATGACCCAGAAGTCCGGATCCTCGCCAGAGCCCGGCGCGATCTGGCCCTCCTCGCGCTGCACCACCAGGAGCCGGGCGAGCTGCTCGCACAGGGCCGGCAGGTCCTGCCCCATCCGTTCCAGGCTCGCGATGACGTCGCGGACGTCCTCCAGACTCCCGAAGCCGGTGCCGCCAGACGTCAGATCGCGCAGCGCGCGGGTCGCCTCAGCCGCCTGGCCGGCGACGTCGCGCATCATCATCGTGCCGGCCAGCTCGCTCCCAAGCTCACCTCCGGCTCCCCGTCGGCCGCGGCCGAGCCCGGCCGACTCGGCGTCGGCCGCAGAGCCGTAGGGACGAACCCGTTTGGGCATCTCTCTCCAGGGGTTACTCGGGTATTGGGGCGCTGCGGCAACTGCCCTCACTGCTCCGGAAGGGCCCGCCATGTACGATACGTGATACGTCGGCAACCACGGCACCCACCGCCGGTGAAGTGGCCACGGCGCCGGTGTCTCCGGTCGGCCAGCACGCCGATGACCTTCTGGGGAGTGATGACATTGCCGCCGGACCCAGCCCCGGATCAGCCGGCCAGCGTCAGACCTCCGGACCCAGACGACACGCCGGTGCTGCCGCTGCGGAGCCCGGCGGACACCGACCTCGGCTGGGGCGAGCAGCCCGAGCCGGACGACGACGAGCGCCTGAACCGGGAGCGGCCGCCGCACTGGGATTCGTAGAGCACCGATCGGCTAGCCGGGTCCGCCTTCGGCCGGTTACGGCACGCCGACCGCCGCCCCAAGCCGCCGCCCACGCTGTCCAGACCGCTGCAGATCCCCTAATGTCCGGTTCGCGGATCCGCTGACAGATTTCCGTGGTGGATCCGGGCTTGGCGGCGGATCGGGTGCGCGGGAATACCCCAGATCAACCACGGAGCCCGGATCCACCACACAATAACCGGAGCCGCCTTTCCGTTTTTGCTGCTGGCGTGGTCCTTGTGACCACTGTGGTGCTGGACAGGCCCGTACTCCTTGACCGGCACCCCTAGTGCCCGGCGGTGACTACCAGCCTGGGCAGTGGGGATAACCGGCCCACCCCGAAGCTAGGGGCCGTACTGCCCGATGACCAGGGAGGCGGGGTTGTGCTGCGGCCTGAGCACCGCGATGGCCAGCCGGCTGGCACCGGGGTGCCACGACGCTAGCTGCACCTTGGTCGTGAAGCTCAGCTCGGCCACCAGGCTGTCGCTGCTGGCGGCCCAGCCGAAGCCGACCAGGGCATCGCTGCTGACCCAGGTTTCCGGCACGGCCGTCAGGCGGCCGCTGGCCGTGGACGCTAGCTCCAGCTGCACCGCCATGGCGCCGTCGTCTGCGTCGTCGCTGAAACTCACCTGAACCGCCAGGAAGCTGCCGTCGGGGCTGAAGGCCGCATTGGCGACCGAACTCGCCTCGGGCAGCTCGACCGATACCTGCCGGCCGGTGGCCAGATTCAGCACCTGCACACGGCAGCGTGCCACACACGGCGGGGCCCAGGCGATCTCGGTTGCGCTCGCCGCGAGCACTCCGGCGAAGGCGCGGCTGGGCTGCGGAGGGGCCGGATTCCACAACGTGTCGGGCATCGTTCCCGAATCCTGGGCCACGGGGGCCAGCAGCAGGCCGCGGTCCGTTCCCTGTTCGATCAGGTACCCGGCCGGAAGTCTGAGCTGCGGCCCGAGCGGTCGGCCGGCGATGCTGACTTCCCGCGCCAGGCCCGCGGCAGTACGCGGCTCGGCATCAGGGGGATAGCTCGTCAGCCACAGCGCGCCAGCGGTGCCCGGCGCAACCGCGTCCGCCAGCCCCACCTGGGTCACCGCCTGCGCGTGGTCGGCCAGGAAGTAGACAGCACGTCGCGGTCCCGCGCAACCACCACAGCCGGCCTGAGCACCAGGACCGGCCTGCACCGCCCAGCCGCCCGTGGCGCGGATGAACTGGTAGCCAGAGGATTGCCGCGGCAGGCCGCCGATCGGCACCACCTGGCCCGTGGCCGGCCAGAACCACACCGGCCGCTGTCCGGCCGCCGGCAGCCGAAGGCCGCCCGGCCAGGACAAGGTCTGGCCCGTGATCCCGTCAGGTTCCGCCGCCACCCCCGCGTCACCGGAAACCGCCAGCGGCAGCGGTGGGGGAGTCGCGGTAACAGCCGGCCGCGCCGTCCCGTGCCGCGACCGCGGCAGGTAATGCACAATTGTCACCGCCACCAGCACGAGCACGGCGGCTACCGCCACGCGGCGCGGCCACGGGCCGGACTGGTGGCCCCCGCCCTGGCTCAGGATGTCAGGCGCAACCCTCACCGCCAAGAGCGTTTCTGATCTGTGCTACGACCATATCCCGGCCTGGGAGCCGCGTGAAGGATCGGGACCGATGGTTTACCGATCGATACCGGTTCCGTAAATTAACCGTAGGCGGCGGATGCGGTCAAACCGCCGGTGCCCACCGACTGCGTTCTCCAGGGACAGGTGCGATGCCGGACACCCTTTCCATCTATGCCAAGAGCCAGCCTGACAAGCCGGGCGTCATCGACGACAAGCCGGACGGGACCGTCGTCATATGGACGTACGCCGAGCTGGAGGCGCGGTCGAACCGGATAGCGAACCTGCTGAGTTCGCTGGAGGCCCGGCCAGGTAAGAAGGTCCTGTGGTGCGGGCCGAACTCGCCGGAGGTCGTGGCGGTCATGAACGCCACCAGGAAGATCGGCGCGGTCGCCGTGCCGCTGAACTACCGGCTGACGCCGGAAGAGGCGCTCTACGTCATCAACCACAGCGACGCCGAGATCGCCTACGTGGACTACGAGCACGTGCCCATGTTCGCCGCGCTCCGCGGCCAGCTGGAAAAGGTGCGGCACATCATCGCGGTCGGCGGCCCGAACCCAGAAACCCCAAAAGTCCGCCAGAGCCCGGACGGGATGCTGACCGACACCGACATCGCGGCCGCCCCGGCCGATGCGCCTGACGTCGGGGACGCGGCCGGCGTCGGCGCGTCGATGATCTACACCTCGGGCACGACCGGCAAGCCGAAGGGCGCCTTCCGGTCCGGCTCCCAGGATCCGGAAGTCCTCGCCGCCCTGCTGAACCTGTTCGGCTACCGGCCCGATGACATCTACATCACCTCCGGCCCGCTGTACCACAGCGGCCCCAGCGCGTTCATGGGCGCCGGCCTGCTCTACGGCCAGACCATCATCGTGCAGCGAAAGTTCGACGCCGAGGACTGGCTGCGGCTCGTGGACAAGTACAAGGTGAGCTCGACGTTCTCCGCGCCCGCACTGATCCGGATGATCTGCGCGCTGCCCAGGGAGGTCAAGGACCGCTACGACCGCTCCTCCATGCGCGTCATGGTGGCCAACGCGGCACCGTGGAGCTACGCGCTCAAGCAGCAGTACGTGGCGGACTTCCCGCCCGGGTCGCTGTTCGAGGTCTACGGGTCGACCGAGCTTGGCGTGGACACCGTGCTGATGCCCGCGGACCAGATGCGCAAGCCGGGATCCTGCGGCCAGCCGGCTCCCCGCATCGAGATCATGCTGATCGACGGCGACGGCAACGAGGTCACCGGTACCGGGCCCGATTATCCTGGCGAGGTTTTCGTGCGTTCCAAGGGCGCGTTCGACACCTACTACAAAAACGACGCCAGCTATGCGTCGAACAGTCGCGGCGACTTCCATACGGTCGGCGACATCGCATACCGGGACGACGAGGGCTACCTGTACATCTGCGACCGCAAGACCGACCTGATCATCTCCGGCGGCATGAACATCTACCCGGCCGAGATCGAGGCGGCGTTGGAGGCCCATCCCGGGATCTACGACGTGGCGGTGTTCGGGATCCCCTCGGAACAATGGGGCGAGGTCGTGCACGCGACGGTGGTGCGTTCGCCGGGGTCGTCGCTGACCGGCGAGGAGATCACGGTGTTCGCGCGCGAGCACCTGGCCAGCTACAAGGTGCCGCGGTCGGTGGACTTCACCGACGAACTGCCGCGCACCGGATCAGGTAAGCTGCTCAAGCGCCAGCTCCGGGCCCCGTACTGGGCCGGCCGGACCGCCCAGGTCGGATAGCGCGCGAGTTCACTCAAAACCGGACGTGTCGCCTGCCCCGCGGCGAACGATCTCGGGTTCGTCCTGGGAAAAGTCGATCACCGTGGTCGGCTCGGTGCCGCAGTCACCCGAGTCGATCACCGCGTCCACGGCGTGTTCAAGCTGCTCGGCGATCTGCCACCCGTGGGTCATGGGCTCGTCCTGGCCCGGCAGCAGCAGGGTGCTCGAGACGAGAGGCTCGCCGAGTTCGGCGAGCAGAGCCTGGGTCACCACGTGCCGCGGGATCCGCACCCCGACGGTCTTCTTCCTCGGGTGCTGCAATATCCGCGGCACCTCCTTGGTCGCGGGCAGGATAAACGTGTAGCTGCCTGGGGTCGCCGCCTTGATGGCCCGGAACACCGGGTTGGCCACGTACGCGAACTGGCCGAGCTGGGCGAAGTCCTGGCACACCAGCGTGAGGTGATGCCGGTCGTCGAGGTGCCGGATCGACCTGATCCTGGCCATGCCGTCCTTGCTGCCGAGCTGGCACCCGAGCGCGTAGCACGAGTCCGTCGGGTAGGCGATCACGCCGCCCTCCCGCACGATGTCGGCGATCTGGACGATCGCGCGCCGCTGCGGGTTGGCCGGATGGATGTCGAAGTACCTGGCCATGGGACGAGCTTAGGGTCATCGCCCGCCGAGATCGAGGACGCCAGCGACGATTTCCGGCCGGCGCGGTGCTTATCGACCAGTACCGTGCCGCGCGAACGGCAACTCGAGGCTCGATCGCGTGCTGCCCGACCGTGCCTCGCTCACCGGTCGATGAGTCGCTCATTGGCCTCGGAGTAGCGGGCACCCTGCACCGTGATGGCAGCTGATGCAGTCTCGATTTCGTTCAGGTCGGTGGCGGTGAGTTCGAGGTCGGCGGCGGCGAGGTTCTCCTCGAGCCGGGCGAGCTTACGGGTACCAGGGATCGGAACGATCCATGGTTCTTGCGCGAGCAGCCATGCCAGCGCGACCTGGGCAGCCGTGGCCTCCAGTCGCTTGGCGATCCGCGCGAGCAGGTCGACCATGGCCTGGTTCGCCGCGCGGGCGTCGGCGGTAAACCGCGGAATGCCGTTGCGAAAGTCGCCTGCCTCGAACGTTGACGTGGTATCGATCGTGCCGGTGAGGAACCCCTTGCCCAGCGGGCTGAACGGGACGAACCCGATGCCGAGCTCCGCGAGCGTCGGGATGATCTCGGCCTCCGGGTCCCGCCACCACAGCGAGTACTCCGATTGCAGCGCGGTCACCGGCTGCACGGCGTGGGCGCGGCGGATGGTGCGGGGTGCGGCCTCGGACAAGCCGAAGTGGCCCACCTGGCCGTCCTCGATCAGCTCGCGCACGGCGCCGGCGGTGTCCTCGATCGGAACGTCGGGGTCGACGCCGCACCGACGATCTCCTCGTTGGCGAACGGGCCGTACACCTCGGCGGTGTCGAAGAAAGTGACGCCCCGGTCGACGGCGGCGCGGATGAGCGCGATGCCCTCCTCGCGGGTGGGCACGGGCAGGTAGCTCTGGCTCAGGCCCATGCAGCCGTAACCGATGGCCGAGACCTGCAGCCCCGGCCGAGCGTTCTCGTGTGCATGTTCTGATTCCTTTGGTTGAGTTCCCGGGATACGGTCACGTCGTCACGAGCACCTTGTCTTCGTGAATCCGCGGCTCGTCGCCGTTCACACCCCAGGTAACCCGCTCCCGCCGCGCTCTGGGAGTGCCTGTCGTTCCAGGTAATGGCAGTGCCTCCCCGGGGGCGCTGAGAGCACCTAACACCGCACCGCAGGGCGGCCCCACCGCGGACAGCCTCACCCTCCTCGCCAGCTGGGCCGCCACCGCTGAACGGACCGGTGAGCTCATCGACGGCGGCAACACGATCACCTGATAACCGCCCGGGCGTTTGAAGATGGCAACGCGGCGGGTCCCCAGCACATCCCCCGGCCAGGATCTACATCCCCGAGCTGCCCGGTGACGTGCTCGACGGTGTCGCCAACCGGCCGGGTCTTCGATTGATGATAGGAGCGAACGAGATGACCACCTGGCCCCCGAGTGAACTAGCGAGTATCGGCGGCTCGGAAGAGCTTGAGCTCGCCTCCCGCCGCGCGGACGGCAGCCTCCGCCCGTACGTGACTTCCCGCCAGGGCAATGACCAGGAACCAAAGGAAGAGAGACTTACGGAGATACGCCCGATGAAGACCCGCGCCCTCGGCGGCCTGAAGGTCTCGGCTCGCCGGCCTCACCGGATGTATCAGTGCGGACCGAGCGACCTCTTGAGCAGTGAGGTAATGCCTTACGACAAGGGAGAGTCCTATGGCCACGACACGTGCCATCAATCCGATCCGCGACCCGAATCCGATCCGCAACCCGGTTATCCCCCGTGGGCCGGCGTCCACTCTGCTTCCGCCTTCGACCCTGAGTGGTGCCGTCGGATGTGACTGGAGCGCCGTTCTCAACGAGCTCGTGTTCGTGGAATACGGCGGCAACCTGTCCCGCATGATGCTCTCACCGTCGCCGAGCTACGCGGTCCTCGGAACGGGCTACATCACTCCCGAGGACGTGAAGATCTCCGCCGACGGGAAGACCGCGTACGTGACCGAGCGCACCGGCGATCTGGTCAAGGTGAGCCTTAGCTCGCCCGGCCGCGCCGCTGCCGCGGTGCTCGCCACCGGGATGACAGCGCCCCAGCAGCTGTTCCTCGACGAGGCCAACAACGCCGCCTACACAGTGGAGTACGCCGCCAGCGGCAAGCTCTGGCGGATCGATCTGACCAGCCTGGCCAAGACCGAGGTCCTGTCTGGCCTGCAGAACGCGGTCGGCGTGGTCCTGAGCGCTGACCGGCAGTTCGCCTTCATCAGCGAGCAGCTGGCGGGCGGCACCGGCCGCGTCAGCCGCTTCCAGCTGAGCAACGGCGCGCGTCAAGACGTGGTCACGGGCCTGGTCGCGCCGTTCTTCCTCACCTGGCTGGACGCCAGCCAGACCACTCTGCTGATGCCCGAGCGGGACCCGGCGAACCGGCTGCGGAGCATCAACGTCCTGGTCGGCACGTCAGTGATCGTTGCCCAGAACCTGCCGGAGCGGCCCTCGAGCGTCGCGGTCGTCACTCCGGGCACCGTGCTGGTCTGCTGCAACGACGTGATCGACGAGATCTTCCTGGCACCCCCGGGCAACCAGCTCGGCGGGGACCTGCTGGAGGGCATCGGATGGGTACCGGCCAGCTGGGTGGACCAGACGACCGGGCTCGCCAGCACCACCAGCCACGACCCGAGCTACACCTACCAGGTGGAGAACGCGCCCTTCGGCGGGAGCCTGCCGGTGATGGTCAACTTCGCCGAGGCGTCGGCGTTGGCGGCCAAGTACTACCGTGTCACGGTCGACGGGACCGACGTCCGGACGGATGTGTTCTACGGCGCGGTCAACGGCGTTCCCGCCACGAATGCTCCTGTCTCGATTGGGAGCAATCCGGGCTACTACCCGGTGTTCACGGCCGCCGCGGCGGAGCAGTGGCTGCCGTCGCTGCCCGGCTGTTACCTCGACTCGACCAACCTGGCGAGCGGGCAGATCCACACGATCACGGTGGACTTCTACGACAAGACCGGGACCACCATCCTCGGTTCAGCTAAGCCGCTGAAGATCTACGTCGACAACAACCCGTGTACCGCTGCGCTGAAAGCGGCGACCCTCAACGGGACTATTACCGCGACGGTCTGCGGCTACCTCAGCTATCCGACCAACAGCGAAAACGTGACGATCCCCTACCTCGCCGCCCAGCCCGAGGGTAACGCGACGTTCAGCGTCAGCCTGTACCGGGGCGTGACGCCGGTCACCGGGGCCCTATCGGGCACCATCGCCGGCGCCGTCACCTCAACGGTGGCGAACCTCGGCGCAACGGTGCAGGAACTCATGAACTATCAGGCGAATACGCCCCCATGCACCACGGCGGCGTTCGCGGCCTATCTGTACGTGGCGGCTACGGCCCAGACCGGATGGTGGCGCTGCAGCGAGTTCGACGCCTCGGCGGCAGAGGCGTTCATGCTCGTCCCCGCCCCGTAGGAAGGCGTGGCCAGCTGGGCGGCTCCGCGCACCGGAGCCGCCCAGCAGCCGTGATAGACCAGATCCATGATGCGTGATGATGTGCGCCAGGCGCTGGCCATCGGCCGGTCCTCGACCATCGAGGAGCGCACGATCGACATCACTACGACGGGCCGGCGTTCCGGGAAGCCGCGACGGATCGAGATCTGCTTCTACCGGTTCGGGGATGCCATCTACCTGAGCGGAATCCCCGGACCGCGCACGCGGGACTGGCTGGCCAACCTGGCCGCCGAGCCGCATTTCATCCTCCACCTCAAGCACGGCGTCGTCGCCGATCTGCCTGCGGTGGCCACGGTCATCACCGATCCGGTTGAGCGCCGCCGGGTATTCTCCGACTTCGTCGACGACTTCAACCACCGCCATGGCCCCGGCAGCCCCTGGCCGAAAGCTGTCCTGCAGGAGTGGGTGGAGGGCAGCCCGCTGGCGAAGGTCAGCTTCGTGGCGGCCGGCTGACGCGCGTCTGCCAAGTATCGGGTCTGCACCGTTAACCCCACGGCGCGCGTTCCATCGCGAGCGGATCTTGGTGCACCACTGACGGCTCGGCGAAGACCATGACGGGCCTTTTGCGTGTTTCGTAACGCTCCAGCCGGGATTTTCTGAACGGGCCGTGGTGCTTCTTTCCCGGACCTGTTGACCGCGGCGCCAGATCTGGACGGCGGGCCGACAGGCCGGGGCATATCATTCGATACTCGCTTCTGTCATGATTTTATTTGCCGCCTAAACCCCGAAACGCCTTGCCTCCCGCGCCTGGAGGTTGCACCCTCGCCTGGAGAAGGCATGCCCGTTCTTGAGGTTCCCGGAGCAAGACTGAACTATCGGACGGCGGGGGAGGGCTCACCGCTCGTCCTGGTCCACGGCTCGGCAACGGACATGACTACCTGGGATGGTGTCGTTGACGAACTAGCCCGTGAACACCTCGTTGTCGTATACGACCGGCGCGGCTACGGGCAATCTCGGCACAAGCCCGTTCGCGACCACCGGATCCATGCTCAGGACCTGACGGCGGTCCTCCGGGAAGTCGCCGGGCCGCCGGCCACTGTGGTCGGCTGGAGTTCCGGCGGCAACATCGCCCTCGCCGTCGCGGTCAAGCATCCGGAGCTTTTCTCGGCGCTGGTCGTCGTGGAGGCGCCCTTTCATGGCATGCGGCACGCCGACCGGCATGTGCTGGGCACAGCGCTGCAGCTCAAACTCACCCAGCTGCGCGGCCGGCGGCTGGAGGCAGCGGGGTCTTCTACCGATTCGGCTCCGCTCTGCGCTCCGGAGGCAACAGCTACGATCTCGCCCCTGAGAACATCCGCCGCAACCTGCAAGCCAACGCCGAGCCAGTGCTGGCGGAATGGGATCCGCACCCCTTCGGGGTCATGCATGAGCACATCCGGCTTCGCGCGGTCACCGGCCTTACGGTCCCGCTGACCTGGGTCCTTGGCCAGGAGAGCTCCCCGTGGATGGCTGGCCTGCACGATCGTGTCGCGCGGCAGCGACCGCACATCCGCACCGTACGTATCGCGGGAGCTGGGCACCTTGTCCACCTCGACCGGCCCGCCGACTTCATCGCAGCCGTGCGCTCGGCATCCATACCACCAGCCGGGAGCCTCCAGTCGTAGTAGCACTCGTGCGGTCTACCAGGGCATATATGGTTATTCAGGACTTCTGGGTGCTGTAGCTGACGAGCTCCCGCTGAACCGCGGGGCTGCGCTGGCTTCAGTAGGTGGCCCACGCGGTCCGTTCCATCGCGAGCGGATCATCCTGCACCGCCGACGGCTCGGCGAATACCATGACGGGCCTTTTGCCTGTCTCGTAACGCTCCCAGCCGGGATCGCCGTGGGTGACGAAACGGACCCAGGCTCCGTGCATGTCCGCGGCCAGCGACGCGGGCGGGGTTGGCCCGGCCGCCTCCCGCACGCCGGGTTCACCGAGCGCGTCGAAGGCGAAGGGGACGTCGAGACAGTGGAAGGCCAGGCCGGGCAGGCGGCCCGCTGACGCGGCCCAGCGGAAGTCGTAAGCGTAGGCCGCGCCGCCAGCCCCCGCCTTGGCCGCGGCCAGCTGCTGGGCCGGCCCGCGGAATGTGCGGTCGGTGATGGCCTGCCCGACGGCATCGCACGGCCGCTGGCCGGCCCGGTCAAGGTAGACAGCCGCCTGCGCGGCCGGGACGCCTGCCTTGGCCAGCCCTTCGGCCGCCATGTCGGCGGTAATCCAGTCCGCCGTCATCCAGGCCATGTTGAACTCATGGGCCGTGGCGCCCGCCAGCAACGAAACACTGCTGTGCTGCGGTGAGGCCGCCGCCTGCAAGGGCTCCTCGGTAACGACCTCACCGTCGGTCCATGGCGCCCACGGCAGCCGGGTACCACGACTGAGCACGCCTATGAGGGCTTCGGAGTCCTGCCGCCCGTCCATCGCGCTGGCGACCGAAACGGCCTCCTGAGCCGCCAGGATCGTCTCGGCGGTGAGTTCCTCCAGGGCGGCCTGGTTCAGGTCCGCGATACCCAGGTGCCTGGCCATCTGGGCGGCTACGGCGCGGACGCCGCCGGCGGTTTGGGTGAGCGCCGATCCGCCGCTCATGCATACCGCGCCGCGGAACAGCCCCCGGGCCGCGGGGACGCCCAGCAGGGTGGCACAGGCGCCGCCGCCTGCCGACTGACCCGCGATCGTCACCCTGGCCGGATCTCCGCCGAAGGCGGCGATGTTTTCCTGTACCCATTCCAGCGCGCGGACCCAGTCACGCACGGCCCGGTTGGCCGGCGCGCCGGGCACCTCGATGAAACCCTCGGCCCCGAGCCGGTAATTGATGCTGACCAGGACCACACCGTCCCGCGCGAACGCGCCGCCGCGATACCAGGGCGAGGCGTTGCCACCACCGAAGAATCCGCCGCCGTGGATCCAGACCAGAACCGGCAGGCCGGCCGCACCCAGATCTGGCGTAAAGACGTTCAGGTTGAGCTCGTTGTCTCCGGCGATGACCGGCTCAGGAATCAGCGTGGTCCCGCGATCGGGCTGCGGTGATGTCGCACCGTAGGCGAGCGCATCCCGGATCCCGTCCCAGCGGCGGTGCGGCACCGGGGCGGCGAAGCGCCCCGCCTGGGCCGGCGACTGAGCGTACGGGACACCGAGGAACCGCAGCGCCTGGCCATCCCGGGTGCCGCGCAAGCGTCCCTCCGCCGCCTGCGCGAGGACATCGTCCGTCATGTCTTCCCCTCCTCAGCTTCGTCACCGCGGATCCGGGCTGAAGCCGGGTTCGGGAACGTCATGTGAGCTCCACTTTCGCGCCCAGCGGCAGGTCGACCACTGAGGTGCCAACCCGGAGCTGATAGGCGCCGGGCTCGTAACGCCAGCCGTCCTGCCAGTAAGCCAGCAGCCGGGTCGGCGCGCTGAGGAGCACCTGTGCCCTCTGCCCGGCGGGCACTCGCACGGGCGCGAAGCCGACCAGCCAGCGCACCGGGCGGTCGACGACGGAATCCGGGCGTTCCGCGTAGACCTGCACGACCTGCTTGCCGTCGCGGGCGCCACGATTTTCCACCTCGACGGTCACGGGGATGGATTCCCCGGCGGCGACCGAGGCGGGTGCGTGGACCCCGGCCAGGATGATGTCGGTGTAGCCCTGGCCGCTGCCGAACCAGTACGCCGGCGCGGTGCCCTGCTTGAGCCAGGCCCGGTAGCCGATGTGGATCCCTTCGGCGTAGTCCAGCGCGCCGCCGGTCGGCGCGGTGGACAGGACCGGCACGTCGGCCTCGGCCGCGGGCCAGGTGGTGGGCAAACGCCCACCCGGCTCGGCCACGCCGAGCAGGACATCGGCGACGGCGTGACCGAATTCCTGCCCGCCGAAGTAGCCGACGAGCACCGCCGCGACCTGATCTCGCCAGGGCATCAGCACGGGGGACCCCGCGTTCACCAGCACGACGGTGCGCGGGTTGGCGGCGGCGACGGCGCGGACCAGGTCGTCCTGGCGGCCGGGCAGCGCCAGTGAGGTGCGGTCGTAGCCCTCGGACTCCACCGCGGAGTTGGTGCCGACGACGACCAGCGCGACGTCAGCCTGCCTGGCCGCCTGCGCCGCGGCGGCGATGAGAGCATCGGAGTCCGCCACGGCCGGCTCGGTGCCGAAGCGGAGCGACAACAGCTCGGCCAGCGGGCCGGTGCGGCCCGCCAGATCGTACTCGAAGCGCAGCTCGACCGGCCTGCCCGCGGTGAGGGTGACCTCCGCGGCGGCGGTCGGCGGGGCCAGCAGCGCGGCGCCGAGGTCGGTATGCCCGGAGTGGGCGATCTCATCGAGAATGAGCTCGCCGTCGAGGTAGACCTGGCCGTGGCCGACGGTGGCGAAGCCGACGCGAACCGGACCCGACTCGGCCGGGGTGAACCGCGTGGCCAGCTGCACCGTGGCCGACCGGCCGATCGGGGCGTCTCCGCCGAACCAGACCAGCGCGCTGGAGCGGCGGTCCTCGGCGAACAGTTCGGTGCCGCCGGAGTCCAGGAACCGGGCCCGCAGGCCAGGCTCGCCGGTGACCGGGTTGGTCATCTGCGCCAGCGGCAGCCCGGCCACGCCTTCCTGCACGACCGCACCCCGTGAGTAGGTGATGTCCACGCCGGGCAGCGCGGCGCGCAGGCCGTCCAACGGCGAGACGGTGTACTCCGGCACGACGGTCGCGCTGCCGCCGCCCTGCGTGCGGGCGTTGGCCGCATTGTCCCCGATCACGGCGACCGAGCGCAGGCGAGCCGGGTCCCACGGCAGCTCACCACGGTTCTCCAGCAGCACGGTGCCCTCGATGCCGGCCTGCCGGGCGAAGGCGATACCGTCCTCAACCCAGGCCGGCTCGGCGGCGGGGAACCCGCCGAGCGCACCGACCCGGCACGCCAGGCGGAGAATCCGCGCCACCTTTCGGTCGACGACCGCCTCACCGATCTCGCCGGAGCGGACGGCCCGCACCAGCGCCTCGCCCCACGGTCCGTCCGGACCGGGCATGACGAGGTCCTGGGCGGCCCTGGCGCTGGCCAGCGACCGGGCGGCGGTCCAGTCGCTGACCACGACGCCGTCGAAGCCCCACTCGCTGTTCAGCGGCGTCTCCAGCAGGTCGTTCTCGGTCGCGGTGGTGCCGTTGACCGAGTTGTAGGAGCTCATGACGAGCCAGGCGTTAGCTTGGCTCACCGCCTTTTCGAACGCGAGCAGGTAGAGCTCGCGCAGAGCACGGTCGCCGACCCGGACGTCCACGGTGAAACGGTCGGTCTCGGAGTCGTTGGCCACGTAGTGCTTCGGTGTAGCGCCGACGCCGTTGTCCTGCACGCCTTTGACGTAGGCGGCGGCGAGATCGGCGGTGAGCACCGGATCTTCGCTGAATGCCTCGAAATGCCGTCCGCCGAGCGGGGAGCGGTGCAGGTTGATGGTCGGGCCGAGCACCACGTCGACGCCCTTGCGGCGGGCCTCCACCGCGGCCGCGGCGCCGTAGCGCCGGGCGATGTCCGGGTCCCAGGAAGACGCGAGCGCGGTGGCGGACGGCAGGTTGAGCGACGGATCGCGCTCGTCCCAGGTCTCGCCGCGGACGCCGGACGGGCCGTCGGAGACGAGGATACGACGCAGGCCGATCTTCTCGATCGGCCAAGTGGTCCAGAAGTCACGGCCGGTCAGCAGCTGGACCTTTTCCTCCAGGCTGAGCGCGGCGAGCGCCTCGGCGATCTTCGAGTCGGCGGTCAGAGCAGTCATGAGAAGGCTTCTCCTTTATCTGTTACCTCGACCAATGCGCTCAGCCGCAGGTCGGCTGAGGATGCCCCGACCATAATCTCGTAGCGGCCGGGGTGGACCGTCCACCCCGATCCGGATGCCGACCCGGTCCCGCCTGCGCTCGCGAGTGACCGCAAGAGCCTGGCTGAGCTGGTGCGCCGCGGTCGGTAGTAGCCCGGCGGCTCCTACGGCAGGACGCCGGGCCTAGCGACGTTCGCCTGCTCGAGCAGCAGGGTCTGCGCGCCGCTCTGCACGTAGCCGGCGAACCGGTACGTGCGGGCGTCGAACAGGATTCCGGTGACGCCGCCGGTGAACGGGAAGCTGAACTCGACGTCGGCGCGGCCAGCCGCGTCGGTGATGTTCTGCACCGTTACTCCCGGCACGTCGGCGAGCGAGAAGTACCAGGTGAGCGACGAGATGCCCACGTCGGCGTAGCCGTTGAGCAGGTTCGCGATCACGCCGACCGCGTTGCAGTAACCGGCTGTGTCGCTGCAACCGGCGCGGTAGGTGTTGAGCTTGTCCAGCAGGGGCTGCGGATCGTACGGCAGCCACGGCCCGGCCCGCGTCGGCGGGTCGATCAACGTGAAGGCCGGGCCCGCGACCACCAGCCACCTGGTGCCGCTGGCGCAACTCGCCGACCGCGCGCAGGTCACCAGCGTGCCATTGACGTAGGACGCCTGCTTCGTATCGTCGGCCCTGGCCCAGACTTTCCCGGGTGCCGCCGCTCGTGCTGAGTTTGCGGTAGATCCACTGGCTGGGATCGGGGACGCCCAGACCGGCCTTCTGGTTGTTCAGCAGGGCCAGCGCCGCTTTCTCGACGGTCAGCTCGGCTCGGCTGGGGGGTGCCGAGTCGGCCTGAACGCTACCCGGCCCGGAGACCAGCGTGGTCGTCAGCACCGCGGTCTCCTGGAACGGGATGGCGGAGTTCGGCGAGCCGTTCGAGGGTTCCCAGGCGGCCTGCGCCAGGTAGCGGTAGTCCGACGCGTCCAGGATGATCTCCGAGTTCGCGCTCTGCGAGGTTTCCGGCAGCACGAACGCGACGCCGGCCCGGCCGTCGGCGTCCGTGACGTGGCTCTTCGCCTGGATGGTGGGGATGTCGCCGAGCGCCCGGTACAACTCGGCGTTCAGGGACGGCGGCAGGATGTCGTTGCTCAGCAGTTCCTCGATGGTGCCAAAGTCCGCCACGTCCTTGTTGACCTGAGTCGCGTTCGCGTTCGGGTAGCTGAGCTTGGCCAGGTACGCATCGAGCGCGATCGGATTCCGCGGCAGCGAGCCCAGCGTGCTGTAGAGCGGCAGACCGGAGACCGTGCCCCAGGCGCCGGCCTGGTAGTTGAGGGAGCCATCCGCGGTCTCCCATGAACCTTGGGTGAGCCGTGCGGGCATTCCCGCGGGCGCGCTGGCCTGATAGAAGAGCGTCCGCTGGTAGACCCACTGGCCGCCCGGCACGGTCGGGCCGGCCAGCGCGGCGGCGGCGGCCCGGTCGGCCAGGAGCTTCGCGGTCAGCACCGGTCCCGGGCTGGACGGCTGAACCGCGGTCGGCCTCGGTGGGCGGGACGGCTGAACCGCGATCAGGAGACCGGCGGCCAGGCCGGCGGCCAGCCCGGCGGCGATGGCGAGCCGCCACGGCGTCCGGATGCGGGCGAGTAGGTGGCGAGGCGGGGGAGCCACGGGCCGTTCGGTGGAATGATCGTGAATTCCGGCGTGGAACAGTTCCTCCGCGTGCGGCGAGACGCGGAGCGGGACCTCCGCGCGGAACCGGGTGAGCAGGTCCATCTCGTTCATTACTGTGGCTCCTCGGCGAGGGCGGATGGATCGATGTCACCCATGGTGTGGCGTAGCTTGCTTCGGGCCCGGCTCAGCCGCGACCGCACCGTGCCGGCCGGCACCCCGAGCGCCACCGCGATCTGCTCGTAGGACAGCTCGCTCCAGGCGGCGAGCAGCATCGTGTCGCGCAGCTCGGCGGACAGCCGGGCGAGCGCGGCGGCGAGCTGCCTGCTGGCGACCTCGGCGCTGACCCGATCATCGACCCGGTCCGTGAACGGCTCTGTGACCGGATCGGCCCCGGTCAGGGCCAGCGCGCGATACAACCGGATTTCGGCCCGCCAGTGGCGGCCGATGAGATTGGTGGCGATGCCGTACAGCCACGGGCGTGCGTCGGCCCGCGCCAGGTCGTAGCGGTCCCGCTGGCGGAAGGCCAGCAGGAACCTCTCCGCGACGATGTCGTCCGCCGCGTCCGTGCCCAGGCGGCGGATCACGTACCGCTGGATGTGCGGTGCATGCCGGAGGAATAGCACGGTGAACTGCTCGGGCTCAAGCCGGGAAAGCTCGATGACGGTCGCGTCGTCGGCGTCCGCGTCCGGAACAGCGTGCTGCTTCGATGTTCTCACCGAAAATGGCTCAGAAGAGCGTCGGCGGTCCGGCGGGGATCGGCTCGCAGAGCGGCTCGACCTCGGGCACCCGGGCTCGCACATCGTCGTGGAACCGGCGGGCCAGCTCGAGCGCCTCGACGTTGTCGGGCGTATGGATGAAGACGGTCGGGGAGCGCCCCTCACGCAGCCAGCCGGCCACCGTATCGAGCCAGGGCTGCCATCCCGCGACGGTATGTGCCGCGTCGTCCCGGCCGATGTAGCGGACGACGGGATAAGAAGTGAGGGCCCGGGACCGGCGGGGCAGCCGCGGCTTCTTGGTCCACGCTTCCCGTTCGGCGTCGCTGGCCGGAGGGCTCCCGAACAGGACGGTGGTGTCGAACGTCACCCACTCGGCCCCGACGTCCCCCAGGGCCCTCTCGAGCTGCTGTCCCCATCGCGGGTCCTGGAAGAACGCGTGGTGCCGCACCTCGACGCAGTACCGGTACTCGCGCGGGAGCAGGCGCAGGAAACCGGTGAGAGCACCGAGATCGGCGGGGCTGAAGGACGGCGGCAGCTGAACCCACAGGGTGTGGGCGCGCTCCCCGAGGGGTTCGATCGCGGCCACGAAGGCGCGGAGCGGGTCGCCGGCGTCGGCGAGGTGACGCTCATGGGTGATCAGTTTCGGCAGCTTGAGGACGAACCGGAAGTCGGGGCTGGTCTGCGCGGCCCACGATTTCACCGTGTCGAGGGCGGGTGTCGCATAGAAGGTCGTGTTGCCCTCTACGGCGTTGCACCAGGTCGCGTACGCGCGGAGACGGTCCCGCGGTGACAGCGACCCAGGCAGGTAACGGCCCTGCCAGGGTCCGTGCGTCCACATCGCGCATCCGACGTGGAGCTTCATGGCCCCGAGGTTATAAGAGCTCAGGCATCAAAGGCGCGCCTCCCCGGCAGGCGAATGAGTGCCCGGTAAGTTGATCCGGGTGCGGGATACAGCGATCTTGATCGTCGGCTTTGTCGTCTTGCTGACTCTTCCGGCCTGCTCAGCTGCTGATCTCTCCGCCAAGCAGGCCGCGACGTCTGTGCCCGCGGCTACCGTCGGCGTGGCCAGCCCGGGCCGCAGCGGGACGGTGACCAGCCAAGCGCGTGAGCCGAGCGCAAGCCCGCGGGTCACAGCGAAGGCCGCCTCGGTGACGATCACGGCCGTCGGCGACACGATGCTCGGGAACACGCCAGATCTCCCCCCGGACCCGGCGACGTACTTCGAGGCGGTCGAATCGATCCTCGATCCGGGCGCACAGATTGTCTTCGGCAATCTCGAGGGCACGCTCACGACGTCGACGACCAGCAAGTGCGGTGTCCAGAAAGGCCCGGACGAGACCTGCTTCGCGTTCCATGATCCGCCCGGTTATGCCCGCTACTTCAAGGCGGCCGGATTCACCATCCTCAACGATGCCAATAACCACTCCTTTGACTTCGGTGCCGCGGGTCAGGCCCAGACCGTTCAGGTGATCCGTGCGGCAGGCCTGGCCCAGACCGGGCTGCCGGGCGAGATAACCCTGGTCAGGAAGGACAGGATCAAGGTCGCGTTTCTGGCGTTTGCGCCCTACCCCTACGACGCCGATCTCCTTGATCTGCCCGCGGATCAGGCCCTCATCAGGAAAGCCGGGCGGGAGGCAAATGTCGTCGTCGTGTATATGCATGCTGGTGCGGAGGGCGCAGCGGCCGATCACGTCACCGGCCGGGAAGAGTATTACCTGGGCGAGAACCGCGGCAATGCCGAGGCGTTCGCGCACATGGCCATTAACGCCGGCGCCAGCCTGGTCATCGCGAGTGGCCCGCACGTACTGAGGGGCATGCAATTCTATAAGGGTCATCTCATCGCTTATAGCCTCGGGAATTTCGCTAGCTACGGTGACTTCGCCACCGAGGGCGACCTTGACATGAGCATGATCCTCCGTGTGACGCTGTCGTCGGCGGGCCGGTTCGAGCAGGCCCGTATGTACCCGATCCAGTTCACCGGGGAGGGCCGGCCCGTGCCAGGCGGCGGGGCCATCCCCTTTGTCGCCCGGCTGGCCGCCGACGACTTCGGTTCGAGCGCGGCGCGCATCCTGCCATCTGGTGTCATCAAGGCGCCATGACCGCCGAGGGCCGCCAGCCCAGGGCCGGCCCGAGCTGGCCGGCCAGGTCGGACAGGATCTGGACGTAGTCCTCGTGCTCGAAGCTGAAGGGCAGTGCGAAAGCGACCTCCCGGACCTCGCGGAAACCGGCGTGCGCGTAGAGCGCCTCGGCGATCTGGCTGGAGGATCCCAGCAGGTCGCGGGCGAACATCATCCGCGCCGGCCCTTGCGGGCTGGCCGTTCGCGGCGTACGGGCCTCGACGTAGGCGGCGTACTTGGCCCGCTGCGCCGCGGTCGCGCTGTCGGTCGGGATTACGACCAGCCCCTGCGACACCCGGGCGCCCGGTCCGTCCGGATGGGCGGTCCGGAACGCCCGAATGTGCGACTGCTGGATCGCGGCGAAGTCCGCTGACCCCTCCGCCCGGACCACGCTGCTGGTCAGGAAGTTCATCCGGTGCTCGCCGGCCCAGCGGGCCGAGGCCGTGCTCGCGCCGCCGTACCACATCCGGGCCCGCAGCCCGGGCGAATGCGGCTGCACCCGGCCGGAGAACTGCTCCATGCCCTCAAGGCCCTGAAACGTGCTGGCCGGCTCGCCTCCGACCAGGCGCAGCAGCCGGGATACCCGTTCGTAGCTGAAGTCCTCGACGTCCGCAGTGTCGGGGTACAGCGTGGCCTTGACGTCTTCGAAGTGCATGGGCGGCCCGACGCTGACCCCGGGATTGAGCCGGCCGCCCGACAGCACGTCGACCGTGCCGAGATCCTCGGCCAGCCGGAGCGGGTTCTCCCAGCCGAGCGGGATCACCGCCGTTCCCAGCTCGATGCGGCGGGTCCGCTGTGACGCCGCCGCCAGGACGGCGACCGGTGAGGAGATGCCGTACTGCAGGTGCCGGTCGCGGACCCACGCGCTGTCGAAGCCGAGGCGCTCACCCAGCTCGATGATCTCCAGCGTCGTCTGGTGTCCGGGTCCGGGGTTGTCACCGTCGAACAGCCCGATAGTGAGAAACCCGAGCCTGTCCAGCGCGACCCCAGGTGGCGGCATGCAACGTCCTTTCAAGCCTGGCGTCCGCGAAAACCGTGGCGCGTCTGGATGCCATGATCTCGCACGCGCGGCGAGTTATCCGGCTGCTGCCAGCGACGTCACATATATCTGCGCATAACCACAGCCATTCCTGCATAACCACAGAAAACCTGCAGTTCCTCCCGCAGGCGGGCACAGAAACCCATCAGTAGATGTGCGCAGATTTAAGGACAGGGCCGGAGCCTGGCGGCGCCGGCATGACGAAAGGAGCACTGCATGCGAACATCAGCAAGGGTCCGGAACGCACTCATCGGGGTCGTGAGCGCCACGGCGCTCACCGGGGGCGCACTGGCCGTCACGGCCGCACCTGCATCGGCCGCGACGTGGTACGGGTGCTACGGGCACGGCTGCATCGGCAAGTACCCCCAGCCCAACCGTTGCAGCAGCGACGCTGCCACGGTCTACGCGATCTCGGCCTACGACGGCGTGCGCAAGACACATGTCACGCTGCGGTTGCGGTACAGCCCTGGCTGCCAGTCGGAGTGGGCAACGGTCACCGATACCGGCCGCCCCGACGGCGCCGTCTTCTGGATCTATGACCGGGGTACCCACGCGGTCGAGGTGGCCACCACCGAGCGCGCGACGTTCGCCAGGCAATGGCAGACGACCGCGATGGTAGGCGTCGCGAAGACCAAGGCGCGGGCGTGCATGGAGGTGCGCGATCGGCACGGGATGAGCGCGCCGCTCTGCACACCGTTTATCGGTCACTAGAGCAGAAGCCACTGTCCGTTCCGAAAATGAAACAACAGGTCCGGCGCGGCGAAAAGTCGCGCCGGGCTCTGAACTCCGCGCGAGCCGGGTGACGGCGCGAATCACCCGCCCGTGTGACGCCGGCTCACCCTGACGGGCGTGAAGCTTGGTGCTATCGAAGCCAGGCCAATCGGCAGGAGGACGGAATGACTACCGCCCAGCTCGCAGCACAGCAGATCACACCAGCCCGTCCCGGCCACAGCCTACCCACGGCCACACCGGTGATCGCGTTTCTCGGCACCGGGCGGATGGGCGGCCCGATGGCCGCCAACCTGGCCAGGGCCGGTTTCCGGGTGCGGGCGTGGGACCGCACCGCCAGCCACGCAGCCGCCCTCATCGAGGACGGCGCGACCGCGGCGGCCAGCCCGGCCGAAGCCGTCGAGGGCGCCCAGGTCCTCATCACCATGCTGGCCGACGGGCCCGCCACCGAACAGGCATTGCGCGGGCCAGACGGGGAACTGAACATGTCCCCCGGCCTGATCTGGGTGCAGATGGCCACCGTCGGGATGGAATGGACCGAACGGTTCGTCAACACCGCCACCCGGTATCAGGTGAGCTTCTTCGATGCCCCGGTCTCGGGAAGCCAGGGGCCGGCCCAGGCCGGGGAGCTGACCATCCTGGCCAGCGGCCCTTCCTGGATGCAGGAAGCCGTCGCCCCGGTGTTCGCCGCGCTCGGCCGGGCCACCACCTGGCTCGGCCCGGCCGGCCACGGCACCCGAGCCAAGCTGGTACTCAACAACTGGCTCGCTGACCTCGCCGAAACCACGGCGGAAACCCTCTCCTTCGCCCGGCAGCTCGACCTGGACCCCGCCGCGATCGTGGACCTGCTGGAGTCGACGCCGCTGGGATCGCCCTACGCGACGCAAAAGGCCCGCGCCATGCTGGCCGGCGATTTCACCCCCGCGTTCGCGCTCAAGCATGCGCTCAAGGACGCCGACCTCGCGGCGCAGGCTGCGCAGGCCAGCGGCGCCGAGCTCACCCTCACCAGCGCGCTGCTGCCCCGGTGGCGGCGCGCCGCGGCCGCCGGGCACGCCGACGACGACCTGGCCGCCATCTACGCCACACCCTGACCTGCCAGAATCACCTACCCGTCAGCTAACGGCGACCACTACATCTCAGTCGTTACGATCAAGGATCGTAAGATCATCCATTGGCGGGACTACCTCGACCCGCTAACGTCTTCGAAGCGCTCGGCGTTAACGGAACAGATCGATGCGGAGGAGCAGGCCATGACGGTAGGTCCCGATAGAGGCGAGGGCAGGATTGTCGTCGGCGTGGACGGATCACGGCATTCTCTGGACGCTCTGAGATGGGCCGCTCACTTCGCGGCGATCTTCGGCGCACGGCTGGATGCTGTGGCCGCCTGGGAGTACCCGCAGTCGTTTGGCTGGGCTGCCATCGCGCCAGACTGGGACCCTAGCCAGGACATGGTGAAGGTTCTCGATGACGCCGTGCGGGCCGTATTCAGTGATCAGCAGCCGGCGGGCCTGCGGTTGCAGGTGCGGGAGGGGGGTGCGGCCAAGGTGCTTCTCGAAGCTGGCGAGGGCGCCACCGTGCTCGTCGTCGGCAGCCGTGGCCACGGCGGTTTCGCCGGGCTTTTGCTGGGCTCGGTGAGCGCGAACGTGGCCGAGCATGCGTCCTGCCCGGTGTTCATCGTTCACGGCGACCAGGCGCCGCCCCCGGTCCGGCGCGGATGACCCTGGAACGTCAGGGGGCCTTCTCCTTCACGTAGCTGCCGGGAGCCTCCTCAATTGGCGAGAACTCGGCGTTGCCTAGCTTCTTGCGGACGGCCACCTTCGTCCCGCTGTGCGGTGCGAGCCAGTCGATCCAGGCTGGCCACCAACTGCCGGGGACGCTCTCAGCGACGTCAAACCAGCTGTCCGGGTCGGCGTCCAGCCGGGCCTGGCCATCGGCGGCATCTGGTGCCTCGGTTCGGGCCACGGTCCAGTAGTTGCGCTTGTTCTTCGCCGGCGGGTTGATCACGCCGGCGATGTGGCCGCTCGCCCCGAGCACGAACGAAGTGTCGCCCCGCAACAGCTGCGTGCTGGCGTAGGCCGACTTCCACGGCACAATATGGTCCTCTTTGGAAGCGTAGATGAAGGCCGGCACGTCGATCGCGCCGAGATCGACCGGCTCGCCGCATTGCACCGTGCCACCGGGCTCCCGCAGCTTGTTCGCCAGGTAGGTGTTGCGGAGGTACCAGCAGTACATCGGTCCTGGCAGATTGGTGTCGTCGCTGTTCCAGTACAGCAGATCGAAAGCGGGCGGAGCCTTGCCCTCCAGGTAGCCCTTGACCACGTACGGCCAGATCAGGTCGTTGGCGCGCAATGAGGCGAACACCTGCGCCAGTTCGCTTCCCTTGAGCAGGCCACCCTGGCCAATTTTCGCTTCGCGCGCGGCGACCCCCTGTTCGCTGACCAGCAGGCCGAGCTCGCCGGTATCGGTGAAGTCCAGCAGCGTGGTCAGCAACGTCATGCTGGCGGCTGGGTGTTCACCGCGGGCCGCTTGCACTGCTAGAGCGCTCGCTAGCAACGTGCCACCAACGCAGAAACCAAGCGCGTTCACCTTGTCGGCCTTGGCGATGCGCCGCGCCACGTCGATGGCCCTCAGGACACCCTGCTCGATGTAGTCATCCCAGCTCAGCTTGGCCTGCCCGGGACCGGCGTTGCGCCAGGAAACGAGGAAGACCGTGTGGCCCTGCGCTACCGCGTGCGCAACGAACGAGTTCTGCGGCTGAAGGTCGAGAATGTAGTACTTGTTAATGCAGGGTGGCACGATGACAAGCGGGCGCTTGTGCACGCGGGTGGCTGTCGGGACGTACTGGATCAGCTGCATCAGCTCGTTCTGGTAGATCACGCTGCCCGGCGTCGTGCAGATGTTGCGGCCCACCTCGAAGGCCGTTTCGTCGGTCATCGCGATCCGGCCCCGCGCCAGGTCTTCGGTGAACAAACGCAGGCCCTCGGCCAGACTGGCGCCCTTGGTTTCCACCGCGAGCTGGAGCGCCTCCGGGTTCGTTACCAGCATGTTCGCCGGGCTCAGCGCATCGGTCAGCTGGCGCAGCGCGAATCCCCACTGCGCCTTGCTGCGCTCATCCAGAGGTGCGGCCTCCAGTGCCTTGCGCACCTGCTCGGTTTGGGCGAGATAAATCCTGGCCAACGCGTCAAAGCCCGGGTTCTTGGTCCATTCCTCCCCGGCGAAGCGCTTGTCCGTCACCGGGGCGGCCGCGGCACCGGCTCCCGGCATGCCCGCCGTCCAGAGGGCTGCCATCTGCTGCAGCGTGTTGAGCTGCCAGGCGGTATAGTCCGCGACCGCCTTCGTCCACGATGTCGCGGCGGCGGCGAGCGCCTTGGAGGTATCGAAGGCGTCACCGGCCGGCCACAACACGGTGTGGTCCGCCTTCATCAGGTCGGCCAGCCAGCGGGTCGGATCTGGGGGTTGCTCGGACATCAAACTCGCTCCAAGATAGGCAGCCGAGTAGGACGAGCCGCCCCGCGCTCGCGGGCCGCAGGTCCCACCGATCGTCCATACGCTAAGCCCGTTCGGGCATAGGCGGCACCCCTGTTTCCCACTCAATGAACACCGCTGTGCGGCGGGTCGCGGAGTGGCGGCGGCCGGGCCTGAAGGTGCACAGTTGTGCTGACGCGCCGCCCGTCCTGGGCGTCGGTGCTTTGGACCGTTCGAGGCCGCCAGTTGGATTGGGGTAAGGGATGACTGTTGGCAGCTCGAAAACGATGCAGGCGTGGGTGCTCAGCCAGCCAGGACCGATCGAGACCAGCCCGCTGAGGTATGTGGAGAAACCCGTGCCCGCCGCAGCTCCCGGCGAACTGCTGGTTCAGGTCCTAGCCTGCGCCGTCTGCCGCACTGACCTGCACGTCAGCGAGGGCGATCTGCCGGTGCACCGTGAGCACGTCACGCCCGGTCACATGGTCGTGGGCCTGGTCGCGGCCCTGGGCGACGGCGTTACCGATTACGTCGTCGGGGACCGGATCGGCGTCGCGTGGCTGCGGTACACCGACGGAACCTGCGTCTACTGCCGCCGCGGCCACGAAAATCTATGCCCTAACTCGCTCTACACCGGCTGGGATGCCGACGGTGGCTACGCAGAGTACACGACCGTGCCGGCGGCGTTCGCCTACCGGCTGCCCGCCGACATAGCGGATGTCGAGCTGGCGCCGCTGCTGTGCGCCGGGATCATCGGCTACCGGGCGCTCCTGCGCGCATCGCTGCCGACCCGCGGCAGGCTCGGGTTGTACGGATTCGGCGACAGCGCCCACCTGGTCGCCCAGGTAGCGCTGGCGCAAGGTGCGACGGTCCACGCCCTTACCCGCGGCGAGGCGTCCCAGCGGCTGGCACTTGAGCTAGGCGCCGCGTCGGCGAGGGGTGCGTATGATTCCCCCCCCGAACTCCTGGACAGCGCGATCCTGTTCGCGCCGGTCGGGGATCTCGTGCCCGTCGCGATGCGGGCGCTGGACCGCGGGGGAGTCCTCGCCGTGGCCGGGATCCATCTGACCGACATACCGTCGCTGAACTATGAGCACGAACTGTTCTATGAAAAGGAACTACGCAGCGTCACCTCCAACACTCGTGACGATGGCCGGGAGTTTCTCGCCTTCGCCATCCGTCACAAGGTCCGGGCCACCACCCATGTGTACCCGATGTCGCGAGCGCAACAGGCGCTGCAGGACCTCAAGGCGGGCCTGTTCGACGGGGCGGCTGTTCTCGTCAACGACCGGGACACCGCTTAATCGGGGCATGTCCGCCTCGGCTGGGTGATGTCCGGGGAGGATTCCCGGCCGCCGGATGGACCGGCGGCCGGGGGATCTTCGCTGCTCGAGGCCGCCGCGCGACCCGGCATCCGGGTCCGGCGCTCAGCGGATGTACAGTTCGTCCGCGTCGTATTCGGTGAACTCCATGTTCGACGTCACATCGGTCATGCCGAGCGCCTGGAACGCGGGGAAGAGCTGCTCGGCGGACCACCGGTCCTGGTGCGCCTTGGACTCCCACACGGTCACCACGTGGAGCCCGCTGGAGTCCGTGCCGGCCGCCCAGGCGAGCAGTCCGTCGATGTCCTGGGGCGGGTTGTGCTTGGCAGCGACCGCGCGAAAGCCGTCGATCGTTACCCCGGACGTCGCCGCGATGTGGATGTGTGCCATGTCTTTGTCCTGCCTTTCCTCGAGTTTGTGCTGGCAGGAAGGACGCTACGGGAAAGCCCGGGTCCGGCCATCGGGGGAATTACTCACTGGGGTACTCATTCACGGTCGGCCTGGGTACTCAGAGATGACGCGCCATGCTCGCCACTGGCCCAGGCGGCGATCTGGCTGCGGTTGCGGAGCCCGAGCTTGGTCAAGATGTGCTGAACGTGGTTCTCGGCTGTCCGCTCGGAGACGTACAGGGTCTGGCCGATCTGCTTGTTCGTCAGCCCCCGGCCGACCAGCCGGGCCACCTCGAGCTCGCGGGGGCTGAGGGGCGAGTCGCCGGCCGGCGCCGGTGAGTCGCCGACCGGCGCGGCCGTCAGCTGGGCTTGCAGCTGTCCGGTCCACTCGGTGAACGGGACCATCCCGAGCTGTCCGGCCTCGCGCGCGGCGGCGGCCAGCGCGGCCAGCGCCTCGTCCCGGTCGCCGGGCGCCTGCCGGCGGGTGAGCGCGGCGGCGAGTTCGACGCGGGCTTGCACGGCGTAGCCTCGGGTGCCGTTGGTGTCGCAGATCGAGGCCGCCGTCCGCAGGTCCTCGATCGCCGGGTCGAGCTGGCCCAGCGCGGCGGCCGCCTGTCCGAGCGGCAGCTCGACCGGGCCCATGTAGGTTCCGGGCCCGGCGCCGTTCGCGACGTGGTGGCCGCGGAACGGCTCGAACCGCGCCGCCAGGAACTCGATGTCCGCCATCTGGCCGAGGCGGATGGCGACCGCAAGCCCGTGCGCCCAGGCCGCCATCCGCAGCGCCGGTGACGGCGTCCAGGACCGGACCGGTCCGGCCAGGGCATAGGCGGCCTCAGCGGCGGCACGGTCGCCTTGGTGCAGGCGGATCAGCGCGAGGGTCAGCGCGGGGAAGACGGTGGCGACGCCGCGGGTGGTGTCCACGTCCTCCACCCGCAGGTGCGCGGGGATCTGGTCCCATAGCTCGATCAGGCCGGATCGGCCGAACCCGATGTGCAGGCCCGCCTGGCCGAGGATCGCTGAACAGCCGCCGAACGCGACCGGGTGTCCCATGTCGCTGAACACCTTGTACGCCTGCCAGGCCAGCTGGGTCGCCTCGGTGAAGCGCCCGGTCGCCAGCGCGAGCGTCGCCGAGTACATCAGGAAGTGCAACTGCGCGAGCGGACCGGGGAGCCGTTCCACGCAGCTTTCGAGGTCGGCCAGCTCACGCCGGACGCTCCTCAGCTGACCGGTCTCAAACAGGGTGTCGATCCGCCATAGCCGCCCCCACAGCTCGAGCCAGGTGCTGCCCGCGGCGTCGGCGGCCTCGAGCATCCGGCTGGCCAGCACGGCCCGTTCGGCGACTCCGTCGGGGGCACAGCAAGCCAGCTGGCGGGCCCGGAGCGCGTCCACGAGCGCGACCGGGTCCCCCGCCGATCCGGCCGCGGCCAGCGCGTCCCGGCTGACCTGTCCGGCCCGGTCATACTCGCCGCGGTACACCAGCGCCTGCGCGTACCGCGAGGAGACCCGGGTCCGCAGACCATCGGGAAGGTCATCCCCGGCTAGGGCCTGCTCGCAGATGCGGCAGATCTCCCCGTCCCATTCCGGCACGCCGGTGGCCTCCATGACCAGCGCGGTGCGGGCCAGCAAGCCCCGGTCACGCCGGCGCTCGGCCCGCCGGCCGACTCCGGCCGCCGTCTGCTGCGATCCGGGCAGGTCGCCGCTGCGGTGCAGGGCCTCAGCCAGGGCGAGCTCAAGCCGGGAGCGGTCGTTCTCGCCGATCTCCCCCTCGCCGACCGACAGCGCCTGCCGGTACAGGCGCACGGCCTCTTCGAACGCCAGCGACTCCGCCGCCACCCCGGCGGCCGCCTCGCACGCCGCCACCGCCTCCGCCCGGTCACCGGGCAGCGATGCCTCGACCCGGTGCCGGGCGACCTCAGCCAGGTGCAGCTCCAGCCGTCCCTCGTAGAGGGCCTCGATCGCGTCCGCCGCCGCGGCGTGCAGCCGCCGTTGCTCCGCGGCGCTCAGCCCGGCCGCCACCGCCGAGCGGACCAGCGCGTGCGAAAACCGGTGATCACCGGGACGGTCCCCGGCCACCAGGAACCCGGCAGCTTGGCACTCATCCAGCGGGCCGAGCAGGGCCAGCACAGGTACGTCCAGGATCCTGGCCACCACCCCGGCCGAGAAGCTGTTGCCCGCGACGGCGGCGGTCTGCACCAGCTCCCGGGCGCGATCCGGCAGCTGCGCCAGCCGGTGGGCAGTCACCTCCGCCACCCGTCCCGGCACCAGCCCGCCGCGCCGCTGCTCGGCCAGCATGCGGGCCAGCTCGCGGACCAGGAACGGGTTGCCTCCCGTTTCGGAGTGCACCACACCGGCCGCCTCGGCCGAGGCCGGCAGCCCGGCGGCGAGAAGCATATCCCCGACCGCGCCGGCGGGCAGGCCACCAAGGTCCACCCGTTCGGTGTTGGCATCCGCCGACAGACGCGGCAGCAGCCCGGCGCTGGTATCACCGGCCGCCGACTCCCGGTAGGTCGCCAGCACCAAGATGAGCGTGCCTCGCAGCTGGCGCACGACATCTGCGAGCAAGACCGCCGAAGCCTCGTCCGCCCACTGCAGATCATCGAGCACCAGCAGCAACCCGCTCGGCCTAGCCGCCTGCGCCAGCCGCCGGCGAACCTCCGCGAACATCGCGAACCGCTGGGCGCTACCGGAATCAGCGCCATCAGCCAGCGCCGGGCGTTCGGCGTCACCAAAGACACGCGACCACAGGCCCACACCGGACTGGCCATCACCGGTGCCCCGGACGGCGGGCTCGTCCAGCGCCAGCTGCCACAGGCCGTACGGCGGCAGGCTGTCCCGGTCCGCCGCCCGGGCCCAGGCCACCGGCACGCCCCTCGCGGCGGCCGACGCGGCGACCTCCTCCGCCAGCCGGGTCTTCCCGATCCCCGCCTCACCCGTGCACAGCACCAGGCACCCGCGGCCTGCCAAGGCGTCATCCAGGAAACCCGTCACCCGGGCCAGCTCGCGGTCACGGCCCACCATCGGCCCGGAGGACCCGCCCCGCACACCTCCCATCAGGCCACCATAAAGCCGGAAGTCACCGGCCCCCTAGTGCTGAAACGCCGGAACTCGTGCCGCCGGCGCGGTCGCGGCGCAGACCTGATCGGGCGACGGCCCGCCCCGCGACCTGAAGGCGCCCGCGGCACCTTCACCGACCGCGTAGCCCCGCTAGCCGTGCGGCTCAGCTGGGCTGGGGCACAATCCGGATGTACGGCTTGGGTGACTTCCACTCCCCGAAGAGTTCCTTGGCCTGGTCGTTGGAGACCGAGCCGGCAATGACGACGTCCTCGCCTGGCTTCCAGTTGACCGGCGTGGCGACCTTGTGCTTGGCGGTGAGCTGCAGCGAGTCGATGACCCGCAGCACCTCGTCGAAGTTGCGCCCGGTCGTCATCGGGTACACCAGGACCAGCTTGATCTTCTTGTCCGGGCCGATGACGAACACATTCCGCACGGTCTGGTTATCCGCGGGCGTGCGCGACTTGGCGTCACCGGAGACGTCGGCCGGCAGCATCCCGTACAGCTTGGCCACCTTGAAGTCAGAGTCGGCGATGAGCGGGTAGTTGGGCGCCGTGCCCTGGGTCTCCGCGATGTCGGCCGCCCACCGCTCGTGGTCTCCGGTGGAGTCGACCGACAGGCCGATGATCTTCACGCCTCGCGCGTCGAAGTCCGGCTTGATCTTGGCCATGTAGCCGAGTTCGGTGGTGCAGATCGGGGTGAAGTCCTTGGGGTGCGAGAACAGGACCCCCCATGAGTTCCCGAGCCAGTCGTAGAAGCTGATCGGTCCCTCGCTCGTCTCCGCCTCGAAGTCCGGAGCGGTATCGCCGATAGTCAGTGGCATGGTCTTCCTCCCTTGGTAACCGTGGTAACCGCAGACCGTGCTTAGTACGGCTGCACCCCTCCGCGTAATTTACGACATGATCGGTAGGTAATGCGGACTGGGGTCACGAAGAGGCCCGGCGGCCGAGCATGCGGTCGGCGGCCTCCGTTGAGAGCATCTCATGGTTCGCCGGTCTTCGCGGGCCGCCGGGCGACCTGAGACCGGCCGGTAAGGTTCCCGCGGGCCAGGGGCGGGCCGCCAGGACCGCTAGATGGAGCGAGACGAGCGTTTCTTCAAGCTCGGGAAGAGCATCAGTCTGGCCCGCGCGGACCTTGGATCGCACCAGTTCATCTGCGGCTCCGGCGAGAGCGAGATAGACATCGAGAGGAACCGACGGCCATTCCGGGTGATGCGCGCGTGCGCGTTGGTGCCATTTCTCGTTCAGATCAGCGAACAGGCCGGCCGCGGCGTCGAGCCGGCCCACCGCGCGTGGGCCCGCCGTCGGCATGTGGATGTAAAAGACCCTGGCGAACGCCGGCTCGCCGGCGAGAAACGCGAGATAGGCCCGGCACGCGACCCGGAGTACCTCCTCGTCGCCAGAGGTGGCAGGCAGAGCGCGCGTCGCGGACACCACCTGGACGATCATGAGTTCCCGGGCTTCGGCGGTCGCGGCGAGAAAGCAGTCCTCCTTGTCCGCGAAGTGGGCATAGAAGGCGCCCCGCGACACTCTGGCCCGCCGCACGATGTCGGCGACAGTTACCGCCAGGTAGCCCGATTCCGATACGGCGGCGATCACCGACCGCAGCATCCGTTCCCGTTGCGACGCGCGCACGGCTGACAGCGGAAGGCGGCTCCGGCCGCGGGGAAGACCTGGTTTCCCCTCGTGCGTGGTGGCGAGACTCCCCCCTTGCCCGCTGTCGGTCACGGGCATACAGTAACTGACGCAGTCCTAAAGTACTTATCCGTACTTTTGGTCAGGGCCGTCGAGCGCAGCCGCTGGAGGACAGGCGATGGCGGCGCAGCAGACCTCCTGGGCCCGAGGCCGGTCATGATTCCGGCGGGCACCGTGAAGGGAGACTCAGATGTTTGCGACTTGGGCCGGATGGCGCACACGCACCCGGCTAGCGGTAGCCGGAGTTACCCTGGCTGCCCTGGTCACGGCGGCACCCCTGGCGAGCGCGAGCACCCTGGGCGGGCAGGCGGCCGCTGGCGGGCCGATAGCGGGCACCGCCACCGGGGCAGTTCGCGGCCTGGCCGATGGGGCGGTCGATGAATTTCTCGGCATCCCGTACGCCGCGCCGCCGGTCGGCGCACTGCGGTGGCAGCCGCCGCAACCCGCTGCGAGCTGGTCTGGCGTGCGCGACGCGACACAGTTCGCGCCGCACTGCCCGCAGCTGGCGGGGCCTTTCGGCCAGGCCAGCACGTCGGAGGACTGCCTGTTCCTGAACGTCTTCACGCCCGGCCACCGGCAAACGGGCTCACGCTCTCCCGTCATGGTGTGGATCCACGGCGGCGCGCTGGTGAGCGGCGAGAGCAATGACTACGACCCCACGCAGCTGGTGGAAGACGGCGTCACCGTGGTCACCATCAACTACCGGCTCGGCGCGCTCGGCTTCCTGGCGCAGCCGGGGCTGGCCGACGCGAACGGCCAGTCGGGTGACTACGGCCTGATGGACCAGCAGGCCGCGCTGCGCTGGGTGCAGCGCAACATCGCGAACTTCGGCGGGGACCCGCGCAATGTCACCATCTTCGGTGAGTCCGCGGGCGGCCTATCCACGCTGGCGCAAGTGGCATCGCCGCAGGCCAGGGGATTGTTCGAACGAGCCATCGCGGAGAGCGGATCGTACAACCTCACGCAGGCCTCGCTCGCGACCGCCGAGACGGCCGGAGCGGCATTCGCGGCCAAGGCGGGGTGCGCCAGCCAGACCGCGGCCTGCCTGCGCAGCCTGCCCGTCTCGACCATCCTGGCCGACCAGGATGCGTCCGGCTACACGCCGAACATCAACAGCGAGGTGCTGCCGGAGACGCTGGGGACCGCGTTCGCCACCGGCAACTTCAACCGCGTCCCGATCATCAACGGCACGAACCATGATGAGTACCGGCTGTTCGTGGCGCTCAGCGAACTAGCGGGCAACCCGGTCACGGCGTCGAACTACCAGAGCATGATCTCCGCCACCCTCGACGTCCCGGCGGCGGTGGCGGCGGTGATCGCGGCTCAGTACCCGCTGAGCGCGTACCCCAGCCCGCCCATCGCCCTCGGCGCGGTCGGCACCGACGCCATCTTCGCGTGCCCCGCGCTGACCATCGACCAGTCCGTCTCGCGCTACGTGCCGACCTTCGGCTACGAGTTCAACGACGAGAACGCGCCGGAGAACTTCCTGCCCCCGGTCAGCTTTCCCTACGGCGCGGCCCACGCGACCGAGATCCAGTACCTGATGGCCTTGCCGACGGCCGCTTTCCCGGGAACGCTCTCGGCACAGCAACAGCAGCTAGCGGCGATCATGAAGGGGTACTGGACGAACTTTGCCAAGCGCGGATCCCCAGCATCGTTCGGCACCCCGTTCTGGCCCCTCTTCAGCGCCCTCACCCAGAAGATCCAGTCACTGGTGCCACCCGCGCCGCAGACCGAGACCGACTTCGCGACCACGCACAACTGCGCGTTCTGGGCCGCTCTGGAGGGGAGCTAGCAAGCGCAGCCGGTGCTAGCCGTCGATGGGCCGGCACTGTTCCTTTCCACGCAGACGCCACGCCGCGTTGACGATCTTCCACCCGTCCGGCATTTCGATCAGGTGCAGCAGATCGACATAACGGTGGCAGAAGCACTGCACGCTCGCGACCCCGCCGCTCAGATGGTCGATCCTGATCTCGATACGCCGGTCGGCGGTATCCTCGCGGCGTCCGGTTCCGTCGGCGGTCGCATCGATCATCTCTCGCGCCGTCAGCGTCTCCAGCGCATCCGCGTCATCACCCTCGATCCCCCGGCAGCGCTTCACCAGCTCAGGATGAAGCGCCCGTTCCATCCGGCCCGCGTCGCCCTCAAACCACCCCTCCACGTAAGCTATGACGACGGAACGGACCGCATCCTCAGCACCAGTGACAACCATCTCGCTCTCCTTCGTCTAGGACTTCCGGCATCGATCGGGCGCGCCGCGCCTATCACTGGTCAGCCCAGCAGAGTGGCGATGCGCGCGGCGGCGCGGCCCGCGCCACCTCGCGGCACCTTCCGGTAGCCCGGCCCGGTGCCGTTCTGCGCCAGGGCCGCCCGCATCGCGGTAACCAGGTCGTCGGCTGTGGTCGTCGCATAGTCCATCCGCAGCCCGGCTCGGTAGTGATCGAGCCGGTGCGCGACGAAGTGCTGCTGTTCCCAGTGGCGGCGGAGCGGGAAGTAGATGAACGGGCGCCCGGTGGCGACCAGTTCCATGGTCGTGGACAGCCCGCCCTGCACGACGGCCACGTCGGCACACGCCAGATGCTTGAACAGATCGGGGACATAACCGCGCTTGTCCATGCCCTCGGTGTCCGGCAGCAGCCGCGGATCGATCCGCGGTCCGGTGACCAGGAGCATCCGCGCATCCGGCACCTGCTTACGCAGCCTGGCGAAAGCGTCGCACGTCAGTTCCAGCAGGCTGATACCGACCGCAGTACCGCCCACCGCGGCGACGAGCAGCGGTTGGTCTTCTGGATAGCCGAGCCGCCGGCGCAGGCCAGCGCGGTCGCGGTAGGCAGCAGGGTTGAACGGGAGCACGTAGGGAACCGAGGAGAACCACCGCCGCGACCATGACCGTATCCCCGGCAGACCGGGCCCGAACGGGCAATCAGGCAGTTCATCGAAGGAACCAATGAACACGGACAGGTCGCGCAGCCGCGGGAATCGCTCACGCTTCTCGATCGAGTCCGCGTTGTAGTCCGCGCACAACTCGGCTTCCCGCGGGTCGCCCGAGTCGGTGGGCAGGAAGCCGATCACGTCGGTCATGAACACGTAGGGCGCGATCTTCCGCTCAGGATTCTCGTGCAGGAAGTAGTCGATCTCCCAGCACTCATCGCCGACCCACAGGTCGTACCTGGTGTCCCTGACCACGTCGTCGAACAGCAGATAGTTCGCGCACAAGATCTCGTCCATCCGACGGAAGGCGTAGAAGGCGGGCAGGTCGTGGTCCGCGGATTCCGACTCCCAGTGCGCCGACTCAGACACCAGCGCGGCGCTGGCCGGATGGATGATCTCGCCGGCATCGGCGAGCACCCCGGTCACCGGCGGCTGCGCCAACCAGTGGATCTCCAGGTCCGGCCGCCGCTGCCGGAGAGCCCGGGCCATGGCCAGGTCCCGCTGGACATGGCCGAGGCCGATGGGCGAGGAGATCCACAGGGCCCGGCGAGGACGGCCGTGTGTGGCCGGCCAGGCGGCTTGCTTCCGCGGCCGGGACACCAGCCGGTCGGCGAAGTCCCGGATCGCGTGGTTCACCGCGACCGGGTACCGGACGTGCGGCGCGTGCCCGCCGCCTTCGATTACCAACAGCTCCGCGTTGGTCAGCTCAGCGATCCGTCGGGTGCGCTCCGGGGGGACGATCTTGTCCTGGTCACCGCCGATCACGAGTACCGGGCAGGCCAGCGACCGGCAGAGCCGGACGGCTTCCCTCTTATCGGCGATCTGATGCTGCGCGTCGGCGTCGCAGAGCATGGTTTCGGCATCGGTCTGCATGCCCCACTCGACGAGATCGTCGTAGGCCTTGGTGGAGTGGGGCTCAGACGTGATCTGGGACATGAAGAACTCGACGTATCCCCGCCAGTCCCGCCGCCAGTAGTGCCGGTTCTCCTTCGCCCATCCCTTTGTCGTGTCGGGCATGTCCTCGAAGGAGTGCCCTTTCCAGGGGTTAGCTGGCGGAAGCGGGAGTGTCGGCGCGATGGCAATGATCCCGGCCACCCGCTGCGGGTCCGCCGCCGCGAACAGCAGCGCCCACGGAAAGCCGCTGCAGAACGCCCCGAGCACCGCCCGCTCGGTCCCGGTTGCGTCGAGCACGGCCGGGATGTCGCTCGCGAAGGCGGTATCGGCGTAGGCCGCCGGATCCCGGGGCCTGTCAGACCGGCCGTTGCCGCGCGGGTCGAACGTGATCACCCGGTAGTTCCGGGCGAGGAACGGCACCTGCATCTTCCAGTGCCTTGAGTCGACGATGGCCCAGGTGGGCAGCAGCAAGAGGGTCGGCCGACCGGTGCCGTGCACCTCGTAGTGGATCCGCACGCCTGAGTTGGCAACGTAACCCGATTCATCGGGTAGTCGTGCGCGCATCAGTTTCACCCCTTCAGCAGGCCGGCAGCTGGCATCCAGGCCCACCGCATTGACCCGGACTCCAGCCGACGACATCAATTGCCACCATCGTGGCCAGCGCGCCCCGGACCGCGCTATTGGGGAAAACCATTAGGTATCCATCGGGCGGTGGTGCGTCACCGCCCAGGCGGCTACCTCGGCACGGCTGCGGACATCCAGCTTGGACATCACATGATGCAGGTGGACCTCGGCGGTCTTCTCGGAAATTCCGAGCACCCTGCCGATCTGCCGGTTGGTCCGGCCCGAGGCAACCAGCGCGGCCACCTGCTGCTCTCGCCGGGTAAGCGGCACCTGCGGGGAACGGTCCCGGTCACCGGGCGCGGCGCCCCCAGCGACTGCCATGGCCAGGTCTGTGGCCTGCTGGGCGGGCATTGTCCGGCCAGCGTGTATGAGCCTGTCAGCGTTCTGAGGCCCCAGCGCCTGGGTGAGCACCCGCTCCACTGCCGAGTTCCTTATCTGCTCGGCCTCCGGCGGGCGGGCGGCCACCCGCATGCGCAGCGCGGCGCCCGCGCCGATCAGCCGCGCGGCGGTCTCGTAATGCGCCTGCTCGCTCGCGACGTAGGCGAGCGCCTCCAGACACTGGGCGACACCCCTGGGATCGTTTACCCGGGTGTAGATCCGCAGCGCCTCCGCCAGCAGCTGGCGCGCTTCCTCCAGCCGGTCCTGCGCGCTCAGCGTGGTGCCAAGCCCCCACGCCGACCATGCCACCGCCCACGGATAGTCCAGTTCACGGAAGTCTCGCAGGCTCGCCCGGAGCAGTTCCGCTGCCCTCTCCAGGTCGGCGCGGTCCCGGGCGAGCAGCCCCAAGTCGTGCCGCGCCCAGGCCGTGCCCTGCGTGTTGCCGCCCGCGCGGAAGCCCGCCTCTGCCCGCTGATGCCAGTCTTGGGACGTATCCCACTCGCCGCCAGCACGGGCCACGTGCCCGAGGAAGGCACACGCGATCGCCGCGCGGCGCGTGTCACCGTATCCCTCGGTGCGCTCAAGCGCCTGCAGCAGAAGGTCCTGGGCGCGACCCGCCTTGCCCGTCGCCCAGGCCAGGATCCCGGCCACCAGGAGCACGCCGGCCTGGCCGTCCGCCGTAGCGTCACCGCCCGTGGCTGCCGGGTCATACCGCGCGGTCAGGGAAAGGGCCGCGTCCACCAGCGCCTGGCCATGACCGAGGTTGCCGCGGGTGTAGTGGTACCAGCCGAGCGCAGCGGCCAGCGCAAGCGCCCAGGCATCCTGCTCCGCGCCGTGACAGTAATCCAGCGCGGCCCGCAGGTCCGCGTAGTGGCGGCCCGCCCTTAGCACCCAGGCTCGCTCTTCCGGCAGGCCGATGGAAGCCTCGAACTCCGCCGCCAGACCGGCGTGGTGGGCCGCGTGCCTGGTCCGTGTCTCCTCGGCTTCCGCATGAGATGCCAGTTGCTCCGCCGCGTACTCACGCAAGCTTTCCAGCATCGAGAATTCAGCGGTCTCCTCGTCCCCTGGCAGCCGCAGGATCAGGCTCTTGTCGAGCAGCGACTCCACCACCGCGAGCATGTCATCGGAGCTCACAGCGCACACGCTGGCCGCGTCAGCAAGCGACCAGCCGCCGGCGAACACCGACAGCCTGCGAAAGAGCGCCCGCTCGGCGGGATCGAGCAGCTCATAACTCCAGGCGATAGCGCTGCGTAGCGCACGCTGCCGGGCCGGAACGTCCCGCCTGCTCCCGGCCAGTAGCTCCATCCTGCTGCCGAGCCGGAGCACCAGCTCCCCGGGCGTCAGGACCTTCAGCCGGGCCGCCGCCAGCTCAATTGCCAGTGGCAGGCCCTCCAGCCGGACGCACGCGCTGGCCAGCAACGGCGCATTAGCCGACGTGAGAGCAAAGCCCGGGCTGGTCCTGCGGGCGCGATCCAGCAGCAGCGCGACCGACGGGTTCGTCGCCAGAGAACCGAGGTCGGCAACATCCGTCGGCGCGGGCATGGCCAGCGGCGGAACCGGAAACTCCTGTTCGACGGACAGGCGGAGCCGTTCCCGGCTGGTAGCAAGCACCCGCAGCCGCGGGCAGGCGGCGAGCACCCGGCTCAGGTCCGGGGCTGCGTCCAGCAAATGCTCAAAGTTGTCCAGGACCACGAGCCGCTCCTCGTTTCCCAGCGCCGCAGCCAGCTGGCCGGTCAGATCCGCGCCGCTCCGCGGCTCCACGCCCACCGCTTGAGCCAGCTCCGCCATCACCAGCGCCGGATCCCGGACCGGTGCCAGGTCAACAAACACCGGAACGCATTCGCTGCGCTCGGCGTAAGCCGACGCACAAGCGAGGGCAAGACGGGTCTTGCCGATGCCTGGCGGCCCCGTGAGCGTTACCAGTCGGGCCCGGGCATTTTCAAGCATCCCGGACACGGCCGCCAGCTCGCCGTCCCGGCCGACGAACAGGTCGGCAGGCGCCGGCAGCCCGCTGCGCGGTGACCGCCTCACGTCTTGCATCCGACTGCCCCGCCCACGTCCGCTATCCGTGTAGCCGAATGGCCATACCCCGAGCATACGAACGCTCACCGCGCTGATGCTCGATCAGGACGCCCCTACCTGGATGCGAGTTGCCTGCGCGGGCTACCCGGTCCCAGCAGCCAGGGGACGATGCGGTGCCCCGAGGCGGTCCGGTACCGGTCAGGAGATCGCGGCCGTCACCAGCTCGGTGACCTTCTTTTCCACCGTGGGGCTCCACTTCTTCAGCGCGTAGGACACCGGCCACACGTCGCCGTCGTCGAGGTTCGCCGTGTCCTGGAAGCCCAGGGTGGAGTAGCGGTAGCTGAACTTGCCCGCGTTCTGGAAGAAGACGACGACCTTGCCGTCCGCGTTCGCGTAAGCGGGCATCCCGTACCAGGTCTTCGGCGACAACCCGGGGGCGGCCGCGGTCACCGTCAGGTGCACGCGCTCGGCCAGCGCACGATCCTGCGGTGCCATCTCCGCGATGCTGTCCAGGACGGCCTGCAGGCCGTCGGCCTTCTTGGCGCCCTTCTTGCCCTCGGCGCGCAATTCGGCGGCGCGTTGCTTCATCGCGGCACGTTCCTCGGCGCTGAAGCCGCCGGACTCGGTCGTGGCATTCTTCGCGGGCATTGCGGGTTTCCTTTCTTGACGCTCAGGGGGCTCGGTGTCAGGCCGGCCTTCCACCGAAAGGCTAGAGGAGCCCGCACCGTGGCGCTTCTCGATTCCTGATCGGATCCGCGGCCCAGCCGAGGCGCTCGACCAGCGGCCCCCTTTACTGACCGGACGTCCGGATCTGCCGCGAGGAGGTGTGCCGCGTCGCGGCATGACAGGGCGTCCTGGCCGGGTAGATATAGGGTCATGGAGCGAGTGAGGATCACGGTTGCCGTTGCCCCCGGGGAAGCGGCTTGGGCGGTGGATGCGATCCGCCGTGGTGGCGGGGAGCCGGTCGGGCTGGGCGAAGAGCCGTCTGGCTTGGTATGGACCGATCCGGGGGCGGTGGAAGAACTCCGGGACGTGCTCCGGGCCTATCCGGGGATCTCGTGGGTGCAGTTGCCTATGGCCGGTATCGAGCGAGTGGCCGAGGCTGGCGTTCTCGACCGCCGGCGGCGGTGGACATCGGCCAAGGGTGCCTACGCCGAACCGGTGGCCGAGCACGCGCTCGCGCTGCTGCTGGCCGGCCTGCGCTACCTCCCTGAGCGGGCCCGCGCGCGCTCCTGGGGGGAGCCCGCCGCGCAGACCCTGTTCGACCAGCCGGTCACCGTCTTGGGCGGTGGGGGTATCACGATCGCGTTCCTGCGCCTGCTTGAGCCGTTCCGCGCCCGGGTGACGGTCGTCCGCCGGCACGCCGAACCGGTCGCGGGCGCCGTCAGGACGGTGACACCCTCGCACCTGGGCGAGGCGCTGGCCGGTGCCCGGGCGGTCGTTCTCGCGCTCGCGCTCACCCCCCAGAGCCGCGGGATGATCGGACCGAAGGAACTCGAGGTAATGGACCAGCAGGCTTGGCTGGTCAACGTGGCCCGGGGCGCGCTGGTCGATACCGCGGCGCTAGTCGGGGCGCTGCGCTCGAACCAGATCGGCGGCGCGGCCCTGGACGTAACTGATCCCGAGCCGCTGCCCGCGGGCCATCCTCTGTGGGATCTCCCGAACTGCCTGATCACCCCGCACACCGCCGACACCGAGCAGATGACCGAGCCGCTCCTCGCCGCCCGCATCGCCGAGAACGTCCGGCGGCTCGCAGCAGGCTATGAGCTTGAGGGCCAGGTAGACCCGGATCTCGGCTACTAACATCTACCCGATGAGCGGACCGTGCAGACATTGATCCGGGGCGTGGTGCCTAGCATCACTTGGTCAGGCCATCTTCGGGCTCAGCGCCGCACTAGGCGCGGCGATAGATCCTCGGCCTTCTGGAGGTCCGGTCACGCATAATTTTCAATATGGCGTTTCGCCTCGGCGTATTCGTCGGCCGCGCCGCCGAATGAATGGCGAATTTGACAGCTCGCCGTATGAAAGTGATGTGGAGACCATGTGGAGACCATGTGGAGACGGGCACTGGTCGCGACGCGGCAGCACGCCCGGCTCCGGGTACTCAGAAGGCTGCCATTCCCAGGCCACACAGGACATGGCCGCCGTTTCGGCCCCTTTCTCTGTGATCATGGACGGCCCGGTTGCGCCGGTCTTACCTGTTCCCATCATTGATTAGCAAACATGGGCAATGATAGGCTTTGCAAAACACTGACTTGCTCGACCGGCGGGCGGGTGACGCAAAGTTCTGGAGTTCTTAATACGGGTAGATAGCCAATTACGTCGCTCTCATCGGGACTACTCGGCCCTCTTCGGAGTAGGGCCGCTCGAAGCCTTCTTGTTCGGCATCAGAAAGGATCATGGCCGTGAGCACAGAGATTTCGTGGATATTTGAAGCGGCCGTCAAGCCGGACGCGCTGGACGAATATGGCGCCCTAGCGCGGGAGATATCAGCCGATAACCAGGCGGCCGAGCCCGGCCAGCAGATCTTCGAGTGGTTCATCGACGGTCAGGACGTCCACATCTACGAGCGTTACCAGGACTCGGCCGCCGCCCTGGCCCACGTCCAGCGATTCGTGGAGAACTTCGCTGCCCGCTTCCTAAGCCTCTGCACGCCGACACGTATGAGCGTGTACGGCGAACCAAGCGATGAGCTAAGGGTGGCGCTGACCGATTTCAACCCGTACTACCTGGAGCCGTTGGCCGGCCACGCCAGGAGCTAGCGAGCTTCGGCCCGGGCCGGTGGCGGCCGCTGGTCGGAGGCGCATCGCAGGAGGAAGTCGAGACCGCCTTCGCGGGCTGGAAGATACTCACGGTCGAGCCGGCGGACACCGCTGGCCTGGGCTGGCCGATGAGCAAGACCGTGCCGCGGTGGTACCGGCTGCGCCGACGGAGCTAGACCGGCCCTGTTCCCCTCTGGCGATCTCAGGCCGACGCCCGACGATTCCGGTCCGTGTACTCGTGCCTGGTATGCGAGAAATTTTATAGGGATCCGGCAGCGGGCGCCACTAGGGCGGGGAACCTCGGTTCCGCGGGGCGAGCATCACACTCGCTATGTCAGCGCAGTATGCCTGGTGCCAATCACAGCGCGTGGTCGAGGCACTGCAGCAACTCGCGCGTACCCGCCGTATCTGCACTCGTCCGGGTCTGGTGATTCCGGACGCTGTCGCTCCCGACGGGACGATCTGTGCATGCCGGATATCAGCCTGGCGGGTCGCCGGGGATGCCGGCGGCTCGGCGGAATAGCTGCTGTGCCGCCCGGGTGAGCCGGGCGTCGGCTGGCGCGGCGTCGCCGTGGAAGTCTGGGTCAAAGCCGTGCGTGCTCGCCCAGCACAAGACGGCCGTCGCTTCGGGATCCTCGATGGTGAACGCGCCCGCCGCCTTGCCGCTGGCGAAGACGTCGCTGATGGCGCTCGGGACAAGCGCATGGGTGGCCCGGTGGCTGGCGGACACGTGGCCGCCGTGGCGAAACAGGACATCGTGCAGGTCGTCGCGCTCCTGGTAGCTGTCGAAGATCGCCTTGACGCACGCGTCGAGCTTTGCGGGCCAGTCCGCGACTGGGTCGGTGGCGGTGCGGATACGCTCGGCGAGCTCGGTGGAGAACTGGTCCTGCAGCGCGATCAGCAGGTCGTCCTTGGAGCGGAAGTACAGGTAGAACAGCCCTTTGGAGACTCCGGCGCGGCTGGTGATGTCCTCGAGCGAAGTGGCCGCCACGCCTTGGGCGAGGAAGAGGTCCCTGGCCGCCTCGAGCAGGTCGGCACGCCGCTGTTCGGCGGGCTTGGTTCGGGCCATGCGGGCGCTCCATCGTTGAGCTGGCAATACCGCGATCCTACTGGGTGACCGTCAGTCATTCAATTGACTGACCGTCAGTCATTACGCTAGCCTGCCTGCTGTGAAGCGGATTGCCCGGCTCGGGCGGCATCTTGTCGTGGACGTTTCGCCGCTGCGGAGGTCCCGCGATCTGCGCTGCCTGGTCGCCGGGCAGCTGCTGTCCACGCTGGGCGCCCAGCTCACCGCCGTCGCGGTGCCTTACCAGGTGTTCCTACTGACCCGCTCGTCGCTCGATGTCGGGCTGGTCTCGCTCGCGACGGTGCTTCCGCTGATCGCCGGGGCCCTGCTTGGCGGCTCGCTGGCCGACGCCGCCGACCGCCGCAAGGTACTGCTCGGCGCCCAGTTGCTGACGCTCCTGTGCAGCGCCGGGCTGGCGGTCAACGCTGACACCGGACCCGCCTTGTGGCCGCTGTTCGCCCTGCCGGCGATGGCGGCCGGCTTCGCGACGGCCACCGAGTCGGGGCTGTCCGCCGTCCTGCCGAACCTGGTCCGCCGGCCCGAGGTGGCCGCCGTCAACGCCGTGTTCCAGGCGCTGTTCCAGATCGGCCAGGTCGCAGGCCCTGCCGTGGCCGGACTGCTGCTCGCCGGGGCAGGCGTCCGCTTCGTCTACTGGATGGACGTGGCGACCATGGCGGCCGCCATCGTGGCGACCTTCCTGATGGGCCCGCAGGTCCCGCAGGCGGGCGCCAGCCACCGGCCCGGCCTGCGCTCCATCGTGGCCGGCTTCGGCTACCTGCGCGGCCGGCCGGTCATCCAGGGCGCTTACCTGATCGACATCAACGCCACGGTGTTCGGCATGCCGCGCGCCGTGTTCCCCGCGCTGGCACTCACGGTGTTCGGCGGCGGGGCCCGGACACTCGGGTTTCTTTACGCCGCGCCCGGCGCCGGCGCCCTGCTCGGCGCGGTCACCGCCGGCTGGATCCCCCGGATCCGGCGGCAGAGCCGCGCGGTCATCGCCGCCGTCCTCGTGTGGGGCGCGGCGATCACCTGCTTCGGCCTGGTGCGCTGGCTGCCCGCCGCACTCGCGCTGCTGGCCGTGGCCGGCTGCGCCGACGTCATCTCGGCGGTGTTCCGCGGCACGATCATCTCACTCGGCGCGCCCGACGAGCTCCGCGGCCGGATGATGGGCATGCAGATGGCCGCCGTCGCCGGCGCGCCGCGGATCGGGGACGCGGAGTCGGGCGCGGTAGCGGCCGCGTTCACCCCCCTCACCTCGGTGGTCACGGGTGGCCTGGCCTGCATCGCCTGCGCGCTGATCCTGGCCCGCCTGCTCCCGGCGTTCCGCCGGCAGACAACACCCGCCACCCACCCAGACCCCGCCCCGGCAGCGCAAAGCGCACAAACGGACGCGGAACACGACCATACCGCCACCCAGGGCGGGATAGCGCCGAACTGATCGTTCTGCACGCGCGGTGCACGTGCTACCTTGCCATCGCGGCCCGAACCGATTCGGCAGGGAATGTAATTGCTCGAGCCAATGACAATATACCCGCTCGTTACGCTACGCGACCGTGAGGCACGCTAACCGAGCCTGTTGCGACCTGCCGTCTAACAGGAGGTCTGTCGCGCCTTGGGACCATCATCGCCAGCGATCTGACTTAGCGCAGCTGAGCCCCATCCTGGCTGGTTGCTGGGCTTGCCTGGCTATCTAGGAGTCGTGCCGTCGTGTGCCGGACAATGCCGTCTTGTCCGTGTTATAGGTGTGCTGGTCTCACCTACGACCGCCTTTGCGCTGGGTTGCGGAATGGAGCGACGCCCGGCGGATTCAAGAGCGTGGCGTTTAAGTCGGAGGAGATCCGGGGATTTTGCCGGAGGCCGCCGTCAGGACTGCTCGAACTGCTCCCGGATCTTGCGCGACATCGCTTCTGCCTCGCTGTAGGTGGTGGTCAGCGGGGGCTGCTGCGCCAGGTAGGCCACTCCCCGGAGTTCTGCCTCGTTTTTCTTCGGTACGAGCCAGAGGTGGAAGTGGGGCGCGCGTTCCATCACGGCCAGGAAGTAGACACGCTGGACCCCGGTGGCGGCCTTGATCGCGGGGACGAGCCGGTTCAGGATCGGGCCGAGCTCGGCGAGCTCGGCCGGGGTCATCTTGCCGAAGTCCAGGAGGTGCCGCCTGGCTTCGAGGATGACGGTTCCTGCGCTGGACTCCTGCAGCGGGGCGTGCTCGGCGAGGAAGTGCTCGCCGTCGGCGATGTAGCCTCCTGGACGGGGGGCGTCCAGGAGCTCGGATCCCGTTTTCAGGCCGTCTTGCTTCCGGCAGATGTTGCAGTCCGGCCGGTGATAATACGGCGGCGGGCCGATTTCCGCGGGAGGCTCGCTGGATGGTTTCTCCTCAGCGGAGACGGACATTTACGGCCTCCATTTTTTATGAGTGGCGTCCATGTTGAGGACGACGCTCAGGACGCTGGCCTTTTCCAGTTTAAATCAGTCGGCATTACAGGATGGTAGTACCTGCCTTCGGTATCTGCTAAGAGCCATCAGCTATCGGGCTATTGAAAGCGCCTATGCCGTCCAGCCGGTCCTGCCCGGATCTCGGGCGGGAGTAGCCCTGCCGTCAGGTCACCTGGTCCCTGCGGGTCAGCTGGGCCCGGTCAGAACCGGGCTTTAAGCTCATTGATCTCCCGCACCCGGTCTTGAATCTGCGCGTATGCCTGGTTCTCGCGGATGCGGCCCACCGCCCAGCGCAGAACCTCCGCGCGGCTGCCCGCGATGCCCGCGGTGATCAGCGTGTCCACGGTGGCCAGGTCGGCAGGCCCGAGCCGCGTCATGACGGGGGTGAGTTCCTCTGCCGCTTCATCCAGTGGCTTGGCGGCCCGGCCCCCGCGGCCGATCTTCAGGACATGATGGCGGTGCTTCTCCGCCCCGTCCGGGCTGTCAGGCTGGAACTCCACCCACGCGATGACGCGGGGCAGTTCGTCGTTCAGCTTCTTGAGGCGTTCGCGATTGGCTTTCTCGAAAGAACCGAGGATCTCCTCGTCCGCTTCCTCGCCCTCCGGCTGGTCGGGCCGGGGGAGGAAGACCCGGACCGCGACGTCTCCGGGCTCTACTGCCGGGTCATCCCCGTACTCCAGTACCTGGACCCGGCTGATCACGCCGTCAGGAAAGACCGACCTGACGTGCTTCTCGACACGGGTGGTCCCGGGCTTCGCCATGTCATCCTCCTTACCTGCTAGCCTTGCGCATATAACACGTGTAAGCCGTGAAACATAAGCTACTGTGCCGTCGTCGCCCCGTCAAGTAATGACGCGCGTCGCCGGACGTGGCGGGCGGACGCTGCAGCCGTTTGCCAGGGAACTGCCAACGCACTCGCCAACCTGCGCCAAGGACACTGTCCATGACCAGGGACCGGAAATAGACGGTGCAGCGGGGTGGGGGAGTTGTCCCCACGGTGCGTCAGAGCACGGTACCAACGTGGCAGAAGTCGGCTGCAAGGATCGTCGTCGCCCGTCGCGGTCGCTGCGCACGCTCGGTCCTCAAGGTTGCCTCGCAGGAACAGGCCCATGCTGGAGCAGATCGACCATCCAACAGACATCAAGGCTTATAGCCTTTGTAATTTGGTCGGTAAGATGCATTGGTGCCGACAATAGCCTTATAACGGATGGCTCTTGGCAAATTCGCCCGGTCAGTGCTGGAATGCTAGTGCCAAAGGACTTACCTATCTACCGGAGGTATGCTATTATGAGCGATACCAGGCCGACGCTCCTGCAGGCTCTGGGTATCTGCCTGGAGGAGTACGAGTATCCCCATACGGTTGAGTTCCTTCCGATCACCAGTGACCTCCAGCCATTGAAGATGGCGTACATGGATATCCCGCCGGATAAAGAGCCCAACGGCAAGACGGTCGTCCTTTTTCACGGGAAGGCGTTCGGCTGTTACTACTTCCGCAATGTGATCGAGGCGCTGACCGGGGCTGGGTACCGGGTGGTCGCGCCGGACCAGATCGGCTGGGGCAAGTCGCCCAAGCCCGATATCCATTACAGCTTCCAGTTGCTGGCCGCGAACACCGCGGCGCTGCTGGACCACCTCGGCATCACGGACGTTGCCGTGCTGGGCCACTCCACCGCCGGGATGACCGCGACCCGCTTCGCCCTGACCTACCCCGACCGGGTCACCCACCTGGTCCTGGAAGACCCGCTCGGCCTGGCCGACTACCGCACCGGCATCCCGCCGCAGTCCGAGGAAACCCTGTACGACCACGAAATCCACTGGACCGACCCGGCGGTCATCCGCGGCTACGTCAAGGGGTACTTCGTCCACCCCGAACCGAAGATATGGGAACCGCTGGCCGATGTCCTGGTCCGGGTGACCCTCAGCCCGGACTACCACCGGTGGGCTCGCTCCGCGGCACTCACCTTCCAGATGATCTACCAGCAGCCGGTCCGCTACGAATACCAGCGGCTCGCCCCGGCGGTGCTGCTGATCACCGGAGCCGATGACCACACCGTGCCGCTCGGCCAGTACGCCAGCCCGGCCGAAGCCGCCCGGCTCGGCGACTTCACCGCGCTTTCCGCGGCGGCCGCGCAGGACATCCCTCACGCCAAGCGCGTGGTGATACCCGACTGCGGCCACATCCCGCACCTGGAGTATCCCAACCAGTTCCTCGCCGAACTGCTGCCGTTCCTCGCCAGCTGACCGAATACCCGGAGCAAGACCCATGCTCGGGGGATACACCGTTCCGCTGTCTCCGCTCGGGATCGCGAACCTGGCGACCAGGCCGCGCTGGCACTCGCGGGCTGCGGATCTACGTCGGGGCGCGGCTGGACCCGTTTTTCATTGCCCACACCGGCGTGCGGGAGACCCGGCAGCCCGGGCGGCTGTCGTTCCGCCCAAGGACACCAACACCACCCAGGGGCAGGACATCTTGGCCATCGTGGTCGGCGCGGACCTCGCCGCGATGCTTGGCCCGGGCGCCGGCCCGCGCCCACCCGGATAGCGCCCTACCCAACGCTTGGCCGTTCTCAGCTCTTAGCATTCTTTGCCTGACGCAACCACTCTTCCTCGTGCCCCGGCTCGGGCAGAACACGCCCACCTTCGACGGCAGAGCTCGCGGGACTGTTCTCAATGACCACCATGACGTGGTCCTCGTCCACTCCGGAGATACGGGCGACTTCAGTAGGGATCAACTGGCCGTAAAGAGCATCGGTCTAGCGTTAAGGTCGCCCTGCGCATGCGACCAGCCGCGGACCGCAGTGGCCAACTAGGGTTCAGCTCCGGTCACGAAGGCGGGGTCGTGGTCCCGTTTCCGCACTTTTCTCTCTCCACGGAAGGCGAGGCACAGCATGGCGACAATCACGAGTACCGACAGCACCGAAATCTTCTACAAGGACTGGGGTTCCGGCCAACCGATCGTCTTCAGCCACGGCTGGCCCCTGTCGGCCGACGACTGGGACGCTCAGATGATGTACTTCCTCGGGCACGGCTACCGGGTGATCGCCCACGACCGGCGCGGACACGGCCGCTCCACGCAGGTGGGTGAGGGCCACGACATGGACCACTACGCCGACGACCTGGCCGCCCTGACCGCGCATCTCGACCTCCACGACGCCGTCCACATCGGTCATTCCGCCGGTGGGGGCGAGGTCGCCCGCTACGTCGGCCGGCACGGTGAGAGCCGCGTCGCGAAGGTGGTGCTGATCAGCGCCGTGACGCCGTACGTAATGGCCGCCGACGGCCGACCCGACGGTCTGCCGAAGAGTGTCTTCGACGACTTCCGGGCCCAGCTGGCCGGCCACCGGTCGGAGTTCTTCCGGGCCGTGGCTTCCGGCCCGTTCTACGGCTTCAACCGGCCTGGCGTCGAGCCCTCCGAGCCCGTGATCCAGAACTGGTGGCGTCAGGCCATGACGGGCGCCGCGAACGCGGAGCACGACGAGATCACCGCCTTTTGCGAGGACTTCACCGAGGCCTGACGAAGATCAGCGTGCCGGTCCTGGTCATGCACGGCGAGGACGACCAGGTCGTCAACCCCGCCGTGGCGCCGCGGTCGGCCGAGCTGGTGGCCGACGGCACACTCAAGACCTACCCTGGATACCCGCACGGGATGCCGACCACGCACGCGGACGTGATCAACCCTGACCTGCTGGCCTTCATCCGGTCCTGACCGGTGCTCTTTGGCGGCCTCCTCGGCTGCTGACCTGGTGGTCAGCGCGTGAGTGAGGCTGCCTGGGCGTCCGGTTGTGCACCCAATGACTGGCCATTGGTCTTCCCGTTCACTGCCGGGAGGAGCGAGGCTGGACGGCGTGGCGACAGCGCGCGCGCAGGAGATTCGTACCGGGCTCGCCTGGCTGCATGCGGCCGATCCGGTGCTTGCCCAGGTGATCGACGACCGTCCCGACTTCGACCCCGACGTCTGGATGCGGAGGCTGCCGGCGATGGACCTGTTCGGCGCTTTGGTCTTTCAGATCATCGGACAGCAGATCTCGGTGATCGCGGCGACCGCAATTTTCGCGCGCCTCACCGGGCGGTTCGGCGGCCGGGTGCCGGATGCCGGCGAACTCGCGGCCGTCGACCAAGAGGCACTGCGCGGTCTGGGGCTGTCTCGGCGCAAGGCCGCCACCGTCCTGGATCTGGCGCAGCGCTTCAGCAGCGGGCACCTGTCCGAGACCGAGTTGCGCGAGCTGCCCGACCAAGAGGTGATCAGGCGGCTCACCGAGGTCAAGGGGATCGGCGCGTGGACCGTGCAGGGCGCGCTTCTCATCGCGCTGCAGCGGCCCGACGTCAATCCGCACGGACGACCTCGCCCTGCGCCACTCGATCCAGGCGCGCTACGGCCTCGATCACCTCCCTGCCCCGGCCGAGGTGGCAGACCTCGCCCGGCGCTGGCGGCCGTACCGGAGCCTCGCCTCCAGCCTGCTACTGGCCGCCGCGAGATCGAGCTGATTTAGTCCCCGGAGCTTGTCACGGACCTCGACCTTGGTCTTGCCGCTAACCTTCTTGCGGATGCACGTCCGGGCAGAGGCGTCCGGGCCGCCAGCTGACGCGCTGATTTCGCCGATGATACCTTCCCGGAATAGTAAAAGACGTGGCAGCGCGCAAGCGGAGCTCGCGGCCAGATCGAGTCCCGTCAGGAAAGGATTTCTGTAGCCTATCGCAGGCCAGTGAAAAAACTGTTCCAGTCCGTTTCACTGCTGAGTAAGACCGTTTTATTACCCTCGAGAATATGAACACTCCAATCGGCCCGGTCATTACCGGGGTGCACCACGTCTGTCTGACCGTCACCGACCTCGACGCTAGCATGAACTGGTACCAGCAGCTCTTCCAGGCCGAGCGGTGGCCTGGGCGGCTTCCGCATTACGCCAGGGAGGAGACAGGATTCGCGGAAATGCTCGCCGAGCCGCACACCGGCCTGCTCATCGGCCTGCACCATCACAATGCCAACCAGGGCGAGAAGTTCGAGGAGAGCCACACCGGCCTCGACCATATCTCGTTTGAGGTCGCTGACCGCGCTGCGCTGGAAGCCTGGATGAACCGGCTCGACGAGCTCAACATCGGCCACACCGGCATCCGTCGCCGGCCGAACGGGCCGTACTCCACCGTCGTGTTCCGCGACCCCGATAACAACCAGCTTGAATTTGCGGCCCCGGCATCTCCCGATGCGGATTCTTAGGCCGCACTACAGGTCTGGCCAGACGCTGATCAGGATGTCGCCGTCCAGGCTGCCCCGATCGCGCGGTCGTCTGGGTTTCCTGTTCCCGGACCGGTACAGCTCGCGCGGGCCAACGACGAGGTCACCAGGCCCCTAAATCCTGTTGGAGCGTTCGATTTTCCGTTTGATCTGGTGGGCCGTACTGGATTTGAACCAGTGACCTTCTCCGTGTCAGGGAGACGCGCTCCCGCTGCGCCAACGGCCCGGGACGACGAGAGCCTACCAGATTCTCCGGTTGCCTCAGAACCCTCGCGTCAGGCGGCGTTCACAGGAGCCGCCTGGCCCGTCACGCGGGCGTGAGTACCGGAACCTCGTCCGCCAGCGCCGCGCGGGCCAGATGCTCCAGGGCATGATCAAGCGCCGCCGGGTTGTCACCGCCGACCGGGGCCAGCCGCTCGGCGACCCACGCCTTCAGCTCGTGCACGAACTTATCGGACTCGTCGGTGCCCGCCTTGGTCAGCGTGAGGTTCTCGTATGGCCCGGCCAGGTAACCAGCCGCGATCGCATGGTCGAAGGCCGGCATCAGGACGGCTGCCGGGACCCGGGCGCGGTTCGCGATCGCCTCCAGGGAGATCGGCAGGCCCACGTCGCGCCGTATCCGGACCTGCCCGACGCACCAGCCGTCGGCTTCGGTCAGGGCCGTGCCTGACGCTGCCCTCAGCGCCGGCAGGTGGTCGCGGCCCTCGCGCTGCAGCAGGCGGCCAAGCGATCGTTCCAGCTGCTGCATCGAGTCCGTGTCCGGCATCCCGAACCCGCCGCCCATGTCGCTGGTGTCGGCCCGGCTGGCCTCCCGCAGCGGCACCTCCTTCAGGAACAGCGAGACCACGAAGGCCAGCCCCGCTACCGGCACTCCCCACAGGAACACCACGTGCAACGTGTCCGAGTAGGCCGCGACGATCAGGCGGATCGCGGACTCCGGATAGCGGTGCAGCGTCTCGGGCGTCGTGATGGCCTTCGGATTTACCTGGGGCGAGGCCGCGACGGCGGCGCGCAGCCGCGACGTCAGCCCGTTGGAGTAGATCGCGCCGAAGACCGCGGTGCCGAAGGAGCTGCCGAGCGTGCGAAAGAAAGTAACCGCCGATGTCGCGACGCCGAGATCCTGATAGCGAGCGGTGTTCTGGACGATGATCGTCAGCACCTGCATGCCCAGGCCGATGCCGATGCCGAGGACGAACATCGAGCCGGACGTGGTCCAGTACCCGGTTCCCGGCGCCAGCCGGGACAGCAGGTACAGCCCGACCGCCATTATGAAGAAGCCCGTTACCGGGAAGATCTTGTACCGGCCGGTGCGCCCGACCAGGATGCCCGTGCCGATCGAGGTGATCAGCAGCCCGGCCACCAACGGCAGGGTCCGCAGGCCCGAGACGGTGGCGGACACGCCCTTGACGTACTGGAGGTAGGTCGGCAGGAACGTGATCGCGCCCAGCAGGGCGAAGCCCACGACAAACGCCAGCACCATGACCACGCTGAACACGGGGTCCCGGAACAGCCGCATGGGCAGGATCGGCTCGCGGGCCCGGAACTCGACGAACACGAAGCCGGCCAGCGCCGCCACGGAGACGGCGTACATCGCGATGATCACCGGCGAGCCCCACGCGTAGGAGTTGCCGCCCAGGCTGGTGGCCAGCACCAGCCCGCCCGCGCCGACCGCTACGAAGGCGACGCCCAGGTAGTCGATCACCGGACGGCCCGCCGCCCTAACCGAGGGGATGGTCCAGGCGGCGAGCGCGATCACCACGACGCCGATGGGCACGTTGATATAGAACACCCACCGCCAGGACAGGTCATCGGTGAACACGCCGCCGAGCAGCGGGCCGATGACCGTCGTCACGCCGAACACGGCCCCGAGCGCGCCCTGGTACTTGCCCCGCTCCCGGAGCGGGATGACATCGCCGATCAGCGCCGTGGCGGTGACGGTCAGGCCGCCCGCCCCGATGCCCTGCAGCGCGCGCCAGGTGATCAGGGTCGTCATCGAGCCCGCGAGGCCGGACAGCGCGGACCCGACAATGAAGATCACCATGCTGACCTGGAACACCCGCTTGCGGCCGAACAGGTCGCCCAGCTTGCCCGCGAGGACCGTCGCGATCGTGTCGGTCAGGATGTACGAGGTCGCGACCCAGGACACGTGACCGGCCCCGCCGAGATCCCCGACGATGGTCGGCAGCGCGGTCGACACCACCGTCTGATCCAGCGCAGATACCAGGATCCCGAGCAGGATCGTGACGAAGATCAGGTTGATCGCCCGCCTGGTGAGTTCCTGCGGGCGGGCTTCGGCCGCCGTGGTCGCCATCGGGTGATTGTTTCATGAGGTAGTACGCGTGGCCCGGGAGGCCGGACCTAGGACCGGCCACCTGTTCCATCGTCCACCTAATCCGCCAGTGCGCGAGGGAGCCCGAACCACGACAGGATGTTGCTGTCGACAAAACGGGTGATCGCGGAAATCCGTTCGCCCTCCAGCGTGAGCACGATAAGCCCGTGCGCCCGGAACAGCGGCGCGTGCCCGTCCTCTAGGTAGCATCCGTACGCGGGCTGGTCGTTAGCCCGGGCCGGGATCAGCCGGTAATGCCGATCGCCACGCCACGCCGCACCTTGCTGCAGGAACTTGGCGATAGCCTCGGGGCCCTGGTACTCCACGATGGCCGGCGGCATCGTCAACCAGGCGTCGTCGGTCAGCAGCGTCACGATGCCGTCAATATCATCGCCGGTGAACGCGGTCGCGAAACGAATGACCAGGTCCCGTTCGCGGGCGGAGCGGGGTAGTGGTGCGCGTTCTCGGTCCGGGCCGGGCAGCCGGCTGTCCATCGTGGCCCGGGCCCGCTGCAGGGCACTGTTCACCGAGGCCTCGCTGCTATCCAGCATGTTCGCCACCTCGGCTGAACGGAAGCCGAGCACGTCCCTGAGCACGAGCACGGCTCGCTGCCGCGGCGGCAGGTGCTGGACCGCCGCCACGAACGCCAGCGCGATCGTCTCCTTGGCTTCGTAGCGCGCCTCGGGACCCGCGCCTAGATCGGGCAGCCCGTCGAGCAGGACATCCGGATACGGTTCCAGCCACACGGGTTCACCTCGGCGGGTCGGTTCGGTCGGCGTGAACGGCGGGACGGGAGGTTCCGCCCGCGGCCGGCGCCCGCTGGCCCGCAGCGCGTTCAGGCACCGGTTGGTGGCGATCCGGTACAGCCAGGTGCGCACTGACGCCCTGCCCTCGTACTGGCCGAGCCCCCGCCAGGCGGCCAGCAGGGTCTCCTGCAGCACGTCTTCGGCGTCCTGCACCGAACCGAGGATCCGGTAGCAGTGCAGCCGGAGCTCACCCAGGTACGGGTCAGTGAGCTCGCCAAACGCCCTGTTGTCTCCGCTTCGCGCCCGGTCGAGCGCCGCTTCTGTCGTCACGTGTCCTCGCCATCCATCGCGACGGTCTTCACCGGTACGGACACCAGCGGCCAGGAAAACTCATCGCTGAACCGCCGTCGGCCCGGGTGTCTGTACTCACTGACCGATAACGAGGAGGAGACGTGAGGACAACAGGCAAGGACCTGGCGCCCGGACAGGCTTGGGTCCTGGCGCTGACATCGGCGGCATCGCTCATGGTTTCGCTGGATACCCAGGTGGTGGCGACCGCGCTGCCGGTGATCCGGCTGCACCTGCACGCATCGCTGGCGTCGCTGGAGTGGACAGTGAACGCCTACACGCTGAGTTTCGCGGTGCTGCTGCTAACCGGCGCGGCCCTCGGCGAAAGGCTGGGCCGCCGCCGCATGCTGGCTGCCGGGATCAGCCTGTTCACGGCCGCCTCGGCCGCGTGTGCACTGGCACCGAACGCCCAGGCGCTCATCGCGGCCCGGGCGGTGCAGGGCGCGGGCGCGGCGCTGATGCTGCCCCTGGCGCTCGCGCTGCTGTCCGCCGCGTTCCCGCCGCAACGCCGGGCCTGGGCCCTGGGGATCTTCAGCAGCGTGACCGGGATCGCGGTGCTGGCCGGCCCGGTGGTCGGCGGCGCGGTCGCGCAGGGCATCTCCTGGCCGTGGATCTTCTGGTTGAACGTCCCGATCGGCCTGGTCATGATCCCGCTGATCCTGGCCAGGATTCCCGCGGCTGATCGTGTCCGCGCCGGCCTGGACCCGGCGGGTCTGATCCTGGCCACCGGCGGTGCCCTGGGCATCGTCTGGGCCTTGATCCGCGCGAACAGCGTCGGCTGGGGCAGTCCGCAGGTCGCGGCGCCGCTCGCGGCGGGGGTTGTGCTGGCCGTGGCGTTCATGGCCTGGGAACTGCGGGCCGCCGACCCGATGGTGCCGGTGCGCCTGTTTCGCTCGCGGGCCTTCGCGGCGGGCAACGCAGCCGCGTTCTGCGTGTTCGCCATGCTGCTGTCCCTGGTGTTCTTCATGGCGCAGTTCCTGCAGACCAGCCTGGGCTATGGCCCGCTGGGCGCCGGGCTCCGGCTGCTGCCCGGATGGGCCACGCTGACCGTGATCGCACCGTTCGCCGGAGCGCTCATCAGCCGGGTGGGCGAGCGCCCGCTGATCACCGGAGGCCTGGCGGTCACCGCGGCCGGCTTGACCTGGACCGCCGTGATCGCGCGGGCTGGCCTCCCCTACTCCCATCTGGTCGCGCCGCTGGTCGCAGCCGGATGCGGGGTGTCGGTCGCGATCCCCGCGACGATGAGCGCGGTAATGGCCTCCGTGCCGCCCGCGTCGATCGGTAAGGCTTCCGGCACCCTCAACATGCTCCGCCAGCTCGGCGGCGTCTTCGGGATCGCGATCTGCGCCGCAGTCTTCGCCACGCACGGCGACTACACCTCGGCGGCCAGCTTCGCTACCGGCTTCGGCCCCGCGATGGGGGCCTGCGCCGGGCTGGCCCTGCTCGGCGCCGTGGCGGGCCTAGCGATACCTAACCGGCCCAAGTCGGCCAGCGCGAACGCGCTGCCGGTCCCCGATCCCCGCACCCTCGAGACACAAAACAGGAGATAACCAACCTGCTGATCAGCGCGAGCTTCGCGGGGCAAGGTTATCCTGGACGTGAACCTCTCGTGATAGATAAACAGAGTGATCAAGCGGCTTGATGCGGAGATGGCGGTTCCGGCCCGGTGTGAACTAGCCGAGGGGCCGGTGTGGGATGCCGCCCGGGGACTACTCCGGTGGGTCGACATCCTCCCCGGCCAGGTGCACGCGTTCGACCCGGCGACCGGGGCTCATACCTGGTTTGACGCCGGCGACCCGGTCGGCACCGTCGGGCTGACCCGCTCCGGCGGGCTGGTGCTCGCGCTGGTCGACGGGTTCTACCGTGCCGATCACGACGGCCAGGGGCTGACCCGCATCGGCGAATTCGCCGTCGACCGTTCGGTAGTCCGGTTCAACGACGGCAAGCCGGACCCGTGGGGGAACTTCTGCGCGGGCACCTGCGCCTGGAGCCACGAAGGCCCGCCGTGCGCTCTATACCGGCTGCGCCCGGACGGCGCGGTCGGCGAGATCGTCGGGGACGTCGGTCTGTCCAACGGCCTGGACTGGTCCGATGACCGCGAGGCGTTCTACTTCGCCGACAGCGCCAGCGGGGGAGTGGACGTGTTCGGCACCGACCCGCAGACCGGCACGCTCGGCGTCCGGCGGCGCTTCGTCACGGTCGGCGGGGTGCCCGACGGCCTGACCCTGGACGCCGAAGGCGGCCTCTGGGTCGCCGTCTGGGGTTCGGGTGAGCTCCAGCGCTACACCCCCGGCGGCCAGCTCGACACCGTTGTCCGCCTCCCGGTCCGCCAGGTCACCTCGGCCGCGTTCGGCGGCGCCGACCTGAGCACGCTGTACATCACCACAGCCCGGGAGAACCTCACCCCCGCCGACCTAGCCAGGCAGCCGCACGCCGGCGACATCTTCGCCTGCACCCCCGGCGTCACCGGCCGCCCGCCCTTCCTGTTCGCGGCCTGAGGTCCTGGTTGGCGGCCTGAGGTCCCTGTTCGCGGCCTGAGACGGAGCGCAGCCGCGTTTCACGTACGGTGGTGATCGTGGAGCGCGTGCCGTGGTGGGGCGTGGTTTCCTCGGCTGGATCTCCGGTTCTGCTCGTGACCGGGTCGACGGTGGCCGCCGGGCTGCAGCCGCGCTCTTTCAATCCGGTGGCCGACACCATTAGCTCCCTGGCGGCGGTGGGCTCCGTGGACCGGTGGGTGATGACGTCCGCACTAGTGGGAGTGGGCGTCGGCTATTTCGTGACCGGGCTGGCGCTCAGGCCCGCGGCCCTCGCCGGGCGCCTGATCCTGATGGCCGTCGGTGTCGCCACGGTCCTGGTCGCGGCGAACCCCGAGCGTGCCGGACATGGCGGCTCGCTGCCGCACACGCTCTGGGCCGCGGCCGGCTTCATCGTCATGGCGGCCTGGCCGGTCGCGGGACGCGTCCGCGGGTCCCGGGCGCCGTACGGGCTGCGGCCCGCGGTCGCGATCAGCGCCACGGTCGTGATGCTCGGCCTGCTCGCGTGGTTCGGCGGGGAGCTGATCTGGGCCGGGCATCAGGTCGGCCTGGCCGAGCGGGCCCTGGCCGGGATACAGGCCCTGTGGCCCCTGGTCGTGGTCCTGACCTGTACCAGGAGCGGCAGATTCCGGGCCTGGCCCGGGGACGAGTTACCATCGCGTCCTGTGGAACCGCACTCCGTGAAGCCGACGCTCGTCATGTTCCTGGACCGCTACCGGCCCGAGGATGACACCGAAATCGCCGACGTGCGGCGGCTGCGAGCGCTGATCGAAGCCACCGGTGACCCGTGGCGACGTGAGCTCCCGTTGCATGTCACCGCGTCCGTGCTGATCGCGCACCCGCCCACGGCCCGGGTGCTGCTCCGCTGGCACCAGCGCCAGCAGGCCTGGCTGCAGGTGGGCGGGCACGGCGACCCGGGGGAGAGCGACCCGCTCGCCATCGCCACCAGGGAAGCGCATGAGGAAACCGGGCTGCCGGACCTGGAGCCATGGCCAGATGCCCAGATCCGGCACGTGGTCATCGTCGGCGTCCCCGCGGGCAAAGGAGAACCCGCGCACGAGCACGCGGACGTCAGGTTCTTTATGGCCACCCAGACCCCGGACGAGGCGCGCGCGGAGAACGCGGAGGCGCCGCTGCGCTGGCTGTCCCTGGCCGCGGCCCGCGAAGCCACCTCCGAGCCCAACCTCATACAGACCCTGGCCCGGATGGAGCGGCTGCTCGCGCACTGAGCCCGCATCTGGCCCGCGACTGAGCTCCGCCCATGGTTAATGGCGCTGCCCATATCCGAGGCGTCCGCGTTTGCACGTGTTTTCATACTTTCGGGTTTTCCATGTCCTTATGGGGACGTCGATTAATAATAAGTTTCGCCGAGTTCTTGATAACGTACCGTTTGCCAGGAAACGGCACCTTGACATGCAGCGAAACTGGGTGCTAAATGGATACAGAGATTTACGCACGCTCCCACCAGGCAGCATATCCGTGCCCGTTCCACGGGCATCCCCGAGCGAAAAGTACCTGCCCAGCGTCGGCGGTAGCGAATATGCCGTCTAGCCGACCGTGAATAGCAAACACATGTCGACTGAGATAGGTCACCCACTAGGAGTTACGCCATTTCTGTTCGACAAAATGTTACCTATAAGGTTGCTAGGCGGCACGCGCGAAAAGCAGTCGCGGTCGTCACGGGCTGCGGCCTTATCGCCTTGGCCGCGGGCCTGCTCGGCGTCAGTCCCGCCGCGGCGGGAACCGGGGTGCTTGGCCTGGATGTCAGCAGTCACCAGCACAACATCAACTGGAGTTCGGTCGCGTCCCACGGGGCGCAGTTTGCCTATATCAAGGCGACCGAGGGCACCGGATACGTCAATCCCGACTTCGCCTCCCAGTACGACGGGGCGTACCAGGCCCGGCTTATCCGGGGCGCCTACGACTTCGCGTTGCCCAACGATTCCAGCGGCGCGGCGCAGGCCCGCTATTTCGTCGCCAACGGCGGTGGCTGGAGCGCAGACGGCCGGACGCTGCCCGGAGCCCTCGACATCGAAAACAACCCCTACGGTGCCGCGTGCTACAAGCTCAGCAAGAGCGCGATGGTGGCCTGGATCGCCAGTTTTAACGCCACTTACGAAGCCCTCACCTCAGTCTGGCCGGTCATCTACACCAACAACCGATGGTGGGTGAAATGCACCGGCAACTACGGCGGATTCGCGAACCAGGACCCGCTGTGGCTCGCCAGCTACGGTACCGCGGGCGCGCTGCCGGCCGGCTGGCCCACCTTCACCTTCTGGCAGTACTCAGACACCGGCACGTTCCCCGGTGACCAGGACGTGTTCAACGGCTCAAGGAGCCAGCTAATCCGGCTCGCCACCGCCGCCCCGATAAATCATTGAGTCGCTCGCCGATCAGCTCGCGCCGGGGCCACGTTCGTCGGCCAGGACACGTTCCCTGCGGTTCTCATCGACGCAAACCCTGGTCCTGCCATCAATACGGAGAACGCGGACGCGCCGCTGCGCTGGCTACCGCTGGCCGGGGCCCGCGAAGCCACGTCCGAGCCCAACCTCAGGGAAACCCTGGCCCGGCGGAACGCCTGCTGGCGTAGGGATTCGAGTTCAGGGTGAAGCGTGTTAATAGATCGAGATACGGCTTGGGAGTTGTCGGGTCCTGGGCCAATGGGAACAAGATTGGCGCATCGAATAGTTTCATCCAGGCCGTTGTGTGGGATTCTTTTACTTCGACCGGCACCTCGGTGTAACTCGCCACGTCGAGGGGATCGGTGCTGTGCCTGATGGCTGTCTCGTAGACAAACGGCGACGCGATGACACCCAGGCTGGCTGTGCTCTTCCTGATCGTCTCTTTAAATTGCGGGGCTTCCAGCAGTCGCGCCGCGACGATGATGGCCTCGCCGGAAACGCCCATGTCGCTCACGACAGGTCCGACGTTCAGGGCCAATCGCAGCTTGAACCGAGCGGACTCGCGCTGGCTGCTGTTGTGTCGTTCGAGTGCGGGAGGAAATGCTTTGAGTACCAGGCCGATGACCTTCGCGGTAGAAACCGTAGGCGGAACCACGGTCAGGAAGCCGTCGCCGCGGTCTTCGGATCGTGCATCGGGAATGGGATGCATGGCCGCCTGCGTCATCCTGAAAAGCACCTCCCTGATCAGGAGACGATCGCTGTCGGTGCGTGTGCGAGCGCCGAACTCGACCACGTCAGTGAGGAAAACGGTGCAGTTTTCACCGGTCAAGGGTTGAGGGGGTCGCCGCAGAGGCGCGGCTATGCGGTCATGGTCAAGTTGCTCAGCGGCGGTCATGCCGTCGTCCGTTCCAGCGCGAGGGCTGCTTGAGCCGTAGCTCGCCGACTCCTCGGTGCTCCGCTGATAGAGCTGCCCCTGCACGATGTCCAGCGCCCGTGGGTGCGCGCTGATGAAGGCCGCGAAGTCCTTCGTCTGCACCACCAGAGCCCACACCATGTCCAGGGCTGTGACCGTGGCCGAACGCACGCTCACCGTCAACGCGCCCCGTTCGCCGACGAGTTGCCCGAGGCCACGTTCCGCCAGCACGCGTTCGCTGCCGTTATCGTCCACACAGACCTTGACGCGGCCACCGAGGATGACCATCACGTGATCCGCCCGCTCGCCTTCTTCCATGATCCTGGCCCCGGCCGCGAACGTCCGCCAGGAGGCCACCGATCTGAGGGCTTCCCGCTCGGTCGGATCCAGGGCGTCCCAGAAGCTGCCGGCCGGATTCTGCGGGCGGGATGCCGGTGGAATGGTTTGCCTCTGCTGCGGCAGGCTATAGAACTTCACCGGAGGTGCGGGAGGCTCTTCAGGAGTCTGCGGGGGCAGCGACTGGCCGGTGTGCATTCCATCGTCGGGCCGCAGGATTTCTTCCGCCGGATCCGGCATATGCGGGGCCATGCTAGTTTTCGCGGACCGGCCTATCACCAGAACCAGAGTGCGGTCGCCGAATGAAAAGGTCAGGCGCATCAGGCTTTCCGCTTCGGCCGGATGTGGTCGTGCTTGATCGCCCTGCGACCTGCGACGAGAATCAAGCCGGGCGGAAAGCCTGCCGGGCAGGTCCATGCCTCCTCCTTCCCCAGTACTGGCAGCCGGAGCCGATGTAAAAGGAATGGAAGCTCGCTGCGGTTCCCTTTACGCCACTTGTTCGCGGTCCATTTTGCTCTTCCCTGCTGCAGATCTGCGTCAGCTGAACACTCTGGTGTGTGCTGCCGGGGAGGCGTACACTTTGAGTGCTGCTGTGGACAATTCGCCTGCTAGAAGGGAAAGTTGCCATTGCTGCGTCCGGCCTGTCCGGATCCAGTGAAGCTGATGCCTGTGACGTCGGTCGATCGTTATGCGGCGACATATTGCTAGGCCCTTCTTGGCTGTAGGTTGTCTGGGCGGCCTGCGAGGGTCGCCCCTTCGCATTCGATCTGTGGCTGGCAACCGGCTGATCGAAGAGGCAGCAGGGGTGGCCCTCCCTATGCGAGCCTCGGCGAATGATGGCTTACGCGATCCGCGATGGCCTCCTTACCCTGCCTTCTGGGTCGGGAGCGGCAGGTGAAGCCTCCTGTCGCCGTTAAGCGCTCTTTGTGCAGATCCTGGGATTGTGTCTGGTCTGTACGTAAAGTCATGGTGATCATCTAAGTATCACCCAGATCGCAACGTTACACAAGAGCATCGACCAGATCGCAACGTCACACAAGACAAGCAAACGTTCTGATACCCAGCAGGTTGCTAGGTGGCAACGAAATATGTAACAAATTCTTATCGACGCCGTAGCCAAGTCAACCCCGCTGCCTCCTCCTGCGTCCTTCCCTTTAGCCGGGTGGTGTCTTGGCTTCCGCTATACCGCCTGGTTCCTTCGTGCTAGGTAGCACGGTAGACTTCAGAACTGACTTATGACTACAGAAAGTGATGTACGTGGCCACTGACCAGGGACCGGTTGTTCAGAGCGCCCAGCTTCGCGGCGAGCTCGTTCGTCTGCGGAAGGACAGCGGGCTTACTCAAGAGCAGGTTGCCGCTGACCTGGAGTGGTCGCCGTCCAAGCTGATCCGCGTCGAGGGCGGCCGCAGCTCGATCACCAAGGTGGATCTGGATGCTCTCCTGGCGGAGTACGGAGTTACGTCCGAGAGCACCCGCGAGCGGCTCCAGGCCCTTAATCGGGGCGCACGCGAGCGAGCCTGGTGGGACAAGTACCGGGATGACGTCTCTCCGACCTATCTCGAATACGTGGGCTTCGAGGCTGGGGCGGCCTTCATCAGGCAGTTCGAGTCCGCGTATGTCCCCGGTACGATGCAGACCCCTGCGTACGCCGAGGCCATCACGGAGTACTCGGTTAACTCGGCCCGCGTCAAGCCGATTGTGGAACTCCGGCTGCAGCGTCAGAGCGAGCTTGCGCAGCGATCGCCTCAACCTCGGCGGTACTACGTCGTGGATGAAGCGGTGATCCGCCGGAATGTCGGAATATCGAAGGACCCGGCCATCATGCCGGATCAGCTCCGCTACATGGCCGACAAGGCCGAGCGGGAAGACCTGGTGACGCTGCGGGTAATGCCCTTCAAGGCAGGCGCGCACCGGGGGTTGGCCGGCCCGTTCACTCTGCTGGAGTTCGACGGAGGGCTGCCTGATGTCCTCTACATCGACGCGGGCCGAGAGGCATTCCTCAACATCACCTCCGGTAACGATTCTCGGATCGCGGAGTACCGGGACGACTTTGAAACGCTGCTTGAAGACACGTTGCCCGCCGACAAATCGATCGAGCTTATACGGAGCGTAGCGGAGGAAATGTCCTAGCGAGACTGCTGCCTGGTTGCGCTAGCTAAACAATCCGCCAAGCCACAAACACCCCAGGAGTCCTATAGCAGCACATCTCTTAATAAGCCGGACAGTCTCGGCCGCCGGGACATATATGCCAGCAAAGCCTCGCCGCTTACACTCTATGACGAAGGACGTCCACAGAGTGGTGGTAGCTTACGCTTTGTGGCATTTTTGTGTGTTCGAAGGTGCCGTCCCGATATATCGGGCTCTTCGAAATGATCGGCGAACAAAGGATTTGCTCAATGGCCGCTCAGCCAAATCGAGACTCGACACTTAACTGGCGCAAGAGCAGTGCAAGCGGCCAGCAAGCCGCATGCGTCGAGGTAGCCCAGTCAGGTTCATCTGTGCTGGTCAGGGACTCGAGTAACCCGTCAGGTGCGGTGCTTGTCTTCACTCGCGCCCAGTGGCTTGGGCTCATCAGGCACATCAGGAACCCAGAGGGAGGGCAGCTCTGACTACGCGGGGCTGCGCCTCGGCTGCTGCGCGGTCCGGCTGGGAGTCGCTGACCTGCCGGTGCTTATCCGTCGTCGTCCAGCAGTTTCCTGAGCCGCGCCAGCCGTTCGGTCCGCTCGCCGGCGAACCGCTCAAGCGCCGCCCGGATGTGCGCCTCGTCTAGGTGCGCCTCCTCGATGACCTCGTCCACCGAGCCGCCGGTGCGCCACCGGTCGTCCCAGTCCGACGACAGCGAGTACTCCCGGGCCAGCGGCCCGTCGGCCCACTCGCGCATCAGCTTGAACGCTCCGTTGGTGATGACCATCGCGTCCAGCCCGCCCGCCGGGCCGATGACCGACTGCCGGTACGCGGCAGGCTGGCGCGCGAACAACTGCGGGCTGATCGCCGCGACGATCCTCACGTTGATTCCCCGCGCGGAGAGCTCAGGCAGCAGGTTCACCACGTTCCGCGTCGGCATGGTGCCGCGCAGGAAGACGGTGCCGCCACGAGGCAACCCCGGCTGGTAGTCCCGGAGCACGTACGCGCCGCGCGCGGCGGCCAGGTGGGACGGGATGCCCAGCGCCTCACGGTCGGGTATCTCCACCGGCGGCCGGGTCAGGTGCAGCGCCACGATCGGGACGTCGAGCGAGAACGCGGCGCCAAGCAGGACCGGCACCTCGTTGTACTCCCACGGATGCAGGTCGATGACGTGGCCCTCGGGAAACAGCTGGGTGACGCCGATCGAGAAGATGCCGAAGTGGGTGCGCGAGTCCTCCGCCGTTTCGGGTCCCGAGTGGCCGGCGATCCACAGCAGCTTGCCCACCTTGAGCTCGGTGTCCTGGGCCAGCTGGCTGAACAGCCGCATCGGCCCGTACTTCAGGTAGGAGAACGAGCCGTAGGTGGAGCACGCGCCCCAGAATCCGTCGAAAGCCTCGAACGGATCCTCGGCCAGGTTGACCGTGGCCAGGCCCGCGACCAGGCCGGCGTTGGTGAACTCGGTAATCTCGGTCGGCAGCAGCGCCCCGGTGGGATTGTGCGTTCGCTCGTACCAGCCGGTGCCCGGCGAGCCGTCGAAGTCCTGGCCGAACCCGGCGATGTTGGTGGACTCGGCCAGGTCAGCGGAGGCCGCGATGAACAGCGGCCGGCCGTAGTCCCGCAGCGCGAGTGAGTTCACGTAGCCGCCCCATGCGGCCAGGCCCGCCCGGTTCGGCGCTTTGTCGCCCGGCTTCTTCCACATGCTGTCCGGGTAGTTCGCCACGTCGAAGATGCGCCGGTCGGAGAACAGGCCGGGCTGGCCGAGCCGGAACCCCTCGATCTCGTCAGGCACCGTGCCCGCGATCGCCAGCAGCCGGTCAGACAGCCAGGTCACCAGGTCTTCGTCACGGCGCAGCACGCTCATCGCGATGCCCAGGTTCGCGGCCGCCTGGGCTTGAACGGCGCCCGGGTCGGCCGGGGCGGGGGAGCCGGCGCCCTCATAGGCCACCCCGTAGCGGTCCATGAACCGTTTCCGTCCGGCCCAGAACGGCTCGGCGTTCATGCCGAAGGGCGTGCCGTGACTGGCCGCGTCGACCTTGCCGTAGCCCCGGCCCTTCTGCGTCACGAACCACGCCATCGTCGGCACCCGGCCCGGGTTGGGGCCGCACACCGCCTCCAGGACCGTCCGGGTGACCGGCCCCCACTCCATGCCGTGCTCGGTGCCGGCCACCCGCCAGCCGTAGGGCGCGAACCAGTCGGTCGGCGTGCCCGCGACCACGCTCGAGGCCGGCCTCGGGTCGATGCCGAAGTCGTTCCAGTCGACCATGAAGACCAGGTTGTCCAGGCCCAGGCCCCACGCGGTGTTCTTGGTCTCGTGGGCCGAACCGGGGGTGAGACCGCCCTCGCCTTCGAAGACGAAGACCTTCACGTCGCCGGCGCCCGCCAGCTTCAGGCTAAGTGCCTCGCCGGCGGCGGGGGGCATCCCGTGCCCGGAGGGGCCGGTGTTGAACTTCAGGAAGAGGGTCTTGCCTTCCATCTCCGCGTGCCCGGGCAGGCCGCCGCGGCGGCGAAGCCGCAGCAGCCACTCCCAGGTCAGCGCCCAGCGGCCGTCATCGGGAAAGGCGAACTCGGCCGCCCCCGTGCGCTCGTGCCTGGCCCGGACCGCCTCGTTGAGCACCGCGAGGGTGGCGTAGACCAACGGCACCGTGTGTCCCGCGGACAGGACGAAACGGTCGCCGAACCGCCGCCACGGCCGCAGCACGTCCCAGCGCATGGCGCCGGACAGCAGCAGCGCCAGCATCATGTGCACCTTGGAGCGCGACCCGCCGGGATGTCCGCTCTGGCGGTAGTTCAGCGCCAGGTCGATGCACTCGTCGACGAGGTCCTTGATCACCTCGTAGCGGGCGAAATCGGATTCGGCCGCGGCGAATAGCCGCCCGGCGTCCAGATCGCGCCCATCGGACAAAGGCCCATCGGACATCCCGCACCTCCTCACACCTCTCTTACCATCAAACCGTCCCGGACTTATCATCAGGGCCATGGCAACTGTCCGGCTCGCAGACCGCATGGCCAGGCTCGGCACCGAGTCCGCCTTCGAGGTGCTGGCCCGCGCTCAGGCCATCGAGGCCGCGGGCGGCAAGATCATCCACCTGGAGATCGGCGAGCCGGACTTCCCGACGGCCCCGCATATCGTCGAGGCCGCGGTCGAGGCGTTGCGGGCCGGCGCGACCCACTATGTGCCCGCGCCGGGCATCGCGCCGCTGCGTCAGGCGGTGGCTGCCTTCCTGGAGCGCACCGGCCGGATGCGGGTGACACCGGACCGGGTCGTCGTGACGCCGGGGGCCAAGCCGATCATGTTCTTCACCATCCTGGCCCTGGCCGCCGACGGCGACGAGGTGCTCTACCCCGATCCCGGGTTCCCGATGTATGAGTCGATCACCTCGTTCGCGGGCGCGGTCCCGGTTCCGGTCCCGCTGCGTGAGCGCAACGGCTTCCGGATCGACACCGACGAGCTGGAACATCTGATCACCGACCGGTCCAGGCTGCTCATCCTGAACTCGCCGCAGAACCCGTGCGGCAGCGCGCTCACCCGCGAGGACTGCGAGGCGATCGCGGACATCGCGCAGCGTCATGACCTGATCGTGCTGTCCGACGAGGTCTACTGGGCCATCAGGTACGGCCACGCCCATGCCAGCGTGCTGGACGTCGACGGTATGGCCGAACGGACCATCCTGCTTGACGGCTGGTCAAAGACTTTCGCGATGACGGGCTGGCGCCTCGGTTTCGGCGTCTTCCCGCCCGCCCTGGTCGAGCCGGTGACCCGGCTGGCCATCAATTCGGTCTCGTGCACGTCCGCGTTCAGCCAGTACGCCGCGATCGCCGCGCTGGAAGGCCCGTGGGAGCCGGTTGATCAGATGGTCGCGGAGTTCCGGCGCCGCCGGGACATCATCGTCGCGGGACTGAATGATCTACCCGGCGTCAGCTGCCTGGAGCCGCAGGGGGCCTTCTACGTGTTCCCGAACATCACCGGCACCGGCTTCACATCAGCGGAACTGCAGGCCAGGTTGCTGAAGGACGCCGGAGTAGCCGCTTTGGCCGGTACCGCGTTCGGCCCGTACGGCGAGGGGTTCTTGCGGTTTTCCTACGCGAACTCGGTCGAGAACATCCGGGCCGCGCTCGAGGCCGTCAGGGCACAGCTGAGCTGAGCCGCCCAGCTGCCGCCGGGGGCCAACAGTCTCAGACCGGCTCGTCCTCGCCCTCGTCCATTGCCAGGAACTCTTCCATGACGGCGCCCATCGATATGTCTCCCGGCTGGAGCCCTTCCCCGAGACCGGGCGGGCTGTCCGGGTTGATCTTGACAAACGGAGGCAGCTGCGGCTCGGACCACACCACGTTCTTGCGCTTGCCAGTGACCCAGCGCTTAATCCTGACCATGCTTGTTATCTACCCAAAGCGTCGTCATTAACCGCGGCCCGGGGGCCTACCTGCGGGCTTATTTCGGGCTGGATGTCGTGGCGGGTCACCGCGAGATAGACCACGAGCACGGCAGTGACGATCGCCGCGAGCGCGGCGGTCCGGCCGTCGCCGAAACCGAAGCCGCTGACCGAGTGCGGCTTGCTGAAGTAATCGGCGAACGACGCGCCCAGGGGCCGGGTCACCACGTAGGCGAACCAGAAGGCCGCGATCGAGCCGAGGCCGAACCGCGCCCAGGCCACGGCGGGGCTCAGGATTATCAGGCCG